>Ga0208851_1000575_pt1 | contig 15428 bp, 15 predicted proteins | sample NGESurshal092012_FD_184481 | JGI IMG/M metagenome (GOLD analysis project Ga0208851, IMG submission 184481) | Arctic peat soil microbial communities from Barrow, Alaska - NGEE Surface sample 415-2 shallow-092012 (SPAdes) | ecosystem: Environmental > Terrestrial > Soil > Wetlands > Peat ... | reverse complement strand
CCGCAGGACAGCCTGTGGCTCTTCAGCAAGGGTCCCGGCGGGACGGGCCTGGGTGGAGGCGGCGGCGGCGCCGGCATCAGCTCCTTCATGGCGCACGGCATGTTCTTCGCCAGCGGCGGTGAGCACAGCTCGACACTCGTCGGCCTGGTTCCGGACGGCGTCGCGACCGTCACGCTGCACTACCCCAGGACCGTCAGCCGCGGGCGCTGGTACAAGCCCGCGGTCTTCCCCAGCGCATTCACGCGCACCGTGCGCGTGCAGCAGAACGTGCTCGTCGTCCACGTCCCGCGCGGCAATCTCGACGCCTTCGCGGCGCGCATGATCTGGCGCTCGGCCGACGGCAAGGTCGTGCGCGTCGCCAGAGCGCCGGGGCTGCGAATCGGCTTCTAGTGGCCCTTCTCAAGACGTCTGACCGGGAATGCCGGACGGCGATCACCGTCATGCGGCGGCGAGCACCACCACGAGGTTGCGCACGTCGCGGCTCGGGTCATCGCGGCGCGGCATGCTTCCCCGTCCTTCGGCGACAGGCCTGAGAGCAGCAGCGCACCTCGTCCCAGCTTCTGGCCCACGCCTTTCGCCAGGTCATCTCGCGCCCGCACGTCGCACACGGCTTGCTGGGCAGCGACCGCTTGTTGCCCTTGAAGCTCATCTACAGCACGGCTCCCCTCGTGAACGGACGGATCCCCTCGTGTGAGTGGTACGGACGAGCGACGCGATCGGCGCGCCGTCGAGCGGTGTGGTGCGGGCCGAGCTGATCGGCGCGCGCGCCGAACGCGTAGTAGCACTGGCTCGTCTTCAATCGACTGACAGGAACCGTGTCCAATGGACCGCCGCAAGCTCCGCCTCCGCGCATCGATGGCGATTCTCGTCGCCGCGTTCGCCTCATTCGTGCTCTCCATCGTGCTGTGGTTCACCGGCAGCGAGAACCAGGGGATCTTCGTCGGCCTCTGGGTCCCGTCGATCCTGGCGTTCGGCGCGGTCGCGCTGCTGACGGTCGGTGACCGACGTGAGTAACCTCGCGCTCTTCATCGTCGGTGTGGCGGTCACGATCCCCGCGGCCGGCGGCATTGTGGGACTCATCCTCGCCGCGGTCGCAGATGGCCGCGAGAACGACCGGATCCAGGCGCAGATCGCGCAGAGCGACGGAGCTGCCGAGTAGCCGCGGGGGCGTTCCCGCAGCGTTGCGCCAGGAGCCGGCTGCCGCCCGTACCCCGAGTAGTTGATCGGTGACAGGAGGCGGCAAGCGGCGCCGAGACGACGCGCGAGGCGCCGCGCGCGATCCACGAGCTCGTCGATTGGGGCGCGCGCCGCAAATGACGCGGCTGCCACGTGCGCTCCGACATCCCCCGCCGGGACGAGCAGCTGCGCGTGAACCTCACCTGGCGCCACGGCGGATCAGGGCTCGGTCGCGAGCCGGTCGGAATCCCCTCCGCGAAGGTCGCCGCACTCCTGCGCGGGCCCGAACTCGAAGTCGCGGGACGCCTCCTGGAATGAGCGGCCGTCTTCGGGCACGCGCCTGAGCCCTGAGGCCCTGCTCCGCCGTACCTCCAAGACATGACCTCTGTCGATGCCCTTCCGCGCCCCGCCGCTGATCGCAAGGCGGACCACCTGCGCATCGCGGCCGGCCAGGGCGTCCTGCATGCTTCCGGTACCGGACTCGACGCCGTGCGCCTGCGTCACCGCGCGCTGCCTGAGCGCGACCTGGACGACGTCTCACTCGCGTGCGATCTGCTCGGGGCCCGGCTCGGAGCCCCGCTGATCGTGTCGGCGATGACCGGCGGGACCAGCGCTGCAGAGCTCGTTAACGCGCGCCTTGCGCGCGCGGCCGCCGAGCACGGCATCGCGATGGCACTCGGTTCCGGACGCGCGCTGCTCGACGACCCCGGTCTCGTCCCGACCTACCTGGGCGAGGTCCGTCCGCCGCTGCTGCTCGCGAACCTCGGGGGCGTCGAGCTCGCGGGCCCGGGCGGCCCCGAGCGTGCGGCCGCGCTCGTCGAGCTGCTTGGAGCCGACGGCCTGTCGGTCCACCTCAACCCGGTCCAGGAGGCCGTTCAGCCGGAGGGCGACCCGGTGTTCTCCGGTGTCCTCGCCGCCATCGCGGCGACCGTGCTGCGCCTGGAACCGCTCCCAGTCATCGTCAAGGAGGTCGGGTTCGGGATGGACGGCGAGGACGTGCGGCTCCTCGCCGAGGCGGGCGTTGCCGCGGTCGACGTCGCCGGCGCGGGCGGGACGAACTGGGCGCTCGTCGAAGGCCGGCGTGACCCGCTCGCCGGCGCAGTCGCCGGCGCCTTCGGCGGCTGGGGTGTGCCGACCGCGTCCGCGCTGCGCGCCGCGCGCGCTGCAGCCCCAGGCCTGCCGCTGCTTGCGAGCGGCGGCATCCGCGACGGCGTCGAGGCGGCGAAGTGCCTCGCGCTCGGAGCGGTCGCCGTCGGGATGGCGCGGCCGCTGCTTCAGGCAGCGCAGGCCGATCGCGTCGACGAGGCGTTGCGTGTCTTCCTCGACCAGTTGCGCATCGCCACATGGGCCGCGGGCGCGCCGGCGAGCGCTGCGCTCGCCGGCGCTCACCTGCAGGGGACGGCTTCCCCGTGAGCCGCGTCGTCGTGATCGGGGCCGGCCTGGGCGGCCTGGGGGCGGCGCTGCGCCTGCAGGGCTCCGGACACGACGTGACGGTCGTCGAGGGGCGCGAGCGACCGGGTGGACGGGCCTACCAGCTGCGCGACGCAGGCTTCACCTGGGACACCGGCCCATCGCTCATCACCATGCCGTGGGTGCTCGAGGACGTCTTTGCCGCCGGCGGCATGGACGTGGGTGTCGAGCTCGACCTCGTGAAGCTCGATCCCTTCTATCGCATCTTCTGGGAGGGCGAGGACCGCCACCTCGATTTCGTGGCCGAACCCGAGCGGATGAAGGAGCAGATCGCGAAGTTCTCGCCGAAGGACGCCGCCGCGTTCGACGGGTTCATGGCGGCGCTGAAGCCCATCTACGAGGACGGGATCCTGGCCGCCGGGCGCAGGTCCTTCCAGCGCCCCGGCGACCTCGCACGGATCACGCCCGGCCTGGCCCGCATGGGTGCGCTGCGCACGCTCTACGGATTCGTCGCACGTCATTTCGGCGACGAGCGGATCCGTGAGGCGTTCTCGTTCCACTCACTGTTCGTCGGCGGCGACCCGTTCCGCGTGCCCGCGATCTATGGCGCGCTGGTCTACCTGCAGTTCCTCGACGAGGTCTGGTACGCGAAGGGCGGCGTCTACTCGATGGTCGAGGCCCTGGCCAGGCCGCTCGACGTGCGCTGCGGGGAGCGCGTGGTGCGCATCGAACGCGTCGGCGGCGCGGTCAGCGGGGTCGTGCTGGAGGGGGGCGAGCGGATCGCCGCCGACGTGGTCATCTCGAATGCCGACGTGCTGCGCACGCACGAGCTGCTCGGACGCCGAGCGCCGCTGCGTCGCCTGCGACCGACGATGTCGTGCTTCATGCTGTATCTCGGCACCGATCGCCGCTTTCCGCAGCTCCTCCACCACACGCTGACCGTCGGCCGCGGCTACCGCGACTTCATCCGCTCGGTCACGCGGACCGGTCGCGCGCCGGATGGGCACTCGACCTACATCCACGTGCCATCGCGCACCGAGCCCGCGATGGCACAGCCGGGTGGCGACTCGATCGCGATCCTGCTTCCCGTCGCCAACCTCGAGCGCGACCCCGTCGACTGGGGTGTCGCCTCCGACCGGGTGCGCGACGCGCTGCTCGAGGACCTCGAGCGCGCCTACGGCCTCGAGGGCCTGCGCGAGGCGATCGTCGTCGAGCACCGCATGACTCCCGAGGACTTCGCGCGCGACCTGGGCGCTGTGGCCGGCAACGCGTTCGCGACCGAGCCGACGTTGCACCAGAGTGCCTGGTTTCGCACCCACAACCGCGATCCGCGGGTGCGCGGCCTCTACCACGTCGGTGCCGGGACGCACCCCGGGGCCGGCATCCCGGGGGTGCTGCTCGGCGCCGAGGTGACGGCCGGCCTGGTCGCCCAGGACGTGCCGCGACCCGCAGGTCGGATCCGGAGGACCAGTGCTGCTGCGGCCGGGTGAGTCGGCGACCGCCGGCGCGCGCACAGTGGTCGAGGCGCGTGCGACGACGCGCTCCGCGGCCAGGACGTTCGCGCTCGCATGCCGGCTGCTGCCCCGGCGGGTGCGCGACGACGTCTACCTGCTCTACCTCGTGTTCCGCACGCTCGACGACCTGGTCGATGACGGCGATCCGGAGGCGACCGCGGCCGTGGCGGCCGTCGAGGGCTGGTGCGAGGCCGGCACGGTGAGTTCGCGCGAGACCGCCATCCTGGCCGACCTCGCGACCCGCCACGACCTCCCGCGCGGGGCGCTGCGCGATTTCTGCGAGGGGATGCGGGGCGACCTCGACGGTCTGCGCGTCGGCACGGAGGTCGAGCTCGACGCCTACTGCTACCGCGTCGCCGGGACCGTCGGCGTCGTCATGACCGCGCTGCTCGGGTCGACGTCGGCCGAGGCCGACCGTCACGCGGCCGCGCTGGGGATCGCCATGCAGCGCACGAACATCCTGCGCGACATCGACGAGGATCTTGCCGCGGGTCGCTGCTACGTGCCCGAGGAGACGCTCGCGCGGTTCGGGGGAAGCCTCCGACCCGGGCACCGGGCAGCGCTGCTGCGGGACCAGATCGCCCGCGCGGACGCGCGCTTCGACGAGGGCCTTGCCGGCGTGCGGCTGCTGCGCTCCGGCCGGCTCGCGACCCGCGCTGCCGCCGGGATGTACCGCGAGATCCTGCGGCAGATCGAACGGGACGGCTACGGCGCCGCGGCCGGGCGCGCCGTCGTGCCGACCTGGCGCAAGCTGCTCACCGCGGCGCGCTCCGCATCACCGCGAGAGCCGCGCGGCGCGCCGATCGGCCGGCGGACCGAACGCTGGACCTGATCAGTGCGCCGTGCCGCGCGTGGCTGCAAGGCCGGGCGCGGTGCCGAGGACACGGTCGCCGTGTCGCACCGGCGCCGGGCGACGACTCGCGTCACCGAGTTCGACGCGATCCATCCAGGCGACGACGAGGGCGTGCGGCAGTGTGAGCGCGGCGATCAGCGCAAGCGCGGAACCCACCACGGCGTCGGGCTTCACGGGCATCCGCCAGACCAGCGCTGCAAGGATGCCGAGTCCGGCGAGGCTGACGAGCGTCATGGGCGCCGCCTCACGGTGCCACGCGAGCAGGGCGGCGGGTACTCGTCCGGCATCGATGAGCCGGGCCTGGGCCGGGCTGCTCGTCATCAGGCGCGCCACATGACGTGCGGCATGCCATGAGACGAAGTACACGCCGACGGCGAACACCGGCGGGACCACCAGCATGGTCACCGTCAGCAGGAGGATCTCGGCGGTGTCGATCCGCATGGCACGCGGATCCGGGCTCGCTCGATGATCGAGCACGGACGCGCCGACGGCAGCGGCGACGGCGACTGCGACGGCGATCAGGCCCGCAAGGCGCCAGACGCCCGAAGGAGCCCAGCCGGAGCTTTCGACGCCGACAGCGCGCAGGATGGCCCCGGTGCCCTCGGCGGCCGCGGCGGGGTGGATGAGCAGCGGCAGCGCGACCGGCAGCAGCCCGCGCGCCGCGATGAACGCCGCGACTCGCCAGGGCCGCAGGAAGCGCGCACGCGCCGAGACGTTCAGTGCGAACCAGACGTCGCCCGCACCCCAATGCACGGCGGCGACCACAAGGAACAACGCGAGGGCCATCCATGGCGCGATCCACCACAGCGCGATGCCCGCAGCGGTCAGCGCGACGTACCAGATCAGCAGCGGCGCGCGTCTCGACGGCGTGCCCAGCCGCTCCGGGACGTGGTGATCGACGGCCCCGTGCGGCAGTCCGAGCAGGACCAGGCCGGCGAGCAGCGGCCAGTACCGGGCCGTCTCGGCGGCGGCCGGCCACGCGAGCGCGAGCACGACGGCTGCCGCGAGCGCGACGTAGCCGGGGAGGGCGATGAATCGCTGCAACGGCACTGCTACGCGGACGCCGCCTGCGCAGGTCGAGGTGCCGCCTCGGCGCCGCCGTGCCGGCGGTCCGTCGCCGTCCCTGCCAGGGCCACGAGGAAGTGCGGCTTCGCGAGCGCCCGCATGACGCGTGCCTCGTCCGCTGCCGAGCTCGCGTCCGACATGAAGCGCGCGAAGACGTCTCCGGGGACATCACGGGCCAGAGTGGTGAACCAGCCCGCCGCCGAACCCGGCGAGGTCCGCAGCGCGCGCAGGAACTGCGCGTCGAGGGCTCGGCGACGCCGCGGACCGAGCGCGGACGGCGCCGGCGAGCCGCGCAGGATGCATGCAGCGAGCGCCGTCGCGTGACGCTGCGTGCGGGCGAACGCGTAGCCGCTCGAGGGTCGCGCGGCGCCGGCGGCCTGACCGGCGGCGAAGAGGCCCGGGCCGCGAGTGGCCGGGAAGGGGAACGTCGTCATCGGCAGCGAACCGCGCTCGGTGCGCAGCACCGACACGGCGCCGGCGCCGAGACGCTCCGCAAGGTAGGCCTCGATGGCGCGCCGCCGCTCGGCCTGGCCGATCACCGGGCCGCCGATCGACGTGTCCTCGATCAGTGCCCGCGTCCGTGAGAAGGGCAGGACGTACATGAAGCGCACGGCGCCGGGCGGACCCGGCAGACGGAAGTCCATCAGCGTCGCGGTCGTGGGCTCGAAGACCGGGCGCTCGACCTCGACCTCCAGGCCGAGGAAGCGCTGGCTCAGCTCGACGGCGCCCGCAGGCCGACCGCGCAGCAACGGGCCGCGGCCTCCCATGGCGTCGACGACGCCGGCGGCGCGGAGGTCTCCGCGGCTGGTCTCGACGACGATCGCCTTGCGGCGGGCCGGGCGAACGGCGAGCACACTGGTGGCCGTCGCAAGCTCGACGTTCGGCGCGCTCGAGAGCTCCTTCAGCGAGGCCTCGTAGAAGCGGTCAGCGGGCAGATGGAGGTACGGGTGACGCTCGCTGCGCTGCGTCGCGGCGCCGTCGTGACCGATCGTTCTCCACGCGTTCCAGCGCGCGGTGGCAAGGGCGGCGTCGGGGATTCCGGGCGTGGCCCAGAAGCACCAGGTCCGATCGCGTTCCCAGGTGGTGCGCCGGTCGACCAGGACGATCGACGCGCCCGGGCGCTGCCGCAGCAGCGCCCGGGCGACCGACAACCCCGACAGGCCGGCACCGAGGATGACCGTCGGCGCCGGGGCCATGGCGCTCAGCCGGCTGTCGCGACGGCCGGCTCGATCGGCCGCTCCGTGGCGCGGTGCGCCCGCAGGTGCCGCACGCCCGTGACCAGCACGAGGCCGAAGCCGACCTTGGCGAGCAGGTCGATCACCGTGAACACCGCGACCTCGGTGTTGAGGCTGACGGTAGCGGTGCCCTCGGTTCCCAGAATCCACAGGACGGGATAGATGAACCACAGCACCGTGAGGATGCCGAGCAGCCTGCCGTAGAGGGCCGCCGTCGCGCCGCCCTGGGCCGCGGCGGCCGACCGGACCGGGCCCCAGATCACCACGAGCACGCCGACGAAGAAGAGACAGCTCACGACGAACCACGTGTACTTGTGGCCGTCATCGAGCGAGAGCGCACCGAAGAGCCCGGTGATGATCATCAGGATGTCGGCGCCGATCACTCCGGCGACCAGGCCGGTGCGCGCGCGCACCGCTTCGCCGCTCTCCTTCACGGCGGCCAGCCCGATGCCGAGCAGCCCGATCAGCAGCAGGGGTGTCGTGATCACCCAGTCGATGTACCGGGCGAAGTACACGAGCCGTACGTCTCCCATCCCGGCGAAGCCCTGAGGCGTGATCGCGATCTTCGCGTTCGACACGACGACGTCGCCCTGGCCCTGCGCCATGAGCAGGTACAGGCATGCGGCGATCGCGCATACGAAGAAGCTCGCGACGGCATGGTGGGCATGACGGCCGAGGCCCCGCCCGAGCGACAGGATCGCGATGGCGCCGATCGCCATGCCGATCGTGCCGATCCACAGCCAGGTCTGCTGGCTCGATGTCTGCAGTAGTGCTCCCACGATTCCTCCTGTTGACGCGTACGTGGCCGACTCGCTGTGGGTACGCCTGCGATCCGCCGAGCGATTGGTCCGGGCGATGGATGGCGCGACGCCGTCCATGTCGCGCTCAGCTCCCACGCGGGACCGGGCGCCTGACCGGGGCTGGCACGTACACGCTCATGGCGGCAACCGGTGTCGTACGTCGCCGCGTAGGAGCTTCAACATCGTCAACCACGGAGGTTCTCCCCTATGCATGCACATCCGACACGACGACGCACCGCGCTGGGCCTGACGGCCGCGGGCGTCCTGACGCTGGCGCTGGCTCCGTCCGCGCTCGCCGTGACACCGGCCAACACCGCGAAGCTCAAGAAGGCCGGGGACACGTCCCTGACACTCGACAAGGGCGCCGCGAAGGCGCTCAAGAGCCTGGGCGTGAAGGTCGCCCCGATCAGCCCCTCCAAGGTCAAGGGCGGCGCGGTCGCGTTCCCGATCACCAGCGGTGACGTTGATCCCAAGCTGACCGACGGCGCGCTGATCAACCACTCCGGTGGCCTGACGTTCTCCGCCGGCAAGACGAAGGTGGCGCTGAAGAACTTCCGCATCCGGATCACCTCCTCGCAGGCGACGATCTCGGCGGCGGTCGGCACGAGCCGCGCCACGATCATCAACCTCGACACCTCGAAGGCCAAGATCACCCGTCCGGGCCTGAACCTGAGGATCGCGAACGTCGGTGTGAAGCTCAACGCCACCGGCGCCAGCGCGCTGAACAAGGCGTTCAAGGTCAAGGCGTTCAAGCCCGGCCTGAAGCTCGGCACGGCGGTCGTCAGCGCCCAGTTCGCGCAGTTCATCGTCGAGAGCGGCAACACGACGCTGACCCTCGACGCGGGCACGCTCGGCGCGATCACCGGCGCAGGGTTCGCCCCGGCGATCATCGCACCGGCGACACTGACCGGCGCCGTGGCCACGTACCCGATCGTCCCGTCGAAGATCGCGTCGGACCTGACCAGCGGCGTCATCACCCACTCGGGTGGCCTGTCGCTGACCAAGGGCGGCACGACGACGAGCGCGACGGACTTCGACATCAAGCTGTCGGCCAACCCGTCGCTCGCCGCGACCATCAACGGCGCGCCTGGGGCGAAGGTCGACATCCTGAACCTCGACCTGGCGGGGCTCAAGCAGACCGTCAGCGGTCAGACCGTCACCCTCAGCGGCGTCGCGGCGAAGGTCAACGCCACGCTCGCGGGCGCGCTGGGTCTGCCGACGGCAGAGGGCGCCACGCTCGGCACAGCCGTCGTGACGGCGAACATCAGGTAGCCGACGGCCGGTCCTGCGGGATCGGCGCCGGCACGCAGTGCGAGGGCGGCCCGCGGGCCGCCCTCGGCTGCGAGGACCACCCCAGGCGGAAGAGCCGTCCCTCCGCCGCGCCCGGAGCTGCCGACATGACCAACACCGCACCCGCTCGGCTCGACCCTGCGGCGGCCACCCGGCTGCGTCGCCTGAACGTCATCGTCGGCTCCGTGCACGCGCTGCAGGCGGCGCTCCTGCTGGCGGTCGCGACCGCCGCCTCCCTCCCGATCACCGCGTCGTTCCTGATCGGCCCGCCGGGCGCGGGCGACTACGGCGCGGCGAGCCTCGGCAGCGTGCGAATCGATTGGCTGGTCGCGGCGTTCCTGCTGCTCGCGGCAGCCGACCATCTCACCCTCAGTTTCGGGCGCCCGCGCCGCTGGTACCAGGCGAACGTCGCGCGCGGGATCAACCCCGCACGCTGGTGGGAGTACTCGATCAGCGCCTCGCTCATGGTCGTGCTCATCGCGATGCTCGCCGGGGTCAGCGAGCTCGTGGCGTTGATCGCTCTGTTCGGGGTGAACGCGGCGATGATCCTCTTCGGGCTCGTGCAGGAGCAGGTGAACCTCGGTCGCGGCGATGTGGACTGGCGCCCGTTCATCTACGGGTGCGTCGTCGGCGCCTTCCCGTGGATCGCGATCACCGCGCAGCTCATCGTGTCGACCACCGACGGGAACGGTGTGCCCGGGTTCGTCGTCGCGATCTTCATCACGCTGTTCCTGCTGTTCAACACGTTCGCGGTGAACATGTGGCTGCAATACCGCGGACGCGGCCGCTGGGCGGACCCGGTGTTCGCCGAGCGCGTCTACGTGATCCTGAGCCTCGTGGCCAAGAGCGCGCTCGCCTGGCAGGTCTACGCCGGCGCACTCGCCGGCGGCTGAGGCGACGACGCGCGCCGCCCGCGACCCCGTCGTGGTCAGGAGGGGACGCGTCGAGGAGGGTGAGCAGCCGCTCGGTGGGCATGATCCGAAGCTCGCTACGCAATCGGGGCAGCTGGCCGCCCCGAGGGGGCGGCCAGCGTGTGTCCACGGCGGGATTCCGGGTTGGCTAGATGCCGAGGATCTGAGCCTTCTTGGCCGCGAACTCCTCCTCGGTGATCAGGCCCTGCCCCTTCAGCGCCGCGTACTTCTGGATCTCGGCGGCGGGATCGGGCTCGGCCGGCGCGGCCGGCGCGGCCGGCGCGGCGGGCGCCGCCTGCTGGGCCTGGAGGTCGGCGATCTGCGCGTTCTGGGCGGCCTCCTGCTGCGCCTCGGCCTGACTCTTCTGGGCACTCTTCGCGCCCATGTGCGCCGCCCCGCCCGCGACCACCGCGGTGCCGAGCAGTCCGGGTCCTCTGCGTCCTCGTCTCATCTCAGCTCTCCTGTCTGGCCTAGGCCTTGGATTCCTGCAGCACAAACTCACGCGCTGCCTGCACGACGTCGTGCGGGACACGCTCGAACGCGACCAGCACGCCACCCGCCTCGCGCATCGTCTGCGCGACTCTGCGGGCCCACACGTTCTCCCAGACCAGCAGCGCCGCCGAGGAGTCCAGCTCGAGCTCCTCGCCGGCGGCCAGCAGCTCCTCGTCGCTGACGAGCCCCTGCACGTCGATGTTCAGCGCAGCGAGCGCCTCCTGCACGTCCGGCGCGAGCTCCGTCATCTCGAACGCGGTCACCTCGCCGCTCGCGTCCTTGCTGACGAACGCCGCGTCGATCAGGCGAATCGTGCCCGCCTCGACGAGGTCGGCGAGCGCGGGCGCGATCTCGCCTCGGAACTGATTGCCCGGGAACGCGATCACCGCGTAGTCGACGGGCCCGATCTCATCCATCTGATCTTCCTTCCTTTCCCTGTCAGGTGTCCTGCCCTCTCAACGGAAGACAAGCATGATTGTCCACACCGCGGTCCTCACCCGGTGGAACGGCAGCAGGACGAAGCAGGAACCCCGGGCCCGGCCACACGCCGAGCGGCGACCTCATGGCAGCAGCGTGGACAGCGACGGTAGAGTCGTCCCATAGAGCCACTCGATCACCTCAACGGTGATCCGCATCGAACGTGAGGGCATCATGAAGGCACTCGTGTATCACGGCCCCGGCGAGAAGTCATGGATCGACGCGCCTGATCCGCAGATCCGGAATCCGACGGACGTCATCGTGAGGATCGACACGACGACGATCTGCGGCACCGACCTGCACATCCTGAAGGGCGACGTGCCCGCGGTCACGCCCGGCCGGATCCTCGGTCACGAGGGTGTCGGCGTCATCACCGAGGTGGGCAGCGCAGTGGACCAGCTCGCCGTCGGCGACAACGTGATCATCTCCTGCATCAAGTCGTGTGGCCACTGCAGCTTCTGCCGGCAGGGCATCTTCGCGCACTGCCTCGGTGACGAGGGAGCCTCGGGGATCGGCTGGGTCTTCGGCCACCTGATCGACGGCACGCAGGCCGAGTACGTGCGCGTGCCGTACGCCGAGACATCCGTGCACAAGGTGCCCGAGGGCGTCACGAACCACCAGGCCGTGCTGCTCAGCGACATCCTGCCGACGGGATTCGAGATCGGGGTCCAGTACGGGCAGGTGAAGCCCGGGGACGTGGTCGCCGTGATCGGCACCGGTCCGGTGGGACTCGCGGTGATCGCGACGGCCGGCCTCTACGGGGCGGCCAGGATCATCGCGGTCGACGTGGACGCCAACCGGGTGGAGCAGGCGAAGCGGTTCGGAGCCACGGATGTCGTCAACTCGGGCGACGCCGACTGGAAGGATCAGATCATGGCGTTGACCGACGGCTGGGGCGTGGATGTCGCCGTCGAGGCGGTCGGCGTTCCGCAGACGTTCCAGATGACGACGGAGATCGTCCGCCCGGGCGGGCACGTGGCCAACGTCGGAGTGCACGGAACATCCGTCGACCTCCAGCTCCAGGACCTGTGGATTCACAACATCTCGATCTCGATGGGGCTGGTCAACAGCAACACCACGCCGCTGCTGCTCAAACTGGTGGCAAGCGGCAAGCTGCCCGTCGACAACTTCATCACCCATCACTTCAAGCTGCACGAGATGATGGACGCCTACGACACCTTCAGCCGCGCCGCGGAGACCAAGGCGCTGAAGGTCGTCATCGACCGCTGAGCCTCGAGCCATCGTTCGCAGGCCGACCCACCTGAGCGCCGGCGAGGCCGCGGGCGGTGACCGACTGCCGCAGACTCGTTTGTATTAGAATCTTAGAAAGTGTGTATGTACTGAGCTCCCCCCGCGACCCCGCACAGCCGCACGCGTGACCGTCGCCGGGGCGGCGGCGTGCGCGGGCGCGGGCCTGATCGCCGCCGGAGGCCTCGGCGCCCTCAGCGGCCCTTGGCGCAGGGCGCTCGCCGTCCAGGGTCTCGGCGTGGGCGTGCTGGCCGTCGCGGCGATCATCGTGTTCGCCGGCGGCACGCCGGTCGGGGCGGGATTTCGCAGCGGGGTCCATCCGGCGTTCGGGCTCGACGCGCTGAGCGGCTTCTTCCTGCTCGTGCTCTGCATCGTCGCGGCGCCGGCGCTGGCCTACGCGCGCGGCACGCTGCCCGCCGGCGGCAGGTCCGCAGCGCTCGCGGCGCTGACGGCGGCGTTCGTGCTGGCGATGGCCGGACTGGTCGCGGCGCGGGACATCACGACGTTCCTCGCCTGCTGGGAGCTCATGACGCTCGTGCCGGCCGCAGCGATGCTCGTCTCGCGCCAGGACGAGGAAGTGCGGCGCGCCGTGCTGGTCTACGTGGGGATCACCCACGTCGCGGGTGTCGGCGTGTGGGCGACGATGCTCATCCTCTCGGCGCGCGGCGTGCTCGGTGGCGCGCCGCTCGCGCCGGGTGGCCTGCAGTCGTTCGTGCTCGTCGCGGCGCTGATCGGGTTCCTGACCAAGGCCGGGATCGCCCCCCTGCACGTCTGGCTGCCCCGCGCACACCCTGTCGCCCCGTCGCACATCTCGGCGCTCATGTCGGGCGTGATGATCATGCTCGGGATCTACGGCCTCAGCCGCGTGCTGTTCCTGTGGCTGACGTCCGTCCCGACCTGGGTCGGGGTGACGCTCGTGGGACTCGGGTCGCTGTCGGCGCTCGTGGGCGTCCTGTACGCGCTGGTTCAGCGGGAGCTCAAGCGGCTGCTGGCGTTCAGCTCGATCGAGCACGCCGGCATCGTCGTGCTCGGCATCGGCGCGGCCCTGCTGCTCGGGTCGGCCGGTCAGCCGCAGTGGGCGGCGATCGCGTTCGCCGGCGCCATGCTGCAGATCCTCAACCACGCCGCATTCAAGGGCGCGCTGTTCCTCGGCGCCGGCGCCGTCGGGGACGCGGCGGGCACCCTGCGGGTCGACCGCATGGGCGGATTGCTGCGCAGGATGCCGGTCACCGGGGGCGCGATCGGCGTCGCGGCGCTGGCGATCGCCGGCCTCCCCCTGCTGAACGGGTTCGTCTCGGAGTGGATCGGACTCCAGGCGCTGCTGCGCCTGCCGGTCGACGAGACGAGCGGGCTCGCGCTGGTCGGGGCGTTCGGGGCGGCGACCCTGGCCGCCACCGCCGGCCTGGCGGCGCTGTGCTTCGTCGCGCTCGCGGGGCTGATGCTGCTCGGCCACGCCCGGACCCCTGAGACCGCGGCCGCGCGCGAGCCCGCGCTCGCGGTCCGCGGCGCGATCGGCTTTCTGGCGGCGCTGTGCGTCGTGCTCGCGGTGCTCGCGGGCGTCCTCGTCCCGCGCCTCGCGCAGCTGGGACCGGGCTCGTGGTCCGCCAGCGCCGCGCTCGGGCTGGACCTCCCGGGCACGGGGACGTTGCCGACGCCGGTCCTGCTGCTCGCTCTCGGCGTCCTCAGCGGGTTCGTCGCGCTGGCCCGCGGGCGCCGTCGTGCCGCTCCCACGCCGGTGTGGGTGAGCGGCCAGGCCGACGAGCCGCCGCTGGCATGGACGCTGGCGGGTTTCACGAAGCCGCTGCGGCTCATGGTCGACGGCGTCCTGCGCACACAGCGCGAGTCGATCACGGAGAGCTCGGCCGGGATCATCGAGTCCGTCCGCTTCCGCGGCGATGTGCCGCACGTCTTCGACACCCACGCCTTCGAACCGCTGCTGCGCCTGGCGGCCCGCGGGGGGCGCCTCGCCAGGCGCGTGCAGTCCGGCAGCCTGCGTGCCTACCTGGGCTATCTCGTGGCGCTCGTCTTCGTGCTCCTGCTGCTCCTGCGGCTCGAGGTGCTCTCATGAGCGCGCAGACCCTCGCCGCCGGCGCGGTCGAGCTCGCGGGCGTGGCAGCGGCGCCGCTGCTCGTGGGCGGGGTGCAGTGGCTGAAGGCCCGCGCGCAGGGCCGCCGCGGAGCGTCGGCGCTGCAGCCCTACCGTGAGCTGCGCCGGCTCTGGAGCCGCAGCGGCGTGCGCCCCGAGCCTGCGGGGGCGATCTACGAGGCGGCCGTGCCGCTGGCGGTGGCATCGACCCTGCTGGCACTGCTGCTGCTGCCCGTCGGCGCGGTCGCGCCCGACTGGGGCCTGGGCCACGACGCGCTCGTGCTCTTCGGGCTGCTCGCGATCGGGCGCTTCGCGCTCGCGGCCGCGGCGTGGGACACCGGGAGCGGCTTCGAGCTGATGGGCGCCGCCCGCGACCTGACCATCGCGGTGTTCGTCGAGGCGCTGTTCCTCGTCGTACTCGCGCTCCTGGCCTTCCCCGCCCACAGCACCGACCTGGTCGCCATGAGCGCCGCCGCCGCGAGCGGGGACGCGTGGCGCGAGCCGGCACAGTGGGCGGCCGCTGTCGGTCTCGGCCTCGTGATCCTCGCCGAGGCCGGACGACGCCCGATCGACAACCCGGACACCCACCTCGAGCTCACCATGGTCCACGAGGGCCCGACGCTCGAGTACGCGGGCCGCGACCTCGCGCTGCTGCACTGGGCGGCCGCCGCCCGCACCTGGGCGGTGCTCGTCCTCGCCGCCGAGGTCCTCGTCCCGCACCCGGGCTCGTTCGCCGTCCAGCTGCTGTGGCTGCTCGGGTGGATGGCGCTCTTCGTCGTCCTGCTCGCCGTCGCGGAGACGACGCAGCCGAAGATGCGACTGCTCCGCGTCCCCGTCCTGCTGTACGGCGGCGCGGTCGTCGCGCTGCTCGG
>Ga0208851_1000573_pt1 | contig 15439 bp, 12 predicted proteins | sample NGESurshal092012_FD_184481 | JGI IMG/M metagenome (GOLD analysis project Ga0208851, IMG submission 184481) | Arctic peat soil microbial communities from Barrow, Alaska - NGEE Surface sample 415-2 shallow-092012 (SPAdes) | ecosystem: Environmental > Terrestrial > Soil > Wetlands > Peat ... | reverse complement strand
CCCCCTGGTCGCTGAAGTACCGCTTCTTCACCACCTTGAAGCCCTTCACCGCGCCCTCCACCCGCCCCTTCACCTCGTCCTTCGCCATCGCCTCGCCGACCGTCCGGTCCGCCGAGATGTGGATGCCCCTGGCGATGGCGATGAGATTGCGAAACGCGTCGAGCTGCGCCGCCTTCTCGGCCCCGAGCCGTGCCTGCGCCGGGCTCAGGGACCGCATGTCCGGCGCTCCGGAGCCGGTGGCCTTGATGATCTCGCCCTGCCAGTCCACGGGCCCCTCCCGCTTCGCTGCATCGGTCTTCGCGGGCTCGGGCCTGGCAGGCTCTGCGGCCACGAGGGCCAGCGTCACCAGAACGGGATGCAGCAGCATCGGGGCGGAGCACCTCCACCTGCCCCCCGGGCCGCCTGGCGGTGTTCGCCCAGGCGCCTCGGTCGCGGGCGAGGTCCGGAAATCAGACGTGAGCGCTCATCGAGGTGTCAAGCTGGGGCGAAGCCGCCCCGCCGCTGTGAACGCGCGGGCACACCTCGGGATTGCGGTGTGCCGCTGCTACTCCGCCTCGTCCGTGGCGACCGTCTCGACGAAGCGGCGAATCGCCTGCCGGTGCCGTTCGGTGAGGAGCGTGAAGCGCACCCCATCCGTCTGAGCGTTCGCCGCCTCGACCCACTCACGGACCACCTCGCCCTCGGCGTAGATGACCTCGTCGGAGCCGGGGAGCTGGAACTGCAGTCCCACCCGCCGGCCGGCGTGCTCGGGCTCGAGCAGGCGCGCCAGGCGCACCCCACCCGGGCTGATGTCGCGCGCACGCGCGGTGTAGGGAACGCCCCCGACGTACTTGTTGAGCAGGATGTCGATCTGCGCCCGCCCCGTCCTGCGCTGCTCGGCCATCGGTCACCCTTCCTGGACTGGGCCCCGCGGGAAAAGCATGCCCTGCGGGAATGACAGGCCGCTGCAGACCTGTTCACCCGTGCCAAACGGTAGGCCACGGTGTCGATCGGTCAAGAAAACGCCCGGAGTTCCTGGTAAGCGACCGACCCGTCACCCAGGAAGGGAAAACACCAGACATGCGACGACTGTTCATGCTCCTCCTCGTGCTCGCCGTGCCGGCGCTGGCCGCCGCGCCCGACGGAGGGGTGAGCACCACGACCAAGGCTCCGGATGGCGGCGTGGCCGCTGCTCCCGAGAAGCCGGTCGGATATCTGAAGACCGCCGAGGACAAGGAGCTCTACACGCTCGGCTACAGCTTCGGCCGGAACCTCCAGGCTCTCGACCTCTCCCCGGCCGAGCTCGAGATCATCCGCAAGGCCCTCACCGAGGGCGCGCAGGACAAGAAGCCCCTGGTCCCGCTCGAGACCTACGGGCCGAAGATCCAGGAGCTGGCCGCCGCGCGCCACGCCCGCGCCGCCGCCAAGAAGGAGAACCGTGACAAGCCGTACCTGGACGCCGCCGCGAAGCAGAAGGGCGCACAGGTCCTCGCCTCCGGCGTCATCTACATCCCGGAGAAGGAAGGAACGGGCCCCACCCCGAAGCCGACCGACGAGGTCACCGTCAACTACGTGGGCAAGCTCGTGAACGGGACCGAGTTCGACTCGAGCTACAAGCGCAACCAGCCGCTCAAGTTCCAGCTGGACAAGGTCATCCCCTGCTGGACGGAGGGCGTGCAGAAGATGAAGGTCGGCGGCAAGGCCCGTCTGGTGTGCCCGCCCAAGGCCGGCTACGGAGAGAATGGCCAGCCGCGCGCGGGGATCCCCGGTGGATCGGTGCTCGACTTCCAGGTCGAGCTGCTCGACGCGAAGGCCGCGCCGCCCCCGCCCGTCCCGACCCCCGGTGCCACCCCGGGGTTCACGCCTCCGCCCACCGGCAAGTGACCGCGCGCGCAGGGCCTCCGGACCTCACGGCCCTGCGGGCGGCGCTCCGGCGCTGGACCGGCGAGTGCGTCCGCCCCCCGCACCTCCGGTTCCAGCACCCGTGGCTCGCACCCATGCCGCTGAGCGCTGCCGCGGCGCGGGTGCTCGGCGGGACCGCCGCCGCGGGTCAGCGGGCCTCGGCGTCGGGTGACGGTTTCAGCTCGGGCGATTACTCGCTCGGGCTCTTCCACCACGACGCGAGTGAGGCCTCCATCGCGCTGCTCGAGGACCCGGAGCTCCGGGACCCCGCGGCCGGAAGCCTCCTCTGCCTGCTCGACTGCGCGGACCCGGACGGCCGGGTGCACCGCGCCGAGCTGCCGCACAAGGCGCGCGAGGCCGAGCCGTCCAAGCCGGTCATCGCGCAGTACGCGCTGCGCTGCACCCGCGCCCTCGGACCCGAGTGGGCCGAGCGCCACCGGGTGTACCCCCGCGTCGTCGCCTTCCAGCGCTGGCAGGAACAGCACCTGGCCGGCCTCCACGGGCTGTTTCTGACCTGGAGCTCTCTTCAGACCGGGTTCGACACCGACGTCCTCTCCGCGGGCTTTCCGGACCGAACCATCGAGGGCCCGGACACCAACGCCTTCATGGTGCTCGAATACGAGGCGCTGGCCGAGCTGGCGCGGCTGCTCGGGCGCCGGGACGATGCCGCGGGCTGGCTCGCGTCGGCCGCCACGCTTCGCCAGCGCGTCGAGGACCTGCTCTGGAACGAGCAGCTCGGTCACTACGTGGCACTCCGCTGGGAGCACGGTGTGGGCGCTCCCGATGCCGAGGTCGTCGGCACGCGCGACGTGGACGGAGTGGTGCGACCATTCGTCAGCTGGACCGGGCTCCTCCCGCTGTACGCAGGCATTCCGTCGGCTGACCGGGCGCGCCGGATGGTGGAGGTGCTCCTCCGGCCCGAGGGGTTCTGGGGACCGTTCGGGGTGCGCACCTGCCCCGCCGACGACCTGTACTTCCAGCAGTCGCCTCGGGTGCTGCTGTTCGACTTCAAGAAGGATCGCCGCGGCCCGGTGTCGAACTGGAGCGGGCCGGTGTGGGTGCTCTCCAGCGCCTACCTCGCCGAGGGGCTTGCCCGGTACGGGTACATCGCCGAGGCGCGCGAGCTGGCCCTGCGCACCACCCGTCTTCTGGCGTCCGATCTCGCCCGGACCGGCGTGCTGCACGAGTGCTGGAACGACGCCGGGGAGGGGCTCTGGCCACGGAGCGGAACGTTCGTCAGCTGGAATGTCCTCGGCCCGTGGCTCGCCGACCGGTACCTCTAGACGTGCGAAGGCCCGGGACTCCTTCGACGGAGTACCCGGGCCAGTCGTGAAGGTGCGTTCAGTTCAGCGGTCTGAAGGACTTACTGCGGACGGACGTTCTGCGCCTGCAGTCCCTTCGGACCACGGGTGATGTCGAAGGTCACCTTCTGCCCCTCGGCGAGGGTGCGGAAGCCATCGGCCTGGATGGCGGTGTGGTGGCAGAACACGTCTTCGCCGCCGCCGTCCTGGGTGATGAAACCAAAACCCTTCGCATCATTGAACCACTTCACGGTACCAGTTGCCATTTCGTTGCTTCCTTCATTTATCGGCCGGGGAATCAGCCCCGGACCAGCGAACCCGGCCGTCATGGCTCGAGCGCCAGCGTTCAACATAAGGACTTCTTCCTCCACTGTCCACGCGGTTTTTCGACGTCACCACCCGCAGCGCTGGCCGCGGTTCTGCTCCCTGAGCCAGGTCTGGAGGGGGGCGAAGTACTCCAGGAGCGCGCCTGCATCGGTCCGCCGCTCGCCCGTCAAGGCCTCCAGCGCGTCGGGCCAGGGCTTCCTCGCGCCCAGGGCCAGCATGGCCCCGAGCCTGCGCCCAGCCTCCTTGCTTCCTGCGAAGGTACAGGCATGCAGCGGACCCTGATGCCCCGCCGCCTTGCACAGGGCCCGGTAGAACTGGAACTGGTAGACGCGGGCCAGGAAGTACCGCGTGTACGGCACGTTGGCCGGCACGTGGTACTTCGCGCCCGGGTCGAACTCGGCATCGGCCCGCGGCACCGGCGGCCCGATGCCCTGGTCCTTCGTCCGCAGCGCCCACCAGGACGACTGGTACGTCGCCGGCGTCACCTTCCCAGCGAAGACCTGCCACCTCCAGACGTCGATGTCCTTGCCGAAGGGCAGGAAGGACACCTTCTCCAGCGCGGACTTCAGCTGCGAGTTGATGAGCGCCTTCTCGTTCGTCGGAGGCACCCGTTCCAGGAGCCCCGCCTTCACCAGATACGGGGGAGTCACCGACAAGGCGAGCGCGTCACCCACCGCCTCGTGAAAGCCGTCGTTGGCTCCCGTCATGTAGAGGAAGGGCAGCTTCACGTACGCGTGCTGGTAGTAGTTGTGCCCGAGCTCGTGGTGAATCGTGATGAGATCCTCCTCCTGCGGCCGGATGCACATCTTGATGCGCTGGTCGTCGGACCAGGTCACGTCCCAGGCGGAGGCGTGACAGACCACCTCCCGGTCCCGCGGCTTGGTGAACAGAGAGCGTGTCCAGAACGTGGCCGGGAGCGGGTCCATCCCGAGCCCGGTGTAGAAGCTCTCGCCGAGCTTCACCATGCGCTGGGCATCCCAGTGCTGCGCCGCGAGCCTGGTGGTGACGTCCAGGCTGGAGACGCCCGGGTACGGTTCGACGAGCGGATAGATGTTGGTCCACTCCTGCGCCCACATGTTCCCGAGCAGGTGTGCGGGGATGGGCTTTCCATCGGGGACCAGTGCCTTCCCGTACTTCTTCTGCAGCCTGGCGCGCACGTAACAGTGGAGGTCGTCGTAGAGCGGCTTCACCTGTGCCCAGACCCGCTCGGTCTCGCGCTCGAACTCCTCCGGAGTCATGTCGTAGGCGCTTCGCCAGAGCGCGCCGACGTCCTGGAAGCCGTTGTCACGCGCGCCCTCGTTGGCCAGGACGACGAACCGCTCGTAGAGCGGTCGGATCTCTCGACCCACGGCGTGCCAGCCGGTCCAGGCGTCGAGGAGCGCCTTCGGATCGCGGCTCCGGTTCAGCACCTCCTCGAGCTGCTGGAGGTCGCGGCACTTCCCCTTCCCGTCCGGGCCGCAGTCCTTGCCCGCTCCGTAGATGCCGTCCATCCGCGCGAGCAACCCGGTCAGCTCCGCGCGGTGCGCCGGGTCGGCCGGCGCGAGCACGGTGTTGTTGACCCGGAGCAGGAGAAGCATCCGCGCCGTGTCTGGATCGAGCGGCAGCCCGTCGAACCGCTTCGCCTGCTCGAGCACGCGGCGGGTGTAGGCGATCAGGTCGTCGTTGGCCCAGGCCGAGGCGCGCTCGGTGTCCCCGGTGATGAAGGTCTCCTTGATCCAGTCCGCCGTGGACGCCTTCACCTGGAGCGCCTTCATCTCCTCGTTCACCGTCTTCACGAACGCCCGCGCCTCGTCGGGAGTCGCCGGAGGGGTTGGAGCCGGGGAAGCGGCCAGGGCGGTCAGCGGGAGCAGCAGGGACGGGAGCAGTCTCGAGCGCATGAGGGCCGGGGACGCTAGGCAAGCGGAGCGCGGGATGGAACGACCAATCGGGCAGCGGGTCCTCGTCTTTCTCAAGGGAGGCATCGGCGACGTGGTGTTCGCCCTGCCCCTCCTGGGGGACCTCCGCGCCGGATGTCCGGACGCCGAGCTGGTCGCGCTCAGCCACGATCAGGGAGCGGACGTGCTCCGGTTCGCCCCCGCGCTGGACGCCGTCCGCTCGACGGGGCCGATGTCTTCCCGGACCTCCATGTCCGAATCCCTCGCGGCGCTCGGGCCCGGACGGTTCGACGTGGCGCTCACCCCGGCCCGTTCGGGAGGCGCCGCGTGGCTCCTGCTCCGCTCGGGCGCCCAGGTCCGCGTGGGGTTCGGCGGCGGGCCCGAGGGACTCCTCCTCACGCACCGGGCCCCGGTTCGACCGTTCGAGGTCGTCTTCTCACGACGCTTCGAGCGACTGGCCACGGCGCTGGGCCTGCCCGCCGGTGCACCGGGGCGCCTCGAGGTGCCTGAGGCCGCGCAGACCGAGGCCGCGCGCAGGCTCGCTGCGCTCGGGCGCACGCCCGGCCGTCCGCTGGTCGCGCTCCACGTGGGGGGTGGATGGCCCACCAAGCGCTGGCCCCGCGAGCACTGCATCGAGCTCATCCGGAGACTCGCCACCCGGGGCGCACAGGTCCTGCTGGTGGGCGGCCCCGCTGACAGAGCGTCTGCACGGGACATCGCGGGAGCGGCACCCCCCGGCAGCGTCCTGGACCGCACCGGCGCGGCCGTGAGCGACACGCTCGCCGAGCTCTCGCTGGCCACCGCCGCGGTCGGCATCGACTCGGGGCTCTCACACGCCGGGGTGGCGCTGCGGATTCCCACGGTGCTGCTCTTCGGGCCGAACGACCCGGCCTCCATCCTCCCCGTTCCCCACGCACGGCTCGTCACCCAGCCGCTGGCGTGCCGGCCCTGCAACCGCGCCGGCAAGGATCGCTGCCCGGAGCGTCACCACCGGTGCATGCGAGACAGCGAGCCGGCGCAGGTGATGGTGGCCCTGGAGAGCCTGGTGCCGCTCCAGGCGCGACTCAGCGCGCGCTGACGGACTCGATCGCCCGGAACCACTGCTCGGCCATCCGGCCGTACGCCGGCTGCGACGGGTGGATCCCGTCCGGCAGGTTCTCCGCCCCGCCGTCGACCGCGTCCGTCATGCCGGAGACCCAGGCGATGCGGTAGCCCGCGTCGGCGTAGTCGGCGACGATCGCCTCGACCCTGCTGTTGAACGCCGCCACCCGATCCGCGGGGACCGAGGTCTTCCACGGGACCGGGGACGCCAGAACGCCCACGCCCGGCGAGAGGGCGAAGATCTGCGCCAGGAGCCGGTCGTACATCGCCGAGGTCTTCGCCGGATCGAGCGTGTCCGGGAAGTTCAGGTTGTTGGTCCCGGCCAGCAGGAGGATGACGTCGGGGGAGGAGGTGCGCATCGCCGAGTCCACCACCGCGCCGGCGAGCTGGTGGCCCCCATCCGCGGATTCGATCTGGTAGCCGCCGTGACCCTCGTGCCAGGGCTGCGGCATGCTGGACGGCGAGCCCACGCGCAGGCTGCCCACGTAGTCGAACGCGTAGCCGGCATCGAGCAGCATGTCCTCGAGGGGCCAGCGGTACCCGCCCAGCTCGGCCTGCGCGCCCTCGGTGATCGAATCGCCGAGCGGGAGGATCTTCACTCCGGCGTCGCGGGCGAACCACCCCGAGACGCCTGCATCGACGCCGCCATCCACTCCGGCGTCGGCTCCGACTGCGCCGTCGGGCGGACCGCCGCCGTCCGGGAACGCGCCGGGCGGCGCGACGCTCCCGCAGCCCGCCGCGCCGGCACAGAGCAGGCAGACCAGGACCGCACGACTCCCCCTTCCCCGAACCTTGGACACGCCGCGGCAAGCTGGGGACGTGTCCGCTTGCACGCAAGCCCGGTCCGGGGTCGGGCGTTCTCCGAGCGTTCGATGGCCTATGCTTCCGCCGCGGTGGACGTGAAGCTGCAAAACGCACAGGTCGACGCCGGCTTCGCGCCGCCCCTCGCCGAGGGGTGGGACCTGCGTCTATCCACCGGTCAGGCCGCGGGGGGCGTGCTGCACGTCCCGCCCGACGGAGCGGTGCTCGGAAGCTCCCGCGAGTGCGACCTGGTGCTCGCCGATGCAGGCGTCGCGCCGCGCCACCTCAGCCTGCATCCCACGCCCGAGGGGCGGCTCGGCTTCGTGCACCTCGGTGGGCCACTGCCGACGCTGCTGGACGGCGAGCCGAGGACGAGCGGGGTCTTCACGGAAGACAGCCTGGTGCAGGTGGGCGCGGTGCTGCTGACCGTCGCCCGGCGTACGATGACCGCACCGCCTGGGCTCCCCTGCCTGGACGAGGACGAGCCGCCGCTCATGGCCGGAACGGTGCTCGCCGACCGCTACCGCATCCACGAGCTGCTGGGCCGGGGAGGCATGGGCGCCGTGTACCGGGCCGAGCACCTGGCGCTCGGGAGCGCCGTCGCCTTGAAGGTGCTCCGGGGCTCGCACGGCACGCACCCCGACATCATCCGCCGCTTCCAGCGCGAGGCCGTGGCCGCGAGCCAGATTCGCCATCCCGGCATCGTCGAGGTCACCGACTTCGGTCGCACCCCGGACGGGCGCTTCTATCTCGCGATGGAGCTGGTCGAGGGCGAGACCCTGGCCCGCCGCCTGGCGCGGCAGGGACCGCTCGCGCCGGGCGAGGCGATGGCCATCGTCTCCGCGCTGGCCCAGGCCCTCGCCGCGGCGCATGCCCGCGGCATCTACCACCGCGACATCAAGCCCGAGAACGTGATGCTCGCCGCAGACGGCACCGCGAAGATCGCCGACTTCGGGATCGCCCGGCTCGCCGAGGGCCCGCGAGATGCGCGCGAGACCGCCGCGGGGCTCATCTTCGGCACGCCGCACTACATGTCGCCGGAGCAGGCGGCGGGGCAACGACAGGACGGACGGAGCGACATCCATGCGCTGGGCGTCCTTCTCTTCGAGCTCCTCAGCGGCGCACCGCCCTACGTCGGTGCGAGCGCGACGCACGTGCTCGCCGCCGTGCTGCTGACCCCGGTGCCGCGACTGCCCGCCGAGGGGCCCCGCGGTGCGATCCCCCCCGCTCTCGCGGACCTGACGGCTGGCATGATGTCGAAGGACCCGGGAGATCGGCCCGCCACCATGGGCGAGGTGGTCGCCGCGCTGGAGGCCGTGCGCACCGGTCAGGTGCTCCCTGGACGCCCGGCCCGGTCGAGGTGGACCGGACGCGTGCTCGCCGGCGCCGGGCTCGCCGGAGCTGCCGCGGCACTCCTCATCGTGGTGCGCGTCGCCCCAGCTCCCGGGCCGCCTCCGGGAGACGTCACCTCCACGACCCCGGTCGCTCCCGCCGCCGCTCCGGCTCCCAGGTCCCCCGTGGTGGCGCCGCCCGAGAGCGCGCCTGCCCCCGCGAGCATCGTGACCCCCAGCTCCCCACCGCGCGCCGAGCGTGTGACGCCGGTGCCCGTCGAGGTCCGATCGACTCCTGCTGGAGCACGCGTCAGCCTCCATGGGCGGCCGCTCGGGGTGACCCCGCTCTCCGTTCGACTCCCCCCGGATGCACCGGTGCTGCTGGTCTTCGAGGCAGAGGGGCGGCTCTCGATCGCGGAGCGGGTGCGCGCCCGGAGAGGCCTGGTCGTCACCGCGCACCTGCCCCCGGCGCCGGTCCGACCCGGTCTGGACGATCTCAAGGCCTCGCCGTACTGAGAGCGGTGGTCTAACCTCTCGCGCCGAGATGCTGGCGGTGCTGATGGCCGGCCTGCTGCTCTCCACCGCTCCCAGCGACGTGGAGCAGGCCCGGGCCGACTTCGAGCGTGGTGCGGCCCTGTACCGCGCGGGAGATTTCCGTGCTGCGCTCGCGGCGTTCGAGGCCGCCCAGACCCGTGCGCCTGCCCCGCAGTCCCTGTTCAACGTCGCGCGCTGCCAGGAGCGGCTCGGTCAGCTCGCCGAGGCCGTGGAGTCTTACGGCGAGTATCTCGTCGCAGCGCCGGACGCGCTGGACGCGCCGGCGGTCGCGACGCACGTCGCCGAGCTCCAGGCGCGCCTTCCCCTGGAGGCCTCTCTGCGTGTGGCGGTGGAGCCACCCGCCTCGGTGTCGGTGGACGGAGATCTTGCCGGGCGATCGCCCGTCGCGCTCCGGTTGAAGCCCGGCCGGCACCAGGTCCGTGCAGAGGAGTCGGGATACCAGGCCCTCGAGCGGGAGGTGGATCTCGCCGCAGGAGCCCGCATCCAGCTCGAGCTGTCTCTCGTCCCGCTGGCTCCGCCTCCCGGCGCGAACACCCGTGCGCCCGAGGCGGCGGTACGGGACGTCGTCAACCCCCCGACCCGGGGGGCACCTCGGCGGTGGACCTACGTCGCTGCCGGCGTCGCAGGCGTCTGCCTCGCGGCGGGGATCGGCTTCGGGGTCAGCGCCCAGCAGGCGCAGAACGCGCTCAAGGTCGGTGGTCCGCGGAGTCCCGAGGCGGTCCAGCAAGTTTACGACACCGCCAGCGCCCGGAGCGCTGCCGCGAACGGCTTCTACGTCGCTGCGGCGATCACCGGCGCTGCGGCGCTGGCGCTGTACTTCATCGAGCCGCAGCTCGGCTCCTCCGCGGAGGCACGCTAGGTGGGCGGGGGGCTGACCCCGGCCTCCTGGGCGCTGGTTCTCCTCGCGCTCGCCGGTTGCAAGCTCGACCTCACCGGAGCCAGGTGCAACACCAACGACAACTGTCCGGGCCGGCAGTTCTGCTCCGTCCCCGACGGGGCGAAGCAGGGCACCTGCCGCCCTGGAGAGCGCTTCGAGGCCACGCTGGCCCTCACCGCGACCCCGGCAATCCTCCCCGCCGGCGGAACCACCCAGGCGTTCGCGACACTCAGCACCAGCGGTGGACCGGCGGTGCCGGACGGGGGCCTGGTGACCGAGCTCGTGGACTGGAGCGTCGCGCCGGGGAGTGAAGGCCTCCTCTCGGTGAGCAACGACGCCGGGACGCGCGGCCTCGTCCAGGCGCTGGCGCCGGGGGAAGGCACGCTCCTCGGCAGCATTCTCTTCTCGGACCAGCGGGTGCAATCGTCGACCCGCGTCGTGGTGAGCAACGCCGCGCTCCAGCGGATCGTTCCGGTGGCGGACCGACTGCAGTACGCGCCCGCCACGCGTGGCAGCGCTTCTGCGACCGGGTTCTTCAGCGACGGGACGCACGCCGACCTCACCTCCCTGGTGACGTGGGCCAGCAGCGCGCCGGGTGTCTTGACGGTCTCGAACGCCGCGGGCAGCTGGGGAGGGATCGCCGCGCTGGCGCCCGGCCAGGCCTCTCTCCGCGCCAGCTACCTGGACCTCACCGGGACGACCGCGGTCACGGTCGGCGCGGCCGCGCTGATCGGCCTGGCCATCTCTCCCCCTGATCCGCGGGGCCTCGCCGGCTCGGACCTCCCGCTCGAGGCGACCGGCGTCTTCTCCGACGGGACGGCGCAGTCGATGACCGGCTCGGTTCAATGGTCCGTGGACGACCAGAGCGTGGGCTACTTCGCGCGGCCGGGCGTGGTGACGCTGCTGGCGCCCGGAAGCACGACCGTCCGCGCACTGGCCGGGGCGCTCCAGATCGTGGCCGCCCTCGAAATCGTTCCGGCCGCCCCCGCCCAGCTGGAGATCTCCCCGGCCTGGCCGGATCCGATGCTGGTGGGCAGCGACCTCCAGCTGTCCGCGTTCCTGACCCACGCCGACGGAACCGTGGCGCCCACCGTCGCCGGCTGGAGCAGTAGCGGCCCCGCGCTCGCCGTCACCCCTTTCGGCGATCTGGCGGCCGTCTCGCCTGGACAGTCCACCGTCCTCGCCAGCACGGGCGCATTCGAGGCGCGTGCCCTCGTCGAGTCGACCGCGGACGCCGGGCTGAGCTGGCTCGTCTGGCCCGTCGAGTCCGTCGTTCCGGTGGGCGCGGAGGGAAGGCTCGCGCTGGAACGTGCGCACGCGGACGGAACCGTGCAGGACCTCACCACCGTCGCGGGCTGGCGAGAGGCCGACGGCGACGCCGGGACGGTGGACGTCGAGACGGGCGAGTCCGGCGGCACGGTGCGTCCGAGGCAGCCCGGCGCCCGGGTTCCCGTGCTCGGGGTCCTCCCGGGGAGGTCGGGCCGCGGATGGGTGCGTGCACCGGAGGGAATCCCGACGCTGGAGATCGTCCCACCTGCCGGCGCTCTTCCGATGCGTGCGCGCACACGGCTGGCGGCCGTGGCGCACTGGCCCGATGGAACCGTGGTGGACGTCACCTCGTCCGCGAGCTGGACCGCGGCGCCAGAGGGAGTCCTCGTCGCCGGCGACGGACCGACTGCCGGGCTCCTGCTCGGGGCCGACGGCGGGGTGAGCACGGTACGCGCGCGCTTCGGCGGCGCGACGGCGCAGGCGCCCGTGCAGGTCGAACCTCAGACGGGGACGCTGGAGGTCTGGCCACCCGCGGCGACGCTCGCCGCCGGCACCGCCCTGCCCTTGGCGGTGACCCTGGTCTCCGCCTCCGGAGAATCGACGGACGTCACCTCCGATGCGGTCTGGATCTCCAGCGTGCCCCGGGTGGCACTCGCGACCAACGCCCCGGGCCAGCAGGGCGAGCTGCTCTGCCAGGCCCCTGGGGCCACGCTGCTGACCGCGCGGATGGACGGATTGCAGACCGGCCTGCGGGTCCAGGTCACCGGCGCCACGCTCCAGGGACTGGACATCCTCCCGCCAGCCGCCCTGGTGACCTGGGCTCCGGCGCGCTTCGCCGTGAGGGGCCGCCTCTCGGACGGCGCCACCCAGGACCTCACCCGATGGGTCAGCTGGACCTCCTCGGGCGCGACCGTGCTGCGGGTCCGCGGAACCGGCGCGGACCGGGGTCGCGCGCAGGGGCTCGCCCCGGGCTCGGTGGTGGTGACGGCGCGCCCGCGCGGCGGGCCACCGACCAGCGTCCCCGCGGAGGTCAACGGCACAGTGCTGGCCTCCATCTCGGTCCTCGGCCCTCCCGGGCCAATGGCGGCAGGGACACGCGCCCGGCTGCAGGCACTGGGGCGCGGTGCCGATGGAACCACGGTGGATGTCACAGCCATCGCCGAGTGGACCAGCTCGGCGCCCGGCGTGGCCCTGGTCTCCAGCATCGTCCGCCCCGGATGGGTGACGACGATCCGCTCCGGGGCCACCACGATCGCAGCTCGCCTGTCGGGTGTGCTCGGAACGGCCGACCTGCAGATCTCCTCGGACACACCCGTGGGCCTTTCCATCTTCGCCCCGTCGACGCTTCGCGCTGGCTCGGGCGCGACGGCCTTCGCGACCGCCACCCTCTCTGGCGGCGGCTCGGAGCGACTGGACGAGGACGTGGTCTGGTCGTCGGATGCCCCGGGCGTCCTCGGGGTCTCCAACGCACCCGGTGGACGCGGGCGGATCTTCGCGCTCGAGCCGGGCACCGCCACGCTCCGCGCACGGACCCGCGCAGGAATTGCGCCGGTGCAGGCGAGCACCGTCATCACTGTCTCCTCGCCGGCGTTGCGCTCGCACCCGCCGACAGGCTCGTCCGCCGCGGAGTAGACTCCAAGCATCTTGATGGTTGCAGGTCGAGCGTGGTGACCCGGTACCAGTCGGCGCTGGAGAGACTGGGGAGGCTCGGGCTCCGGCCCGGGATCGCGCTGAGGCAGACCTTCGCCGCTGGCTACGGCCGCGCCGAGCTCGCCCGCGATGCGCTCGCCGGGCTCGTGGTGGGGGTGGTGGCGCTCCCGCTCTCCATGGCGCTCGCCATCGCCTCGGGGGTGGCGCCCCAGCACGGCCTCTACACCGCCATCGTCGCCGGCGCCGTGGTGGCGCTCCTCGGCGGCTCGATGACGCAGGTGACCGGCCCCACCGCCGCGTTCGTGGTGGTGCTCGCGCCGATCGCCAGTCGGCTCGGCCTCGCTGGACTGCTGCTCGCCTCGGTGATGGCCGGCCTCATCCTCCTGGCGATGGGCGCTCTCCGGATGGGCCGACTCATCGAGTTCATCCCGCACCCGGTGACCACTGGGTTCACCGCGGGCATCGCGGTGGTCATCGCCACCCTGCAGCTGAAGGACTTCCTCTGGGCTTCGGCCGGAGGGAAACCCCGATCACTACCTCGAGCGCGTGGCGTCGCTGGCCCTGGCGCTCCCCACTCTCCGCCCCGCCGAGCTGTGCACCGGTCTGGCCACGCTGGCCCTGCTGGTCGTCTGGCCCCGGCTCACCGGCGGGCGCGTTCCGGCGGCCCTGGTGGCGCTCGGCTCGGTGGCAGCCGCGACCGCCGCGCTGGCGCACTGGGTCCCCGGCTTCCGGGTGGAGACCATCGCCTCCCGCTTCGGCGGCATCCCCGCCATCCCGCCCACCTTCGCCTGGCCGTGGGGCCCGACCGAACCCGGACACCTGCCCCTTCACCTCGACTTCCGGACCATCCGGATGCTCGTGCCAAGCGCCTTCGCCATCGCGCTCCTCGGGGCGATCGAGTCACTCCTCTGCGCCGTGGTGTCGGATGGGATGACGGGAACGCGGCACGACCCCGACGCCGAGCTGCTCGCCCTCGGGACGGGGAACGTCATCGCCCCCTTCTTCGGTGGCTTCGCCGCGACCGGCGCCATCGCCCGGACGACGGTGAACATCCGGAGTGGGGGCCGCTCGCCGCTGGCGGCGGTCTTCCACTCGCTGGCGATGCTGCTGGCGATGCTGCTCCTGGCCCCAGCGCTCGGCTGGCTGCCGCTCGCCTCGATGGCGGCGCTGCTCCTGACGGTCGCCTGGCGGATGGCCGAGGTGAAGCACTTCGGTCACATCCTCCGCGTCGCCCCCAAGAGCGACGTCGCCGTGCTGCTGGCCTGCTTCATCCTCACCGTGGTGTTCGACATGGTGGTGGGGGTGACGGCTGGAGTGATGCTCGCCGCCCTGCTCCTGATGCGCCGGCTCCAGGAGATCTTCCAGGCGCGGACCGTCGAGCACGGCGAGTCTGGCCGGCACCCCCAGATGCCGCGCGGGGCGGTGGTCTACGAGATCGCCGGACCGCTCTTCTTCGGCGCGGCACAGAAGGCCGTGCACGCGCTGCAGTTCGTCGGTGACCACAGCCGCGTGGTGGTGCTCGACCTCCATTCCGTCCCGGTGCTCGACGTCACCGGGCTCGTCGCGCTCGAGTCTGCCATCGCCAAGCTTCAGTCCAGCAAGGCGCTGGTCATCCTGTCGGGGGTGCAGCACCAGCCGAAGCGCGTGCTCCAGCGTGCGGGTCTGGCCGCCCGGCCGGGCACGCTCCAGTTCGCCAGCTCGATGCAGGATGCCGCGGAGCAGGCGCGGGCGGTGCTCACCCCGACCGCGGAGCACCCGGTGGTGCAGCCGGCGAGCACAGGGGCGACAGTGTAGCGCCAGCGGTGCGGGCCGCTCGTCCCGGGTTCGCCCGCGAGCTGACCCGGGCGCCGGCTGAGCTGCTCCGGTCGGCCGCGCGATGGCGCCCGGCTGGCCCCGGTGCTACCCCTTCGGCGACGTGATGCAGCCTGCGCCTCAGGATGGTCTGCCGCCGCCGCTCCCCGATCGGGTCCTCGTCGTGGACGACGGCCGCAACATCCGCGCGATGCTGCGGGTGTGCCTGGAGCAGGCCGGGTGCGAGGTGCGCGAGGCCGGGTCGGCCGAGGCGGCACTCGCGGCGCTGGCGTCGGGGCCTGCCGAGCTCGCCTTCGTGGACCTCAGGCTCGGAAGCAGCAGCGGGCTCGAGCTGCTCCCCGCCCTCCTCGCCGAGGATCCGGATCTCGACGTCGTGGTGATCACCGCGTACGCCTCCATCGAGACCGCGATGGAGGCCGTGCGCCGGGGTGCGCGCGACTACCTCCCCAAGCCGTTCACCCCCGCGCAGATCCGCGCCGTGCTGGAGCGTCTGCGCGAGCGCCGCCGACTTCGTGCGAGGGTGGAGCAGCTGGAGGACCGGCTGGCAGGCGTGGATCCGGACGCCCTGCTCGAGACCCGCTCGGCGGCGATGCAGGCCGCACTCTCGCTCCTGCGGCGCGCGGCGGCCTCGGACGCCGCTGTCCTGCTCCGGGGAGAGAA
>Ga0208851_1000572_pt1 | contig 15466 bp, 10 predicted proteins | sample NGESurshal092012_FD_184481 | JGI IMG/M metagenome (GOLD analysis project Ga0208851, IMG submission 184481) | Arctic peat soil microbial communities from Barrow, Alaska - NGEE Surface sample 415-2 shallow-092012 (SPAdes) | ecosystem: Environmental > Terrestrial > Soil > Wetlands > Peat ... | reverse complement strand
TGCGGGCGACGCTGTGCGCGGGGTCCAGGCGTTGGGCGACGCGGGCGGCGGCGTGGGCTGCTTGCCGGTCGCTGAGGGCGGGGAGTTGGCCGGCGAGTTCCTCGTCGACGAGGCGCCGGTCGGCGACGGAGAGGCAGGCTGTTTCGCGGGCGATGAGGGTGGCCCGCCATTCGGTGATGTCGCCGGCGGTCAATGCCGTATAGAGGTTGGGCATTTCGTGCAGGAGGATGTTGGCCAGGCCGAGGTGTCGGCCGCCGCGGGCCGGGGAGTCCCGGCGGGCCAGGCCGATTTGCGCGGCGATGCTGCGCTGGACGCTGGTGTTTCGTTGCTGCCCGGCGGGTTGTGCTGCGGTCTGGGCGGCGGCGAAGGCGACGGTGAGTTTGGCTTGCGCGGCGGCGCAGGCGGATTTCATTCTTTCCAGTTGGGTGATCTGGTCGATGAGTTCGGCGTCGGCGGCGGTGTCGTCCACGGCTGCGAGCCGGTCGACGAATTGGGCAAGGTCGTCAGAGGACAGCGTAGTCTCGCCGCTCTCGATCTCGCTGACCAACATGTGTTCGATTATATCGAGTTGAACAGGCAAAATCAAGAACCAGTTCGATCTCATGGAAGGTTCGGGTAGATCCACTCGTTGCCTCATGCAGGAACATCAGGCTGAGCGGCGGGTTGGTGCTGGTGGGTCGGGGGTCCGGTTCGCCTTGTCCCGATGGACCTGTCGATGACGCGGTGACCAGGTTCAAACGGCCTACGGCCTGGCTCTGCGCTGCGGGGCCCCTCGCGGTGCCCGCGGCAGGCAATAGCCCGGAAGTTTGACGCGAGAATCGTTGCAGCGCTCGAGAAGTGCAGGCGATATGGAGAGCGCAGGCACGGAGAGATATCGACAGCACACCGCCGCCTGCTGGTCGAGATTCTTGCGCTCCGCGGTCCTCAACCCCAACCCTCGCGACGCATCAACGTTTCGTCCGCTCCATCGGGCGACTCGCCGACTTTCACGAATCCGTGCCGGGCGTACACATCGATCGCGCGATGATTGGCGGCCTTGACGGACAACACCACCGCGCGGTGCGGATAATTCACGTGGGCCCAATCAATGACGGCGTGAACGGTGGCGTCACCGACACCCCTGCCGCGAAATTCCGGCGACACCCACATCGACAGCAATTCGACGGCCCCGTCATTGATTGCGTCGTCGTCTTTGACGATGGTCGCACCGACCATTCCGGCCGGCGCGCCGTCGCAGGTGATGATCGCGTTGAACGGCACCGAGCTCGGCCTCAGCGCGACGACCTCCAGCACAGCTCAGCTCCGGGTGAGCCGCTCGGCATGGTCGTGCTCCTCGGCCCAAACCTCCGAACCACCGCTGGTGACCAGGGCCCACCGGGTCACGACATCGTCCGGCCCCCGCAGCGACCCACCCCGCAGCGCGTCGTCGATGCGCCGGCGAACCTCGCCGGCCAACTCAGGTTCTGCGGCGAACAGCACCCTGATCTGCACCAGATCGCCGACGCGTTCAGCGCTGGTGTGGTGCGGCGCCAGCGGACAGGGTGGCTGGTGATCCCAGTGACCGCACAACGCGACCGTGATCGCCCCGCCGGGTGAGCGGAGGTCGCCGTCGCTGTCCATGACGAGCTCGGCCTGATGGGCGAAGGGCTGGCGCATACCGCCAGTGTGGCTGCTCGTGAGTGATTCGTCACCGGGGGCCGCTCCGCGAGGGCCGGGACCGGCAGCGGGTGCCAGGGTGGGATGCAGGACCGGCTTCAGGCAAGCACGGACCGCAAAGAGCCGGTGTCTGGCAAGCACCGACACGCACGACCGACGGACCACCCGGAGGGCCGGGACATGACGAAGTTTCACACCACGACGCTGCTGGCGACCGACCTGTCCAAGGCCTACGAAGCGATGGTCGACGAGGCCGTGACGGCGCAGAAGTACGAGTCGCTCGGCAACACCGAGGGCACCGTCGAAACCACGGAACAGGCTGCGGGGCATCGCATCCACGCCCGCCGCAAGGTCGCGCTCGACCTGCCCGGGTTCATGACCAAGATCATGTCGCCGACCAATGTCTACGACCAGGTCGACGTCTGGACGCCGGCCGCCGGCGGCCACGACGGCACCTTCGAGATCAAGGTCGAGGGTGCGCCGGTACACCTCAAGAGCTCCATGACGCTGCGCGAAGTCCCGGGCGGGGTTCAGTACGCCGTCGACGGCGAGGTCAAGGTGACGGTCCCGTTCGTCGGCGGCATGGCCGGCGGTTTCGCGGCCGACCAGGCCACCAAGGTCTCCACCGAGGAGAGCACGTTCCTGCAGAGCAGGCTCAGTTGACCTTCGGAGTCGGGCGCCGCCTGCCGGTCGGCGGTTTGGGTGTGCCGGCGGCAACCGCTTTCGGAGCCCCGCGCCGAGCCGCAGGCACCAGTGACTGCATGGCCGCTGCCTCCTGCATCACGAATTCGACCAGCACCTCGGGATCGGGGACCAGCCCGGTGTCGGTGGCGAACCCGATCGTCACCGTGCCGTTGTAACTGAAAATCGTTGCGGCCATCGGGTTGCTGCCCGAACACGGGGCGAAGCCGATGATCTGCACCACCGGGCTCCCGCCGAAACGCAGCAACCCTTGCGGCCCAGGCACATTCGTCAGCACACCGACGGTCTTGTTCGCGAAGAAGTTCGTCAGATGGAACTGGACCTGGCTCGGCGACATGGACATGAACCACTGCAGGGTAAAGGTGATGACCGCCTCGTCGGAGTTCTTGATCCGCTCCATCTGCGCCTTCATCTGCCGGATCCGGTCCCGGGCGTCGGGCCCGTCCAGCGACATGGGCAGCATCACCAGCGCGAAGTAGTTGCCCAGTTCGGCGGGTAGGTTGTCGGCGAACGGCTTGAGATTCACCGGCACCAGCCACTGCACCTCCCGGACCGGTGCGTCGTGCAATTCGAGGTAGCGCCGGACACCGCCGGCCATGGCGGCCAGCAGTACGTCGTTGACCGTGGCCCCTTGACTCTGACTGATCGCCTTCACCTCGGCCAGGGATATCGGCGTCGACCACGCGATGGTCTTGCTGACGCCGAGCTCGCCCGACCACAACGTGTCCGGGCTGTCGGACAGCACCAGCTTGGTCACCGAGGCGACGTCGTTCACCACCCGGTTGTCCTTGCTGCCCAACAACCGCACGGCGTGCGCCAGCTGGCCCGGATGAGCGACGGACTGCACGCCGTCGTGCACCGCGCCGGCGCGCACCATCTCCAGCCCCGCGCCAGGCGCCGCCGCCAGCCTCGACGGCAGTTCCGTCGCCGTGCCGATCGGATCGGACACGGCCCTGCCTGCGGCACCGACAACGGCACCGGCCACTGCACCGGCCACTGCACCGGCGATACCGACGGCGGCGCTGCCGGCCGCGTTCATCGCGTCCAGCAGCTCTCCGCGGACCGTTCTGATGCTGTCCGCGGCAGAGTCCAAGGCGGATTCGAGCACTGTTTCGACACCACGAGACACCGGCGCCGGCAGCGGAATCGGCAGCCAGGACGGGGATTCGACGGTCCCCCGGCGAGAGACCACGGCTTCGACTGCGGCCTGATCGGAGTCGCACATGCTCAGCATCACCTGGGTCAGCCTGACCCCGTCGGCGATGGCGTGGTGGGTTCGGATGACGACCGCGCTGCCGAGGGTGCCGTCATCCAGGTGCACGCCCTCGACCAGGAACATCACCCACAACGGCCGGGTCCGTGGCAGCGACTTCGCCCGCTGCTCAGACATGAAGCGTTGCAGCGCAACGACATTGCCGGGTCGGGGTAGCCGGACCCGCTTGACGTGTCTGGTCAGATCGAAGCCAGGGTCGTCCGTCCACGCCCAGCCTCCGCCGGAGCGCACCGCCTTGCGCTGATACACCGGGAACCGACCGATGATCCGGGCCCGGGCGACGTCCAGCACCGCGTCATAGCCGGGGTTGCTGGCCATGATCATCACCCCGTCGATGATCATCAGGTTGTTCGGCCGATCCATCGTCAGCCACAGCGAATCCTGGACGCTCATCGGGGTCCGTGTGCTCACGGGTCATCCTCCACCATCTGCCTACGCCGCCCAGGCGAATGCGCGGCATTCGTCCGGCCGCCCGACCCACGCTACTGCGGGTAATTGACGCAGGTTAGAGGCCAAGGAGGGGACCTACGGGCCTTTCGACCTGTCTTGGGCCCGTCTGCCTGCGTCGATGGGACTTCCGGCCCTGACATCCGCCGCCGCGTTCGGCTGAACTGAAGGTCCGAGGCCGCGCCCCCGGGCCGGCTCGTCGCGCCGGCCGCGTCGGCCACGGTGAGAGCTTGGACGGACCATGGCAACGAGCGCAGCGACCGACACCATCTACATCTCCGACGATGTCCGTGCGGTCGTCGACGCCAACGTCGAGAAGGCGCGAAGCGCGGCGGAGGCGTTCCGCGAGCTGGACCAGCCCGCCGTCGATCAGATCGTCGACGCCATGGTTCGGGCCGGACTGAAGGCGACCGGCGAGCTGGCCAGGCTGGCGGTCACCGAGACCCGGTTCGGCGTCTTCGAGGACAAGGTGATCAAGAACTTCGTGGCCACCGAGTTCCTCAACGACTATCTCAAGGACAAGAAGAGCGTCGGGGTGATCGACTCCGACCCGGAGAACGGCCTGGAGTACATCGCCGAACCGGTGGGCGTCATCGTCGCGATCACCCCGATCACCAACCCGACCTCGACCGTGCTGTTCAAGGCGATCTGCGCGGCCAAGACGCGCAACGCGATCATCTTCCGCGCCCACCCGATGGCCACCAAGTGCGCGCTGCGGGTGGTCGAACTGCTGGCCGCGGCCGGGGAGGCGGCCGGCATGCCGGCCGGCGCGATCCAGGTCATCCCCATGCCTGACAACGTGATCACCCACTACCTGTTCAAGCATCCCGACGTGGATTTCCTCTGGACCACCGGCGGCCCGCGCATCGTCCAGCTGACCAACGAGGCCGGAAAGCCTTGCCTGTCAGTGGGTCCGGGCAACGCACCGTGCTACGTGCACAAGTCCGCCGACCTCAAGTGCGTCGTGGTCGACGTGCTGATCTCCAAGACCTTCGACGCCTCGGTGATCTGTCCGGCCGAGCAGACGATCATCATCGACCACGAGGTGTATGACGAGGTTCTCGCCGAGTTCGTCCGGATGGGCGCCTACCTGTTGAACGAGGAGGAGGCCGTTCGACTGGCCGACTTCGTGTTCGAGGGCAAGGGCGACAAGGTCAACATGATGGCCCTCGGGCAGAAGGCCCCCGAGTTGGCCAGGCGGGCCGGCCTGGAGGTTCCCGAGCACGTCAAGGTGTTGCTGGCCGAACTCCCCGCCGATCTCGACTCGCTGACGGCGCACCGGCTCCGCCAGGAGAAGTTGATGCCGGTGCTGGGCATCGTCCGGGCGCGCGACGTGCAGCACGCGATCGACTGCGCCGTCGTCGTCACCGAGCACGGCGGCCTCGGGCACACCTGCAGTGTGTACGCCCGCGACGAGGACGTCATCGCCCGCTACTCGGCGGCGCTGCGCACCGGCCGCATCCTGGTCAACGCGCCGACCGCGGTCGGCGCGACCGGCGGCATCTACAACTCGCTGCCACCGACCTTCTCGCTGGGCTGCGGCACCTGGGGCGGCTCGATGACCACCGACAACGTCAATTACAAGAATCTGCTCAACATCAAGACCGTGTCGCGGCGCAAGACCCCGCCCCAGTGGTTCCGGGTTCCGGCCGACATCTATTTCAAGGCAGGATCTCTCGAGGCGCTGGACGAGGAGAAGTTCCAGCGGGTGCTGATCGTCACCGACCACGTGCTCGCCGAGAACGGGATCGTCCGGCAGGTCCGCTCGCACCTGGGGAATGCCTACGTACGGATTTTTGACGCGATCCTGCCTGAGCCCGATTTCGCCACCGTTCAGGCCGGCGTCACTCTCGTCCGGGACTACGAACCCGACGCGCTGCTGGCCATCGGCGGCGGATCGGTGCTGGACGCCGCCAAGGCGATGCGGCTGTTCTTCGAACACCCCGAGCTGACCATGGAGGAGCTGACGCTGCCGTTCCTCGACCCCCGCAAGCGGGTCGCGCAATACCCCCAGGACAAGCACCAGCTGGCCCTCATCGCGGTGCCGACCACCGCGGGCAGCGGCTCGGAGGTGTCCCCGGGCGCCGTGCTCACCCACGAGGGACGCAAGGTCACCCTGATCGACTACTGCCTGCTGCCGGACAAGGCGATCGTCGACCCGACGCTGATGGTGTCGCTGCCGTCGACCTCCACCGCGGACACCGGGCTGGATGCGCTCACCCACGCCCTCGAGGGCGCGGTGTCGATCTTCTCCTCGCCTTACACCAACGCGTTCTGCACGCAGGCCATCTCGATGATCTTCGAGTGGCTGCCCAAGGCCTATCGGGACGGCAACGACCTGGAGGCGCGCAGCGGCATGGCCGACGCCTCGACCTTGGCCGGCCTGGCGTTCTCGAACGCGTTTCTGGGCATCAACCACGCCATGGCGCACGCGATCGGGGTGAAGTTCCACATCGCGCACGGCCGGGCCAATGCGATCCTGCTGCCCCATGTGCTGCGGTACAACGCCTCGCTGCCGAGCAAGTTCATGCCCGCGCCCGGCTACTCCTCCTACGTGGCACCGCAGAAGTACGCGCAGATCGGCCGGATCATCTTCGGCGGGCACGACGAGCAGGAGCAGCGCGACCGGCTGTTCAACGCCGTCGAGGGATTGATCGACGAGCTGGGCATGCCGCGGTCGATGAAGGATGCCGGCGTCACCGAGGAGGAGTTCCTCGCGGCGCTGCCCGAGTTGGTCGACATCGCCTTCCAGGATGTGTGCCTGCGCACGAACCCGCGGATGCCGCTGCTGGAAGAACTCGAACAGCTGCTGCGGGCTGCGTATTACGGGGTTACCGGCGGGTAACTTTCCCGACTACATTGGGTGGATGAGCGCCGATGCCATCGCCGCGGCGAGTATTCCCGACCCGACGACTCCCGACCCGAACCAGACGCAGGACACCGACGAGGTCCATGAGCTGATCCCGCGCGGCACCGTGGCCCGGCTGCTCCGGCACGCCGTCGTCGGCCCCGGTGCCGAGCGGCACGTGACCACGGCGCCGTTCACCGGCGGGCCGGCGACGACCCTCCCGCTGTCCACCGAGGACGACGTCGAGACCGCCTTCGAGATGGCCCGCGCCGCTCGCGTCGCCTGGGCGCAGCGCCCGGTCCGTGAGCGGGCACGGGTGTTGCTGCGTTTCCACGATCTGGTGCTGGACCGGCAGTCCGAGGTTCTTGACCTCGCTCAGATGGAGAGCGGCAAGGCCCGGCGGGACGCCTTCGAGGAGCTGATCGACTGCGCCCTGAACGCTCGCCACTACGGCCGGGTTGGCCCGGGCCTGCTCGCCCCGCAAAGGCGGCTCGGGATATTCCCGGCGCTGACCAGGACCGTCGAGTACCACCATGCCAAGGGCGTTGTCGGCGTCATCTCGCCGTGGAACTACCCGATCACGCTGGCGATATCCGACGCCCTGCCGGCACTGCTGGCCGGGAATGCGGTGGTGCTGCGACCGGACATCCAGACCACGGTGACCGCGCTGTGGACGGTGGACGTGCTGCGCGATGCGGGCCTGCCCGAGGGGCTGATGCCGGTGGTGATCGGTCCCGGTTCGGTGGTGGGCCCCTGGCTGATCGACCGGGCGGACTACGTGATGTTCACCGGTTCGACGCCCGTCGGCCGCCGCGTTGCCGCCCGCTGCGGCGAACGGCTGGTTGGCTGCTCGCTGGAACTGGGCGGCAAGAACGCGCTCGTCGTGCGGGCCGACGCCGATATCGAGCGAGCCGCCGAGATCGCCGAGCGGGCCTGCTTCGCCAACGCCGGCCAGCTGTGTATCGGCATCGAGCGGGTCTACGTGCAGGAGGCGATTGCGGGGCCGTTCCAGGACGCCTTCCTCCGGCGCGTTCAGGTGCTGCGGCTCCGGCCCGGGGTCGGCTGGGGCGCGGAGATGGCGTCGCTGGTCTCCGAAAAGCAACGGGACGCGGTGCTGGCCCACCTCGATGACGCCGTCGGCAAGGGCGCACGCGTGTTGACCGGGGGACGTGCGCGGCCCGACGTCGGGCCGTTCTACGTCGAGCCGACCGTGCTGGCCGGCGTCACCGACGACATGCTCGCGTGCCGGAACGAGACGTTCGGCCCGGTCGCCGCGCTGTACACCTTCGGCACCGACGACGAGGCCGTCGCGATGGTCAACGATTCGGAGTTCGGGCTGAACGCCTCGGTGCTCACCCGCGACACCAGGGCCGGACGGGCCATGGCCCTTCGGATCCAGGCCGGCACGGTGAACGTCAACGAGGCGTACGGGTCGACCTGGGGCTCCACCGGTGCGCCGATGGGTGGCATGAAGGCATCCGGGCTGGGCCGCCGGCACGGCGTCGAGGGCCTGCTGAAATACACGGAATCCCAAACCGTCTCGGTGCAGCACCTGGTCGGCTTCGGCGCCCCGCTGGGCCGCTCGGACCGGCAATGGGCGGCAATTCTCACCACGGCAATCAGAACGATGAAGGAACTGGGAGTGCGATAATGGGCGCGGCAACGAACTCAGCGGCCGCCCCGAAGTCCGGGCCTGTCGAGCATTATGACGTGCTCGTGGTCGGCTCCGGATTCGGCGGTTCGGTGACCGCCCTCCGGCTCACCGAGAAGGGTTACCGCGTCGGCGTTCTCGAAGCCGGGCGGCGATTCGCCGACGACGAGTTCGCGACCACCTCGTGGCGGCTGCGCAAATTCCTGTGGGCTCCGCGGCTCGGGCTGTACGGCATCCAACGTATTCACCTGCTGCCGCACGTGGTGATCCTGGCCGGCGCCGGGGTCGGCGGCGGCTCGCTGGTCTATGCGAACACGCTGTACGTGCCGCCGAGTGAATTCTTCCGGGACCCGCAGTGGGCCAGTATCGCCGACTGGGAGCGGGAGCTGGCTCCGCATTACGACCAGGCGAGGAGGATGCTCGGCGTCACCGACGTGCCGCACCGCAGCCCCGCCGACGAGACCTTCGCCCAGGTCGCGCAGGACATGGGTGTGGGCAACACCTTTCGGCTGACCCCGGTCGGGGTGTTCTTCGGCGCCGGGGCCGGGAAGACCGTCCCCGACCCGTTTTTCGGCGGGGTGGGGCCGGCCCGCACCGGGTGCATCGAGTGCGGCGAGTGCATGACCGGCTGCCGGCACAACGCCAAGAACACGCTGCCCAAGAACTACCTGGGCCTGGCCGAGGCGGCCGGCGCGGTGGTCCACCCGATGACCACGGTGTCGGTGATCCGGCCCCGTGCCGAGGGCGGGTACGAGGTGGACACGGTGCGGACCGGTCCGGTGGGCCGTGGCCGGCGCACCTTCACCGCCGGCCAGGTGGTGGTCGCTTCAGGTGCCTATAACACCCAGAAGCTGCTGCACCGGATGCGTGACGAGGGCGTCCTGCCGGGGCTGTCCAGGCGGTTGGGCCAGCTCTCCCGCACCAACTCGGAGTCGTTGGTGGGCGCGGTGTCCCGGCGCAAGGACGTCGACTTCACCCGCGGCGTCGCGATCACCTCGTCGTTCTTCCCCGACCCGCGGACCCATGTGGAGCCGGTGCGGTACGGCCGCGGCAGCAACCTGATGGGGCTGCTATGTACGGTGCTCACCGACGGTGTCGCCGGCACGCCGCGGTGGAAGGTGTGGGCCCGGACGATGGCCACCCGACCGCGGGAGGCGCTGCGCACGCTCAACGTCCGGCGCTGGTCCGAGCGGGGGGTGATCGCGCTGGTCATGCAGTCGTTCGACAATTCGCTCACCGTCAGCGGGGGCCGCTCGCGGCTCGGCCGGTGGAAGCTGACGTCGAAGCAGGGCGAGGGCGGACCCAACCCCAGCTGGATCCCGGCCGGCAACGAGGCCGCGCGACGTATCGCCGAGCGCATCGACGGGTACCCGATGGGCCAGCTCGGCGACCTGATCGATGCGCCCATGACGGCGCATTTCGTCGGCGGCTGCTGCATCGGCGCCGATGCCGAGCACGGCGTGATCGACGGCTATCACCGGGTGTTCGGGCACGAGGGCCTGCACATCGTCGACGGCTCGGCCGTCTCGGCGAACCTGGGAGTGAACCCCTCGCTGACCATCACCGCGCAGGCCGAGCGGGCGATGTCGTTGTGGCCCAACAAGGGTGAGCCCGATCGGCGGCCCCCGTTGGGCTCCGGGTATGTCGAGGTGCCGGCGGTGGCGCCGAGGTCGCCGGTGGTACCGGCGACCGCCCCCGGGGCGCTGCGGCTGCCCATCGTGGCGGTGCGCCACGGTGCGCCGGCCGCTGTCTGATCAGCTGAGTGATCAGCTGTCTGATCAGCTGGGTGATCACTGCGCTGATCAACTCCGATCGAGGCTCTGATCAAACAGTGGGTTACGCGGTGGCGCGCAGCTCCTGAAAGGCGGATATCCGGCGATGCGAACGAGCGGGCCTGACTGGCGAGGGGGCCGGGGTTGTCCAGAGCGATCCGAGGAACAATCCGCTCCAGGCGTCGTCGTCGGACTCGATGGGGGAGTCGACGGCCTGCAGCACCACATCTCGGGAGCCATCCGGTGGCAGCGTGCCCGCCCGCCTGCGCCACTGCGTCCGACGCTCGTCGTCGGTCGGTGCGCGGTCGGCCTGGATGGTGCGAATCGACACGAGAGTGGTCATGTCCGGCTCCTTGTGGGTGATCGGCCCGGCGTCACTGGGTAGGGGTCGGCGGGCCTGCTGAACTGTCGCGAAATGCTCGCTACAGGTCAGAGGGTGACGTTCGTCCGATAAATGCAGCGGGCTGTCTTCTCTTGAGGATTACTTTCGGCGCCCGTCACCAAGGCCGGTTCTCGGCCTGGTCAAGATCGGGTCAAGCCCGAGGATTCTCCGTTACCGCGGAGTCAGTGCTTGACGACGGCGATCATGTCCCGGACGCCGGCGGTTGGCAGGTACGCGCGGGTGATCGCGATGCCGATCCGCGGTAGGTCGGCCTCGTCACGGAAGACCATGTACATCGGCGACAACCGCGGCTGGAACTTGCTCTTGAAGGCGTGCAGCGAGCGGAACCCGTAGACCGGCTCCAGGCTGGCGCCGAGGGTGTCCAGGAACTTCTCCACCACGGTCTCACCCTCGGGATCCGCGTCGGACTTGGCCAGCGGCGCACCCGAGAGCGAGATGTACGCCGCTCCCTGCTCCTTGAAGTACAGGCAGGACGAGGCGATCAGGAACTCCATGGTCGCCCGGAATCCGCCGTCCGCCCGGCGCATCAGGTCCAGCGTCCAGCCGACGACCTTCCCGTCACCGCCGTACACCGGCATCCAGGAGGTGACGCCGTGCACCACGCCGTCGGCGCCGATGGCAAGGCCGACCTTGACCTCCGGATCCAGTGCCTCGGTGACCCCGCCGAGGGTGAAACCCATCTCGGGCAATTCCTTGTCGCCCAGCCATTCCTGGGACAGGTGCTCGACCTGCCGGACCAGCGCCCATGACTCGTCGGCCAGCGTCACCATCCGGAAGCTCACACCCTCCTTGGGCGCCTTGTTCAGCGCCGTCCGGATGTCCTGCCACTTCTTGCCCTTGAACTCCAGGGTCGGCAGGTCGATCAGGTTGTCCTCGGCGACCTGCACGCTCTGCCAGCCGAGCGCATCGGTGACGGTGGCGGTCTCCCTGGTGCAGGAGAAGATGTACGGCACCAGGGCGGCCTTGTCGCAGAGCTGAATGAAGTCGTTGATGGTGGAGGTGGCAGACCCTGGCGGACCGATGGGATCGCCGAGGGCCACGGCGACGCCCGCGTGTTTGCGGAAAGCCAGGTAGCTCTGCCCGTCGGCGGTGATCATGTGCCGGTTCTCCGGCCAGGTGGTCATCCAGGAGATCGTGCTGCCGCCCCATTTCCGGAGCAGTTCCTTGGCGGTGTCGGGGTTGGACGTGCTGGTCGCCAGCCGCCGTTTCCCACGGCGCGGCACCCGGAAGGCGCTCCGGCCAAGGATCAGCACGATCAGGAATGCCAGATAGAGGGTCGAGCCGGCCAGCAACTGCGGGACGCCGTTCAGGTCGGTGTCGGCGTCGGCGTCGACCTGGGAGACGATGAGCACGACGATCACCAGGACGGAGATCAGGGCGGCGAAGAAGACCTGGAAACCGGACAGCACCACGGCGATCCACCAGGCCCACCGGTAGCCCTTGCGCAGCCCGTTGGCGATGAACAGCGAGATCGCCATGTCGATGATCAGGAAGTACCAGGCCTCGACGTCGTCGTCGGGGGGACCGAAGGGCGTGAGGCGTCCGGGCACGAAATTCGCCAGCAGTTGCACGGCGGCGATCAGCAGCACGCCGACCATGGCCAGCAGCCGCAGTTCGTGCCTGGTCGGCAGCGCTCGGGCCTTCCGAGCATGCGGACCGGCCAGCCTGGAGGAGAACGGCAGGCTGAGCGTCACCGCGATCAGGTGTTCGGCGTCCGCCATCTGTCCGACGAAAACTATCGAGAACAGCACGTACGCCCAGATCGCCAGCCGAATCCGAAGGCGCCACGGTGGCCGCACGGTGGCCGTCGCCACGCTCAGCACCGCGAGCATGCCGGCGGAGAAGCCCACGTCGGTCTCGGTGGCCCGCTGGACAGCCCAATCCCAACCGGAATTCCGGAAGATCCAGAACACCAGGGCGGTGATCAGCACCGCCACGAACTGGTAGGCCACGCAGATGATCACCGTGCGCTTGGTGCCGAGTACCCACTCGGAGAAGCCGGTCAGGAATGCGAAGGCGCCCGCGACATAGACGTAATAGAAAGGGGTGAGGGCGAAGAAGCAGCCCCAGATCAGCGTGAGCCACCGGCCGTCCTCGAACGCCGGCAACCCGTAGGCCACGTCGGCGTACCAGGACTTGTCCTCGATGCCTTCCCACAGGGTGCCGAGGACGACGGCCAGCACCAGCGTGACGACCACGTAGAAGGTGGTGAACGGCAGCCGCTTGACCAGGCGCAGGATCGCCGGTAGTTCCTTCGGCGCGGCTTTCGCCTCCGCGGTGGCGACCGCAGCGGAGGGCGGTGCGGACCGTTTGTCCGTGGACTCCCCGGCACCGGAATGCCCTTCGACCCCAACCACGGCAGCCTCCATGTCCAGGCGCCTGGGCGTCTGATCAGTCCGTCCGCTAGGACTGTATATCGCCGCGTCCGGGCAATCAGGCGGCTGTCGTCACCCGGAAGACCGGGAATTGCGCGGCCACCAGCTCGAAGTCGGCCAGCGGGGCGTGCCGATCCACCGGGATGTGCGGCCGTGCGCCGGGCGCCACAGCCAGGTAGCGGCGCAGGATCGGCGCCCTGGCGGCCGGGTCGACCTCGTCGAGCTGCACCTTCGTCCGGCCGCGCCTGCGGATCACCGCACGCCCGCCGGCGGCGCGCACGTTGCGCACCCAGTTCGCGTCGTTGCCGAGCATCGAGACCAGGTAGCGCTCGCCCTGGTAGTCAGCCAGCACGACCGGAAAGGAGATCACCCGACCCGAGGCGCGGCCGTGAACCTCCAGCGTCACAGCACGCTTCGGGGCCAGCAGGCCGGCGTAGAACTGGATCTCGGAGAACCGATTCATGATCCGTGCCAGCAGCGCGGGTCGGCCGCCGCGATACATCCACCGCTTGACAGCGAAAAGCCACCGGGTCACTTCATCCGTTCGGGCCCGCACCCACTGGTTCATCAAGCGCTCCGTCCCCGCCGAATCCACTGACGGCCGATCCCCTGGTGTCGACCGTAGACAGGTACCGCTGGCTGACCGCATTCGGCTGCTCGACGACGTAGCCGGCGTCGACGTCCCGGGCGAGCCGCAGGAACTGCGCATGGGTCCAGGCGAGCGGCGTCGCGGACGCGGTCGGACGGCCGGGAGTGAACCCCGGCTGACCGGCCGGCGACTGGAGGTCCCAGACCTGTTCCGGCAGCATCAGGCCCGGGCCCGCGGTACCCGCCATCGTGCGGATCTGGTCGCGGGCCGCGCTGCGATCCCCCGCGGCCAGCTGATATTCACCGCGTTCCCCGTTGAGCAGCGGCCAGGCCCTTCCCCGGGTGATCAGCGAGTCGTCAGGGAGACCGAAGTCCCAGGGATCACCGTTGGTCTTCTCGCCGTACCCGTCGAAAGACGCGCGATGCCAGAACAGGCCGCGCGAGGTCGGCACGCCGAGTTGCTGGTCGAGCACGCCGAGCGAGTTCACCACGGCGGGGTCGTCGGCCGGCAGCACGCCGAGCCGGACCAGGTCGAGATAGCCGCCGTCGACGACGGCGCGTTGATCGACCTTGCTGGGTCCGCTGTCGCCGATGGTGTACGTCGTGCCGGCGTCGGGATTGCCGTCCTTGGTCAGCCGCAGGAAATACGGCTGCGACGAGTACGGGCCGGTGGCGGTGACCGTCCACCCCTTCACCTTCGACTGCCAGTCGTCCGCGGTGGCCAGGTAGCGCAGCGCGGCGGCCTCGTCACCGTTGTGCCGCGCGAAGGTGGCCGCGCAGACCAGACCGGCGATCTCGCTGGCGATGGTGGCCGGGGAGTACCCGGATTGGTTCTCCCACCGTTCCGCGGGGGTCCACGGCGCGTTGTTGCCGTCCTGCTGGAAGCCGATCACGAAGTCGGCGGCCTTCTTCACCCCCGCCCACGTTCCCGCGTCGAAACGACCGAGTTGATACGCGAGGACTATCGGGAAGGCCACCTCGTCGAGCTGCAGACCGCCCCAGACCGGGGTGCCGTCGACCCGGGAATTCTGCGGGAACGAGCCGTCGGGCTTCTGCTGGACGGCGAACAGGTAGTCGACGGCCCGGTTCGCGCCGGCGGTGTCCCCTGCGGCGATCAGCCCGGTGCCGATCTGGTAGAGGTCGCGCGACCAGACCAGGTGATACGGCCCCGAGGGGTCGTCACGGCCGAACGCCCACGGTGCCGACGGGGAAGCCACGTACGCGCCACGGTGCGTCTTGTCCTCGCTCGCGGCCAGTACCATCGCCGACACCTGGTAGAGGCGGCGCTCCTGCGAGGTGCGCAGTGACCGGGGCAGGCCCGAGAGTCCTACGAGGTAACCGTGCCAGCCGCGGACGTACTCCCGGGAGGCGTCGGGATAGCCGCGGTCCAGCGATGCCCGCGCGGTGTTCACTGCCGCTGCATCGTCAGCGCCGAAGGCGAGCGCCAGCGTGCTGTGCCGGTGCCGGGCTGCTCCGGTGAGCCCGGTGTCAGCCGTCTGGATCAGGTTGCCCGGCTCGGCCGATGTGTAGTGCCAGTCCATCCGACCGTCGCCGAGCAGATCGGTGTACCCGTCGCTGATCCCGCGGAAGCCGCTGGACGTGGCCGCGAAGGCGGGCGAACCGATCAGCGCGCTCGCCTGTGTCGGGTCCGTGGCGACCAACGCGTCGTGCTTGCTGAAGCCCGCATCGTCGGTGCGGGTATTCGACAAGGCGGTCTCGTGCACCGCGAAGAGGCGGTAGCCTCGGTAGCC
>Ga0208851_1000569_pt1 | contig 15546 bp, 18 predicted proteins | sample NGESurshal092012_FD_184481 | JGI IMG/M metagenome (GOLD analysis project Ga0208851, IMG submission 184481) | Arctic peat soil microbial communities from Barrow, Alaska - NGEE Surface sample 415-2 shallow-092012 (SPAdes) | ecosystem: Environmental > Terrestrial > Soil > Wetlands > Peat ... | reverse complement strand
TCCCCGACGAGCGCCGTCGCGGCGCCGTGATGGAGCGCGCGTTCCTGTTGTTCCTGCGCTGCGACCGCGACGGGCTCCCGGCGTACCTGGAGGCCACAACGCCGCGCAACCGCGCGCTCTACGAGCGGCATGGCTTCGCCGTGACGGAGGAGTTTCGCCTGGGCCAGGCCTCGCCGCCACTGTGGCGTATGTGGCGCAAGCCCGGCGGCTGACACCGCGCTCGGGAGCGGGCCTCGGCGGCACACCGCACCGGCAGCATCCAGCGCGAGCGTTCGCTCGCGTTCGCGAAAGTGGAGCCTCTTCCCAGGCGGTGACGCCGTAGGCGATCTGGAGGCCGGCTTTGCCCTTGAGCGTGAGTTCGGTGCGGGTTCCGACCGGGCCAGGTAGTCGGTCGGCGATGCGGTCGGAGAGCACGATCTCGCCGCTCGCCGCCTCTCCTTGGAGACGGGACGCGGTGTTCACGACGTCGCCGACTGCCGTGCAGTCGAAGAGGGCACGCTGGCCGATGTTGCCGACGAGCGCTAGTGGATCTGTCCGGAAGTGGTCGCTGAGCGATCATCACCGCTGACGGTTCGACGGCGAGGACGTCGCGATCCTCAGGCTCATAGGCGCCGGCGCCGGCGCCCACGTTCAAGACGTTGCGCGCATCCCCGAGCGCGCGCCAGATCACCGCAGCGATGCGCGGATCCGGACGCCGCGTCTCGGTGTACCCCTGCCCGATCGAGTCGTAGTCAACGCCAGTCACGCGCGGGACGTTTCCACAGCGCCCGCCGGGCGAGGCCGTTGACCTGACGGCGGCGCGTGTCGATCGGTCATCCGCCGGGCCGCTGGTTCAGTCGGGACGGCGAGTCCACGCCAGCGCGCACTTCTCGAGCGCGCTGAGGTATTCGTCCTTGCCCTCGATGTAGGCGAGCCGGTCCTGGGGGTGACGTGTGACCAGCTGGCGCTTGAGGTCGGCGTAGCGCGCCGCCTCGTCGGCATGGGCGCGCAGGAAGTCCCGGACGGCAAGGTGCCGGAACTCGTGCTCGCTTCCGGTTTGGCAGGCATGTAGGTGATGCGTGCGTGGGCGCGCCGGCGGGTTGGCGAAGAAGTGGTAGTCGGGCGACTCGGGATCAGCGACGAACAGGTACCCGACCCGTTCCAGTGGCTCGACATACCGCGCTCGCGGCTGGATGGCGTCGACGGAGAGCTGAAGGTCGAGGATGGGCTTGGCAGCGAGGCCCGGCACGGCCGTCGAGCCCACGTGCTCCAAGCGCACGGCGACCTCAGGAAGTGCCTCCTCGATGCGACGAAGCTCCGCGCCGGCCAGAGCCGGCCAGGCGGGGTCGTAGTCAACGATGCGAACGGCCGGGTCCAAGCGATCATCCAGCGAGCGATGCCGGTCCAGCCCCTCGTCCGCCGCACGCGCACTTGCCTGCTCCGCGCTCATCGCGCTGACGGTACCCAGTGCGGCAGGACCGAGTGGCGCTCTCCAGCGCAGTCGCCGTGCGACGACCGTGGGTTCCCCGCGATCATTCGGGATATGGTGAACCCGCTGAGCGGTGCGGTCCCAGTGGCCGATTCCGCGGTGTCGAAGTCCCGCCCGCAGCACGGAGCGGGTCGTGCGTGCGGGCAGTACGTTCAGGGACCAATGTCCTACCAGCACGCTCAGTACTACGACGCGATCTACGAGAGCCTCAAGGACTCCGCCAGGAGGCCGACGAAGTCCGGCAGTTGCTCGCGCAGTACACGCAGCGCGAGATCCACGAGCTGCTTGACGTCGCGTGCGGCACCGGGCTTCACGCGCAGTACCTGTCCGAGCATTTCCACGTCGAAGGCCTCGATCTCAGCGCCGAGCAGCTCGAAGTCGCCAAGCGCCGGCTGCCCGACACGGTCTTCTATCTGGCCGACATGACCGCGTTCGACACGGGCAAGACGTACGACGCCGTCACGTGCCTGTTCAGCGCCATCGGCCACCTGCCCAATGCTGATGCCCTCCACCGCGCCGTGGCTTGCATGGCCCACCATCTGAGGCCCGGAGGCGTGCTTCTCGTGCAGCCCTGGCTGCATCCCGACGACTTCGTGCCAGGACTCATCGGACACGACTTCGTCGAGACGCCCGACTTCAAGCTCACACGCATCAGCCGCTCCTGGGTCGAAGACCGCAGCACCAAGGCCGAACTGCACCACCTCGTCGGACGCCCCGACGGCATCGAGCACTTCGTCGAGGAACACGCCATCAGCATGTTCACGATCCGGGAGTACCTGGACGCTCTTGAGGCCGCTGGTCTCGATGCGTGGCATCTACCCAAGGACATCAAGGCGCTGCCCGACGATCCGCTTCGCCACCGCAGCCACCTTCTCGGGCGCGGCATGTTCGTCGCCCGCAGGCCAGCAGCCGACTAGATGCCACCCGACATTGGTTTCGCGGGGCGCACGTTGGTCAGCGCTTGCGACAGACGTAGCGCGCAACCATCTGGTCGTCGGAGTAGTCGGCGTCGATGATGCCCAAGCCGGCGCGCTCGATCATCGGCTCCAGCAGCCAGGTGAAGGTCGAGTGCTCATCCCTGATGTGCTCGGCCAGTTCAGCACGAGTCCACCCGTCGTCGGGGTCAGTGGCGGTGTATAGCGCGATTGCCGCCTCGATTCTCCGCTCGGCTTCTTGAGGCGCGAAGGCGTACACCACATCCCAAAGGCGGAGAACCCCGCCCGGTCGCAGCATGCCGGCGATCCGAGCAAGTGCCAGCGCCTTCCAGAAGTCCGGGAGGTGGTGGAGCGCCAAGCGGCTGTAGACCGCGTCGGCGGGAGTGCCGGAGTGCTCGTAGGTCAGGAACCCGGCCTGCACGATCGAGAGGTTGTCTGGAGCGCGGGTCGCGACCTTCTCTCTGAGTTTGTCGAGCATGACCGGCGAGACATCGACCGCGACGACGCGTCCGTACACGGCGGCAGCGGCTAACGCGAACTGCCCTGTTCCGGTACCGAGCTCGACGACGCAGCATCCGGGGCCGGCAACGCCGAGGCGCATCAGCAAGGCGACTTCCTCGGCGGCGTGCGCGTCCTCTTTCGCGTCGTAGCGTCGCGCGTGCTGCGCGTCGAAGTGCTCGCGGCCGGCGTAGTCCGCCTCCACCGCCCACCATGAGTTCGCGTCCCGACGCATGACCTGATCGTTCCAGACGACTGCCGCCTTCGATGAAGGGGGCCGGTTCCACCGCTGCTTGCACTTGGGGACATCAAACCGATCTGGTGCTACCTCGGCCACGGTTCGCAGACGGGACCGACGCCGGGGCAGTAGCGGTAGTCGCCCCCGGCGCTCATCAGGTCAACACGAGCGATCGGCTTTCCGTCCTGGTCGTAGCCCGTCAGCGAGCCGGGACGACGGTTGGACTCGACGACGAGCGCGAAGGCGCCGTCGAGCCCGGACCGGGAGATGGGCGTGCCGCCGTCGGCATAGTCGAACCGGATGCGCTTGACCGAACTGGTGAGGACGCCGAACAGCGGACGCAGGTCGTGGCGTCCATCGGCGACCCAATCGCCCGGGCCGATCACCACGATCTTCTGGCCCTCGAGCGATGCGCGCAGGTCCTCGATCGTGCCCGACAACCCGTAGTTGTTGAGGGCGAACGTGATCCTGTCGCCGCGGCGGATCGCGATCAGCTTCTCTCCGGCTGCTTCGGCCAGGACGCGCTTCTCGCCGTCCTCGGCCGTGACCCAGTCGGGCAGTGCCTCGCCAGGGTCCACGGCGCGGCCGGGTGCCGCGCGATTGCCGGGAGCGATCCAATCCGCGAGCGCCCCGTACACGTCGTCGACCGCGGCGCGGGTCGCCGGAACGGCGTACGTGCCAGCCGCTACCGCGAGGACACCGGCGACCACGGCGGTGGCCGTCAGCCGCGGCAACACGAGGATTGTTCGCGGCGAGCGACGACCGCGCGGGCGGCGCTCCCGCGCGATCTCTCCGCGAACGAATCGTGCCGACGGGAACCTCGAGCGCGTCGGCGGCCTCCGCGTACGAGAGCTCACCCCAGACAACGAGCAGCAGCGCGTCGCGCTCGGCTGCGCGCAGCCGCCTCAGCGCGCGCGCCACCTCCGGAGCCAGGTCGGCGGTGATCCGATCGCTCGCCGCCCACTCGCCGCCAGCGGCGATCCGCTCGATTGTCGCAAGTCGCCGGCGCTCGTAGCGACGGTGCTCGCTGATGACGTTGTTCGCGATGCCCAGCAGCCAGGGCCGCGCGGTCTCATGGCGCGGGTCGTACCGGGCGCGTGCGCGAAACGCCCGAACGAACACCTCGGCGCTCAGGTCACCTGCCGGGCCGTCGCCGACGCGGCGTCGCAGGTAGCTGTGCACCGTCGGCAGATGGCGCTCGTAAACGACGGCGAACCGTGACGGATCGTCCAACGACCCGCGCAGCACTTCGGCGTCGTTCGAGCGGTCCATGTCTGTCACATGACCGAACCCTGCAAGAAGTTCGCGCGCGTCACGCGCGCTGCTCACCGTTCGCTGACCGCGCGTCGCAGTGCCTGAACGTCGGCCGTCAGGCGATCGGTCGGCATCGGTCCCGGGTCGGGGTCCGGGAACGGGAACGGCCAGCCCGGCCGCGGATCGTCGGCGTAGCGCGGCACGATGTGGGTGTGCAGGTGCGGGACGCTGTTGCCGAGCAGGTCGTAGTTGAGCTTCACCGGCCGCAGCACCGCCTCGATCGCACGCCCGACCCGAAGCACCTCGGAGCCGTAGGCGGCCGCCTCGGCGTCGGTCAGCTCGGTCGGCTCCACGACGTGGCGCCCGCGCCAGACGACCACGGACAGGCCGCGCTGGATGTCGGCGCGGACCAGGTACGCGTCGCAGACCGTGCCCGCGTAGAACCGTACGCCGTCGGGGGTCGCGTCGGGCCGGCCCTCCAAGCACGCCGGGCACCCGTCGCCCGACTGCCACGCGTAGAACTGTTCGGGCCACTCCACAGCAGCGCAACCTACCGCGGGTAGGATCGACCGCCATGCCAGAGAACGCCCACGAGATCCACGCCCGCGCGGCGCAGGCACTGCTCACCCCGGCGGTCCAGGAGTGGGACACCTGGCCATTCGAGGGACCGGTCAGGCCGCGTGCGCTGGCAGCGCCCGGCCCCGAGCCCGAGCGCGACGGCGAGGGCGGCATCGACTGCTCGGCGTGCGCCAGGCCCGACGGCGACTACCTCTGGACGGACGAGCGCTGGCGTCTGTCAGCGCTCGAGCCGAGCGGGCTGCCGATCATCGTGATTCTCGAGCCGCGCGAGCACCACGACTCGCCGGCCGACCTGCCCGAGGAACTCGCGCGCGACCAGGGGCTGATGCTCGGCCGCGTCGAGCGTGCGGTGCTCTCAGTCGGCGAGGTCGGCCGCGTCCACATCGGCCGCTGGGGAGAGGGCGGCGCGCACCTGCACTGGTGGTTCATCGCGCGCCCCGCTGGCCTGCCCCAGCTCGCCAGCAGCATGTGCGAGATCTGGGACGAGGTGCTGCCACCCACGCCACGGGACGTCTGGAGTTCGAACGTCGCGGCCGTCACGGAGGCGATGCGGCGAGGCTGAGGCCCGGCCGCTCCTCGGCATGACTCGATCTTCATCGGCTGATTGAGTGGATCGCCTCGGCCTGGGGAATAGCAAGCTCAGCGGCTCTGCCCTTCGGTTGCGGTTCCGTCGCCTCGGTCGTGCCTTCGCGCTCCGTGTCGTACGCGAAACCAGCAGCCCACGCGGCATGTGGACCCGCAGGACCGTCTTCCATCTGCCGGGATCCGCTAGGAACGAGCTACCCGATGGTCGCGCTCGTCGTGTCTGCTTTACGAGCCGCGACGCAAAGCCCGGCCGACCATCCGGGGGCGCGGCCGTGTGCGGGCAGGGCGATGGAGTCGATGTCGTGACCGCTGCGGGCGAGCAGCCAGGCGATGAGCGAGTTTGAGTTCCACATCTCGCCAGTCTGTTGCTCGTCGCGTCCCCAGGTAGCCGTGGGAAAGTCGGGAACGAGTTCGAGCACCCGCCGTGCCCGCTCGCCGTCGGAGCTCACGCGCCGCGGGCTGTCCACTGCCTCGTCGCGGTCGGGGATGAAGCCGTCCTGCCAGCTGCGGACTTCGTAGCGGAAGAGCTTCAATCGACCGAGCCGCGGCGATCCGACCGGCCCCTCGCTGACGACGCCGCGGTAGGCCTCGCTCACGTTCCAGACCGGCCCCTGCTCGATGACGTGACGCTCGCCAGCGTGATGGACCTCGAGCGCGGAGTGGTAGAGGTCGCTGCGGTCGCGATGCTGCAGGCGTGCGGCGACCGCTTCGTAGATGCGGCCGTTGGTGCGCACGAACCGGCCACCCGCGCCGAGCGGCAACCAGAACAGATCCACGCCGGTCCCACGCATGGCGGCTACTCCTACCAGATGTACTCGTCTGAACGATTCTCAGCGAGTGGTCGGAGCCGGCGCACTGGGCCCAGGCATGGGCGTGACGGGCGAGCGGGGTGGCCAGCGGTCGTCGGACCCGGCCCGACGTGCGTCGTACACTTGCGTCATGGCGACTCGGCCGCGTCCGATTCATCTGCAGCCCGACGCATACGAGCTTCTCGCGCGCGAGGCGGCGCGCCGCGGAGTGGAACCGGACCGGCTCGCCGACGAGCTCGTGCGCCGCGACGTCCGATGTCGCGCAGCCCGGTCGCGCAGCGGCCGGCCGACGTGCACGAGCGGGCGACCGGTCGTCGGGAATGCGTAAGAACCCCCACTACGTCCTGGACGACGTCGATGAGATCAAGCGGATGATCCGTGAGAACCCGTGGGCGACGCTCGTCTCGCAGACGTCCGCAGGCCTCGTCGCCTCGCACTACCCGATCCTCGTGGACCACGACCACGAGGAGCTGTCGATCGTCACGCACCTCGGCCGGCCGGACGACCGCATCCATGACCTGCCGAACCACGAGCTGCTCGTCATCGTCCAGGGGCCGCACGGCTACATCTCGTCCAGCTGGTATGGCGACCACGTCGAAGTGCCCACGTGGAACTTCCTCGCCGCGCACCTCGCGGGCGTTCCGGAGATCCTCAGCCCCGAGGAGAACTCCGCCGTGCTGCACCGGCTCGTCGACCACTTCGAGAGCCGCGTCGCACATCCGCGGCTGCTCGACGGAACACCAGCCGACGCCGAGAACGCCCGGGCCGACATGCGGGGCACCGTCGGGCTTCGCCTGACACCCACGCGCGTCGTCGCCAAGCGCAAGATGAGCCAGAACCAGTCACCCGCGCTCATCGACGCGGTCATCGACGAGCTCGAAGGGGACGGCCCCTACGCCAGCCGCGCGCTCGCTCGCGAGATGCGGCTCACGAGCGAGGGACACCAGAGGCCCCGCCAGTGAGCAGGACGAGCGCCGAGGGGGGTAGCGATCAGTGAGCGCGCGGGTCGCCCAGGACCGCGGCGACCCGAGTCTGCAGCATCGGGACGAGGTCGGCTTCGAACCACGGGTCGGTGCGCAGCCAGCGGTTGTTGCGCAGGCTGGGGTGGGGCAGCGGGACCACGCCCGGCCAGTGCGCGCTACGGGGCGGGAGGCGCCTCGACCACGACGACGTGATTGCCGTCGGGGTCGCGCAGCATGAACATCAGTGGGGCACCGGGCGTGCGCATCGGCTCGGCGTCAAGGTCGATGCCGCCCAGGGCGCTCAGGCGTGCGTGCTCGCCCAGAACGTCCGTCGTTTCGACGCCGATCGAGCTGCCGCCGGGCTCGTCGGCCATCGGCGGGTTGAGCGCGAGGCGGGCACGGGAGCCCGGCGGGGCGACCTCCAGCCAGCGCATCTCGCCGTTCTCGCCGAAGCGCGTATCACTGCGCAGCTCGAAGCCGAGCTTCTCGGTATAGAAGGCAAGCGCCGCATCCTGGTCGGCGACGGAGAACATCACGACCCCGATGTTCGAGATCGTTGTCGGGGCCTGCGTGCCGTCGCTCATGTCTCATAAGACTACGCGGGTGTCCTCGAGCATCCGGGCTCGCGGTCCGGAGAACGAGCCTCCCCGATGCCGAGGCCTTGACACCCCACCGCGGCCTGTGTAGTTGTTGGCAGTCGCTTGCAACTGCATGGAGGTCGTGTCATGCACATTCCCGACGGCTACCTGAGCCCGGCCACCTGCGCCACCATGGGCGCCGCGATGGTGCCCGTGTGGCTGACCGCCGCGCAGCGGGTCAAGCGTGTCGTCAAGAGCCGCTACGTCCCGCTGCTCGCCCTCGCAGCGGCCTATTCCTTCATGGTCATGATGTTCAACGTCCCGATCCCGGACGGGACGACGGCGCACGCCGTGGGCGCGGTGCTCATCGCCGTTCTGCTGGGCCCGTGGGCGGCGTGCATCGCGGTGTCGGTCGCGCTGCTGATCCAGGCCCTCTTCTTCGGCGACGGCGGCGTCCTCGCGTACGGCGCGAACGCCTTCAACATGGCGTTCGTCATGCCGTTCGTCGGCTACGGGGTCTACCGGCTGACCGCAGGTCGATCCCCGCTCCTCTCCACGCGCCGCGCGGTGGCCGCCGCCGCCGGATCGTACGTCGGCATCAACGCGGCGGCGCTCTGCGCGGCGGTCGAGTTCGGGCTGCAGCCGGAGCTCTTCCACACCGCCGACGGCACGCCGCTGTACGCGCCCTTCCACCTCAGCCAGACGATCCCCGCCATGGCCCTCGCCCATCTCACCGTTGCGGGCTTCGTCGACGCGGCCCTGACGCTCGCGATCGTGACGTACATCCAGCGTGCCAACCCCGCCCTGCTGCGGATCAACCACGCGGATCTCGACCCCGCGATCCCGCGCACTCCACGCCGGCTCGGCTGGGGCTGGGCCGCCGCCGGCATCGCGACGATGGTGCTGCTGGCGCCGCTGGGGCTGCTGGCGCCGGGCGGGGCGTTCGGGGAGGGCGCCCCGGCGAGCCTCGACCTCGGGAAGTACGGTCTCAGCGCGATCCCGGCCGGCCTCGGGCGCTACGCCGACTGGTGGAACCACGCATTGCTGGGCGGGTATGGCTTCGCGGGCGGCCGGCACGAGGTCCTGGGCTACGTCCTCTCGGCGCTCGTCGGTATCGCCGCGATCTCGCTCGTCGTCCTGGCGCTGGCCGCTGCGCTCGGCATCACCCGGACCCGGCGTGGCCGGGAGCGCGCACCGGCCGGCGCACCATGAGCCGGCGTCCCCCGGATGCGCCTGAGTGGCTGCTCACCCCCGAGATCGGCCTCTGCCCATGCTGCTGCGTCGGCCGGCGACGGCGCGGCAGCTTCGTGGACAAGACCGTGGCGGGCGCGGCCAACATCCTGCGCGAGGCGATGTGCAACGACGAGGTGGCCGGCCGGTCCGGACTGCTGCAACGTCTCGACGCCCGGGCGAAGCTCGTCAGCCTCCTCGCGCTCCTGCTCGCGGCGTCGCTGGCACACCAGGTCGTGATCCTCGCGGCGCTGTACGCGGGCACGCTGATCCTCGCCCGAGCGTCGCGTCTGGGCCTGGCCTTCTTCGTCCGCCGCGTGTGGCTGTTCGTTCCGGTGTTCACCGGGGTGATCGTCATCCCGGCGATGTTCTCGTTCGTCACGCCCGGCCGCATCGTCGTACCGATCGGCGACGGCTGGGGGCTGACCGAGCAGGGGCTGGCCGGGGCTGCGCTGATCGTCGCGCGGGTGGCGACGTCCGTCTCGCTCGTGGTGCTGCTGACGCTGACGACGCGCTGGATCGACCTGCTCTCATCGCTTCGGGCGCTGCGGGTGCCTCCGGTGTTCGTGCTCGTCATCGGCATGGCCCATCGGTACGTGTTCGCGCTGACGACGGCCGTCGACGAGATGTTCACCGCGCGCAAGGCTCGGAGCATCGGCCCGCGCGGCGGTGCGCGGGCCGACCGCGCATTCGTCGCCGCGTCGGCGGGCGCACTGTTCGGCAAGGCCCACGCCCTGAGCGAGGACGTCCACCAGGCGATGGTCGCGCGTGCCTACCGCGGAACCCCGCGAACGCTGTCGCGCACGCGTCTGAACTCCGCCGACCTGGCCTGGGTGGGCGTCTGCGCCGCCACCGCGATCCTGGCGGTGATGGGCGACCGTGCCCTCGGCGCCTGAACCGCTGCTCGTCCTCGAGGACGTGAGCTTCGCGTACCTCGATCGCTTCCCGGCGCTCGACGCCGTCAGCTTCTCGATCCGGGCCGGTGAGCGGGTGGCGCTGCTCGGCGCGAACGGCTGCGGCAAGTCGACGCTGCTGAAGATCCTCGCCGGCCTGCTCTTCCCAGGAACCGGCGAGTACCGCGCGTTCGGCGAGGTCGTGACCGAGGATCGGCTCGAGGACGAGCAGTTCTCGACCGGGTTCCGCCAGCGCATCGGTCTGGTCTTCCAGAATCCCGAGGCACAGGTCTTCTCCCCGTCGGTGCGCGAGGAGCTCGCGTTCGGGCCGCTCCAGCTCGGACTGCATCCGGATGCCGTCTCCGCACGGGTGCAGGACCTGCTCAGGATGTTCGACATCGAGGCGCTCGCGGAGCGCGCGCCGTACCAGCTCTCGGTGGGTCAGAAGAAGCGCGTGGCGATCGCGGCGACACTGGCCGGGAACCCGGAGCTGCTGCTCTTCGACGAGCCGACCGCGGGGCTCGATCCGCGCACGGAGGGGTGGCTGCTCGAGCTCCTCACCGAGCTCGGCGACGCGGGCAAGACGCTGGTGAGCGCGACGCACGACCTGGGGTCCCTGCCGTGGTGCGCCGACCGGTGCCTGGTGTTCTCCGAGGAGCATGCGCTGGTCGCCGACCTCACGCCCGCCGAGCTGCTCGCCGACCAGGAGCTGATGCTCGCCATGAACCTGGTCCATGGGCGCACTCAGGGGAGCAGGACGGACGACGAAGGGCGGCGCCGCGCCGGCGGAACGCGGACTACGATGCGCAGAATCGGATGACGCGCGCCTCCACCGCCCTCCCTCTGCAGTTCGCGACCCTCGACGACGTCGTCGACGCGCTGCGCGACAGCGGCCGGCGGCTCACGGTCCCCTGCCGGATGATCCTGGAGGAGCTGTTCGCGGCGAGCGCGCCCCCATCCGCCGAGCAGCTCGCCGAAACGCTCGACCTGCAGCTGACCTCGGTCTACCGCAACCTCGAGCGGCTCGAGGACCTCGGTGCGGTGAGTCACGTCCATCTCGGGCACGGGCCAGGACGCTACGCGCTCGTCGGTCGCGGCGTGCGCGAGTACCTCGTTTGCCAGCGTTGTGACGCGGTCACGGAGGTCGAGCCGGAAGCGATGGATCCGGTGCGGGAGGTGATCCGCGCGACGTTCGGCTTCGAGGCGCAGTTCACGCACTTCCCGATTCTCGGACTCTGCGCCGAGTGCTCCGCTCAGTCCGATGCGACGCCGAACGTGGCGCCCCGCGGCAGGCGGGACGGCCACCGGCACACCCACTGAGCGTCCCGTCCGCCTCCGTTCAGCCCCGGATCAGCCAGTCGCAGAACGCGCCGACGCCCGCACCCGTCTGTGCCGAGACCTCGAGCACCGTCGCGCCCGGGTGAACCTCCTCGAGGTTCCGGCGGAACGTCGCCAGGTCGAAGTCCAGGTGCGGCAGCAGATCGATCTTGTTCACGACGACGACGTCGGCCGCGCGGAACATCACCGGGTACTTGAGCGGCTTGTCCTCGCCCTCGGTGACCGAGTACACGAGCGCCTTCGCGTCCTCGCCGACGTCGAACTCCGCCGGGCAGACGAGGTTGCCGACGTTCTCGATCACGACGACGTCGAGGTCGTCGAGCGGCAGGTCGTGCAGGACCGAGCGGACCATCGTGGCGTCGAGGTGGCACTCCCCGCCGAAGCCGTTCGCGGTGTTGACGAGCGCGACCGGGGCGCCGAGCCCCTGCAGGCGCTCGGCGTCGAGCGGCGTCTCGATGTCGCCCTCGACGACGCCGACGCGCGTCCCGTCGCCGAGTTCGCGGAGCGCGGCGTGCAGCAGCGTCGTCTTGCCGGCGCCGGGCGAGGACATGAGGTTCACGGCGCGGATGCCGCGGCCCGCGAGGTCGGCGCGGTTCGCCTCTGCGGTGCGGTCGTTCTCGCCGAGGATCGCCTCGAGCACGTCGACGCGCAGGTCGCCGGTCGCGTAGCCCGAGTGGTCGCCGACATCGCGGTGCTCGTGGCCGTCGTGGTCGTGGTCGTGGACGTGGACGGTGCCATCGGCGTGGCGGTGGAAACGGCCCATGGTCATGCCTCCTGGAGCACGAGGGACGTGATGGTCAGCTCGTCGCCGCTCGCGACCTCGGTGTCGGTGCCCGAGCAGCGCTCGCAGCGGAAGACGGGGTGCTCGAGCACGGTGCGGTGCCCGCAGGCGCGGCACGCGATCGCGGCGGGAATGTGGTTGACGTCGAGGACGGCGCCCTCGAGCACGGTGTCCAGCACGGCGATCTCCCAGCACGAGGTCAGCGCTAGCGGCACGACCTGCCGCAGGCCGCCGATGTCGACGCAGACGCGCGCCACCGGGCGACCCGCGGCGTGGCGCGTGGCGATGCCGGAGATCGCGTGGCAGATCGAGAGCTCGTGCATCAGCAGATCCTCGGCAGCTGCTCTCCGAGCGGGCGCTCGACGACGCGGGTCGCGCCCAGGCCGGTGCGGGCGGTGACGACGCCGGGATGCTCGGCGCTCACGCGCCCGATGACCGCGGCGCCGGCCCCGGCCTCGGTGCCGCGCATCGCGGCGAGCACCGCGTCGGCGGCCTCGGGCGCGACGAACGCGACGAGCCGGCCCTCGTTGGCGACCTGGATTGCGTCGAGGCCGAGGAACCCGCACGCGGCGCGGACCTCCTCGGGCACGGGGATCGCGTGCTCCTCGAGCTCGACCCCGACCTGCGCGGTGCCCGCGATCTCACAGACGCTCGCGGCCAGGCCCCCGCGGGTCGGGTCGCGCAGCACGTGCAGGTCGGCGGGGTCCGGCGCGCGGGCGAGCATCGTCGCGACGAGGCCGTTGAGCGGCGCGGTGTCCGAGTGCAGCTCGGTGCCGAACTCGAGGCCCTCGCGGACGCTGAGCACCGCGACGCCGTGCATGCCGAGCGGGCCGCTGACGATGACGACGTCGCCGGGCGCAGCGCGCTCGGGCCGCAGGTCGACGCCCGCGGGGATCCGCCCCACGCCTGCGGTGTTGATGTACGCGCCGTCGCCGTGGCCGCTCTCGACGACCTTCGTGTCGCCCGTGACGAGCTGTACGCCGGCGACACTGGCAGCCGCGCCCATCGCCGTCGCGATGCGCCCGAGTGCGTCGAGATCGAGGCCCTCCTCGAGGACGAATCCGGTCGACAGCGCGAGCGGCTGCGCCCCGGCCATCGCCAGGTCGTTGACCGTGCCGTTGATCGCGAGGTCGCCGATGTTGCCGCCCGGGAAGAACAGCGGGCGCACGACGTACGTGTCGGTCGAGAACGCCAGGCGCTCGCCGCCGACGGACAGCACGGCCGCGTCGGTCGGTGTCGCGGCGCGCGCCGCCTCGCCGAACGCGGGCAGGAACAGGTGCTCGACGAGCTCCCCCGAGAGCGCGCCGCCCCCGCCATGGCCGAGCACGACCCGCTCGCCGCCGCGCAGCGGCGCCGGGCAGGTCCAGGCGGCCGGATCGACGACCGTCCCGTCAGCCATGGGCCACCACCGGCGGGTCGAGGCGGCGGTAGTGGAAGTACGCGGCACACGCGCCCTCGCCGGAGACCATCGGCGCGCCGAGCGGCGCGCGCGGCGTGCACTCGGTGCCGAAGGCCGGGCACTCGCTCGGCTTGATGAGCCCCTGCAGCACCTCGCCGGCGCGGCAGCGGGAGGACTCGGGAACGGTGAGGTCCTCGAGCTCGAACCGGCGGCTCGCGTCGAACGCCGCGAAGTCCTCGGAGAGGTTCCACCCGCTCTCGGGGATCACACCGATGCCGCGCCACTGGCGGTCGGAGGTCGTGAAGACCTCCTCGAGCATCGTGCGCGCCGGGAGGTTCCCCTCGGACTTGACGGCGCGTGCGTACGCGTTCTCGACCTCGGCGCGCCCGGCCTCGAGCTGCATGATGCAGTGCCGGATGCCGTCGAGCACGTCGAGCGGCTCGAAGCCCGTGATGACGATCGGCACGCCGTAGCGGCGGGCGAGCGGCTCGTACTGCCAGGAGCCCATGACCGTGCACACGTGCCCAGCGGCCAGGAACCCGTTCACGCGGCACTCGGGCGCGCTCATGATCGCCTCGATCGCGGGCGGCACGAGCACGTGGCTGACGAGCATCGAGAAGTTCGTCAGGCCGCGCGCGCGGGCCTGGTGCACGGCCATCGCGTTGGCGGGCGCGGTGGTCTCGAAGCCGACGCCGAAGAAGACGACCTCGCGGTCGGGGTGGCCCGCCGCGATCTCCACCGCGTCGAGCGGGGAGTAGACGACGCGCACGTCGCCGCCCTCGGCCTTGACCGCGAACAGGTCGCGGCGGCTGCCCGGCACGCGCAGCATGTCGCCGAACGAGCAGAAGATGACCTCCGGCCGCGCGGCGATCGCCAGTGCGCGGTCGATCATCTCGAGTGGCGTGACGCAGACCGGGCAGCCCGGCCCGTGGATCAACTCGATGCCCTCGGGCAGCAGCTGGTCGATGCCGTTGCGGATGATCGAGTGGGTCTGGCCGCCGCAGACCTCCATGAGCGCCCACGGCTGCGTCGCGGTGTCGCGGATCTCGCGGAGCAGCCTCTCGGCGAGCGCGGGGTCGCGGAACTCGTCGAGGTACTTCACGAGACCGCCTCCCCCGTCGGCGCGGGCTGCGGCGCGCCGAGCTCCTCCTCGAGCATCCCGAGTTGCTCGAACAGCGCGAGCGTCTCGAGCGCGGAGTCCTCGTCGAGGTGCGTGATCGCAAAGCCCGCGTGGACGATCGTGTAGTCGCCGACGCCCACCTCGGGCACGTAGGCCAGGCAGACCGACTTCGTCACGCCGCCGAAGTCGACGGTTGCCATGCGGGTGCCGTGCTCCTCGCGCACGGCGGTGACCCGCCCGGGGATGCCGAGACACATAGGGCACTACCTCCTGATGGGGGCTCGCGCGGCGCGGCGGCCGGCGATCACGGCCTGGCCGAGCGCCAGGCCTCCGTCGTTGGTGGGGACGATGCGGTGCTCGAGCACGTCGAGGCCGCGGGCCTCGAGCGCCGCCCGGCAGCGGCGCGCGAGCAGCGCGTTCTGGAAGACGCCGCCGGTCAGCCCGGCGGTGCGCAGGCCGCGCGCGGCGGCGATCGCCGCGGCGAGGCCGGCGGCCGCCTCGGAGACCGCGGCGTGGAAGCCGAGTGCGAGCGCCGCGCGCGGCGCGCCGGCGTCGAGGCCGGCCAGCAGGCCGGCCAGCAGCGGCGCCGGGTCGAGCACGCCGTCCGCGCCCGCGCCGAGGCGCAGCTCGCCGGCCGGCGCCGCCGCCGTGGCGGCGAGCGCCTCGAGCTCGATCGCGGCCTGGCCCTCGTAGCTCACGCGCTGGCGCACGTCGAGCAGTGACGCGACGACGTCGAACAGCCGGCCCATGCTCGTGGTCGGCACGACGCCCGTCCCGGTCTGCACCTGGCGGGTGACGATGCGCCGCTCGACCGCGTCGGCCGCGCACGCCGGGGGGAGCGCGTCGCCGACGGGCAGCCCGCAGGCGGCCAGGTACGCG
>Ga0208851_1000567_pt1 | contig 15610 bp, 13 predicted proteins | sample NGESurshal092012_FD_184481 | JGI IMG/M metagenome (GOLD analysis project Ga0208851, IMG submission 184481) | Arctic peat soil microbial communities from Barrow, Alaska - NGEE Surface sample 415-2 shallow-092012 (SPAdes) | ecosystem: Environmental > Terrestrial > Soil > Wetlands > Peat ... | reverse complement strand
CCGCTCGAGCAGATACGCCGCAGCCTGCGGGTTGGCCACGTCGAGCACCAGCTGGCGCCGCCACGACCGCGGCGTCCGCTCAGGGGTCACGAGCAGCCAGTCCGGGTGCTGACGAACCAGGTCGGAGTCGGGGTTGACCATCTCCGGCTCGACCCACAGCCCGAACTCCATGCCCAGGGCCCGGACCCGGTCGGCCAGCGGCCGCAGCCCCTCGGGCCACACCTGCGGGTCGACGTACCAGTCCCCCAGCCCCGCGCTGTCGTCACGGCGCCCCAGGAACCAGCCGTCGTCGAGAACGAACCGCTCCACGCCGATCCGGGCGGCCCGCTCGACCAGGGCCGTGAGCCGGTCCAGGTCGTGGTCGAAGTAGACCGCCTCCCAGCTGTTCAGCACGAGCGGGCGAGGACTCCGAGGATGATTCGACCGGGCCCGGAGCCACCGGTACACCCGCGTGGACGCGGTGTCGAGGCCGGCGTCGGACCAGGTGCCCACGACCCAGGGCGTCGTGTAGCTCTCCCCGGTTCCCAGTCGGATCTCTCCGGACTGCAACAGCTCGCCGCCTCCGATGACGGACGCGCCACCAGCCCCGGCACCCTCCGGGAGCCGGTCTGCGAGGTGGACCTGGTTCCCGCTCCAGGCGACGTGCACGCCCCAGACCTCACCGCTGCGGAAGCCGAACCCGGGCGTTCCCGCCACCAGCAGCAGCGGGGCGTCGTGGCCGGTCCGGCCGCGCCGCGAGGCGCGCAGCCGGGTGCCGTGGTGGAACGGCTGGCGCTGCGGACTGCGCTCTCGGCACCACTTGCCGGTGAGGTCGAGGAGCTCACCGGCGGTCGCGGGCACCGGCAACAGGACGTGCAGGCCGTCGAGCGTGTAGCCGCCGTCGGCGGTGTTGGTGACCGTGTGACGAACGCGCAGCAGCCCCGAAGGCTCCATCCGCAGCTCGCAGTCGAGCGCCAGGCCCGCGTCGACGTCCACCCCACGGCAGGTCAGCCGCTGATCGTCCTGCTCGCCCCGACCCAGCTCGACCTCGCCCACCCGGTGCAATCGGGGGAAGACGAGGGCACTGTCCCGGTGCCCGGCGAGCCCGGGATACCCAGACCAGCCGTCCGCCTCGCCAGGGACCAGCGTCAGCGGCCACGGCTCGTCGAGGCTGCTGGGCGCGACCGCGGGACGCAGGTCCGAGACCAGGCGCCGGAGGTCGTCCTCGCCCAGGTCCCCGGGGTCGGCACCCCAGTGCAGGACCCGCGGCAGCTCCGGCCCGGTCACGTCGAGCAGCACCCCCACACCCGCGGCACGCAGAAGCACTGGCGTATCGGTCATGCCCTCGTTCCTCGTCTCGCTGGCCAAGAAGCGACGGCTCAGCCCTTCGTCGAACCCAAGGTCAGACCGGCGACGAACTGCTTCTGCAGCAGGAAGAAGATCACCAGAACTGGGATCGCCACGATGACTGAGCCGGCAGCGACCAGGTTGAGATCGGTGAAGAACTGACCGCGTAGGTTGTTCAACGAACTAGTCACTGGGAACTTGTTCCCGGACTGCACCAGCACCGTGGCCCAGAAGAACTCGTTGTAGATCCAGGTGACCTCGAGTACGGCGAGCGCAGCCAACGGCGGCCGGCAAAGGGGGAGCGTCAGTTGCCAGAACTGCCGCCACACGCTGGCGCCGTCCACCATGCCCGCCTCGTAGAGCTCCTTGGGCAGGGTCTTCATGTAGTTGCTCAGCACGAAGGTACAGAAGCCGGTCTGGAACGCAGTGTTGACCAGGATCAAGCCATACAGACTGTCCAGCAGCAAGCCCGAGTCGCTCATCCACAGCGGCAGCGGGATGGCTCGGTACAGGCGGAACAGCGGGATGAGCAGCGACTGCTGGGGCAGCAGGTTAGCGGCCGTGAACAGGCCCAGCATGATGATGTTGAAACGGAAGCTGAACCGGGCGAGCACGAAGGCTACGCACGCGGAGAGGAACAGGGTGATCAGCACCGCTGGCACCGTGATGTACACCGAGTTGATGAAGTGCCGGGTGAAGTCACCCTGCGCCCAGGCGTTCTTGTAGTTCTGCAGCGTCCAACCACCGAAGGAGACGTAGCCGTGGATCGAGGTGTAGGCGTAGTCACGGAAGGAGTTGAGCACCGCCCAGGCGATCGGGAAGAGCCAGGCGAGCGCGATCACGGCAAGGAACACGTGCAGCAGCACCCGGACCGGCGTCAGTTTGCGACGGCGCCGCGGGACTCTCGTTTGAGCGTCGGCCGGGGCCTCCGTCACGGCGGTCATGACTTGTCCTCCCGCATCACGGTGGCCAGGTAGATCGAGATGAACACCAGCGAGACGAGGAGCATGAAGGTGGCCAGCGCTGAGCCGAACCCGATCCGGCTGGCCTCCCCGACCACGTTCTGCGTGACGAGCGCGGAGATCAACTCAAGACCGTTGCGCCCGTTGTTGATGACCCAGACCAGATCGAATGCGCGCAGCGCCTCGATCACGGTGATCACCAAGACGATGATGTTGATCGGGCGCATCACGGGGAAGACCACACGGAAGAACGTCTTCGTCTGGCTCGCGCCGTCGACGGCGGCCGCCTCGCGCAGAGTGGGGTCCACACCTTTCAGCCCGGCGAGGTAGAGCAGCATGATGTATCCGACATGGCGCCAGCTCGCGGCGACCAGGACGGACCAGATGTTGATGTTGGGATCGCCATACCAGTCGATATGGGTACCGAGGACCGCGTTCAGCAGCCCCTGGTCGGTGGAGTAGAACAGCTGCCAGATGAAGCCCACAAGGGCGAGCGACAGCACGACGGGCAGGTAGATCGCCGTCTGGTAGTAGCGGCTCCCCCTGATCTCCTTGTCGAGCAACACAGCGAGGAACATGCCGAACGGCGTCGCCACGAAGAACAACACTGCGAGCCACAACAGGTTGTGCTCGACTGCCGGCTGGAACGGCGGGTAGATCGTCACCACGTCGTGGTAGTTCTTCAGCCCCACCCAGTGGATGGTGTCGAGCCCACCGATGCCGTTCCAGTTGGTGAACGACAAGGCGACCGTGGAGACCGCGGGCAGCCATACCAGCCCGATGACTAGCAGCAGCGGGATGGAGACCATGAGGACGACCACGATGCGGTCCCGGGTGGTCAGCCGCCGAAGTTTGCCCCGGCGGGGGGTGCCGGCTGAGGCGGCACCCCCCGCCGGCCCGGCCTGGGTCCGTCCTTGGTCGACAACAGGAAGTTCTGCACCCGTCGCCATGGCGGTCTCCCTATCCTCGTCGCAGAACCGGGCCTTGGGCGGGGTCAGTCTTAGCTTGTGAAGATCGACTTGGCCTGAGCCTCGATGCTGTTCGTCAGACCATCGATGTCCGAGGGGTTCTTGATGAACGTCTGCAGGGCCGGGATCATCACGGTGGAGGCAAAGTCCGGTCGGGTGTCGCGGTCAAGGAACTGGGCGATGCTCTTTGCCGACCCGATCAGCGCCGCCGCCTTCTTCTGCACGTTGTTGTAGAAGGAGGTGTCGGCGTTGCTGTTGGCGAGCACGTCCGAGGTATCGGTCTTGCCGTAGGTGGTCGCCGCCTCCGGCGTGCCCAGGTAGGCCAGGAACTCCTTCGCCGCGGCCTCGTTGCTCGGCTTCTTGGCCATCATGAAGCCGTCGATGGGGGCGTCCAGGGCGTCCGACCCGATGGCCGGGTCGATCTCCGGGAAGGTGAAGAAGTCGAGGTCCTTGCCCTGGTCGACCTGTTGGGACACGAACGATCCGAGCAGGTACATCCCCGCCTTCTTCTGCTGCAGGGTCTGAGCGGCCTCCTGCCAGGTCCGACCCAGCGAGGCCGTCTGGTGAAGCGGAAGAAGCCCCGCCCAGGTGTCGAAGACCTTCTTCACCTTGGGGTCGTTCCAGGCCTGCTTGTGCGCCATCAGGTCGATGTGGAACTGGTAGCCGTTGATGCGCATGTTGAGGATGTCGAAGGTGCCCATGGCGGGCCAGCCGTCCTTGTCGGCGAAGGCGATCGGAACCAGGCCGTCCTTCTGCATCTGGGCACCGAGCGTCTTCAGTTCGTCCAGCGTCTTGGGGACCGTGTAGCCGTGTTGGCTGAACACGGACGGCCGGTAGAACACCGCCCAGGGGTAGTTGTAGATCGGGACGAAGTACTGCTTGCCGTCGTCGCCGGTCGACGCCTTCTTGAAGGCGTCGCTGAAGCCGGTGAGATTGCTCCACACATCGCTGACGTCACCCACCAGGCCCTGCGCGGCGAAGAACCGCATCCGGTAACCGGCGAACCAGGTGAATGTGTCGTCGGGCTTGCCCTGCAGATAGTTGTTGATGTTCTGCTGAAATGTGTTGTGGTCGACGGTGTTGACCTTGACCGTGACCTTGGGGTTCTTTTGCATATAGGCGTCCACGACCGCCTGCATGGCCGCCTTCGGGATCTTGTCCGAGTAGTTGGAGCCGAAGGTCAAGGTGCCGGAGGCCGGCCCAGACGACGCAGCGGTCGAGGGACTCGACGAGCTGCCGCAGGCGGCGAGCAGGCTCGGCAGGCTGAGGGCAGCCCCGACGCCGAGCGCGCCCTTGAGCAGCGAACGACGCCCGAAGGGAGTAGCGAGGGCCGAGGGCGGAGTCATGCGGGCCAAGAACTCCGACTCGGACTGGGGACGGCTCATGGTGCCTCCTTAGGGCACAACTGAAGTGAAAACTCGAACAGAACCGAACACGACCTGTTCACGTTGGGCACACACTCTCGGTCGGCCACATTCGTTGTCAAGAGTCGTTTCGCCTGTGTAACCGAAACGAGTCCTGCCACGATCGCCATTACCGCCGAGTCGATAGTTGCGCTCGTTGATCGCCATCGATCTGTTCGTTTGTGTTGACTTCGACAGGGATCGAGGACACTCTCAGTTCCCGTGACCACCGGTGACGCCCCCAGTCCCCAGCCAGGCACCGGAGAACCGGCGCGCTGGCCGCTCGCCGGCCTCGCGTTCGGCGGCGACTACAACCCGGAGCAGTGGCTGAGGGAGACCTGGGTCGAGGACGTGCAGCTGATGCGCGACGCTGGGGTCACCTTCGCCACGGTCGGCGTCTTCTCGTGGGCACTGCTGCAGCCGACACCCGATCGCTTCGACTTCGACTGGCTCGACGAGGTGCTCGACCTACTGCACGGGGCCGGCATCGCCGTCGACCTGGCCACAGCCACGGCCTCCCCTCCGCCGTGGCTGTCCCGGTCACGCCCCGAGATCCTTCCGGTGGACCGGTCCGGCAACCGGCTGTGGCCGGGCAGCCGTCAGGCCTGGTGCTCCAGCTCGCCGGTGTTCCGCGAGCACGCGCTGGCGCTCGTCGAAGCCATGGCCCTGCGCTACCGCGACCACCCGGCGCTGGCGATGTGGCACGTGTCCAACGAGCTGGGCTGCCACAACGCACACTGCTACTGCGACGTGTCGGCCACCGCGTTCCGGCGTTGGCTGCGGCTGCGGTATGGGGCCATGGACCGGCTCAACGAGGCATGGGGCACCCAGTTCTGGAGCCAGCACTACGGGGACTGGGAGGAGATCCTGCCGCCCCGCCAGACCACCACGGGTCCCAACCCCACGCAGGTGCTCGACTTCGCCCGGTTCTCCTCGGACGAGCTGCTCGACTACTTCCGGGCCGAGCGGGACCTGCTGCACCGGCTCAGCCCGGGGGTGCCCGTCACCACGAACTTCATGGTCACCTCGCACTTCTCGGCGCTGGACTACGCGGCCTGGGCGCCCGAGCAGGACCTGGTCAGCCAGGACCACTACTTGGACGGCCGGCTCGACGACCCGGTCGCGGAGCTCGCGTTCTCCGCGGACCTGACCCGCGGCCTAGCGCGCGGCGGCCCGTGGTTCCTCATGGAGCACTCCACGAGCGCGGTGAACTGGCAGCCGGTGAACTACGCCAAGCCACCCGGGCAGCTGATGCGCAACAGCCTCGCGCACGTGGCCAGGGGCGCGGACGCCGTGGGGTTCTTCCAGTGGCGGGCGAGCCGAGCCGGGGCTGAACAGTTCCACTCCGCGCTAGTCCCTCATGCAGGCACCGACACCAAGGTCTGGCGTGAGGTCGTCGAGCTCGGGGCGCTGCTGCGGCGAGCGGCTGACGTCGCCGGGACCAGGGTCCAGGCGGACGTCGCGATGCTCTTCGACTGGCAGGCCGGCTGGGCCTGCGACCAGGGCAACCATCCCAGCGATGCCGTCCGCTACATCGACCAGCCGCAGGCGCTGCACCGCGCGCTCTGGCAGGCGGGGGTCACCGCCGACGTGGTCGGCCCGGGCGTGGATCTCGGCGGCTACTCCGTCGTCGTCGTCCCCACGCTGTATCTCGTCGACGACGGGACCGCGGAAGCGGTACGAGTGTTCGTGGAGCGCGGCGGGCAGGCCGTCATCACCTACTTCTCCGGCATCGTCGACCCGGACGACCACGTGCGCCTCGGCGGGTACCCCGGAGCGTTCGCCGACCTGCTGGGCGTCCGCACCGAGGAGTTCTTCCCCCTGCAGCCGGGCGCCCGGCTACCCCTCCAGGTCGCCACGGACGACTGGCCGGGCACCGACGAGTGGACCGGCTCGGTCTGGTCCGAGCTGACCCACCTTGTCGGCGCGCGGGCCGTGGCCACATATGGCGCCGGTCCGCTCGCCGGATCTCCCGCAGTGACCCGGCACGCGGTCGGCGAGGGCACCGCCTGGTACGTCGGAACCGCACTCGACGACGCGGCGCTTCCGGCGCTGCTCGCAGTGGTCTGCGAGCGGGCGGGCGTCCGCCCGCCAGCGGCGGCTCCGCCCGGCGTCGAGGTGGTCCGCCGCAGCGGCAGCGGGCGCTCCTTCCTGTTCGTGATCAACCACTCCCCGGCCCCGGCCCAGTTGAGCGCCCGTGGCCTCGACCTGGTCTCCGGAGTACGGGCCGACGGCACCCTGGAGCTACCGGGTGGCGCCTGCGCGGTGATCAGGGAGGAGCCGTAGGTGCTCGCGCGGCAACGTCAGGAGCAGATCCTCGAGCGGGTCCAGAGCACCGGGGGCGCCCGGGTGTCGGACCTGGTCGGGCTGCTGGGCGTCTCGGACATGACCGTACGGCGGGACATCGCAGCCTTGGCCAGACGGGGGCTGGTCGCGCGGGTGCACGGCGGAGCCACCGCGATCGGCGGCCGGAGCACCGACGAGCCTGGTTTCGCGGTCAAGTCCGGCATGCAGACTGAGGAAAAGGCCTCGGTCGCTGTGGCTGCGGCAGCCCTCGTCGAACCCGGTGACAGCGTCGCACTGTCCGGGGGCACGACCACGTACGCCGTCGCCCTTGAGCTGCTGGGGGTGCCCGACCTCACCGTCGTGACCAACTCGGTACCGGTGGCCGAGGTGCTGCACGCCTCGGCCCGGCCCGACCTGACCGTCATCCTGATCGGCGGCGTGCGGACGCCGTCGGACGCCCTCGTCGGTCCGGTGGCCGTCACGGCGCTGAAGACCCTGCACGTCGACTGGCTGTTCCTGGGCGTGCACGGGATGGACGAACGGGCTGGGCTCACCACCCCGAACCTGGTGGAGGCGGAGACCGATCGCGCCCTGGTGGCGAGCGCCCGTCAGGTCGCCGTGGTGGCCGACAGCACCAAGTGGGGCGTGATCGGGCTCAGCTCCATCGGACGGCTTGAGGACGTCGACGTCCTCGTCACGGACGAGGGCATGAGCCCGGAAGCGCAGCGCGTGGCCCGGTCCCGAGTGGGCCGCCTGCTCATCGCCCCGCGGGTGACCGCGCTGACCAGCTACCGCGCCACTGGATCCGGCCAGCACCGGGCGATGGGAGGCTCCGGAGACAGGCAGCGCTCGCCATGACCCGGCTCGCAGGCGGTCGCGTCAACCGCGCGTCGGGGCTGCTGGCCGACGGGCGGGAGATCGTCTACTTCGACGACACTGAGCCGTTCCTGTCCGGAGCCCCCCGCCACGTGCCGGACACCCGTCAGCTGCCCGCGCTGCGGGACGGTTCCACCCTGCGGTACGACGTGCTCACCGGGGAATGGGTCGCGATCGCGTCGCACCGCAACGAGCGCACCTACCTGCCCCCGCAGGACCTGTGCCCGTTGTGCCCGACCGGTCGGGGCAGCGAGCCCTCCGAGATTCCGCCGTCCGACTACGACGTCGTCGTCTTCGAGAACCGGTTCCCGTCGCTGACCACCCACGTCGACAGCCAGCCCGGCCTGGTCGACGGTGAGCCGCTATTGCCGGAGCGTCCTGGCTTCGGCCGGTGCGAGGTGGTCTGCTTCACCGCCGACCACGACGCCTCGTTCGCCTCGCTCACCCCAAAGCGGGTCCGGACCGTCATCGAGGCGTGGGCGGACCGGACCCAGGAGCTGTCCGCGATGGACGGGGTCGAGCAGGTGTTCTGCTTCGAGAACCGCGGCGAGGAGATCGGGGTCACGCTGCGCCATCCGCACGGGCAGATCTACGCCTACCCGTTCGTGACCCCTCGTACGGAGCGGATGCTTGACCAGGCGGCCGCCCATCGGCGGGCCACCGGGGGCAACCTGTTCCGCGACGTCCTGGACGCCGAGCAGCGGGCCAAGACCAGGGTCGTGCTCAGCGGCGAGGCATGGACCGCGTACGTCCCCGCCGCGGCCCGCTGGCCGTTCGAGGTGCACCTGGCTCCGCACCGCGACGTCCCGGACCTGGTCGCGCTCGACGACGGCGAACGCGAGGAGCTCAGCGCGGTCTACCTGGAGCTGCTCCGCCGGGCCGACCGCTACTACGAGGGAGTCCAGGCGTTGCCCTACATCGCCGGCTGGCACCAGGCCCCCGTTCGGGAGCGTCGCGACCTCGGCCGGCTGCACCTGCAGCTGTTCTCGGTGCTGCGGGCCCCGGGAAAGCTGAAGTACCTGGCCGGGTCGGAGTCCGGCATGGGTGCCTGGATCAACGACATCACCCCGGAGCGGATCGCCGAGCGGCTGCGCGAGGTCGCCTCGTGAGCCAGGTCAGTACCTGGTACCCCCCGCCCGACGCCACCCGTGCGGCTCAGTCGGTCGCCGATGCGTTCCGACGGCTGCGCGGGCAGCAGCCGACCGGCGTATGGGCGGCACCCGGTCGGGTCAACGTGATCGGTGAGCACGTCGACTACAACCAGGGCCTGTGCCTGCCGTTCGCTCTGGAGCACCGGACTTTCGTGGCCGTGCGGCCGCGCGACGACGACCGGGTGAGCGTGTGGTCCGCGCAGGAGCCCCTCAGCTGGGAGGGATCCCTCGACGAGATCACCCCTGGCGCTGTACCCGGCTGGGCGGGGTATGCCGCCGGGGTGCCGTGGGCGCTGCGGGCAGCAGGGCACGAGGTTCCCGGGCTCGACATCGTCGTGAACGGTCAGGTGCCCCGCGGCTCCGGGCTGTCGTCATCCGCCGCGCTGGAGTGCGCGGTCGCCGTCGCGCTCGACGAGCTGGCCGACCTCGGCCTGGGCTCGGACGACGTTGGGCGGGCCCGGCTCGCGGCCGTCTGCGTCCGGGCGGAGAACGAGATCGCGGGCGCGCCGACCGGCGGGATGGACCAGGCGGCCGCGCTGCGCGCCCGCGCGGGACATGCCCTGCTGCTCGACTGCCGAGACTTCAGCGTGCGCCACGAGCCCTTCGACCTGGGCGCGCACGGGCTGGCGCTGCTCGTGATCGGCACCCGGGCCCGGCACGCCCTTGTGGACGGCCAGTACGGCGGCCGCCGCTCGGTCTGCGACGCAGCGGCCCGGCTGCTCGGCCTGGCGAGCCTGCGCGAGGTCGAGCCCACCGGCCTCGAGGACGCCGTCGGCTCGTTGCCGCACGAAGAGATGCGCCGCCTGGTTCGGCACGTGGTGACCGAGATCGACCGGGTTCGCACGGCCGCAGCCCTGCTGGAGACCGGTCGCATCCGCGACCTCGGTCCGCTGCTGGACGCCTCGCACCGCTCCCTGAGCGAGGACTTCCGGGTGTCCTGCGAGGAGCTCGACCTCGCCTGCGAGACGGCCGTCTCGGCGGGCGCCCTGGGCGCGCGGATGACCGGCGGTGGCTTCGGCGGGTCGGCCATCGCCCTGGTCGACAGCGGGGCCGAGGAGGTGGTGGCCGACGCCGTCACCGCCGCCTTCGACCGGGCCGGGTACGCGGCGCCCGCCTTTCTGCACGCCGTCCCGAGCGGACCTGCGGGACGGGTGGCCACTCGGACCTGACCTGCCTCGACCGGACGGCAGTGAGCGAAGATGACTGACAGGCCGAGGCAGCGAGGAGGGGACTGTGCGAGCGGTTCAGGTTGTGACGTTGGACGGCCCAGCCGCCGTCGCGGTGAACGAGGTCCCGGAGCCGACTACGTCCGACGGCTCGGTGGTCGTCGAGGTGCATGCCGCAGGGGTGGCGTTCCCCGACGTCCTGCTCACCCGTGGCCGCTACCAGTACAAGCCGGATCCGCCGTTCACGCTGGGCGCCGAGATCTCCGGGGTCGTCCGGTCCGCACCCGCCGGTTCCGCGGTTCGGCCCGGCGACCGGGTCGCCGCGTTCCCGATGTTCGGCGGGTTCGCCGAGGTGGTGGCGGTCGAGCCGCACCTCGTGCTGCCGCTGCCCGACTCGGTGTCCTTCGAGACCGGCGCGGCGCTGCCGATGAACTACCTGACGGCGCACTTCGCGCTGCTCCGGCGTGGCCGTCTGAAGTCGGGCGAGACCGTCCTGGTGCACGGGGCGGCCGGTGGGGTCGGCACGGCTGCGGTCCAGCTGGCCCGCGCGCTGGGCGCGCGAGTGCTGGCCGTCGTGTCGGGCGCGCAGAAGGCGGACATGGCGCGGACCGCCGGCGCCCACGACGTGGTGCTGGCCGAGGGATTCCGGGACGCCGTTAAGGAGCTCACCGGCGGGGCCGGGGCCGACATCGTGGTGGACCCCGTCGGTGGGGACCGGTTCACCGACTCGCTGCGCAGCCTCGCACCCGAGGGCCGGCTGCTGGTCATCGGCTTCACCGGCGGCGAGATCCCGACGGTGAAGGTGAACCGGCTGCTGCTGAACAACATCGAGGTCGTTGGCGTCGGCTGGGGGGCGTTTTGGATGTCCCGGCCGGAGTTCCTCCAGCAGCAGTGGGCGCAGCTGCTTCCGCTGCTGGCCGACGGCCGGATCGACCCGCCGATCGGCCGCACCTACCCGCTGGAGCAGACCGCCGCGGCGCTGGACGACGTGGAGCAGCGCCGGGCGCTCGGCAAGCTCGTGCTCAGGATGCGCTGACCCGGCTCACCGGTCCGGCCGCTTCCCGAGCGGCGTCCCCCGGACCTGCGAGTAGACGCCCGCCAGCCGCGCCGGACCGACCAGCTCCGGTCGGAGTCCGGCGTCCACGAGCTCCGCCAGCGCGATCTGGCCATCGGGCGCGAAGGCGAGCAGGCGCGTCCTCAGCCGGTGCGTCCCGGCGGCGCCGCGAGCGATCGGCTCGAGCAGCCGGACCTCGCCTCGGCTGACGCGGGCCAGCTCGCGCAGGGCAGCCTGCCGTTGCGGCGCCCGGAGCAGGCCGAGCACGCCGGCGGCGACCACCACGTCGAACGACCCCGTGCGGAACGGCAGCTCGGTGCAGTCGCCCCGGACGAGGCGACTGCGACCCGGTCCCCATCCGTGAGTACCTCGCCGCGCCCGATGGAGCATCGCCGGGTTCCGGTCGAGCCCCACGTAGTCGACGCCTCGGGAGCGCAGACCCCGAGCCAGGAAGGCCGGGCCGCAGCCGACCTCGAGCACGACTCCACCGTCGACCCCGGCGACGAGCTCGCCCAGCCAGCGGTGCCAGCCCACGAGCGCGACGGTGCGGTCGTAGCCGGGCGCCGCGAACGTCCACCAGCGGTCCGTCCGCTGGCTGGTTCTGCGGCTGCCGGGCATGCGACCTCCGTCCTGGCACCGACCATTGTGGGTGGCGAGCAGCCGTCAGGTGGTGAGGCCTTCGGCCCTGGCGCCGGCCCCGAGGGCGTTGCAGGCTGTCACGTACGAAGTCGGAGGAAGGGCGTCCATGAGAAGCGACAGGCGTTGGTCTGAGCTGTCGGGCACTCAGCGTTCGGCCATCCTGGTCGCGGCGTCCATCGAGCTGGCCCTGACGGCCACGGCCCTCGTCGACCTGGTCCGGCGTCCAGCGGCCGAAGTCCACGGCCCCAAGGGGCTGTGGGCGCTGGGCGTGTTCGTGCAGCCGATCGGGCCGATCGCCTACCTGACTTGCGGCCGCCACCGCGGCTGACGGCGCTGCGGCGCGCTGCTAACCCTGCACTGGCCAGGGACTAAGACTCCGCTAACCACAAGCGCAGGACCGGTCACTGCCCGTAGCGTTCGACCGAGCGGGTCCCCGCAGTTCCCGAGGCTGCGGGGACTCGTTTCTCCCGTCCCCGATTGAGGGACCAGCTGGGCGCCCCGGGTGCGGCTGTGGTCGTCCACGCGTCGGTGACGGAGAGTCAGGACGCGACCCGTAGCGGTGGACCCGGAGGTGCCGCTGAGCCGGCCGCTATCACCCCACGATGGCGTAGTGGAGGTGGACCACGCCGCTGCGGAAACGGTGCTCGTCCACCAGCTCGAGCCGCAGCCGGACCTGACCGGAGAGAGCAGGTGTGCCGCCTCCCACGACGACGGGGACGACGAACAGGTGGCACTCGTCGACCAGCCCGGCCCGGATCGCCGACGTGGCGAGACCGGGACCTCCCACGCTGATGTCGCGGCCCGCTGTGGCCTTCCACCGCCGAACCGCCTCCGGGTCGAAGTCCCGCTCGAGCCGAGTCCGGGCGCTGGACACGGTCCGCAGAGTCCGGGAGTAGACGACCTTGTCGGCCTGCTGCCACAGTGTCGCGTAGTCCTGGATGAACCGCGGCTGGTCGTCGCTCGCGCTCGCGGTCTCCCAAAAGCGCATCACCTCGTACATCCGGCGCCCGTACAGGTAGGTGCCGACCCGGCGTTCGAGGTCGTTGACGAAGCGGTGCACCTCCTCGTCGGGGGCCGCCCAGTCGAAGGAGCCGTCAGCGTCGGCCACGAAACCGTCCAGCGACACGATCGCGGTGTAGAGCAGCCTGGCCGTCACTGACTCACCCTTGCATCCCCCGCGTCGCGCAGCCAGGTCCGTAGGTTGTCGGCATGGCACGCATCGCGTTCGTGGGGCTGGGCGTGATGGGGCACGGAATGGCGGCCCGCCTGCTCGCCGCCGGCCACGACCTCGCCGTCTACAACCGCACTCCGGGCAGAGCCGCGGAGCTGGTCGACGCCGGTGCTCGCCTCGTGGCCACGCCCAGGCAGGCGGCGGCCGGGGCGGCTGCAGTGTTCACCATAGTCAGCGACGAGGAGGCGTCCCGGGCGGTGTGGCAGGGGCCGGCTGGGCTGCTCGCCGCGGACCTGGCGCCCGGGGCGTTCGCCGTCGAGTGCTCGACCCTCTCGCACGGCTGGGTCCTGGAGCTGGCCAGGGTCGCGCAGGACCGGGGGCTGCGCTACCTGGACTGCCCGGTCACCGGCCTGCCGGACGCAGCAGCCGCCGGGCGGCTGACCCTGCTGATCGGAGCAGCCGACGCCGACCTCGACGCGGCCGAGCCGCTGCTGCTTCCGCTGTCTGTCGACCGGCTGCACTTCGGTCCGATCGGCGCCGGCACCGCCTACAAGCTGATCACCAACTTGATGGGGGCCGTGCAGATCGCCGCGGCCGCGGAGGGCCTGGCGCTCGCCGAGCGCGCCGGGCTCGACCTCGACCAGGTGGCCCGGGCCGTCGCCTCGGGCCAGGCGGCCAGCCCGCAGGTGGTCCGGAACAGTCGGAGGATGGTGGACGGCGGTCACGACCGCGACATCGTGTTCTCCGGTCGGCTGCGGCACAAGCACGCCGACTACGGCGTCCGTCTCGCCGACTCGCTCGGGGTCTCCGCGCCGTTGGGACGTGCGACGCTCGGCGGGCTCGACCGGCTGCTGAGCCTCGGACTCGGCGACCAAAACGAGAGCGCGATCATCGAGGTCGCCCGGCAGGCACACCCCCGGTGACAGTTGGGAGCCGGCCGGGTCGATCCGCTCCCGTCAGGTCCCGGTGCCGGGTGCCGGAGCCCGGCTCGCCGACACGACGGCCAGCACGATGGTCACCGCACCGATCGCGAGCAGCACCAGCCCGGTGACCAACAGGGCGATCCAGATCCAGCCGAGGACCGGCGCCGTGGCTCCGATGTCGGCGCGGACCGCGACGCCGGCGCTTGCGTCCGCGTTCATCACCACGACCGTCCACTGCCCGCTCTCCGGCGTCCAGGTCAGGGTCTGGGTGCCGGCCCCGCTGGCGGTGCCGGCCCAGAAGGTCTGCTCGCCGGGCGCGCCTGACGGTGCACTACCGGAGTGCTCCCGGTAGGTGGTGGTACCGGCACCGAAGTTGGTGACGGTCGAGTAGCCGGCCACCGCGAGGTAGCGGGACACCTCCGCGGAGCGGGCCACTCCGACGAACACGTCGCGGTCAGCGACTGTCCCGGTCACGCGCACCCGGACCGTGCCGAGCGATTGGTCGACCAGCCCCGAGCCGACGTCCTGCCCCGTGAGACCCAGGGTGATCCGCTCGGTGGCGAGCGCGTACTGGCCGGTGGACAAGCTGCGAGTCGGCGAGGTCAGGTAGCCGTCGGACCCCCGGGCGACCTGGTCCGCCCACAACACTCCCATGCCTCCGGCCATCAGCCCGGAGGCGACCAGGACAACCAGGGCACCGACGACGACCGCCACGATGCGACCCGCCGTCCAGCGACTCGCCACCGGAGCGGCGGACGAACCCGGGGGCTCGGCCAGGGGTGCCGGCGGGACTGCCAGTGTGGCCGGCTCGGGGCCGCCCATGTCCAGCCGGAACGGCGGGTAGACATCGGTCATCAGCCCCGCGTACCCAGCCACCCTGAGCACCCAGCGGTTCATACCGAGCACGAAGTCGTACAGCGGACGCGGGTAGGCGCCGGTGAACGCCAGCACGACGGCGGCCACCAAGACCAGCACGCCGATCAGACCGCCCGTGGACACCCGCTGGTCCTCGTAGGTCCACCCCATCCAGACCCCACCGACGAACAACGCGACGACGATGTAGTGCGGGATGGCCAGCAGCCACCACTTCACCAGCACCAGACCCCGCGACAGGTGCTCGGGGTAGTCCACGCTCAGGTGCGCCGGGTAGTCGGGGACCTCCGCCAGCGTGAACGGCGGGTACCGATCGGTGCCGAGGGCGCCGTAGGCGTAGTAGGCCACCCGCCAGGACCAGCGCAGCACTCCGACATTGAAGTCGAAGACCGCGCGCGGGTACCGGCCGGTGAACAGGATCGCGAAGAACGCAACGATCGACAGCAGCGCGAAGGCGAGCCACAAAAGCGCCAGGACGACGAAGTGCGGGATGGCCAGCACCCACTTCACCAGCCACAGCCAGCGCGACAGCGACCGGTCCAGCTCGGCGTCGACATGCACCGGATACACCACGGATGTCGCCACAGCGACCAACTCCCCCGGAGGGCTCAGCAGCACAACCAGCGCGCCGCGCTCGGTCACCCTCCACGCTCGACCACGCAGGCGTAGCACGCCAGGGACTTTCGGACCCGACTCTGGCAGCCCTAAGCGCCATCGCCGCTCGGTGGGGTGATGGTTCTCGTCGGCGGTGCCTAGAACTACAGCCGCATTTACTTTGATCTTAGTCGGCGTGTCGGCTTGAGTTGCTGATC
>Ga0208851_1000566_pt1 | contig 15630 bp, 15 predicted proteins | sample NGESurshal092012_FD_184481 | JGI IMG/M metagenome (GOLD analysis project Ga0208851, IMG submission 184481) | Arctic peat soil microbial communities from Barrow, Alaska - NGEE Surface sample 415-2 shallow-092012 (SPAdes) | ecosystem: Environmental > Terrestrial > Soil > Wetlands > Peat ... | reverse complement strand
GCCTCGCTCCTGGAGTTCGTCGCGTCGCCGTCCGAGAGCACCCCGACCGCGACGAAGTCCGGGACCTCCTCGAGCGTGCCGCCGAAGAAGCGCACGAAGTCCCGTCGCGGGTCCACCGTCTCGGTCTGCCACGTGTCGAGCGGCCCGCCGCTGCGGAGCACCACCACGCGCTTGGCGAAGAACCAGTTGTTGGCGAGCTCGCAGCTGCGGTTGGCAGGCCCGACCGAGTTCCACACGTACTTGATGGTCATCACCTTCAGCCCGGCCTTGAAGGTGGCGAAGACGCCGGCGGCCGCGTCGCCCCCGTCCGGGTTGCAGTCGTCCCCGCCCTTCGGGAACGCGCGCACGCGCCAGCGCCACCGCAGGCCGGCGAGCGTGCGGCGGTAGGCCTCGGGCGCCTCGACGCCCTTCACCATCGTGTCGAACGGGGGATGGTAGCGCGCGGCCAGGTACGGGCCGTCCGGGCCAGTCTCCACCCGGTAGTAGTCATCCGGACCCGAGCTCTGCTTGAAGACCACGAAGTCGCGCACGTCCGCCGGGGTTCCGTCGGGAGGAGGCGCAGCGAGCAGGAGGGTGACCAGAACGGAGAGCACGGGCCCGGCTCAGCGTAACAACCACCCGGCCGTGCACGGAACCCGAGGCTCTTCCCGCCCGAGGGCCCGTCGTGGTACGCCCCGCGACCCGTCGAGGCTAGGTAGCTCAATTGGTTAGAGCGGCGGTCTCATAATCCGCAGGTTCCCGGTTCGATTCCGGGCCTAGCCACATCCTCCCGTGCGGCGGCTATCGGGTCACCGCGATGCACTCGATCTCCACCTTTCCCTTGGCCACCAGCCCGGCGACGGCGACCGTCGAGCGGGCCGGAGGATCGGTGGGGAACGCCTTGGTGTAGGCGGCATTCATCGTCTGGAAATCGGCGATGTCGGCGAGGAAGACGGTGCACTTCACCACGTCCTCCATCCCGAGCCCCACCTTGGCCAGGTTGCGCGCGACCCCTTCCAGCGCAGCCTGCGTCTCGGGGCCCACCCCGCCCGGGACCAGGTCACGTGACCCCGCCGGGAAGCCGAGCTGGCCGGAGACGAAGACCAGATCGCCGGCGCGCACCACGGACGAGAGCGGCGCACCGCCGCCACCGGGCACGAGGACCTGCTTCCGGCTCGGCTTGGTGGGTGCGGGCGACGGCTGGGCGAATGCGGGAACGGCGAGGACGAGCAGCAGCGCGAACGGACGGTTCATCGGGTCACCTCGTGGTCGTGGTGGCTTCGGCGGAGGCACGCGCGTGGATGCCGAGCACCGCCCGCCGGGCCGAGTCGATGGCACCGGCCATCCAGCCGGTCTGCTGGCTGAACGCGTCGCCGGCGAAGTGGATCCGCCCTTCGGGCTTGCAGAGCAAGGCGTACTCGGGAGGACGCTCGTCGTCCTCACCCCAGCTCGCCCAGGAACCGTCGAGCCAGGGCATCTTGCCCCAGGCCACGGAGAAGGCCGTCTCGAATGTTTTCCGGTATCCCGGATGGATCTTCTCCCCCTGGGCGAGGGCCGTCTCCAGTCGCCGGTCAGGCGTCATCGCCTGCAGCTCGCGCGCCTGAGGGCCGAACGCGTAGTAGCCGACCAGCACGCCCTTCTTCCCCAGCATCCCGCTCGACGGGTACATGATCTGGGTGATGGTCATGTCGGTGGACGAGTTGCCGCCGAAGATCCGGTCGTCCTCCTCCCAGAAGCGCCGGCCGAACTGGAGCCCGATCTTGCCCGCCGCCTCGTACTTCACCGCGGCGATCGCGGTGCGCCGCTCCGCCGCGAAGTCGGTGGCCACGTCGCGCAGCTTGGTCAACGGGAGGGCACAGACCACGAACTCGGCGCGTGACTCCCGCAGCTTGCCCGGCGTCCCGTGGAGCACCCGGACCCCGCGCTCATCCTGGTGGATCTCGCGGACCGGGGCGCCGAGCACGATCCTGGGGCCCAGCGTGCGGGCGAAGGCGTGCGCCAGACCGTCCGTGCCGCCGACGATCTGCAGCATCACCGGCTGCTGCAGCGGGCTGCGGAGGAAGAAGTGCCGGAAGCCCAGCTCGCGGGCGAGCACCGCCGAACGCGGGAGCGGCGGGCCGATCTGCCCCACGTGCTCGACGCTGGGCTGGACGGTGTAGCCGCGGCTCCGGGCGGTGCCGGCGTAGTGACCGTCCTTCTCCAGCCACCCGAAGCTCGAGAGGTAGTCCAGGAGGTTTGCCCGGTCCTCGGGGCCGAGCTCCGTGTCCAGCGCCTTGCTGCTCACCGCCTTGGCCAGGAGCTCTGCGACGTACCCGTCCTGGTCGCCCTCGACCTCCTTCTGACGGAGCCGGCGGCCGGCGAGCGGGCCGTGCGTGGTGTAGTCCCAGGCGAGCGGGTTCCGGTTGACCATCATCTCCACCGGAACACCGAGCTCACGGCAGTAGTCGAGCGTGACGTGGAACCCCGGAATGCGCGCCGGACCCGGGTTGACGTAGAGGCCCACGTCGAAGCCGCAGACCTGCGTGTCCCCGTCGGTGTCGGTGACCCTCGTGCCGCGCCGGACTGAGAAGCAGCGTCCGCCCGCGCGCGCCGCCGCCTCGAGCACGGTCACGTCGTAGCCCAGCTTTCCGAGCTCGTAGGCGGCGGTCATCCCGCCGATCCCGCTGCCCAGGACGAGGACCTTGCGTCCGTGGCTCCGCGGGTTGCGCTCCGGCGCGAAGGCCTCGCTCGCCTCCGCCTGGCCGAGGCCGAGCGCGGGAAGGGCCCCCTGGACGGCGGCAGCCCCTCCCACCTGCGCCAGCAGCGTGAGGAACCGACGTCGCGTGGTCGCCACCGGACCCTCCCGTCCCTGCCCTGGTCGGGCCGTGCGGAGCTTAGCCGTGAAGTTGACTTCCAGTCCGGACGGGGGAACCTCGGGTCATCCGACGCGACAGACCTGTCGCACCGAGGAGTTCGCCTGCAATGGAACCGAGCCCCCCCATCCCCGAGCTCACGGCCCCTGCCGAACAAACCGGGGAAGCGGATGCCAGCTACACGGTCAGCACGCACGTCCTGGTCCCGGAGGAAGACGTCCGGCGCCTCCGGGCGCTCTCCGCGCGCACCCGCGTGGCCCAGAGCGACTACCTGCGCGAGGCCGTGGAGGACCTCCTGAAGAAGTACGGGGTCGAGCCGTGACTCCGCCGCTGGGCGAGGTGAAGCGCGAGCGTGAGACGTCCACCCGGGAGGCGAAGCATCCGCTGCGCCGTCCCGAGTCGTCCCCTGCCCCCTCGCGCACCGAAGGCATCGTCCAGGCCATCCTGACCTGGCTCGACGGACAGCTGTGAGCTGAGCCCCGCGCTCAACCCTCGCTCAACCCGCGCTCGCCGCGTCGCCTTCGTGCTCCAGCCGGCCCGCGAGGTCGCGGAAGGACAGCTGGTCGAGCGAGAGGAAGAGCAGCCCGAGGCAGATCTGCTGCACCGTCTGGCACAGCCAGAGCACGTTGGCGTAGGCGAGGCCGGGGCCGTTCACCACCGAAGCCGGCAGGAAGATGGAGAGCCCGATCTTCACCCCCGCCTGGAACGTCCCCACCATCCCCGGCGCCGCGGGGATCATCACTGACACGACCAGCAGGCACATCACCACGTAGGACTGCAGCAGCGAGAGCTGGAACGGGAACGCCTGCATCAACACCCACATCCCGAAGCCGTTGAGCCCCCAGTAGACGACGGTCCACGCGAGGAAGGCCGCCATCTCCGCGGGGCGGTGGCTCTGCTTCAGGGCTCCCACGAAGCTGTCGACGACGGCGGACGCCCGCTCCCCCAGCCCCGGGGACAGCCGCCCCAGGGTGCCGCGCACCAGGGCCACCGCGCCGTCATGGTGCCAGGCGGCGAAGAGCAAGAACAGAAATCCGCCGAAGAACACCGCGAACATCACGTTCGCTCCGTACCGGGCCAGACGCACCGGCGTGTCGTCCCCGTGCACCAGGAAGAGCAGTCCCCGGAGCAGGAGCGACACGAACACCCCGTCGGCGATCCGCTCGAGCACGACGCTGGTCATCGCCGCGCTGCGGCGGATGGAGCTGCGCTGCGCGATGAGGAATGGACGGGCGAACTCGCCGAGGCGGAACGGAAGGACGAGCAGCATCATGAAGCCGATGGCGCTCGCGTCGTTCAGCGCCCGGAAGCGCACCCGCTCCTGGGATGCGAGCAGCGCTCCCCACCGAGCCGTCCGGCAGAGGTGGATGAGGAGCAGGATGCCGACGTACGGGACGAGCCAGGTGTAGTGGGCCGCGCGGAGGCTGGCCCACTGCTCGTTCCAGTGGGTGTCGCGGAAGGCCCACCAGCCGAACACCAGGGTCACGGCCAGGCTGGCCAGGAGCTTGAGGAGACGCTTCACGGGGTGCCGTCGTCTACCCCACCCGCCCCAGGCATTTCCATGGGTTCCCCGGCCAGCACCCGGCCGGGGCAGGTCCGGAAGAGACGATCGACGGCGCCGTCCCCCCCGCAGGCCCGGAGGTCCGCCAGGGCACGCTCCACCCACCGCTCCGCCCCGGCCGGGGCGTGCAGGTCGGTGGCGGCCACCGCGTAGAGGGCGTCGTCGAGCAGCGACCGTGCGGTGCGCCGGGCGACAGGCCCGTAGCGGCCGCTCAGCGCCCCCATGTCGAGCTGCAGCCGCGCGCCCAGGGCGACCACCTCTGCGGCGCGACCGGGGCGCTGGAACTCGAGGCAGCGCTCGGGGTGCGCGAACAGCGGCACCACGCCCCTGCGCATCATCTGGAAGACCAGCGCGGGCAAGGCGGGCACCGGCGCGGTGTACGGGAGCTCCACCAGCACGTAGGGGCCCCGGTGGATGGGCCGTGCCGCGGGCGTCCCGAGCGTCTCGAGGAACCCGTCCTCGACCAGCGCGTTCTCCGCACCGAGCTCGAGTGTGAGCGGAACGTTCGCCTCCGCCAGCGCGCTCCGCAGCGCCATCAGCCGCTCCACGCAGACCTCCGCCGGCGCGCACCCGGTCCGGGCATGGGGGCTGACGGCAACGGTGGACACGCCAACGGCGACGAGCGCCCGGGCCATTGCCAGAGCGTCCTCCGGCGTGCGCGCACCGTCATCAACCCCCGGGAGCAGGTGACAGTGCAGGTCGACGAAGCCGCTCATTGCTCGGGCGCGTCGTCCGCTGGCGGAGGGGTGTCCTCGCCGTCGGGTGGCCGCGAGGGAACCCGGTACTCCTCGCCGAACCACCGCCCCAGATCGACGCGACGGCAGCGGTCGGAGCAGAACGGGAACGAGGCGTTGCGGCCGCGCGGCTCCACCGGCTTCTTGCACACGGGACAGAGGGCGAGGCGTTGCTCGGACACGCCTCCTCTTCTACGGCGCAGGGCGCCCCGGTTCCAGCGCGCCGGGCCGGCGCGCCCGGAGACGGGCCGCCCTGCGGCGCGGCACCAGCGACCTTCCCTGGAGCGCGACGAGGGCCACCCCCGCCACCACCATCGGAAGGAGCAGGCTCACGTGGTAGAGCAAGACGAAGGCGAAGGCGCGGTCGTGCGGCACTCCCGCCGCGGCGAGCGCGAACGCCCCGGCCGCCTCGAAGGATCCCGCGCCTCCGGGCACGGGCACCACGGTGCCCAAGTTCGCGGCGGTGAACAGGGCGAAGGCGAGCATCGGCGAGAGCGAGAGCCCGAGCGCATGTCCCGCCACCATGATGACCGGGACCTCCCACAGCCAGGGCAGCGGCGCGAGGATGCCCTCCACCACGAGCAGGCTCCTCCAGTCATGCGCCCGGAACCCCGAGCGGAGCTTCTGCAGCCAGCGCGGACCCGGGTCGAGGCGCGGGGAGAGCCGCCTCAGCGCCGGGAGCTGCGCGACGACGACCAGCGCCGCCGAACCGATGACCAGGAGCGCGAGCACGCCGATGGCGTGCAGGAGCCAGCGCTGCGGCGCCTCCCTCCACCCCACGAGGGACACGACCCAGGTGACGAGGAAGGCCAGCAACCACCCGGCCTTGTCGCTCCAGTAATCGAGCAGCTCGGTGCCGAGCAGCGTCACCCGGCTGGTCCCGGTGCGCTTGCCCAAGTACTGCACGCGGATCAGATCTCCGCCGCGGGCCGGGATGAGGATGTTGAACGTCGAGCCGACCAGCATTGCGGAGAACGCCTCGCGGTACCGGAGCGGCAGCACCGGCCGAACCACCCACCACCAGCGCAGGGCCTGGAGTCCCAGGAGCACGAACGTTCCGCCCACGGCCGCGAGCAACGGCAGCAGGCGGGCACTCCGGAGCGAGCCCATGAGGTCGCGCAGGTGGAGCCCCATGAGCCGGGCCACGAGCACGGCGCTGCCCACACCGACGGCGATGCCCGCGAGCGTCCGCAGCAGGGAGAGCCACCGTGGCCGCTCGGGGCGCGGGGGGCCCTCTGTGTCCGTGGCGGGCATGGAACGCCCGGAAGCTGGGGCCGCCACCCCGCTCTTGCAATCTGGTCGGAAGCAGGGCAGGCGGGTCGCCCCGAGGAGAGCCATCATGCGTGCCGTCCGCATCGAGCAGCCCGGGAGCGCCCGCGGCCTGCGCCTGGTCGAGGTCGAGGAGCCGGTGCCCGGCCCGGGGGAGATCAGCGTCGACGTCCACGCCACGGCGCTGAACCGGGCTGACTGGCTCCAGGTTCTCGGAAAGTACCCGGTGCCCCCGGGGACGCCCGCGGACCTGCCGGGGATGGAGTACGCCGGGGCGGTACGGGCGGTAGGACCGCGTGCGTCTCGCTTCCGTCCGGGAGACCGGGTGATGGGCCTCGTCCCCGGGGCGGCCTTCGCCGAGCAGCTCGTCACCCACGAGCGGGAGGCGGTGCCCGTTCCCGAGCCGCTGTCGCTGATCGACGCCGCGGCGATCCCCGAGGCCTTCTTCACCGCCTTCGACGCGCTGGTGCTCCAGGGGGGTCTCCGGGCCGGAGAGCGGGTCCTGGTGCATGCGGTGGCGAGCGGTGTGGGCACCGCCGCGGCGCAGATCGTCCACGCCACGGGCGCCACGCTCCTCGGCACCGGGCGATCCGCGGCCAAGCTGGCGCGAGTCGAGGCGCTCGTCGCGTGCGCGTCCATCCTCGTGGCACCCGGCACAGCCCGGTTCGCCGACCGGGTGATGGAGCTGACGGCCGGAGCCGGGGTCGACCTGGTCCTGGACCTCGTCGGCGGCCGCTACACCGCCGAGTCGCTGGCCTGCCTCGCCCCCCGGGGACGGATGCTCCTGGTGGGCACGGTGGACGGGGTGAAGAGCGAGCTCGACCTGCGGCTGGCGCTGGGCAAGCGGGCGCGCATCACCGGCACGGTGCTCCGCGCGCGGCCGCTGGAGGAGAAGATGGCGCTCGCGCGGGCCGTGGAGCGGCACGTGCTCCCGCTCCTTGCACGCGGGACATACCGGCCGGTGGTGGACCGGGTGCTCCCGATGGACCAGGTGGTCGAGGCGTTCGAGCTCCTCGTGGCAGACCAGAACGTCGGCAAGCTCGTGCTCGCCTGGAGCGGACGATGACCTTCGACCCCGGCGCCCCCGGACTCCCGGGCCACGCCTTCGGCCTCCCCCACTCCGTCGACGACGCCCGTGTGGTGCTCGTGCCGGTTCCGTTCGAGGCGACCACGAGCTACGGCGGCGGGGCCGCGGAGGGTCCGTCCGCGGTGCTGCGCGCCTCCGCCCAAGTGGACCTCTTCGATCTGGAAACCGGCCGCCCCTACCAGGACGGCATCGCCATGCTCCCCGAGGAGCCGCGGGTGCGCGCCTGGAACGACGAGGCGAAGCGGCTGGCCGCACCCATCGTCGAGGCCGGCGGCGCGGCGCCGGGAGACGTCGGCCTGGCACGGGTCAACGCCCTCTGCGACCAGCTGAACGCCTGGCTCGAGCGCACCGTGTCGGGGCTCATCGCCGACGGAAAGCTGGTGGCCACCGTCGGCGGCGACCACGGGTGCGTCTACGGCGCAATCGCCGCCCATGCGCACGCGTATCCAGGCATGGGCATTCTCCATCTGGACGCCCACGCGGACCTCCGCGATGCCTACGAGGGCTTCACCTGGTCCCACGCCTCCATCTTCCACAACGTCCTCCACCGTCTGCCCGAGGTATCGCGGCTGGTGCAGGTGGGGCTGCGTGACGTGTCGGAGGACGAGCACCGATTGGTGGAAGCGTCCGGAGGTCGGGTGGTCATCCACACCGACCCGGAGCTGAAGCGGCGAGGGTTCGACGGCGAGCCGTGGGCACGCCAGGTGGACCGCATCGTCTCCGACCTGCCGGAGCAGGTGTATCTGTCCTTCGACATCGACGGGCTGGACCCCACGCTGTGCCCGCACACCGGGACCCCGGTTCCCGGGGGCCTCTCGTTCCCCGAGGCCACCGCGCTCATCGCCGGTGTGGTGCGCTCGGGCCGGCGCATCGTGGGGATGGACCTGGACGAGGTCGCCCCCGGACCCGAGGGGGACGAGTGGGACGGAAACGTGGGCGCCCGGCTCCTCTACAAGATGATCGGCTGGGCGCTGCGCTCGCAGCGTGGCGGTGAAGGACGCTGATGCGCGCGGCGACGGCGCTGGCAATCGGGCTGCTCGCCACGGCGCCCGCCCGGGCCGACCTGGCGCGACGCCGTTCGGCGGTGGTGGACGTGGTCCAGAAGGTCGGCCCCACGGTGGTCTTCATCGGGACCGAGCAGGTGGTCGATCGGAGGATGCGCGGCTCGCAGCTGGAGGAGTTCTTCTTCGGCGAGGGTGGACGCCGCGATCGCCAGACGGTGCAGTCGCTCGGCTCGGGGGTGATCATCGATCCCGGCGGGACCATCGTCACCAACGACCACGTCATCCGCGGCGCCTCCGCCGTCCACGTGGTGCTGGCCGACGGCCGCCAGCTCGACGCGGAGGTGGTGGGCGCGGACGCGGCCAACGATCTGGCGGTCCTCCGCGTGGCCTCGAAGACGCCGCTGCCCGCGGCGAAGCTCGGCACCTCGGCAGATCTCATGATCGGTGAGACGGTGGTGGCGATCGGGAGCCCCTTCGGGCTGACCAAGACGGTGACCTCCGGCGTGCTCTCGGCGGTGGCGCGGAGCTTCAAGGCCAACGACCAGCTCTACATCGACTTCCTGCAGACCGACGCGGCCATCAACCCCGGCAACTCGGGGGGGCCCCTGATGAACCTCGACGGCGAGGTCATCGGCATCAACACCGCCATCTTCAACGGAGCGCAGGGGATCGGCTTTGCCATCCCGGTGGACAAGGTCCGCCGCATCGTCGCGGAGCTGCGCAGCTTCGGGAAGGTGCGTCCGGCCTGGGTGGGCCTCAACGCCATCGACCTGAACGCCGCCATCGCGCGGCGCCTCGGGTGGGAGCGCGGCGAGGGCGCGGTGGTGGAGTCGGTGGACCCCGGCAGCCCTGCCGCCGGCGGCGGCGTGCAGCCCGGGGACGTGGTGGCCGAGCTCGGCGGCAGCCCGGTCCAGGACGCCGACGAGCTTCAGGCGCGGCTCCGCGGCTACCCGGCGAGGACGCCCATCCCGCTCGTGCTCTGGCGCGACGGACGAAAGGTCTCGCTCACGCTCGTCCCGGTGGAGTTCTCGGCGCAGCAGATGGACGCGCTCGCCTGGGAGCGCCTCGGGCTCCGGCTCACCCCTTCGCGAGGCACCCTGGCGGTCGCGGCCGTCCGTCCGGGCAGCCAGGCGGAGGGGTTCGGCATCGACCGGGGCGACCTCATCGTGCGGCTGAACAACGTGCCACTCGATTCCCTCGGGACCTTCCGCGAGGCCCTGGTCTCCGCGCGGAATGCGCGGTCGGTGCTCGTCATGGTGCGCCGTGGGGGTCGGAACTACCTCGTGTCGTTCCGGCTGTAGGTCCTGCGATACCCCTGATCTCCGGTGGGTAGGACTCGTGGACACAAGCGAGTCGGCGGACACCCGGCTGCTTTCTCGGCGTGCGAGCGGCGCAGTAGACTCCGCCTCCAGCGTGACTCGAATCGTCGCGACTTACCGTACTGCGGGACCGCTGCTCGCCGGCACCCGCTCGAGCGCCATGCTCGGGCTGGAGGAGCGCGATGCATCGGCGCGGCCCGTGGTGCTGGTCTGGGCGCCGCCGGAGATCCCGAAGGACGAGGACCGCTACGGGCAGCTTCAGCGCGACACGCGCCGCGCGACGACGCTCGAGCATCCGCACATCGTGAAGGTGCACGGCCTGGCCACGCTGGAGCAGGGGCTCGCCCGCGTCGTGGAGTACGTGGACGGCGAGTCGCTTCGCGACGTGCTCGAGCACACCGGGAAGCTGCCGCCGGGGATCGCGGGGCGCATCGCGCTCGACTGCGCGCTGGGCGTCCACTATGCGCACGTGGCCGGCAACGACGATGGGACCCCGCTGGTCCACGGTGACCTGCGCCCCGAGACGGTGATGCTGGCGTTCTCTGGCCGGGCGAAGGTCGGCGGCTACGGCGCGCTCGCGGTGGCGCCGAAGGAGCCCTCCGGGCAGCGGGTGGTCAACCGGCGGCGGTACTGCGCGCCGGAGCAGATCATCGGCGGCCGTGCCGCGCAGACTCCGCAGACCGACGTGTTCCTCCTCGGGCTCGTCCTCTACGAGTGCCTCACCGGGCGGATGCCCTGGGACAAGGAGACCGACTTCGACCAGGCGGTGATGACCTCGCCGCTGCCGCTCGATGGGCTGCCCCCGGCCGTCGAGGAGCTGCTTCGCAAGGCGACCGCGAAGCGGGCCTCGGACCGCTTCAAGACGGCGCTCGCCTTCCGCGACGCGGTGGACCAGGTGCTGGCGCCGCTCGCCACGCCGGCGCAGCTGTCGGAGCTGCTCGAGCACCATTTCCCGGCAGAGGACTCGCCGCGGGCGGCACGCAAGCAGGTGCTCGAGGCCGCGCTGGCGGCCCACGCGCGGGCCTGGGCGGCGCAGCCACCGAAGAGCTCCGAGTCGCCCACCATCCCCATCGCCGCCCGCGAGCTGGCCGAGCTGGAGGCGCCCCGGTTCGACTGGCGCACGAAGATGCCGCTGGTGTTCGGGGTGGCGGTGGCCGGTGCGCTCGCCGGCGCCTTCTGGTTCCAGACCCGGAACGCCGTTCCCAGGCCGATGCTCGTCGTCCCGCCCGGGCAGCAGCAGGGCTCGCGCTCGCCGGCCTCCATCACGCGGCCGGCGGGAGCAGCGCCCGGCACGAGCGCGCCCTCGGCGACTCCGGCGGTCGTGGTGGCCCCGCCGACGGCAACCGTCCCTTCCGCGTCCACCCCGGCCAGCACGACTCTGTCGAAGGTGGCCACGCCCGACCCCCGCGGCAAGGGGGACTTCCTCACCACTGGCGTGGATCTCACGACCGATCCACCCCTCGAAGTCGCCCTCGACAAGAAGCCGTTCGGGCGGACGCCGGTGGTCATCCCCGCCACCCCGGGGAAGCACGTGCTGACGCTCACCGACGCCTCGAAGGGCATCAACCAGTCGCGGGTGGTGACGGTGAAGCCCGACGGCGTGACGCCGGTCCGCCTCACGGTCGCCCGGGGAACGCTGTCGGTCCGGGCGCCCCAGGGCGCACGGGTCATCGTGGACGGGCGCGTCGTGGGCGCGAGTCCCGTCGAGGATCTGCACCTTTTCGAGGGAACGCACCACCTGAAGGTGACGCTCGGCGATGCGACGTGGCAGCAGTCGTTCCTGCTCCGCCCCGAGCAGAGCCTGCGTTACGACGTCGAGCTGAAGCCGACGCACGGCGGCTGAGCGCGGCGCCGCTTCACCCGTCGTCGGGGTGGTGGCTGAGCGCCACCCGGTTGCCCTCCGGGTCGCGGACGTAGAGCGTCCAGCGAGTCTCGTGCACCAGGGGGACGCCGCGGCGCGCGAGCTCGGCGCGGACCCGTGCTCGATCGGCGGACCGGATGCGGAGGGCGAAGAGGAACACGCCCGGCCGGCCGTCCCGGAACTCCGGGTGGGGGGAGGCGGATGCGTCCACCCGCTCGAGCGCGAGGAAGCCGCCCCCGCCCACCTCGAGCCAGATGCTCCGCAGCGTCCCGTCGGTGGCGTGGTGGCGGTGCAGCTCTTGGAGGCCCAGGACGTCCTGGTAGAACGCGGCCACCTGCTCCAGGGCCTTCACCTGAACGGCGACGTGGTGGAAGCCGTCCGGCCTCACCCGGGCTCTCCCGGGCTCCAGGGCGCCACCGGCCCCACCGGCCGCGCGTCCAACACCTCGCTGGAGACGAGTGTGGCACGCGGGACGGGCGCAGGTCGCACCGGTTCCGGAGCACCAGGCAAGGCGCCGTCCCGGTCGAGCACCAGCGCGGCGAGCGCATCGAGCCGGATGAACGTGGCCAGCGCCTCGATGAGCGCCACGAGCAGGAGCGCGACCCCGGCAGCGGCGGCGGAGCCCCAACCGGGTCCAGGCGCGCCTGCCGCCATCACCTGGACGACACCAGCGAGCAGGCCCGCGGGGAGGGCGGTCACCAGCCATGCGCCGATGAGGAACCCGGGGCGGGCGAGGAGCAACCGGAGCGCCTCGCCGGCGGCGACTCCCACCCTCACTGGCCGAACCACGGACACCACGAGCCCGAGTTCGAGCCACAGCGCCGCCGCGGGTCCGAGCAGCGTTCCGAGCGTGAGCGCCAGCGCCAGGCCCGCGACTCCGAGGAACGACACCACCGGCGCTCCGAGCACCAGCGCCACTCCGCTCGAGACGAGCACCCCCCAGAACCAGACGCTCAGGATCAGATCCACGGCGGCGGCCGCCCCCGCCCAGGCGATGCCCCGGAGCGCCGCGCTCGCCGGAGCGACCCCGTCAGGGGAGGTCACCGTCCTGAGACGGGCCGCTCCCGCCCCGACCCCGACCGCGGTCACCACCGCGCGGGCGAACACCGAGAGCAGGAGGCACCCTCCCCCCGCGACCACCAGCGTCCCCCCGAGCCGCAACGCCGGGTCGCCAAGGAGGAGCGCCGGCCAGAGCATCCGCTGGGCGGCCTGGGAAACCGCGAGCACTCCCGCAAGCGCCAGGACCGGCAACACGGCGGAGACCGCCGCCCGGGCCCCGAGGCGCAGGAGCCACGCGGCGCGCGCGGCCGGCCGCTCCGCCACCGGCCCCGGGGTCATCGCGCCGCGTCCGTCTGGGTCGCGGGGAGCACTGGGGCCGGAGGGGACACCGTGCTCGGTGGCCGGCCGTCGGCGGGTCGCCCGGTCTGGGCGGACGCGCTGTGGTTGCTCACCGTGATGCGGACCAGCTCCTGGAGGACCCGGTTGCGCTTCACGTTGCCGAGGACGGTTCGCAGGTCGTCGTAGACGCTCGGATCGACCACCAGCGCTCCGAGCGTTCCCTCCCCGGCCCGGATCTTCCCGGTGATGGCGCGGAGGTCCTCGGACATCGCGCCGAGGTTCTGGAAGAGGTTCCGGGCATCGCCGTAGACCAGCTGGTGGATGGCACCCGTCTCGGTCGTGCGCGCGTCGTGGAGCAGCACCGAGAGCTCGCCGGCGGCGTCCCCCAGCGCGCCCACGGCCTTGCCCGCCTTGGGGTCGTAGAGCAGCGCGTGGAGCGCGCCGTCGCCGGTGCGCGCACCCTCGAGCACCATCGAGACCTGGGTGAGGGCCTTCTCCGCCGCCCCCGAGACGTCCGCCACCTTCACCAGCAGCCGGTGGGTCTCGGCGGCGCCCTTCGGATCGTAGATGAGGGCGTGGAGGGCGCCGTTCCCCCGCTCGATTCCCGCGAGGATGCTCCGGGTGCTGGCGATGGCCCCGGTGATGTTCTTCGCCACTTCCGGGTCCGCGAAGGCGTCGGTGACCTTGCGGACGTTTTCGCTGGCGACCATCAGGTTGTCCATCAAGGCGCCGCTATTCTTGAGGATCGACGCCAGGTCTCCCGACGAGCCGCTGGGGATCGCCCCGTTGACCGGGATGGGGTCTCCCTCGGACGTGCCGAGCGAGATGTCGATGGCCTTGTCGCCCAGGACGCCGCGCCCACCCACCCGGGCCACGCAGTCGGTCCGGACGCGGGGAGCGAACGACTTGGACATCTCGATGACGACGTCGATCTTCTTGTCGCCCAGGTCGGGCGAGAAGGAGATGGACACCACCCGGCCCACCTCGAGCCCTCCGAGCCACACCGGGGAGTCGCGCTTCAGGCCCTCCACGTTCTCGAAGAAGGCGTGATAGCGAACCTGCCGGTCGAACAGCCGGTTCTCCTTCCCGATCAGCAGCACCACGAAGCCGAAGAGAACCAGGGCCAGCCCGACGAAGATCCCCGCCCGGACGATGAGGCGGCGTTCACGCTGCGTGGCTGTCTCGGGAGTCGCCATGGTCAGTCCGGCCGGGCCTCGCCACGTCGCGCGTCGAGGAAGGCCCGGACCTCCTTGACGGTGCTGGCCTTCATCTCGGCCACCGATCCGACCTGCACGATGTGCCGGTTGGCGAGCATCGCGATCCTGTCCGAGACGGTGAACGCGCTCTGCATGTCGTGGGTCACCACGATGGAGGTGCACTTCAGCTTGGCACGCATGCTGCGGATCAGCTCGTCGATGGTCCGGGTGCTGATCGGGTCAAGGCCGGTGGTGGGCTCGTCCCAGAGAATGACCTCGGGCTCGGTGGCGATCGCCCGGGCGAGGCCCACGCGCCGCCGCATGCCTCCGGAGAGGTCCGAGGGCCGCATCGCCTCGATGCCGGGCAAGTTCACCAGGGCCAGCACCCGGGCGACGCGGGATGCGCGCTCCCCCTCGGGCATCTCGGGGAAGTGCTCCTTGAGGGGGTACTCGATGTTCTCGCCCACCGAGATGCTGTCGAACAGTGCGGACGCCTGGAAGACCATCGCCACGCGCCGGCGAATGGGCAGGAACTCCTTCTCGCCGTAGCCGGTGAGGTCCTGCCCGTCGAAGAAGATGCGGCCACCGTCCGGGTCCATCAGCCCGATGAGGCACTTGAGGAGGACGCTCTTGCCCGCGCCCGAGCCGCCGATGACGGCGAGCGTCTCGCCCTTCTGCACTTCGAGCCTGAGGTCGTCGAAGACCACCTTGGGACCGAAGGACTTCTGGAGGCCCTCGAAGCGGATGAGCGCCTCGGAGGGCGCGGCGGCTGGCGCGGTCATGTGATGGTGAGGAGGAGCTTGGTCAGGAAGAAATCGGCGAGCAAGACCGCCACCGACGCCACCGCGACGGTCTGGGTGGTGGCGCGACCCACCCCCTCGGTCCCGCCCTCGACGTTGAAGCCCTTGTAGCAGCCGACGACCGAGATGATGAGGCCGAAGACCACGGACTTTCCCACGCCGGAGAGGAAGTCGGCCTCGGTGACGGTGTCCAGCGCCGAGGTAAAGAACTGGGCGAACGAGATGTCGTACTCGAACTTGGTGACCGCCGCCCCCGCGATGAAGCCCATGACGTCCGCGAGGACCGTGAGCATCGGCATGACGATCAGACAGGCGTAGACCCGGGGCACGACCAGCTTCTTGATCGGATCGGCGCCGAGCGCGCGGACCGCGTCCACCTGCTCGGTGACGGTCATCGAGCCCAGCTCGGCGGCGATGCCGCTGCCGATGCGGCCGCCGACGGTGAGCGCGGTGAGCACCGGGGCGAGCTCGCGGAACAGGGTCAGCACCACGACCTTGCCCACCGTGTGCTGCACGCCGAAGCGGGCGAGAAAGAATCCGAACTGGATGGCGATGACCAGCCCGGCGAAGGCCGCGGTCAGCGTGCCGATGGCCACCGAGCGGGCGCCGAGCGACTCGACCTGGTAGACG
>Ga0208851_1000564_pt1 | contig 15681 bp, 11 predicted proteins | sample NGESurshal092012_FD_184481 | JGI IMG/M metagenome (GOLD analysis project Ga0208851, IMG submission 184481) | Arctic peat soil microbial communities from Barrow, Alaska - NGEE Surface sample 415-2 shallow-092012 (SPAdes) | ecosystem: Environmental > Terrestrial > Soil > Wetlands > Peat ... | reverse complement strand
CCGATGTTGACGTGCGGTTTGCTCCGGTCGAACTTCGCCTTCGCCACTGCTGTCCTCCTCAGGACTCTTCTGATGCGCCATGCGACTTCCGGTACTGATACAGGTCGTCAGGGCGTTGGTGGATGGATCTGGACCGGGCTCGCTGTCGATCCCGGACCCGTGACGGTGGGCTTGCGCCCCACCATCTCGACTGTGGAGGGTACGGCTGGCCACGCTGTGGGGCCAATCCGTACCGCTCGGTTACTGCAGTTACTCGCCGTTCTGTTTGGCTGGCTTGCTTGCTCGCATCTCGGCGAACTCCGGGCCTCGGCCGCTGGCGCGACCTCGTGTCCTCATTCGCCGTTCTGCTTCGCGATGATTTCCTTCGCGACGTTCGCCGGGACCTCCGAGTAGCGATCGAACACCATCGAGTAGGACGCCCGACCCTGGGTCCGCGACCGCAGGTCGCCGACGTAGCCGAACATCTCCGACAGCGGCACCAGGGCCGTGACGACCCGTGCACCGCTGCGCTCGCTCATGGCCTGGATCTGTCCACGACGGGAGTTGAGGTCCCCGATGACGTCACCCATGTTGTCCTCCGGGGTGACGACCTCGACGCTCATCAGCGGCTCGAGCAGCACCGGCTTGGCCATCCGGGCGGCTTCCTTCATCGCGATGGACCCTGCGATCTTGAACGCCATTTCGGACGAGTCGACCTCGTGGTAGGCGCCGTCGAGCAGGGTCAGCTTCACTCCGAGCACCGGGTAACCAGCCAGGATGCCGTACTGCAGGGCATCCTGCGCGCCGGCGTCCACCGACGGGATGTACTCCTTCGGGATACGTCCGCCGGTCACCGCGTTGACGAACTCGTAGGTGGCACCTTCCGACGCTTCCATGTCCAAGGGCTCGACCGTGATCAGGATCTTGGCGTACTGCCCGGATCCACCGGTCTGCTTCTTGTGGACATAGCTGTACTTCTCCACGGTGCCGCGGATGGTCTCGCGGTACGCGACCTGCGGCTTGCCGATGTTGGCGTCGACGCTGAACTCCCGCCGCATGCGCTCCACCAGGATGTCCAGGTGCAGCTCACCCATGCCGGAGATGACGGTCTGGCCGGTCTCCTCATCGTTCTTGACCTTGAAGGTCGGGTCTTCCTCGGCGAGCTTCTGGATCGCGGTGCCCAGTTTTTCCTGGTCACTCTTGGTCTTCGGCTCGATGGCCACCGAGATGACCGGGTCCGGGAAGTTCATCGACTCGAGCACGATCTGGTGCGCCGGATCGGTCAGCGTGTCACCGGTGGTGGTCTGCTTGAGCCCCATGACGGCGACGATGTCGCCGGCGCTGACCGAGGCCAGCTCCTCACGCTTGTTGGCGTGCATCTGGTAGATCTTGCCGATCCGCTCCTTGCGGTCCTTGGTCGCGTTGACGACCTGGGTGCCCGTGTTCAAGGTGCCGGAATAGACGCGCAGGAAGGTCAGCTTGCCCAGGTGCGGGTCGGTCGCGACCTTGAACGCCAGGCCCGAGAAGGTGTCCTTCGGATCCGGGTGCCGCTCGGCGGGGGTGACCCCGTCGGTGAGCGTGCCCTCGATCGCGCCGATGTCCAGCGGCGACGGCAGGTACTCGACGACGGCGTCGAGCATGGGCTGCACGCCCTTGTTCTTGAACGCAGAGCCGGTGACGACCGGGTTGACCTTGCCGGCGATGGTCGCCCGGCGGATCGCCGCGTTCAGCTGCTGCAGCGTCAACTCCTCGCCGACGAGGTAGGCCTCCATGGCCTCGTCGTCGTTCTCGGAGATCGTCTCGATCAGCGTCTCGCGCCACTGCGCGGCCTGGTCGGCCAGATCGGCCGGAATCTCCTCGATCGAGTAGTCCTCGCCCTTGACGGTCTCGCCGCGCCAGGTCAGCGCGCGCATCTGCAGCAGATCGACGACGCCGATGAAGTCGCCCTCGGCGCCGATCGGGATCTGCAACACCAGCGGGGTCGCACCGAGCCGCTCGCGCATCATGTCGATGCAACGGAAGTAGTTGGCACCCGTGCGGTCGAGCTTGTTGACGAAGCACATCCGCGGCACGTGGTACTTCTCGGCCTGCCGCCACACCTGCTCGGTCTGCGGCTCGACACCGGCGACGCCGTCGAACACGGCGACGGCACCGTCGAGCACGCGCAGCGACCGCTCCACCTCGACGGTGAAGTCGACATGCCCGGGCGTGTCGATGATGTTGATCTTGTGATCCTTCCACCACGTGGTGGTGGCGGCGGAGGTGATGGTGATCCCCCGCTCCTGCTCCTGGTCCATCCAGTCCATGACGGCGCCGCCGTCGTGGACCTCACCGATCTTGTAGGTGATGCCGGTGTAGAACAGGATGCGCTCGGTCGTGGTGGTCTTGCCCGCGTCGATATGCGCCATGATCCCGATGTTGCGGACCTTGTCCAGGGCGGTGGTGGCCACGGTGGCTTCTTCCTCGTCTCAATTCAGTGGGTGAGTGCCGCACGGCTCCGCGTGGAGGGCAGCACCGATACAGCGCCGAACAGGGGTGCGATATTCCCGCTGGACGCTGCCGTACTGATGACCAGCGAGCGCGTCACCATCGGTAGTGCGCGAAGGCCTTGTTCGACTCGGCCATCTTGTGCGTGTCCTCACGCCGCTTGACGGAGGCTCCGAGGCCGTTCGAGGCGTCCAGCAGCTCGTTCATCAGCCGCTCGGTCATGGTCTTCTCGCGACGGGCCTTCGAGTAGCCGACCAGCCAGCGGAGCGCCAGCGTGGTGGATCGGCCGGGCTTGACCTCGATCGGCACCTGGTAGGTGGCACCACCGACGCGGCGGCTCTTCACCTCGAGGGCGGGCTTGACGTTGTCCAGGGCGCGCTTGAGGGTCACGACCGGATCGCTGCCGGACTTCTCGCGGCAGCCCTCCAACGCGCCGTACACGATCGACTGGGCGATGGAACGCTTGCCGTCCATCAGCACCTTGTTGACCAGTTGGGTCACCAGGGGCGAGTTGTAGACCGGGTCGGCGACCAGCGGCCGGCGCGGGGCAGGTCCCTTGCGGGGCATTAGCTCTTCTCCTTCTTCGCGCCGTACCGGCTGCGAGCCTGCTTGCGGTTCTTGACGCCCTGGGTGTCCAGCGAGCCGCGGATGATCTTGTAACGGACACCGGGGAGATCCTTCACCCGGCCGCCGCGCACCAGCACGATGGAGTGCTCCTGCAGGTTGTGGCCCTCACCGGGGATGTACGCGGTGACCTCGACCTGGCTGGTCAGCTTGACGCGGGCGACCTTGCGAAGCGCGGAGTTCGGCTTCTTCGGGGTGGTCGTGTAGACGCGGGTGCAGACACCGCGCCGCTGCGGACTCCCCTTGAGCGCCGGGGTCTTCGTCTTGCCGATCTTGTCGGTGCGGCCCTTGCGGACCAACTGCTGGATCGTGGGCATGTGCTGGCGACTTCTTCCTTCGCGGTTTCGCGACGAGGCAGAGCTGAACGGACTGCTTGGCGTGACGGGTGGATCCGAACGGTGCCCGGGCGGCCGACCAGCACCACTGAGGCACCCGCGGGCAAGCGGGCGATCCAGGCGATCCCCCATGGAAGATCGTGTGCACGGCTCGGCGTACTGCGGCCCTGTCATCCGCTCGCCGGACAAATCCGCAGGAACATGACTCCAGGCATACAGCAGCGACCCAGCAGGACCGGGCCAGTCGCCCAGACTACCCGGGCGAGCGGGGAGCCTGCAAATCACGAGGCCGTGCGGTCAGGGCTGGACGCCACAGGCTGCCGTCATGATCACCACGATCACCGTCCGGCGGGCCCCTGGCGCCGGCTCGGCTCCCGATCGTGAGCTCTCGTCGGAGAGCTGACGGCGGCGGGCCGGACCTCAGCGCTGGGTGCTTCGCAGGTGATGCTACCCCGCGGGCCATCACCGACCAGCGCGGTGGACAACCGCTGGTTCACGATGCACGCCGCTGCACCGGCATCGCCACCGGTCACGGATGCAAGAGCTGGATTCGTGGGGCACGCCGGCCGGCCCCGCAGGCCCACCGGCGTCACACCGTGAGAGCGACCGGATCCCAGTCCACCGGAAGCGGGGCCACCGGCTCCAGGCTGCTGTGCACCCGGACGAAGGCCGCGATGTCGATCGACTCCGCGGTCGCGACCATCGCGTCCAGTACGTGCAGCGCCAGCGCGCCGGTGGCGCGGTGCCGCCCACCGCCGCGGATCGTCCTGGCCATGTCGAGCACGCCGATTCCCCTGCCGGCCCGGCCCGCCGGGGCCGACGTCGACACCCAGTCCTGCTCGCCCGGGCCGATCAGCCGGATGTCGCCGCCGAAGCGGTTCGGGTCCGGCAGAGCCATGGTCGCCTCGCTCCCGGCGATCTCCAGCACGCCCACCCGGACCAGCGGCGAGTCGAAACTGAAGGTGGCGGAGGCGATTCCGCCGTCCCGGAAGTCGTACACGGCAGCAACAAAGGTCGGCACGGTGACCGGGAATTCATCCACGACGCCTTTGCCCGATTCGAGACGTGTTGACCCGTAGGGTTTTCAGACCAGTCGCCCGGCCGCGGCCACCAGCGCGGCCCGATGCTCGGCCAGCCGGCTCGGCCCGGTTGCATCGGCCAGGGCGTGCAGCGAGGGTGACGCGGTGAACCACGCGGCGACCAGGCCGACCACCAGGATCAAAACATCGGCCGGGTTGACATCAGCGCTCAGCAAGCCGGCCGCCTGACCGGCGGCGACGTCCTGCACCTTCGGACGGTAGGCCTCGACCTCGTCGGCGGACACCTCCGGCCGTTCCAGCAGTTTCCACATCGTCAGTCGCACCATCTCGGGGTGCTCGATCATGTGGTCGAACAGCGCGCCGGCATAGCCGGGAAGGTCGGCTGAGTGGAACGGCACCGCATCGGCGAGCACCCCCAGCGAACGCACCATCACGGTGTCGAAGAGCTGTTCCTTGTTGCCGTAGTAGGCGTAGATGAGCCGCTTGTTCGCCCTGGCCTGCTCGGCGATCCGGTCCACCCTGGCGCCCGCAAGGCCGTGCCGGGCGAACTCGGCGAAGGCGGCGTCCAGCAGGCGGCGTTTCGTTGCGGTGGAATCCGGTGGCATGGTCCGCCCACCGTAGCAGTAACTAACTGGTTATTGACAAGCCCTCGACGGCGTGTCAGGGTAGGTAACCAACCAGTTAATGACCATGCCGAAGACCACTCTGAAGACCCTCGGAAAGGCCACTCGTGTCCCGCATCCCCCCGTCCGGTGCCGTCCTCGTCACCGGGTGCTCAACGGGCATCGGCCGGGCCAGCGCCATCGCCCTGCACGAGGCCGGCCGCACCGTGTACGCGTCCGCCCGGCGCCTGGAGTCCATCGCCGATCTGGCCGAACTCGGGATCCATACGGTGGCGCTCGACGTCACCGACGAGGCTTCGATGGTCGCCGCCGTCCAGACCGTACAGCGGGAGTCGGGCGGGGTGGCCGTACTGATCAACAACGCCGGCTACGGGCTGTACGGGCCGGTCGAACAGGTACCGATGGACGAGGTGCGCCGGCAGTTCGAGACGAACTTCTTCGGATTGGTGCGGCTGACCCAGCTGGTGCTGCCGGGCATGCGCAGGGCGAAAGCCGGTCGGATCCTGAACGTTTCGTCGATGGGCGGCCGGATCAGCCTGCCGGGCGGCGCCTTCTACCACGCCAGCAAGTATGCGGTGGAGGGGTTCAGCGATGCACTGCGGATGGAGGTCGCCCAGTTCGGCATCGACGTGGTGCTGATCGAGCCCGGCCCGGTGACGACGCCCTGGAACGACGTCGCCGCCGGCAGCATGCAGGGCAGCGCACCGGCCGATGGCGCTGCCGCAGACGGCGACCCGTACCGGGCCTTCAAGCAGGCGGTCGCCGGGTCGTTCGACGCCGCGGCGTCCGGGCCGGTGGGCAAACTCGCCTCGACCGCCGAGGACATCGCCAAGGTCATCACCACCGCGGTGACCAGCAACCGGCCGCGCACCCGGTACCTGATCAACGCCGTGGCCAAGGCGCTGGTGGCGACCAGGGCCCTGTTGCCGGCCAGGGCGTCGGACAAGGTGATCAGCCTGCAGTACGGCCTGCCCCGATAGGTCAGATCCGCGGGTCAGTTCGGCTGGCCGGCCCACCCGATCAGGACCGGCGGGATAACCGGCCGGCCGGTTCCGGGGCAAGGGGCTCACGGTGCCGAGCGCAGCACAATGCGGCCGTCCGGCAGCCGGACCTCGAGCGAGGCGATCCGGTCCCTGGGTACGGCCGTCGCCGCGGTCACCCTGGACGTCGCGCCGGGCACGGCCCGCCAGGTCCCGGCCGGGCCGAGATTCCCGTCGGTGTCGACCACGGCGAGGTCGTAGGCGACCGACGAGTCGACGCCCTGGTCGTAGTGGCAGATCACCGTGATCGCGGTGCCCCACTTCTTGTCGACCAGTTCCAGGGACGCCGTCATCGGGCCGGGGAGGACCACCTGCATGTCCTGCGTTTCGTTCGGCACGGCGGCCGTCGGTCCGGTCGTTGCCGGGCCGGAGGTGGCCGGTCCCGGCGGTGGCGAGACGGAGCCGGTCACCGCGGCGCGGTCCGCATAGGGTTCATCGGCCTCCCGCACCACCAGCACCGCGGCGAGCGCGACCACGGCCGCAACGGACGCCGCCAGCGCGCCGCCGACCGCCCAGTGGCGTCGCCGGCGCGCGCTGCGGGCACCGGCCACCAGGCCGGGCAGCAGCGTGTCCAGCAACGGCGGCCCCGGATCGTCAACCCCGTCGGCCGTCGTCAGTGACAGCAGTCCCGGTACACCGGCCAGCTGCTGCACGGACGACTGGCAGTCGGCGCAGCCGTGCAGGTGTTCCTCGTAGGCGCGCCGGTCCACGGGTGACAGGGCGCCCAGCACGTAGGCGGCGTCGCTTCGGCACGTCTCGCTCACCTCACCACCCCCATCTCCTGAAGGACCAATCGCAAGGCGTGCAGTGCGTAGTGCAGGCGGGATTTCACGGTGCCGACCGGGATCCCGAGCCTGGCCGCGGCCTGCGCCGCCGTGCTGCCCCGGAAGTAGCACTCCAGCAGCACCGTGCGGTGATCACGGGTCAGCCGGCGCACCGCCTCCGCCACCATGATCGATTGCAGGGCGGTGTCGGTGGTGTCCGGTTCGATCGGCTCCGGCAGCAGTTCGCTCGACGTGGTCGGCCGCCGCCGGCCCGCCCGCCAGTCGTCGACGACGATGTTGCGGGCGACCGTGAACAGCCAGCCGCGGGCCGACGCGTCGCGCTGCGCGAGCACCGCGGGTCGACGCCAGGCCCGGAACAACGTCTCCTGGACGACGTCTTCGGCCCTGGCCCGGTCGCCCCCGGTCAGATGCAGGACGAAGCCCCACAACGCTGCTGCGTGCTCGTCGTGCAATGTCCGGAGCAGTTCGGCGTCGGAGTCGGATCGCGTTCCGTCGCCTCGTGCACTGCTGGCGGCGCCCACACCACCTCCATTGCTCACCCCGCACCGACACCCCGCGGTGCGAATCGCCTCGTCCACCTGACCACGTCGGCGGGCCCCGAGTGGTTCGAATTGTCCGGCACCGGTACCGCACCCGCCGGCCTCCGGGCGGTATTCGTACCGTGTTCGCCGACCGCTGGTAGTGCCGAGTAGGACCGCTCGGTCACGCTGTCCAGCAGGACGGTCGCGGCGGTGCGTATCGGAGTCAACAAGGCCGCGCCGACCGCCGGGTCACCGACGTGCGCGAATCGCACGCACACCACGGATCGACCCCGCAGCGATGCGGGGAGCTCGGCCGCGGCTGGCAGGGTCAGCCGGGAGATGGACGTGTTCACTGTCGCGGGCAGGTCGGCCACCCACTCGGGCCACTGCCGCAGCACGGCGTCGGCCGACTCCGCCGGGAACCACAGGGCACCGGCGTACAGCCGGGCGAGCGGCAGCAGGTCGATGGTCACCGCGGTGACCAGGCCGAAGGCGGCGCGCCCCCGACGGAGGGCCGCGAACAGTTCCGCATCCTGCCGGGCATCGACCGTGACCAGGGCGCCCTGTACGGTCACCACCTCGAGCTGCCGGATGTGATCGGCCGCGAAGGCGAAGGTCCTGGCGACCGGTTCGGGCTCGGCCGAACTGCTGACCGGGGCCAGCCCGAAGGGCTCGGCGGCGGCGAGCACCTGGCGCCAGGTGGACCCGGCCCCGACGGTTGCGGTCTTCGCCACCGGATCGATGCGCACCTGGGCCAGCAGCCGGGTCACCAGCAGGATGTCGTCCGGGCGAACGTGCACCACATCGTTGCCTGTCGCCTGCACGACCACCCGACGACCCGCCCGGGCCGCGATCCGGACCACCGCGGCGGCGTCGCCAGCATCGGCGGCGACCACGACCAGGCCGGGCCGGATTGCGGCACTCGGATCGAGGCCGAACGCGGCGGCCGGGAAGCTGGCCTCGTCCGGCGTGACGACGTCGCCGTGGATGACGGCCCGCAGCGACGGGAGAAGATCGTTGGTCGTCAGGGGGCTCGCGGTCGTCATCGGGATCTCCACTCGGTGTGCTCGGGGTACTGCAGTGATCACACCGGGACCCGCTTGAGGATCGCTTAAGAAATGCTTCAACGCCCACGCGCGTCCTCAAGCGCGACGCCGTCCGAGGAGCCACCGGGCCGGCGCCGACCCGCACCCGCTCAGGATTCGGCCTCGACCCCACGATCGCCCAGCCGAAGTTCGCCGCCGCCGTTCTTCAAGAGCAGGCCATTGTGGACAAGCCTTGAGATCGAATCATTCAACTTGTCCCGAATATCGGCGCCGGAACGTCTCCAACCGAACAGTCGGGATACACCGGTGATCAGAAGCTCCGCGTCCGCCACCACAACGTCTCGAACAGTCCGCAGAACGGCAAGGTCGATCTCGTCCCCTGGAATCTGCAGGACTGTTCGCGCGCTGTCCGAGCCGGCTGGAACCCTCACCACCGACGACGCCCGGCCCCCGATGCGATAGAAACCGGCCGGGTCGCGCCTCACTTCGACTCCGTCGACCCGCACCTTCGTAAGGACCTGCAACACGTTGCTGCGAATCTGCGAGCCCACTCGACCGATGCCCCAGGCGCGTCGGAACCGTTCAAAGAGAACGTCCTCGTGAATCGGTGCCTCTACTCGGAGGAGCTTCTCGAAGTACCGGCGGAGCGCTGGCCCTGCCTCGACGCTCTTGGGGTCGCGGTAATACTCATCAAGGGGCTCCGACACGGTTTCGTAGATGACGGCCCAGTCCGGGGTGGCCTCGGGATCTCTGTCCTCGAACTCAATCAGCACCGGTTGCTGGGTCGTCGTCGCAACAGGAACGGGACTTGTCCCGGTAATGGCCGCCTCGATACTGGCGCGCAGCCGTGCAGTCTGCGTCGATCGGTCCCGCCACCAGCTGATCCCCCAGATTCGATGGACAGTCCATCCGAGTCCTTCGAGCACCTGTTGACGGAGTCGATCGCGGTCCCGAGCGACCCTGGCCGAGTGGTACGCGGCACCGTCGCATTCGACGGCCAGGACATACTCACCCTCTCGATCTGGGTGTCGGACGGCGATATCGATGCGGTAACCGGCCGCCCCCACCTGAGTGTCCGCAACATATCCCCAGGATCTGATGACTTGCGCGACCTGTTCCTCGAAGACGCTATCGGCATCGCCCAGACTGCCCGGTGCCTCGTGGGCAAGTGCACTGCGACCCCGTTGCGCGAAGTCGAGGTAGCCGCGGAGATGACGCACGCCATCGGAGTTCGTCTCGTTGATCGGGCCGGCGGTGAAGGAGCTGATCACCTCGACCCGCTGGCGGGCTCGGGTGATGGCCACATTCAACCTCCGCCAACCGCCCTCGCGGTTGAGTGGGCCGAAGTTCATCGTGAACTTCTGGTTCTCGTCGGGGCCGTAGCCGACGCTGAAGATGATCACGTCGCGCTCGTCGCCCTGGACGTTCTCCAGACTCTTGATGAAGAACCCGCCCAGTCGATCCGTCTCCTCGAGCAGTCCCGCGATTTCCGGGCTCTGCTTGCTCCTCGCCTCGATAGCCGCTCTCACGGCATCTTCCTGGGCCGCGGAGAAAGTGACCACCCCGAGGGACATTCCCGGACGGTTGTTGACATGGTGAACCACGCGCTCAGCGACCTTTTCAGCTTCGATCGGGTTGTCCCGCGAGCCGGCACGTCGGTACTCGCCGGGGACCAGGAAATGCTCGACACCCAGATCGGCACTGTCGAACGCGGCGCCGGGAAAGGTCTTGAGTTTCCCTTCGTAGAACCGGTAGTTGGAGTAGGTGATGAGATCCTCATGTCGGCTGCGATAATGCCAATTCAGCGGAAGTGATCGAAGTCCGCCGGCAGACTTGCACAGGTCGAGGACCGATTGGAACGAGTCGATGTCCTCGTCTCCGGACTCTGCATCGTCGGCACGGGTGAAAAAGTCGGTGGGGGGAAGTTGCTTCTGGTCGCCGGCAACGATGAGCTGCCGGGCGCGATAGATGCAGTTGATGGCGTCAGCGGGCAGGACCTGTGACGCCTCGTCGAATATCACCGCGTCAAAACGCGCGTCGCCGGAGAGGAACATCGACACGGTCAGCGGGCTCATCATGAAGCAGGGCTTGATCTCGGTCGCGAACGATCCGACCTCCTTGAGCAACTGACGGATCGGCTTGTGACGCGACTTCTTGTTGGCCTCCTTCGTGATGACTTGGGCTGCCCTGCTCGATAGCGACTTCGGTCGTCGCGCACCGCACCGCTCCGCAACAAGAGTGTTCGCCTCCTCCACGATCCGTCGATCGAGCGCTTGATATTGAGACACCAGCGAGTCGCGACTGCTCGACTGGTACGCCTGCAAGCGAACATCACGCTCAATGACCGAATCGAGCCAGGCTCGCAGCGCTGCTGCCTCGATCGCTCCGGTCACGTCCTCTGCGGGAATCGAGCTGTCACGAAAGACATGAACCGCGCTCCCGAGGTTCAGCCGCGTGAGGGCCGTCCGCTCTTTCTCATGAGAACACCATTCGGAGATGTCACGTGACCCGGACTCGGCCATCTGCCGCAGCGTCGTACTCGCAAAGTCGAGGTCGGACTCGAGTTCCATCGCCAGCTCGCCGGCGCGCAGTTCGGTGAAGTTCTCGCTCAGCGCGGTCAAGTCCGAATGCCAGTCGGCGACGACCGAGTTGAGGGACGTCGATGCGATGGTCAGCGTCGCAAGGCGCTCGGTGGTCGACGGGCTCAACGGCCCTCCGTGAACCGCTCGTACCTGGGTTGCCCATTCCAGCGATTCCTCGAGTGCCGACCAGTCGGTGGCTACTCCCGCATAGAGCTGGCCCAGCGCCCGTTCATCCTCTTCCCTGCTGCCGTCAAGGGTGGTCGTCAGCTCGTCGAAGGAACGTCGCGCTTCGAGAATGGCCCGCGCTTGCGCAATGGTCAGATCCCTGCGGCTCACCTCCGCGACGGCTATGACTGCGTGAAAAGGCGCGCTGAGCGCCTTCAGCTGCCGCTCGCACCAGGCCGCTGTCTCCTCCAAGCTGAGGCCTTCGATGGCGGTAATTGCCGTCCCGTCAAGATGACGTGTCGCGTCAGAAACCCACGCCTTCAAGGAGTCGGCGAGGCGTCGGGCCAACAAGGTGATGCTCGGATCCGGTGTCCCGTCCGCTGAAAGTTGGCGGGCCAGTGCTGCCGGATCGGTTTCGGCGCCGGCCAACATCAGCGCCCTTTTTGCGAGCTCCAAGGCGTGGCTGATCCGACCGAAGTCGGTATGGGTGCGGCGATATGTCCCCTCCAGCGGAGTGGCGTACTGGACTTCCGAGATGTCGAGCTTTCGGTGTGCTTGCTGCCACGCGACCGCATCGCCGAGCCGTTCGAGTAGTTGGCGATCGACCTTGCGTCGAACCGCGACGGCCTTGAGATCGCCGCGGTCGGCGCGTGCCTGAGCGGAGAACCGGCCGAACCCCTTGTTGGGTCCGTCAAATCGGATGCGGATGGCGGAAAGATCCAGTTTGAGCGCGTCTTCCGTGAACACTTCGCGCATGGATCGCTCGTGTTGGCGAACAAGATCGGTCAATGGGCCGAGCACCCTCATCGATTCTTGGACCGCTGCCTGCGTCGCCGGATTCAGCCACGAGGATTGCGGTTTTGCCGGGTCCTGCGCGAGCAGGGCCAGTTCGGCGACGGCCATCGCTCGTCGCACGGTCAACTTCTGCCGGGCCAGACCCAACAGATCACCGAGCCGGTCGGCGTCCGCCGTCATGAATCTCAGCCGCTCCGGGGCCTGCCCGAGAAACTGCAGCAGCGGTGGCAATGCACTCGCCGAGCACCCGGAATCGGGCGTCCAACTGCCAGTGCCCAACCGTTGAACGCCGTCCAGGCCGGCTTCGTCGATGTCCGTCCAACGATCGCCGACAGTGGACTGAAGAGACTGGCGACAGTCTGTCAACCTTCCAGACAGCGATCGCCGGTCCGTCAACCGGTCGGAGATGGGGCCGATATCGGTTGCAGTGAGCCAGTGGTCGGGAGCCTGAGGACGCCGCTCCGCAAGCTCCACCAGCCGTGCACGACGGTCGATGTCATCCCTACTCATCGGTCTCTGATACCCCAGGTCATCGTCGACGGCGGCGACGATACCGACGAGCCTTTCTGCCGTACCGGCAGCCTTTTTCGCGGCCGCGATGAGGCTGTGGATGGTGTATTCGGAGTGATCTGCGGTGCTCAAATCCCGCCACAGGAAGCCATCACCCTCTGAAACCGGACGCCAATTCAGTGACAACGTCCGCCCGTGGTCGGCGATCTCACGATAGGTCTCGTCACTGAGGTTCGCCCAGAACTCCGAAGTCGGTAACGCGTGCCGTGAGTCCGGCAACTGTGCCAGGTCACCGAGCGCACCGAACACGGATCTGCCCAGAGGTTGGCGCACCTCGTTGATCGCGGCAGCGTAGGTATTGAGTTGCTGCCGCAGCGAAGTGAGGGCGCGGCGATCGCCATCAGAAAACTTGGATCGAGTTCTTACTTGTTGATTCAGCGTGGCGTAGAGGTCGTCGACGACGTTCTTGCGGGTGGCAGCGTGGCTGTGCAACTCGAACAGAAAGGGCCGCAGCCCCACAGCGGATAGCCGATCGCGGACGACATCGAGCGCGGCAGCCTTTTCGCTGACGAACAGCACCGTTTTCCCGGCGCTCATCAGCTCGACGATGATGTTGGCGATCGTTTGGCTCTTCCCGGTACCCGGCGGGCCGTCCATGACGAAGCTCTTTCCGTCACGCGCGGATCCGATGCAGGCTCGCTGGCTGCTGTCCGCATCCAGGATGCTGGCCAGTTCCTCGGCGGGGTATTGGCTATCGAGAGAGTCCGGGTCCGGCGGATCGAAGGACAATTCGTCCGCGACAGCCGAGTCCGGTGCCAGTGCCAGCAGTTGCACGTGCGCATTTTCGAAGATTGCTTCGGCGTTCTCGGTGAGGTCGCGGTACATCGCCTCCTTGTGGAAGCTGAAAGTCGTCATGACGGCCCGTTCGATCACCCGCCACCCGGGCCGACCACCGATGGCGGCGGTGATGCCGGCCTTGACGTCATCGAGTGCGACATCGTCGGCACCGACCTCCGGTAGCGCGACTCCCAACTCCTCCAGTTTCAATCTGAGGCTGGGGTTCAGTACGAGGTCCTCTTCGTTGCGCTGGACGGTGAAGGGTTGGTCGCGAGACCCTCGCTGCAGTTCGACGGGCAACAGCACGATCGGGCTCTGCACGGTCTTGTCATCGTCGGGATCGATCCACTCGAGCATCAGCAAACCGACGTACAACGTCCACAGGCCGCGATCGGCATAGAGCTGGCGCGAGACCACATCGAGCCGGCGGAGAGAGCTGTCCACCTCAGCGGGCCGCTTCAGCCCGACTTCGATTCCGCCACCGGCGCTGTCGGCGTAGTGGCTGGTGGCGGTCGCCGAGGTGCGAGTCCGCCGAGCAGCCCACCCTGTGCGTCCATCGGCCGCCGGTCCCGGCGCTTCAGGCTGGGCCGGGGAATCGGGCACCAGGCTGAACAGGCGGGTCGGCCCGGAGTCGAGTAGTCCGGCGATCACGTCCGGTGCCGGCGAAATCAACTCGAGCGATGCCGACCTCGTGTGTTTGAAGTAGACCTGCCGCTGGCTGCGGTTCATGGCGATGAGCTGCTTCCGCCAGACATCGACCTGCCGCCGCAACTTGTCCGACTGCGCGTCATTCAGCGGGTACTGCGGTTCTGCGCTCGCCTCGGCCATGTGTCCCCCTTGGTGCAATCTGATCATTGTCTATCGGTCGCGGCGCGTGCGAGCCGTCAAGCGGCAACTGTCGGTCCCTTGAGGTGACGGCGCGGCCGGGGCTTTCAGTCGTCCGAGTCCTGACGTCGCTGGGCATACCGCGGCGCCATGGACTCCATCTGCTCCATGACGAGCTTGATGGCGGCGGGCTGGGCGTCCGGCGGGTACCCGTGCTTGGCCAGCAGTCGCTTGATCGACGACCGCAACTTGGCCCGCACATCGTCGCGGACTGTCCAGTCGGTCCGGATGTCACGCTGCATCACGGCGACAAGGTCCCGTGCTATCTGAGCCAGCACGCCCTCACCCATCACGTCCACCGCAGATTCGTTCTGCGCCACGGCGTCATAGAAGGCGAGTTCGTCGTTGGTGATCGGCGGGGTGAAGCGGGCACCGCGGTTGCTCTCGGCCGCGACCTCCCGAGCCAACTCGACAAGTTCGGCGATGACCTCGGCCGAGGTCAATTGCTGGTTGGTGTATCTGATCATCAGCTCGGTGACCCGCTCCGAGAACGCCCGCTGCCTGACCAGGTTGTTGCGCGACACCTTGGCCGATTCCTCGGCAACGAGTTTGCGGAGCGCCTCGATCGCCAGCTGCGGGTTTCGAGCCTGCTGCGCCTGGGTCGCAAACTCCGGGGTCAGCTCGCTCAGTGACGGCTTGGGGATGCCGGCCGCCTCATAGATGTCCAGGATTTCCCCGGACGCAGTTGATTCAGCGATCAGCGATGCCAACAACCGCTGGATCTCCTCGGGGATGGGCTCGCCGCGGGCCTGCCGGTCGGCCACGTCGAACTTGGCCATGTAGACCCGGACTTCTTCGTAGAACTGCACGTCGAAGCGGACGGGAACCAACTCGTCGGATCCGGTGGACAGCGCCCAGGCCCGGGCCAACTGCCCGGACGCCCGACGGAACTGCGCCGACAGCGGTTCCTCGCTCTCTGCAACCTGATTGCCGGGTGTCGCCGGATTCCGCAGGTAGGCCGCGGCTCCTGTTGACGCGTTCACGAACGACTTCTTCCTCCCCGGATCGATCTTCGCCCGCCAGTTGTACCCGGACAGCATCAGGTCGATCTTGACCAACAACTCGCGGACCAGCGCGACTGCGTCCTCCGCCTGCCGACCCAGCGGCTTGTTCTCCCGGTCGCGCTGGGTGTATTCCGACAACGCCTTCTGCAGGTTGTCCGCGAGCGGCGCGTAACCGACCAGGAGCCCGGCATTCTTCTGCCGGAAGGTCCTGTTCACCCGGGCCAAGGTCTGCATCAGCAGCGCACCCTTAACACTACAACCGCAGTTCGTTGTCGGCGAAGCGTTTGTGCTGGTAGGAGCGTGCTCTGGCTTGGCTCGTTCGTCGCCAGTTCGACCAGTGGGGTGACGTGCTGTGCGATTCTGGTCATGGGCCAGAGGATCCGGTTGAGGAGTCGTCGTATTTCGTTGCAGGTGAGCGCGATG
>Ga0208851_1000563_pt1 | contig 15700 bp, 13 predicted proteins | sample NGESurshal092012_FD_184481 | JGI IMG/M metagenome (GOLD analysis project Ga0208851, IMG submission 184481) | Arctic peat soil microbial communities from Barrow, Alaska - NGEE Surface sample 415-2 shallow-092012 (SPAdes) | ecosystem: Environmental > Terrestrial > Soil > Wetlands > Peat ... | reverse complement strand
CGTCGACCTGCTCGCCGAGCTGGAGGTGACCTCCGGTCGGGACCTCACCCAGTGGAGCCGGGAGTGGCTGTCGACGGCGGGCTGCGACACGATGCGCCCGCAGTTCGAGCTGGCCGAGGACGGCACCTTCAGCTCGTTCCGGGTGCTGCAGGAGGCGCCGGTCGACCACCCGGCGCTGCGCTCGCACCGGATCGCCGTCGGCCTCTACGACCACACCGCCCAGGGCCTCACCCTGCGGGAGCGGCTGGAGATCGACGTCGTGGGCGCCGAGACCACGGTGCCCAAGCTGGTCGGCATCCGCCAGCCGGACCTGCTGCTGCTCAACGACCAGGACCTCACCTTCGCCAAGATCCGGCTCGACGACCGCTCCCTGGCCACGCTCACCGAGTCGCTGGGCGACCTGGACTCGTCGTTGGCCAGGGCGCTGTGCTGGTCGGCCGCGTGGGACATGACCCGCGACGCCGAGATGCGCCCGAGGGACTTCGTCACCCTGGCGGCGAACGCGGCCGGGCGCGAGACCGACATCATCACGGTGCAGACGGTGCTGCGGCAGGCTGCCTCCACGCTCGAGATGTACGTGGACCCCGGCCACCGGGCCGCGGCGAAGGTGGCCTTCGCCGCTCGCGTGCAGGAGCTGCTCATGACCGCCGCGGCGGGCAGCGACCACCAGCTGGCCCTGGTCCGCGCGTTCGCCTCAGTGGCGACCACGCCCGAGCAGCTGACCGTCGTCGCCGCCGTGCTCGACGGGACCCAGGAGGTGCCCGGCCTCGTCGTCGACACCGACCTGCGCTGGTCGCTGCTGCGCCGGCTGGTGGCGACCGGCATCCGGGGTGACGACGCCATCGACGCCGAGCTGGGCCGGGACCGCACCGCGTCCGGCGAGCGCCAGGCCGCGGCCGTGCGGGCCGCCCGACCGACGCCCGAGGCCAAGGCGGCGGCCTGGGCCGCCGTGGTCGACTCCGAAGCCCTGCCGAACGCGCTGCAGACCTCGACCATCGCCGGCTTCATGGAGCCCGACCACCGCGAGCTGGTGCGGCCGTTCGTCGACCGCTACTTCGACTCGGTGGGCCGCGTCTGGGCCGAGCGCACCACCGAGATGGCGGCGAACATCGTCATTGGGCTCTACCCGGCGATCCTCGTCGAGCAGACGCTGGTGGACCGCACCAGCGATTACCTCGCGCGGCAGGAGCCGCCAGCCCCGCTGGCCCGGCTGCTGGCCGAAGGCAGCGACGGCGTAGCGCGCGCGCTGCGCTGCCAAGACCGCGACCGGACCGGCTGAGCCGGGTCCGGCGCGGTCGGGCTCGCTCGGGGCTAGCTCTGCTCGACGTGCAGGACCCTCGGTGAGCGCGCGTGCTCACCGAGGGTGCGCAGCCCGCTGACGATCCCGCCGGCCAGGTCCCCGGCCGCGAACTGGGTGGTCATGGCCAGCGCCCCGAGCCCGCACGCGTAGTCGTCGAGCAGCCGCTTGGCGAGCGTGCCGGTGACGATCTCCAGGGCGCGGGCAGCCGGGTCGACGGCGATCAGGACCGCGCGCGGCGCGTCGTCGCCAAGGCCGGCCAACAGCGCCTCGGCCCGGACCCGCGCATCCCCCTCGAGGGCGCCGACAAAGACCGAGAAGCGCAGGTCGGTCTGCTGCATGGCCTGCCGGATGGCGCGGTCGATCGACTCGCGCTGCCTGGGCGTGAACGCCTCACCAGCGGGCACGAGCGCCACCCACTCCCTCGATCGGGGCGGATTCCAGCTCCGCCGTCGTCTCCTGCTGCTCGTCGGTCGAGCCCGACTCGACCGAGCCGGGACCGTTGAACCACTCGGGGGCGGCCCACCAGCTCAGGCCGGGGCGGTACCGCTCGCCACTCGGCCGGTTCGTGGCGTACACGAGCAACCAGATCACCACGATGACCAGGACCGGGATGCCGATCAGCAGGCCGAGAGTCTCGACGGTGGTCAGCCCGTTGCTGCGGGGCGGACCGTCGTCCGGGCTGCCGCTCGCCAGTGCGGTCCCGGCGAGCACCACGGAAAGGGGCAGCGACGCCGCCAGGGCGCCGACACGCGGTGCGTTCCTCACGCCCGGCAGCGTACCGGCTGACCGCCCCCGCACCCGGTGCCAGGGTCAGCCCGAGGCGACCGCCCGGGCCAGGGACCGCACCCTCGGTGAGGTCACCAACTGCTCGAGCAGCAGCGGCGCGCCGTCCGGGCCGCACAGCGGCAGTCGCCAGTTGGGGTACTCGTCGTCGGTGCCCGGCTGGTTCTGCGCCCGCAGGTCGCCCACCGCGTCGGCGAGGGCGACCCCGACCAGCTGGGCCGGCGTCCTGGCCACGAACCGGTGCAGCGCCTCGACGGTCTCGCGCACGTCGGCCCCCGGGCGCAGCAGACCCAGCTCGCCGAGCAGCGCCAACAACGACTCCTGCTCGGCGGCGTCGCGCGCCGCCACCTCCTCGACCGGCCGGGTCAGCAGCCCCAGCTCGGAGCGCAGCCGGACGTGCTCTCCGGCCAGGTACCCGGCCGTCGGCGGCAGGTCGTGCGTGGTCACCGTGGCCAGGCACAGCGACCGCCACCGTTCCGGTCGGATCGGCACGTCGTGGTCCCAGTCCCGCTCGAACCACAGCACCGAGGTCCCGGCGATCCCGCGGTCTCGCAGATAGTCGCGCACCCACGGCTCGACCGTGCCGAGGTCCTCGCCGACGACGAACGCGCCGGCCCGGTATGCCTCCAGCGCCAGGATCCCGACCATCGCCTCGTGGTCGTACCGCACGTAGGTCCCGGCGGACGGCGGCAGCCCGGCGGGCACCCACCACAGCCGGAACAGCCCCAGCACATGGTCCACCCGCAGCCCGCCGGCGTGCCGCAGCACGGTGCGCAACATGTCGCGGTACGGCCGGTAGCCCACCTCGGCCAGCCGATCCGGCCGCCACGGCGGCTGCGACCAGTCCTGGCCCTGCTGGTTGAACGCGTCCGCGGGCGCGCCCACCGTGATGCCCTCGGCGAGCACGTCCCGCAGCGCCCACGCGTCCGCACCATGCGGGTGCACGCCGACGGCCAGGTCGTGCACGATCCCGGACCGCATGCCGGCCGCGCGCGCCGCCCGCTGGGCCCCGGCCAGCTGCTCGTCGAGCAGCCACTGCAGCCAGCAGTGGAAGTCGACGCGGTCGGCCAGCCGTCGCCGCACGTCCGCAGCGGCGGAGCCGCGCGGGTCGTGCAGCTCGGGTGGCCAGGTCGTCCAGTCCACGCCGTGCTCCTCGACGAGCACCGACCAGGTGGCGAAGTCGAGCAGCCCCTGTCCCTCCCGCTCCAGGAACGCCCGGTAGGCCACCTCCCGCCCCGGCGAGTGCGGCACCCGGTGCACCAGCTCGAGGGCCAGCCGCTTGGCCGTCCAGGACGCGTCCCGGTCGAGCTGCGCCGCCGAGGAGTTGGCCGCCCGCACCGGAGCCGCCAGCTCGTCGGCGGTGGCCCGGGCGGTGGGCTCGAGGTAGCCGAACTCGGGCACCGCCTCGACCCGCAGGTAGAGCGGGTTGCCGAACCGTCGGGAGACCGGCAGGTACGGCGAGGGCTCCATGGGCGCGATCGGCGCGGCCGCGTGCAGCGGGTTGACCAGGACGAAGTCCGCGCCGAGCTCATGGCCGCTCCAGGCGGCCAGGTCACCCAGGTCGGCGAGGTCACCGATCCCCCACGACCGGGTCGACCGCAGGCTGTACAGCTGGACGGCGAACCCCCAGGCCCGGCGGTCGCGCAGGGCCGGCGGCAGCCCCAGCACCGCGGGGGTCACCACCAGCGGGGTGCTGGCCCGCAGCTCGCCGGACCGGGCATGCAGGGAGTGCCAGCCCAAGGGCAGGTCGGACGGGACCGCGAACGTCGCCTCACCGACCGCCGTCCCGTCCACCACGGCGGGCGGCACCCAGTGGTCCTGCTGGACGACGTCGGTGCGGACCGCGCCGTCCTCGAGCTCGACCCACACCTTCACGTCCGCGCCGTCCGCGACGTGCACCCAGAACCACGGGGCGGTGCCGGACCGGACCACGACGCAGGACGGCAGCATCCGCCGCCACAGCCGGGCCCGGTGCTCGGCCAGTGCGGTCGCGGCCCGCTCCGGGGTGGAGCCGTCCACGCCCAGCCCGGCCAGCACCGCGACGACGGTCGCCCGGCCGACCTCGACCCGCTGACCCTGCCAGTCCCAGTACTCGCCGGCCACCCCGAGCGCGGCCGCGAGCTCGCGAAGCGCCGGGTCTACGGCCGCCTGGTCGCTCACCAGCAGGCCGGGGTGCGCTGCCGCCACGGGCGGGCCGCCTCCAGCTGCGCGGCCAGCGCGATGAGCGTCGCCTCGCCGCCCTGCCGGCCGACCAGCTGGACGCCGATCGGCAGGCTGTCCTCGGTCCAGTGCAGGGGCAGCGTGATGGCCGGCTGCCCGGTGAGGTTGTAGGGCGCCGTGAACGGGGTGAACCGCTTCTGCGCCTCGAAGTCGGCCGCCGGGTCGTCGTCGTCGCGCAGGCCGCCGACGAGGGCCGGCGGCCGCGCCAGGGTGGGCGTGAGCACCGCGTCGAACCCGACGGTGGCCGCCATCGCGGCCCGGGCAGCGAGCCGGATCATGGACACCGCGCCGGCGAGGGTGATCGCGTCGAAGCCGGCGCCGCGACCGCGCAGCCAGCGGGTCAGCGGGAGCAGCAGCGGCTCCTGTTCCGGCGCGACCGGCGTGAGCAGCGCCAGCACCGACCACAGCACCTCGAACTGGGGCACCAGCTCGGGCCCGAACGGTGGGGCGACGTCGACCACCTCGTGCCCGAGCCCCGCGAGCAGCTCGCTGGCCCCGTCGTAGGCGGCCACACAGTCCGGGTGCACGTCGGTGTCGACGATCACCGGCGTATGGTAGCGGCCGATGCGCAGCCGCCCCGGCTCCCGACCCGCGTGGCCCAGGAAGGTCTCACCCGGCGGCAGCGGCGGCGCCACGTAGGGGTCACCCGGGAACGGCACGGCCATGACGTCCAGCAATGCGGCCGCATCGGCCACGGTCCGGGCCAGTGGGCCGCACACGGCCAAGTCGCCCACCGCATCGCGCAGCGGGCCGTTGCTGACCCGCCCACGGCTGGTCTTGATCCCGACCAGCCCGCTCACGCTGGCCGGGATCCGGATCGAGCCGCCCCCGTCGCTGCCCTGCGCCGCCGGGGCCAGCCCGCCGGCGACCGCGGCCGCCGCCCCACCGCTGGAGCCGCCGGCCGAACGAGTCAGGTCCCACGGCGTGCGGGCCGGCGGCGCCACCTCGCTCTCGGTGTAGCAGGGCAGCCCGAACTCGGGGGTGTTGGTCTTGCCGGTGAAGACCAGGCCGCCGGCCCGCATCGCCTGCACCACGTTGTCGTCGCCGAGCGGGGTGAGGTCGTAGGAGCGCGAGCCCAGCGTGCACCGGACGCCGGCCACGAAGTGCAGGTCCTTCACCGGCACCGGGACGCCGTGCAGCACGGGCAGCCGCTGCGGGTCGTCGGCGTTCAGCACCGCCCGCTCGGCGGCCCTGGCCTGCTCGAGCGCCAGCTCGGGGGTGACCGTGATGAAGGCGCCCAGCTGGGCGTCCAGCCGCTCGGTCCGGCGCAGGTAGTGCTCGGCCAGCTCCACCGGGGACACCTCCCGGCGGCGGATCACGGCGGCCTGCTCAAGCGCGGTCAGATCGTGCAGCTCGCTCACGTCATCTCCCTGGAGTCGACCGGGTCGCGCTCGAAGCGGTACCCGTATCCGCGCATGGTCGTGATGCAGCCGTCGCTGGCCCCAGCCGCGGACAGCTTGCGGCGCAACGAGGAGACGTGCATGTCGAGGGTCTTCGTGGACCCGTACCAGTGGGCGTCCCACACCGTGCTCATCAGCTCGTCACGGCTCACCGCGTCCCCCGCCCGGGACATCAGCGCGGCCAGCAGGTCGAACTCGCGGGGGCGCAAGGTGACCTCCACGTCGCCGACGTAGCAGCGCCGGGCGCTCGGATCGCACTCGACCCCGCCCGCGGACAGCGGGGTGGCCCGCTCGTCGACGCTCCCCCGGCGCAGGTGCGCCCGGACCCTGGCCAGCAGCTCGGCCAGCCGGAACGGCTTGGTCACGTAGTCGTCGGCCCCGGCGTCCAGGCCGACGACGATGTCGACCTCGGTCGAGCGCGCGGTGAGCATGACGATCACCGTGAGGGGGATCCGCTCCCGCAGCCGGCGGGCCAACTCCACGCCGTCCAGGTCGGGCAGCCCGAGGTCGAGCAGCACCAGGTCGGGGGACGGGTCCTCGTCCGCGGCGGCCAGCGCACCCGCGGCCGTGCCGGCGACCCGGGTGGCGTAGCCCTGCCCCTGGAGTGCCCTGGACAACGGCCCGCTGATCCCCTCATCGTCCTCGACCACGAGGATCACCGGGTTGGTCACGGTGCCGATGCTAGGCACTGTCGTCCGCGACGGGGGCGGCGGCCATCAACACGGTGAACGTCGTGCCGTCCGCACGACGCTGGACGGCGAGCCGCGCGCCGTCCGCCTCGATCAGGGAGCGGGCCAGCGCCAGGCCGATGCCGCTGCCGCTGGCCTGCGGCGAGCGGCGGGCGAACAGCCGTTCGAGATCGCCGTCGGGCAGCCGCCCCTGGTCGCACACCTCCACGGCCACCCCGGTGCCGGCGGTGCGGGCCGCGACGCGTACGGTGCCCGCCCCGTGCCGGCACGCGTTGTCGACGAGCACCTCGAGCACCTGCCGCAGCGCCGGCTCGGGGAAGTCGACCTCGGGCAGCCCAGGGGGCACCTGCACCTCCAGCCGCCGTCCGGCCGACTCGCAGTTCGGGCGGTGCAGGGCCACGAGCTGGTGGACCACGGCGGCCACCGGAGCCGGCTGCCCCTCGCCGGGCAGGTCACGGGCCAGGGTGAGCAGGTCGTCGACGGTCTGCTCGAGCCGGTCCACCTGGACGAGCGCCTCGTCGACCACGCCCGCGACGTCGGCGTCCTGGTCGACCGCGCCGGACTCCAGCGTCAGCCGCAGCGCGGTCAGCGGCGTCCGCAGCTGGTGAGAGGCGTCCGCCGAGAAGGCCCGCTCCCGCCGGAACAACTCGCCCAGGCGGCGGCCCGAGTCCTCCAGCACCCCGCCCACGACGTCGACCTCGTGGATCCCGGACGGTGGCACCCGCAGGCCGAACCCGCCCTGCCCGAGGGTGGCCGCGCTGTCGGCAAGCCGCTCCAGCGGGGCGGCCAGTCGCCGGGCCAGCCGGTCGGCCACCCACCAGGCCACCCCCAGCACCAGCAGCACCAGCAGACCCATGAGCGCCCAGGCGCGCAGCACCCGGCCGGTCACGGTGGACCAGGGCAGCGCCGCCCGGACCACCACGGCGGGCTGCCCGTCGGCCCGAACCGGCAGGAAGGAGGCCAGCTCGGCGCCCTCCCGGCCGGTTGTCGCGACGCCGGACGCGACGGCCGCGGCCGCCTGCCGGCTGACCTCCGGGCCGGTGCCGGACACCCGGCGTCCGGTGGGGTCGTACACCCCGAGCGACTCGGCGCGGTCGTCCGGCTGCCGGATCCGGTCCGGCTGCGTCAGCTGTTCGTCCGGCACCAGGGCCACGATCCGCCCGGCCTCCCGCTGCAGCGCGGTCGCGGCCTCCTCGGTGTAGACGGTGCGGATCGCCAGCGCGAGCGGCAACGCGAACAGCACGAGCGCGCCGGCGGTGGCCCCGAGGATGGCCAGCCGCAGTCGGCTCCGGACCGGCCGCGGCGGGGGGAAGTCGGCCGACTCGCCCTCGGGGCCGTCGACTTCGTCGTCGGGGGCCGGACCGTCGGGACCGGCGAGACCGGTCGGCGGCACGGTCAAGGGCGGGCGCGGCCTCGACCGCGCCGCCAGATCACCAGTCGGTCGATGAGGACGCCGAGCAGCACCATGGCCAGCAGCACCCAGATGAGTGGCACGCTCACGGTCCAGAAGAACAGCTGCACCCGGGTGGTCTCGCTGTTCTCCACCACGAACCAGATGCCCAGCACGGCCAGCACGCCCCCGACACCGGCGCGTAGCCGCCAGTCCTGGCGCCAGCTCGCGGAGATGGACCGTCCCGACGGCGGCCGCTCTGCCATCCCACACCTCCCGGCCCTCTGGCGCTGCGTGCGGCCAGCGTAGAGGAGCCGCTCAGCCGGCAGCCGCCGTACCCGCGGCACCTCCGGCGGCCAGCTCGCCGTGCGGGTGGACATGGACCGGGCCTAGGTACCGCTCCCAGACGTCCTGCCCGGACGACAGCCCGACGAGCAGCGCGATGGTGGCCGGTGGCTGCGCAGGGACGAACGGCAGCCGCCAGCCCAGCTCGGCCAGCAGGTGGCTGCCCTTCTTGTGGTTGCACCGGCTGCAGGCCGCCACCACGTTGGCCCACTCGTGGCCACCGCCGCGCGAGCGGGGGACGACGTGGTCCACCGAGTTCGCCCGCTGCCCGCAGTAGGCGCAGCGGTGCCGGTCCCGCTCCAGGATCGCGCGCCGGGACAGCGGCACCGAGTGCCGGTAGGGCACCCGCACGAAGTGGCTGAGTCGGACCACCGTGGGGGCCGGCACCTGCAGCCGCTCCGAGCGGACCAGCCGGCCGGACGACTCCACGATGGTGGCCTTCTCGGCCAGCACGAGCACGATGGCGCGGCGCAGGGGCACGACGGCGAGCGGCTCGTAGGTGGCGTTGAGCACCAGGGTCATGCCCACGGCTGCCTCCCTCCGCCGCGCGAAGGCCGTCAACGGCACTGGCGGCGCCGGTGCCTCGCCTCCAGTCTGGGTTCCAGACACGCGCCGCGCCAGCATGATTCGCCGCAGGGCGCCCGTAGGGTGGAGCCGCCATGAGACGAGACGACTACCCCCAGACCCAGCGACTCGACCTGGTCGAGGAGCTGCACGGACGGCCCGTGGCCGACCCCTACCGGGCCCTCGAGGACGCCGCCGACGCCGCGACCGAGGCCTGGTCGCAGGCCCAGGACGCCCTGTTCGAACGGCAGCGCGCCCACTGGCCCGGCCGGGACCGGCTGCGCACCCGGGTGCAGCAGCTGCTGGCCGCCGGCGTCATCACGGCGCCGGTCTGGCGCGGCGAGCGGCAGTTCCTCATGCGCCGGACCGCCGAGCAGGAGCATGCCGTCCTGCTGACCATCGACCCGGACGGCACCGAGCGCACCCTCATCGACCCGATGGCCATCGACCCGTCGGGGCTGACCACGCTGGACGCGTGGCAGCCGTCCAAGGAGGGTGACCGGCTCGCCTACCAGCTGTCGGAGGGCGGCACCGAGGAGTCCGTCGTCCGGGTGGTCGACGTGGTCGATGGAACGCTGCTGGACGGGCCGATCGACCGGGCCCGCTACTCCCCCATCGCCTGGCTGCCGGGCGGCGCGGCGTACTACTACGTCCGCCGACTGCCACCGGAGGAGGTGCCGGCCGGCGAGGAGCAGTTCCACCGCCGGGTGTACCTACACCGGGTGAGCAGCGACCCGGCCGACGATGTCCTGGTCTTCGGGGAGGGCCGCAAGGCCACCGAGTATTACGGGGTCTCGGTCTCCATGGACGGCCGCTGGCTCCAGGTCTCGGCGGCGGAGGGCACCGCCCCCCGCAACGACCTGTGGCTCGCCGACCTCGAGGCGTCGCCGCTCGAGGCAGCCCTGCTGGTGCCCGTGCAGGTGGGGGTCGACGCCCAGACCGGCCTACACGTGGGCCGCGACGGCCGGCTGTACGTGTTCACCGACCTCGACGCGACGCGCAGCCGGCTGGCCGTGACCACGCCCGACCAGCCCACCGCCGAGCACTGGGTCGACCTGCTTCCGGAGGACCCGGTCGCGGTGCTCGACGGCTTCGCGATCCTGGACGGCGATGAGCTGGCCGACCCGGTGCTGCTCGCATCGTGGACCCGGCACGCGGTCAGCGAGGTGACCGTGCACCGGCTGGCCGACGGCCGGTGCACCGGCGAGGTGCCGCTGCCGGGGCTCGGCTCGATCAGCGGGATCGTGGAGCGCCCCGAGGGCGGCCACGAGGCCTGGTTCGGCTACACCGACCACACCACGCCGTCGACCGTGCAGCACTACGACGCGAGCACCGGCGAGACCACCCTGTGGGCCACCGCGCCGGGCGCCGTCGAGGTGCCCAACGTGCGCACCGAGCAGGTCACCTACACCTCGACCGACGGCACGCCGGTGCGGATGTTCGTCATGTCCCGCGACGGCGTCGCGGCCGGGCCGCGCCCGACGATCCTGTACGGGTACGGCGGGTTCGGGGTGCCGCTCACGCCGGCCTACGCCGCGACCATCCTCAGCTGGGTCGAGGCGGGGGGCGTCTACGCCATCGCGAACCTGCGCGGCGGGTCCGAGGAGGGTGAGTCCTGGCACCGGGCCGGCATGCTCGGCCACAAGCAGAACGTCTTCGACGACTTCCACGCGGCTGCCGAGTACCTGGTGGCGCAGGGCTGGACGACGCCGCAGCAGCTGGGCATCTCGGGCGGCTCGAACGGCGGGCTGCTCGTCGGCGCCGCCCTGACCCAGCGCCCGGACCTGTACGCCGCGGTGGTGTGCTCGGCGCCACTGCTCGACATGGCGCGGTACGAGAAGTTCGGGCTCGGTGCCACCTGGAACGTCGAGTACGGCAGCGCGGAGGACCCGGAGCAGCTGGGCTGGCTGCTGTCCTACTCGCCATACCACCAGGTGCGCGAGGGCGTCGCCTACCCCGCCGTCCTGTTCACCGTGTTCGACGGCGACACCCGGGTCGACCCGCTGCACGCGCGCAAGATGTGCGCCGCCCTGCAGCACGCGACGACGTCCGACGCGCCCGTGCTGATGCGCCGGGAGAAGAACGTCGGCCACGGGGCCCGGGCGGTGAGCCGCGCGGTCGACCTGACCGTCGACACACTGGCCTTCCTGGCCGATCAGACCGGCCTGTCCCTCGACTGACCAGGAGGAAGCTGTGCCCGGCATCGTGCCCGCCTTTCTGCTCGCCGGCGGCAGCTGCGCCGAGGGGGACGGGACCTTCTGCGGCTGGGTGCACCAGGTCACCGGGCAGGAATGGGTCGGTCTAGCCGCCGCCTGGCTGCTGGCCACGCCGCTGACCATCCTGGCCATCCTGCTGCTGGCCTTCCTGGCCCGGCACCTGGTGCACCGGGTGATCGACCGGACGGTCGCCCATGCGATCAAGGGGGAGAGTGCGCTGCTGCGCGGCCGCACCGCCGCGGTGTTCGAGTCCAGCCCGCTGGCGGCGGAGCGGCGCACCCAGCGGGCCCAGGCGGTCGGCTCGGTGCTGCGCAGCATCTCCACCGGAGTGATCCTCGGGGTGGCCGCCCTGACCGTCATGGACGTGCTGGGCATCCCGATCGGGCCGCTGCTGGCCAGCGCCGGGATCGCCGGGGTGGCGCTGGGCTTCGGGGCGCAGACCCTCGTGCGGGACTTCATCTCCGGCATCTTCATGATCATCGAGGATCAGTACGGCATCGGTGACGTCATCGACATGGGCCAGGCCAGCGGCACCGTCGAGGAGGTCGGGCTGCGGGTGACCCGGCTGCGCGACGCCGAGGGCACGGTGTGGCACGTGCGCAACGGCGAGGTGGTGCGGGTGGGCAACCGCAGCCAGGGCTGGAGCCGTGCGCTGGTCGACATCGCAGTGCCGCCGGACGCCGACCTGGACGTCGTCCGGTCGGCCATGCTCCGCGTCGCCACCGACGTCTACGAGAACGAGCCGTCGTTCGCCGACGCGATCACCGCGCCGCCGGAGGTGCTCGGCGTCGAGTCGATGGCCAGGGACTCGACCGTGGTGCGGCTCGCGGTCACCACCACGCCGGACCAGCGGGCCGCCGTCGCCCGCGAGCTGCGGCTGCGCATCAAGACCGAGCTGGACCGCCTCGGCATCGCCTTCCCGGCCACCACGCCGGCGACGCCGGCACCCCCCGTCCGTCCTACCTGAAGGTGGCACGAAGGGCACCTTCATGCAGGGGTGGGAGGATGGGGGGCATGAGCGAGGAGGCCACCCCGTACCAGGCCATGGGCGGCCACGAGACGTTCGTCCAGCTGGTCCACCGCTTCTACGAAGGGGTGGCCGACGACCCGGTCCTGCGCCCCATGTACCCCGACGAGGACCTCGGCCCGGCCGAGCAGCGGCTGCTGATGTTCCTCGAGCAGTACTGGGGCGGGCCACGCACCTACTCCGACCAGCGCGGGCACCCGCGGCTGCGCATGAGGCACGCTCCCTACGCCGTGACCCCGCTGGCGCGCGAGCACTGGCTGACGCACATGCAGGTCGCGGTGGACGAGCTCGGCCTGGCGCCGGAGCTGCACCAGCAGCTGTGGGGCTACCTCGTCATGGCGGCCGACAGTATGGTGAACGCCTTCGAGTAGCCGTAACCCACGGACGGCGCGATGACCCAGGCGAGAACCGGCTTTGCGGCCTATGCCACCGCCCGGACGTACGCGCTGCTCGGATTCGCCCGGGCCCTGACGGCCGACGACGAAGCCGCCGCCGAGCTCACCACCGAGGCGCTGGCTCGGGTGCACGAGGCGTGGCTGCGGCTGGACGACGACCCCGAGCCGTTCGCCCGCGAGGTCATAGTGCGCACCTACCTCGGCGGCAGGCGTGCGCGCCGGCCCGCCGCGGACGGCGTGGCCCGCAAGGACCGGGCCGCCTGGGCGCTGGTCGCCGTCGCGGGACTGTCGCTGGGCGAGGCGGCCCGGGTCCTGGACACGGCACCCGCGGCCGTCCAACGCGCTGTCCAGCGGATCGAGCAGCACGCCGCCGCCACGGCCGGACCGCCCGGTCGCCCGGGGACCCCGAACCCGACGCCAGCCCCCGCCCAACGCCTCGACCTGGACCGGGTCGCCGACCGGGTGGGCCGGGCGCGGCGGCGCCACCGGGCCGCCGCCGCCGTCGTCGCCCTGGTCGCGGTCGGCTTCGGCTCGCTGGTGGCCAGGACGGTCCTCACCGCCCGCGAGGTCACCCCCGGTCCGCAGCCGTCGGATAGCACCTTCGCCGATTTCGCCGAGGGTGGGCGGCTGGCCGGCGAGGCGTCCGTCCCGTTGTCCATCGGCAACGTCGCGCTCGACGCGCGATCGCCCGCGGACCAGATCGGGATCGGTGTCAGCTGCGACGCAGCGACCACGCTCTCGGCCCAGATCTCGGTCGACGGGGACCTGGTCCTGACCCTCCCCTGCGGCCGGGATCCCCTGATCCATCCCGGAGTGCCGGTGAAGCGGGGCCGGGCGGCCGTGGTCGGTGTGCGGGTGGTCGGCACTGACGGCTCGGCCCAGCCAACCACAGCCGGGACGCTGCACCTGGCCTGGTACCAGCCGGTCGCCTGGTCGGCGTACCCCCTTCCACCGCCCCCGGCCAAACCGACCCCGCTGCCGCTGCCCGACCCGGACCCGGCCGCCAACTACCTGACCTCGGCCGACGGACGGACCGACGGCAACCCGGTCAGCCGGTCCTTCCAGATCCCCGAGGTCTTCCAGGTCAAGGCCAGCACCGTGGCCCCGGGTCGGCTGACCGTGCGCATCAACGGCGTCCAGGTCGCGGCGTTCACCTCATGGGACTACCAGCCACACCGGTACCAGACCGAGCCGATCGACGTCGGCGCGTTCCTGCTGCGCAACGCCGGCGTGATCCCCGACGGCCGGGCCACGCTCGAGGTGCAGGCCACCGACTTCACCGACCCGCAGTGGTACGTCGTCGTCGAGCCGGTGAAGGTGCAAGGATCATCCGGGTGACCTCCGGACCCGCCCTGGACCCCACAACCGACCGCTCCTGGTGGCGCCACGGCGTCGTCTACCAGATCTACGTGCGTTCGTTCGCCGACGCCGACGGCGACGGCATCGGGGACCTGGCCGGCATCCGGCAGCACCTACCGCACCTGGTCGACCTCGGCGTCGACGCGCTGTGGCTCACCCCGTACTATCCCTCCCCGCAGGCGGACGGCGGCTACGACGTCGCCGACTACCGGGCCGTCGACCCGCAGTTCGGTGACCTGGCCGACTTCGACGCGCTGGTCGCCGAGGCGCACCGGCTGGACCTGCGGGTGGTCGTCGACATCGTCCCGAACCACACCTCCGACCAGCACCCCTGGTTCCAGGTCGCGCTGGCCGCCGGGCCGGGCTCGCCGGAGCGGGCCCGCTACCACTTCCGTCCCGGGAAGGGCCCGGACGGCGACCAGCCGCCCAACGACTGGCTGGCCACCTTCGGCGGCGACGCCTGGACCCGGGTCACCGAGCCGGACGGCACCCCGGGCGAGTGGTACCTGCACCTGTTCACCCCGGAGCAGCCCGACCTCAACTGGGAGCACCCCGAGGTGGTCGCCGAGTTCGAGGACGTCCTGCGGTTCTGGCTGGACCGCGGGGTGGACGGCTTCCGGATCGACGTGGCGCACGGGCTGGCGAAGCAGGCCGGTCTGCCGGACGCCGGGGAGAACCGCTTCGTCAGCCTGATGCAGACCGAGATCCCGCCGCTGCCGATGTGGGACCAGGACGGCGTGCACGCGATCTACCAGGGCTGGCGGCGGGTGCTCGACTCTTACCCCGGCGACCGGATGACGGTCGGCGAGGTGTGGCTCGGCGACCCGCACCGGGTGGCCCGGTACACCCGACCCGACGAGCTGCACCAGGCGTTCAACTTCCGCTGGCTGTTCACCCCGTTCGTGGCCGAGCAGTTCCGCGACGCGATCGACGCGTCGCTGCGCGAGTCATACGCGTCCGGGGCGCCGGTGACCTGGGTGCTGGGTAACCACGACGTGGTCCGGCCGGCCACCCGCTACGGCGACCCCAAACATCCCGACAGCGGGCTGCGCCGGGCCCGCGCGGCCCTGCTCACCATGCTCGCTCTGCCAGGGGCCGCCTACCTGTACCAGGGCGAGGAGCTCGGCCTGCCCGAGGTCGACGACCTGCCCGAGGAGGTGCTGCAGGACCCGATCTGGGAGCGCACCGGGCACCTGGCCCGTGGCCGGGACGGCTGCCGGGTCCCGATCCCCTGGTCGGGCGAGCAGCCGCCGTACGGCTTCGGCCCGGACGGCTCGAAGCCGTGGCTGCCGCAGCCGGAGTCGTGGGCCGCCCTCTCGGTGGCCGCCGAGCGCGAGGACCCGGCGTCCACCCTGTCGCTGGTTCGCCGGGCGCTGCGGCTACGCCGCGAGGTCCCCTGGGACGCCGGCTTCGAGTGGGTGCCCGTGGACGACCCGCACGTGCTGGCCTTCCGGCGGGGGAGCGGGCTGGTCTGCGCCATCAACATGGGCAGCCGCCCCGCCCGGTTCGACGCTCGGGGCGGGGTGTCCATCGCCAGCGGGCCGGTCGAGGGCCACCACCTGCTGCCCCCGGAGACCGCGGCCTGGTTCGTCGGCTGAGGACCTATCCGAAGCCCAGGTGGATGTGGTCGTGGTGGGTGTGGTCGGAGAAGTACTTCAGCCCGGCGCCGTCCAGGTCGACCGGGCCACCGACCTGCCAGGCGCCCAGGGCCGAGCCCTGCCGCATGATCTGCTCGGTCAGCGCGCGGTTGGCCAGGTCCACGAGCGGCCGGTCGTCGACCGCCCAGATGTCCACGGCCCGCCCCCGCGGGTGGTCGCTCACCCGGCCGGTGCCGAACACGTGCACCGGGTGGCCGGACCGCACGACGCTGACGTCGAGCGTGTGCGTGCGGGCCAGGGCGACCAGCGCCTGAAGCACCGGCGTCGCGATGGTGCCGGTGGCCACATCCGCGTGCGCCGCGGAGGGCAGCCGGATCCGGGGGTTCGCCAGCACCTCCCTGGCCAACGCGGGTG
>Ga0208851_1000560_pt1 | contig 15730 bp, 12 predicted proteins | sample NGESurshal092012_FD_184481 | JGI IMG/M metagenome (GOLD analysis project Ga0208851, IMG submission 184481) | Arctic peat soil microbial communities from Barrow, Alaska - NGEE Surface sample 415-2 shallow-092012 (SPAdes) | ecosystem: Environmental > Terrestrial > Soil > Wetlands > Peat ... | reverse complement strand
TATTAAGATAAATAGTATTTTATCTCAAGAATCTCATAGGAAATATTAAATTATTTAATAATAAAATTAAGTTAAATTGTTATTATGTTATTTAAAATTTATAAAAAATTTATTTTAAATTTTTATGTTTAAAATAATTTAAATTAAGTGAAATAATTTTATTTATGTTAATAAATTTAATTAAATAAAATTTTACATATAAAATTTTTTGAAAAATAATAATTTTTTAAATAAAAATTAATTAAAAATTTATTTATTTATTAATAGTAGTAATTAATATTATTAATTTAATTAATGTTAAATTGTAGTTATTATTTAAAAATAATGATTAAATTTGTGCCAGCAGTCGCGGTTACACAAATATTATAATTAAATTTTTTTAATGAAAGTTAAAATAAAATCTAGATAAGAAAGAAAAATAAATTTTTAAGTGAAATTTAAATTTTATTTAAAATTTTTATAATTTAAAAATTTTTGAAGCTTAAAAAATTTAATTTTTAAACTAGGATTAGATACCCTATTATTTGAATTGTTAATAATAAACATTTAGGTAGTAACAATTAATTTTTTAAAACTTAAAAAATTTGGCGGTATTTTATTCTGTTTAGAGGAACTTGTTCTGTAATTGATAATCCACGAATATTTTACTTTTTTTTGTTTTCAGTTTATATATCGTTGTCATAAGAATATTTTAATAGAAAAAATAATTTTCAGAAATTTAAATTAAAAAAAATGTCAAATCAAGGTGTAGTTTATGAAAAAGTAGAAATGAGTTACAATAAAGTTTATTTATAATGAATAATTTTTTGAAAAAGAGGTTTGAAGGTGGATTTAAAAGTAAATTAATTTATAAAAATTGATTGATTAGAGTTTTAAAATATGCACATATCGCCCGTCGCTCTCGTTATTTAAATTTTAAATGAGATAAGTCGTAACATAGTAGATATACTGGAAAGTGTATCTAGAAATACAATTTAAAGCTTAAATAGTAAAGCATTTTATTTACATTAAAAAGAAATATGTGCAAATCATTTTAAATTGAAAAATAGAAACTTAATATAATTAAAGTTTAGTGAAATTTTTATTTTTTTTTAATAAAAATATTTTTTTTTGTTTAAGTAAAAATAATTGAAAAAATAAATTTATATTTATAGTGTATAGTATTGAAAAAGAAAGTTGAAATAATTTGAAAAATAATTTTAAGAAAAGAAAAATTTATTTTTTGTTCCTTGTGTATCAGGATTAATTAAATATAAAATTTTTAATAAAAAATAATTTATAATTTAAAAGATTTATAAGTTTTTAATTTTTATTATGTAAAAAATATTGATTAAAAATTTATTGAAATGAGACGTTAATCGTTTTTAAAGTTATATAATTTTTAAAGAAATAAATTTAATTTAGAAATTATAATATATTATAAAAATAATTATTTATTTTTATAATTTTATAATTTTAATATTTTAGGGGTTGAGCTTTAAAATAAAATTTTAAAAATAGAAATATTAAAATAAAAAAGAAAATAATCTTAAAAATAGATATTTTTAATTAATTTGTTTTAATTAATTTTTTATTTTTTAATATTTATTATTTTATAAATTTTAATTTTTTATTTAAATAATTATTTTAATAAAAAAAATAATTTAATAATAATTAAATTAGTAATTTAACAAATTTTAAAAAGTAATAAAAAAGTTATTTTAAAATTATGAACTAGGCAATATTATTTTTAACTGTTTAACAAAAACATTGTTTTTTAAAAATTTTAAAAAATAAGGCCTGCACACTGAAAAATTTTAAAGAGCCGCGGTAATTTGACCGTGCAAAGGTAGCATAATCATTAGTTTTTTAATTGAAGACTGGAATGAAAGGTTTAATAAAAAATAAGCTTTATTATTTTAAAAATAAATGAATTTATTATTTTAGTAAAAAAACTAAAATTTTGATAAAAGACGATAAGACCCTATAAAGCTTTATAATAATAACTTATATAATTTTTTTAGAATATTATAAATTTTATTTGTTAGTTATTTAATTGGGGTGATTTAAAGATTTAATTAACTCTTTATAGATTTTTTTTAATAATAGTTAATATAGAGATCCTGAAATTTTGGATTTAAAAATTAAGTTACTTTAGGGATAACAGCGTAATTTTTTTGGAGAGTTCAAATCGATAAAAGAGTTTGCGACCTCGATGTTGGATTAAGATATAATTTTAGGTGTAGAAGTTTAAATTTTTAGTCTGTTCGACTATTTATTCTTACATGATCTGAGTTCAAACCGGTTTAAGCCAGGTTGGTTTCTATCTTTATTTAAATATTATATTTTAGTACGAAAGGACCAAATATAAAAATATTTTTTTTTAATTATGAATAAAATTAATATAAAAAAGAATTTTAATAATAAAATTTTTATTATAAGAAAACTATTTTGGCAGATAAGTGCAATAAATTTAGAATTTATGTATATAGGTTAAAATCTATAAATAGTATTGATTTTTAATTTAGATTTATTTATACCTTTTGTTAGAAGTTTAATATTGGTTATTTTTGTAATAGTAAGAGTTGCTTTTTTAACATTATTAGAGCGGAAAGTGTTAGGATATGTACAAATTCGGAAAGGCCCCAATAAAATTGGATATTTTGGAATTTTACAGCCATTTTGTGATGCAATTAAGTTATTTACAAAAGAACAAATCTTGCCTTTTTTATCTAATAGAATTATTTATTATTTTTCTCCTATTTTTTCTTTATTTTTGTCTTTATTTATTTGATTGTGTATTCCTTTTTTAGTAAAATTGTATTCATTTAATTTAGGGGTTTTATTTTTTTTTTGTTGTATAAGTTTTGGGGTCTATATAGTTATATTAGCCGGTTGGTCATCTAATTCTGCATATGCTTTATTAGGCTCTTTACGTTCAATTGCACAAACAATTTCGTATGAAGTAGCTTTAGTTTTAATACTTCTTTCTGTTTTATTTTTAATCGGAAGTTTTAATTTAGTTTATTTTGAGTTATTTCAAAAAAATTTATGATTTTTAATTTTATTTTTTCCTATTGGGATGATATGAATAATTTCTAGTTTAGCTGAGACTAATCGAACGCCTTTTGATTTTGCTGAAGGGGAGTCAGAGTTAGTTTCTGGGTTTAATGTTGAGTACGGGGCCGGGGGGTTTGCTTTAATTTTCTTGGCTGAGTATGCTAGTATTTTATTTATGAGAATGTTATTTTCTATATTATTTTTAGGGTCTCAAGTTTGTTCTTTTTTCTTTTTTTTAAAATTAAATTGTATTGCATTTTTGTTTATTTGAGTTCGAGGGGCATTGCCTCGGTATCGGTATGATAAGTTAATAAATATAGCTTGAAAGAGTTACTTGCCCAGTGTGTTATATTTTTTATTTTTATTTGTGGGCCTTTTTATTTTTATTTTTTAATAATTAAAATTAGTATAAAATTAAAGTTAATAGAAAATTTGAATTTCTATATTATGTTTTCAAAACATATGCTTATTCAAGCTCATTAACTAATTTATTTTTTTTAAAAAGATTAAATTAATTTTTATTTGAATAAGTTTTCTCATCAAATCGCAATTAATGGATTAACAATAAAGTATAAAAAATAAATTACAGTAAGAAGTTGACCTGTAAGGATATACGGGTCTTCTACTGGGCGAGCCCCAATTCAAGTTAATAAGACCACTGTAATTGTTATAATTCAAAATAAAATTTGATTAATAGGGTAAAATTGTGAACTTTGAAATGTAAATTTATTTGTAAATGGGAGAATAAATAAAATTGCAATTGACATCACTAATGCAATTACTCCTCCTAGCTTATTAGGAATTGACCGTAAAATAGCATAGGCAAATAAAAAATACCATTCCGGTTGAATATGGGGGGGTGTTACTAAAGGGTTGGCAGGGATAAAATTATCTGGGTCACCTAAAGCATAAGGCGCAATTAGATTAAGAAATGTTAAAAATATAAGCATAATTACAAATCCAAAGATATCCTTATAAGAAAAATATGGGTGGAATGGGATTTTGTCGGAATTACTATTAATCCCCAAAGGGTTATTTGAACCTGTTTGATGGAGGAAAAGCAGATGAATTATTGTAAAAGCGGCAATAATAAAAGGGAATAAAAAATGAAAAGAAAAGAAACGAACTAAGGTAGCATTATCAACTGCGAATCCTCCTCATAATCATTGGACTAAGTCCGTTCCTATGTAGGGGATAGCTGACAAAAGATTTGTAATTACTGTGGCCCCTCAAAAAGATATTTGTCCTCATGGAAGGACATACCCTATAAATGCAGTTCTTATAGTTAGGAAAAATAAAATTACTCCTACTATTCATGTATAAATATATTTGTATGAGCCATAGTAAATTCCTCGGCCTACATGGAGATAAATACAAATAAAGAAAAAAGAAGCACCATTGGCGTGAAGGGTTCGTAAAAGTCAGCCATAATTTACATCACGGCAGATATGGTTAACTGAATCAAAGGCTAATGTAGTGTCGGCTGTGTAGTGTATTGATAAAAATAGACCAGTAGCAATTTGTATTATTAAGCATAGTCCTAGAAGAGACCCGAAGTTTCATCAACTCGAGATATTGGAAGGAGCAGGTAAATCAACTAATGCATTATTTATAATTTTAAATAAAGGGTGTGTTTTTCGAATAGGTTTATTCATTTAAATTTTAATTTTTAGGTCGTAGAGGGCCTTCAAAAATATTTGTAATTTTTACTGTTGCAATTAAAGTTAAAAATAGGTAGTTAATCAGTAAAATAGTAATAATATTTATGGGGAAATTATATAATTTATTTAGTGTTAAATTATTTTCTAAAAATAAATTTTTTATATCTATTAAACTTAAATTATCAATATTAAAAATTTTATTAAAAAATAATATTTTAAAATCAAAAAATAGAATAAATAAGAAGAATATAAAAAAGAATATAAAAAAAGATAATGTAATTTTTAGATTAATGGAGAATTTAAATATTTCATTAGACGCAATTGATGTCATGTATATAAATAAAATTAACATACCCCCTAAAAAAATCAAAAATAAAGAATAAGAAAATCAAAATGATTTTGTCAGTAAACCAGTAAAAAGAGCAATAGAAATTGTTTGAATTATTAATAAGATTCCTATCGATAAAGGGTGGTTTATTAATGAAAAAGAAAAAGAAGAAATAATAAAAAAGAAAAATATTAAATTTTGTATAATTTCAGATCAGAAAATAGTTTATAAAAAATATTAATTTTGGGAATTAAAGAAGAATTATTTTTATTCTTTTCTGATATTTAAAAAGAAGGATTTCTTATTTTTGGTTTACAAGACCAATGTTTTTGTTAAACTATTTAAATTTTAATGTTAACAACTTTAATTTATTTATTTTTATTTATTTTTTTTATGGGTATTTTTTCATTTATTTTTTCTTATAAACATTTATTAAATATATTATTAAGATTAGAATTTATTGTTTTGAGATTATTTATTTTTTTATTTTTTTACTTAAATTTTTTTAATTTTGAGCAGTATTTTAGTATATATTTTTTAGTATTTTCTGTATGTGAGGGTGTTTTAGGGCTTTCTATTTTAGTTTCTATAATTCGTTCTCACGGTAACGATTATTTTTTAAATTTTTCTTTTCTACAATGTTAAAAATTTTTTTTTTTTTATTATTTATAATCCCTATTTGTTTTATAAAAAAAATATTTTGAATGGTTCAAAATATAGTTTTTTTCTGTTTTTTTTTATGTTTATTTATAAGTTTTAATTTGAGTTTATTTAATTCTGTTATGATTTTTGGCATAGATGTTTTATCATTTGGTTTAATTTTATTAAGTTTTTGAGTTTGTGCTCTCATAATTATATCAAGAAGAGGGGTTTATTTTTTAAAACTAAATTTTAATTATTTTTTATTTAATATTATTTTCCTCTTATTTATATTGTTATTAACTTTTAGTTGTATAAATTTATTTTTGTTTTATGTATTTTTTGAGAGAAGCTTAATTCCTACTTTATTTTTAATTTTAGGGTGGGGGTATCAGCCTGAACGTTTACAGGCTGGTTTATACCTATTATTTTATACTCTCTTTGCTTCTCTACCTCTTTTAATAGCTTTATTTTATATTATAAATAATTTTTATTCTTTAAATTTTCTTTTTTTAAAGGAATTTAATATTGATAATTTTTTATTATATCTTTTTTTGGTTTTTGCTTTTTTGGTTAAAATGCCTATATTTTTAGTCCATTTATGATTGCCGAAGGCTCATGTTGAGGCACCTGTTTCAGGTTCAATAATTTTGGCTGGTGTTTTATTAAAGTTAGGGGGTTACGGGTTAATTCGGGTATTTTCAATTATTATTAATATTTCTATAAAATTAAATATTTTTTGGATTGTTTTAAGATTAGTTGGGGGATTTTTAGTAAGACTAATTTGTTTGCGACAAATTGATTTAAAATCGCTTGTTGCTTATTCTTCAGTGGCCCATATGAGATTAGTTATTGGGGGTTTAATAGTATTATTAAGTTGGGGATGAGGTTTTTCTTATTCTTTGATAATCGCTCATGGGCTGTGTTCATCCGGTCTTTTTTATTTAGTAAATTTGACTTATGAGCGGTTAGGGAGACGGAGTTTATTAATTAATAAGGGTATATTAAGTTTTATACCAAGAGTTGCTATGTGGTGATTTTTGTTGTGTTCTAGCAATATAGCAGCTCCCCCTTCATTAAATTTAGTAGGTGAAATTGGGCTGATTAATAGCGTTTTAGGGTGATCCCAAATTTCAATATTTTTATTGATATTAGTATCTTTTTTTAGTGCAGCTTACACATTGTACCTTTATTCATTTAGTCAACACGGGAAATTTAATAATGGAAATTATAGATTTTCTTTTGCCTTAATTCGTGAATATCTGGTATTGATTTTGCATTGATTACCTGTTAATTTATTATTTTTAAAGAGAGAATTAATAGTCTTTTTTTTATAAATGTTTATTTAAATAGTTTAAAAAAAAATTTTGATTTGTGGTGTCAAAGATATAAAAGTATTTATTTTAAATCGTGGAATTTATTTCTATTTGTTTTATTTCTTTTGTTTTTTTATTTTCTTTAAGAATATCCTTATTTTTTTTAGGGTTAAATTTTTTAGTATTTGATTTAGTCTATTTTTTTGAATGAGAAATTTTTAGTATTAATACGACAATAATGGTAATAGTTTTAATTTTTGATTGGATTAGTTTATTATTTATATCTTTTGTTTTATTTATTTCATCATTAGTCATTTACTATAGAAAGGACTATATAAGTGAAGATTTATTTATTAATCGGTTTATTATTTTAGTATTACTTTTTGTTTTTTCGATAATAATGATGATTTTGAGACCAAATTTAATTAGAATTTTATTAGGGTGAGATGGTCTTGGGCTGGTTTCTTACGCGTTAGTTATTTATTACCAAAATGTAAAGTCTTATAATGCAGGGATATTAACTGCTTTATCTAATCGGCTCGGTGATGTTGCTTTATTAATATCAATTGCTTGAATATTAAATTATGGAAGTTGAAATTTCTTATTTTATATTGAGTTTATAAAGGGAGATTTTCAAATGACAGTAATTTGTTCAATGGCAATTTTAGCAGCAATAACAAAGAGAGCCCAGATTCCTTTTTCATCTTGGTTGCCTGCTGCTATAGCAGCCCCCACTCCTGTTTCTGCTCTAGTCCATTCTTCTACTTTAGTAACAGCTGGGGTTTATCTATTAATTCGATTTAATAGATTATTTGTTGATACAAATTTAGGTAAATTTTTATTATTAATTTCAGGTTTAACAATATTTATAGCCGGGTTGGGGGCCAATTTTGAATTTGACTTAAAAAAGATTATTGCTCTTTCTACTTTAAGCCAACTGGGGTTAATAATGAGAATTTTAGCGATAGGGTTTTATAAATTGGCCTTTTTTCATTTATTAACACATGCATTATTTAAGGCTCTTTTATTTATATGTGCTGGGGCTATTATTCACAATATAAAAAATTCTCAAGATATCCGGGATATAGGGGGTTTAACTATTCATATGCCTTTAACAATTTCTTGTTTAAATGTAGCGAATTTAGCATTATGTGGATTCCCCTTTTTAGCCGGATTTTATTCTAAGGATATAATTTTAGAAACAGTTTTAATTTCTGAATTAAATTTATTTTCTGTATTTTTGTTTTTTTTTTCTACGGGATTGACTGTTAGATATTCTTTTCGTTTATTTTATTATTCTTTTATTATAACTATAAATCAAAGTGCTATAAATATTTTAAACGATAAAAGTTTTGTTATATTTAAGAGTATGTTTGGGTTATTAGTATTTGCCGTTACAGGGGGGTCAATATTAAATTGAATACTTTTCCCTTATGCTCCAATAATTTGTCTTCCACTGTATTTAAAACTTTTAACTTTAACTGTTTGTCTGGTTGGGGGCTTATTGGGTTATTTAATTTCTAATATTAATTTTTTTTCTTTTAATAAATCATTAAATTATTATTTATTTAGATTCTTTTCGAGATCAATATGATTTATACCCCCTTTGTCTACTATCGGGATTACTTATTACCCTCTTTCTATAAGTTTTAAGTTATTTAAAAATTTAGATCAGGGATGACTGGAGTTTTTTGGTATTCAACAAACATTTAAGCTCTTTATAGGGGTTTCTTCAATTGTGCAATTTGCTCAATTTAATAATCTAAAAATTCATTTAACACTATTTGTTTTTTGAATAATTTTTTTGATATTATTAGTGGTTATAGTTTAAAAAAGTTTAAAAATAAAATTTAAGTAGCTTATATTTTAGAGTATGGTTTTGAAGCAGCCAGGGAAATTATTTTAATTCTTAAATATTTATTTAATTTTATAAAAGAATTTTAATCTTTGTTTTTATAATGAAAATATAATGTTTTTATTAAACTATATAAAATTTGGGTGAGAAATATAAATGGAATTAAACCATTAAAGACGAAAGTTAGCAGCTTTATCTTGAACAACATATTTCTTTAATTGGAGTTAAAAAATATTCAATTTTATCATTAACAGTGATATACCTCTTTTTGGTTTCAATTAATATATTAAAAATAAGGGTATTTTATTTATACCAATGATTAGGTCGAAACTAATTGCAAATTTTGCTTCTTATTTTATATAAATTTTTAAGGAAGATTGAAGATTTCAATACTTTTTGAATGCAAATCAAATGTTATAATTAACTACTACCTTATTAGAATGTTCAATTTAATGATCCTTGGTTTCATTCATGGAAGAGCCCAATAATTAAGATTAAAACAAAAATAAAATTTGTGTAAGTTCAAATTATTAAATTAGAAGATTTTAGGGTTAAGATTATTGGTAAAATAAGAGCAATTTCTACATCAAAAATTAAAAAAATAATGGCAATTAAAAAAAACCGGATTGAGAAGGGGAGTCGCGAAGAGTTTATTGGGTTGAATCCACATTCAAAAGGAGAAAGTTTTTCTCGGTCAGAAATTTTCTTTTTGCCTAAGACTGTTGAAAGGGCTATTACAATAAAAGCAATAATAAAAATGATTCAGGCTATAATTAATAAATTTAAAATTATTTATATTAAAATTTTTTAAACCCCATGATTGGAAGTCATGCATACTTTTTATACTATATAAATTTATTTTAAAAAGGTTTTATCCTCCTCATCAGTAGATTGAAATATATAAAAAGAGTCAAACAACATCAACAAAATGTCAGTATCATGCGGCAGCTTCAAATCCAAAATGGTGATTTTTCGAAAAATGATTTTGGAGATGCCGGACTAAACAAACAGCTAAAAAAGTAGTTCCGATTAAAACATGTAACCCATGGAATCCAGTAGCTATAAAAAAAGTGGATCCATATACGGCATCTGCAATTGTAAAAGGGGCTTCAATATATTCGTAAGCCTGAAGGGCAGAAAAATAGACACCTAGAAGAATGGTAAAAAAAAGTCCTTGGGTTGTTTGAGAGTGGTTTCCTTCCATTAAGCTATGATGGGCTCAAGTTACTGTCACACCTGAAGATAGGAGAATAGCTGTATTTAAAAGTGGGACTTGAAATGGGTTAAAGGCATAAATTCCTATTGGGGGTCAAATCTTTCCTAGTTCAATAGTTGGGGAAAGACTACTATGAAAAAATGCTCAAAAAAATCTTACAAAAAAAAATACTTCTGAAATAATAAATAAGATTATTCCTCATCGTAGCCCGAGAGTTACAGGGTATGTGTGTAGTCCCTGAAATGTCCCTTCTCGTGAAATATCTCGTCATCATTGAATTATTGTCAATAGCGTGATTAATACACCTAATAAGAAAAGACTTATGTCATATTGATGAAATCATTTTGTGAGCCCGGCTGTTAATGTTATAGCCCCAATTGACCCTGTTAAAGGTCAAGGACTATAATTAACTAAATGAAATGGGTGATTTGCGTGTGTTATCATTTTATTTTTAAAAAATTATTAATTTTAAGTTATAATTATTAAATAACTTCACTTGAATAGAGAGTACTTAAAATAGTAAATACGTATGATTGAATAATGGCAACAGCAGTTTCTAGTGTTAATAAGAGAAGTTGGGCAATAATTAAAAGAGAAACTATAAACGTTGATAGAGAATTACCAGTATTTCCTAATAATGTTAATAGTAAGTGTCCGGCAATTATATTGGCTGATAGCCGTACTGCAAGAGTCCCTGGACGGATAATATTTCTGATTGTTTCGATTAAAACTATAAAAGGTATTAAAACTGGGGGTGTCCCTTGAGGAACTAAATGGGCAAATATATGTTTTGTATTATTAATTCATCCAAAAAACATAAAGCTTAATCAAAGGGGAAGGGCTAATGATAGTGTAAGAGTTATGTGACTTGTGCTTGTAAAGATGTACGGAAATAGTCCTAAGAAATTATTAAAAAGAATAAATGTGAATAATGAAATAAATATAAAGGTTGTTCCTCTATAACTATGAATGCCTAGTAATGTTTTGAATTCTTTATGAAGAGTAATAAAAATTTTGTTTCAAAAAATATTTAATCGTGAGGGTAAAAATCAAAATATTATTGGGAAGAATAAAATACCTAAAAATGAGCTTAATCAGTTTAATGATAAATTAAAAATATTTGTTGAAGGATCAAAAATAGAAAATAAATTTATTATCATTTTCAATTTAAAAAAGAATTATTATTATTAGATTGTTCTATATTTTTTAATTCTGAATTTTTAAAGATTGGACTAAAATTAAAATAATTTAGAATATTAAAAAATAAAAATAATAATGTAAATATTAAAAATAAAATAGTTCATAATATTGGAGATATTTGTGGAATCAAAAAATATCTATAGGATTAGATAATTTTAGTTTGACATACTAATGTTATTGGATTTAACTAATTTTTTTTATTGGTCATTAGAAGTAATTACTAGTTTACTATATTTTGGTTTAAGAGACCATTACTTGCTTTTCAGTCATCTAATGAAAATAATTTTTTTTAAATTATATTAGAGATTCATTTAATAAAATGATTTGTTGGAATACTTTCAATTACAATAGGTATAAAACTATGGCTTGCTCCACAAATTTCTGAACATTGACCAAAAAATAACCCAGGTCGGTTAATAAAGAAATTAGTTTGGTTTAATCGTCCAGGGGACGCATCAATTTTTACCCCTAAAGAGGGGATAGCCCAAGAGTGAAGGACATCTGTTGCTGAAACAAGGATTCGGATTTGGTTATTAATCGGTAAAATTACACGGTTATCTACATCTAAAAGTCGAAATGTATCTAGAGATATTTCATTTTGTGGGATTATGTATGAGTCAAATTCAATTCCCGAAAAATCAGAATATTCATAACTTCAGTATCATTGGTGGCCGATTGTTTTTAAAGAAATAGAGGGGCTATTTACTTCATCCAGTAAATATAAAATTCGTAAAGATGGGAAAGCAATAAATAAAAGAATAATTGCTGGTAAAATTGTTCAAATTACTTCAATAGTTTGACCATGAAGAAGATAACGATTATTTAGTTTATTAAAAAATAAGGTTCCTATTAAGTATCCTACTGATAATGTTACTAAAATAATAATTAATAAAGCGTGGTCATGAAAAAAGTTTAATTGTTCTATAATGGGTGAGTTACTATCTTGTAAACCTAAATTTGCTCATGTTGACATTTTTTTTTAATTCTAATAAAAGTAATAAACTTTATGTATGAAGCTTAAATTCATTGCACTATTCTGCCATATTAGAATTTTAAATTAATTTAAATTAATTTGTTAATAGGGGTAATTCATTATATGAATGTTCCATGGGGGGTAGATTTTGGTATCATTCAATAGAAGAACAAAATTGTATAGGATAAATCTGGTTTCGATGAGTTACAAAACTTTCTCAAATAATAAAAATAAAAAATAATGTTCCAATTATAGAGATTGTTGAACCGATAGTGGAGATAATATTTCATGCGGTGTAAGCATCTGGGTAATCTGAGTATCGCCGAGGTATACCAGAAAGACCAAGGAAATGCTGGGGGAAAAATGTTAAATTTACTCCAAAAAATATAATTGCAAACTGAGTTTTTAACCAGTTTTCATTTAAAGTTAGTCCAGTAAATAAGGGATACCAGTGAACAAATCCTGCCATAATTGCAAATACTGCTCCTATTGATAAGACATAGTGGAAATGAGCAACAACATAGTATGTATCATGTAGAATAACATCAATTGAAGAATTCGCCAAAATTACTCCTGTAATTCCTCCGACTGTGAATAAAAATACAAATCCTAAAGCTCAAAGAATAGAAGGGGAATAATTAATTTGGGTTCCGTGTAAAGTAGCCATTCAACTAAAAATTTTAATTCCAGTAGGAACAGCAATAATTATTGTAGCTGAAGTGAAATAAGCCCGGGTATCTACATCTATTCCCACAGTAAACATGTGATGAGCTCAAACAATGAAGCCTAATAAGCCAATAGCAAGTATAGCATAAATTATTCCTAAAGTTCCGAAAGTTTCTTTTTTTCCGCTTTCTTGACTAATAATGTGGGAAATTATCCCAAATCCGGGTAAAATTAAAATATAAACTTCTGGGTGACCGAAAAATCAAAATAAGTGTTGATAAAGAATAGGGTCTCCACCTCCTGCTGGGTCAAAAAATGATGTGTTTAAATTCCGGTCAGTTAATAGTATTGTAATAGCACCGGCTAGAACAGGGAGTGATAGAAGTAAAAGAACAGTAGTAATAACTACTGACCATACAAATAAAGGCATTCGATCTAATGTAATCCCATTAGCCCGTATATTAATTACTGTAGTAATAAAATTTACAGAGCCTAAAATAGATGAAACACCAGCCAAATGTAAAGAAAAAATTGCTAAGTCAACCGAAGCCCCGCTATGAGCAATTGCTGCAGAAAGAGGGGGATAAACAGTTCATCCGGTTCCTGCTCCATTTTCGACAAACGAACTAGAAAGAAGAAGAGTAAGAGAAGGGGGGAGAAGTCAGAAACTTATGTTATTTATTCGGGGGAAAGCCATATCTGGTGCTCCCAGTATTAGCGGCACAAGTCAATTACCAAATCCACCAATTAGAATTGGTATTACTATGAAAAAAATTATAACAAATGCGTGTGCTGTTACTACTACATTATAAATCTGGTCATCACCAATGAAAGTACCAGGACGTCCTAATTCAGCTCGAATAAGCATACTTAGTGAAGTTCCCACTATTCCAGATCAAGCCCCGAAAATAATATATAGAGTTCCAATATCTTTATGATTTGTAGAAAATAATCATTGTTGCAATATTTTAAAAGATTAAATGGCTGATAAAAGTAATAGATTGTAAATCTATATATAAGGATAAATTCCTTTTTAATCAAATTTAAACTTTATAGTCAATTTATGATATTAGACTGCAATTCTAAAGGAATAAAATATAGTTTTATTAAAGTTTTAAAACTTAAAAGATAAGCCTTTTATTTATAACTTTGAAGGCTATTAGTTTTTTTAACTTAAAGTTTTAGATAAAAATGAAAAAGAAATTAATAAATAAAAGCCCAAAAATAGATAAAAATAATAAAAAAGAAAAAATTATTTTTTTCTTTCTATTAAAGTAATAATTAAAATTTCAATTTATTTCATTATGATTTAATAAAAATGCTGAATAAGAAATTCGTAAATAAAAATACAATGTAATTAGCGTAAGATTAATCATCAAAATTAATAAAAAAAATATATTTAAATTTATTAATAAATCAATTACAAGTCATTTCGGGAAAAATCCAAGAAATGGTGGTAATCCACCTAAAGAAAGTAAAGGAATAAAAATAACTGTTTTTATTAAAAATTTAAAATTAAATGATGAAAAAATTTGATTTAAATTAAAAATTTTTAAACTATTAAAGAGAAAGATAATTGAAATAGACAAAAAACAATAAAAAATAAAATAAATTTTTCAAATATTTTGATTATTTAAAATACCTGCAACCATTCAACCTAAATGATTAATAGAAGAAAATGCTATTAATTTTCGTAAAGAGGTTTGATTTAAACCCCCGAAAGAGCCAAATATAACTGATATAATAATTGCAAAGTAAAAAAAATAATTATTTAAACAAAAAGAAAGAATAATTACAGGCGCAATTTTTTGTCAAGTCATTAAAATAATATTATTAATTCAATTTAACCCTTCTATTACAATTGGGAACCAGAAGTGGAAAGGTGCTATGCCTGTTTTTATTATTAAAGATGAGGCTAAGATAATATTAATTTTAGAGTTAAAATTTGTAATTATTTTTCATTCAATTAAAAAAGAAAACAAAATAATAGAAAATAAAAGAACTCTAGATGCTAAGGCTTGTGTTAGAAAGTATTTCAGAGATGCTTCAGAAGAGAATAGGTTATTTAATTTTATTGTCAAAGGGATAAAAGACAATAAATTAATTTCTAAGCCTATTCATACTCTAAATCATGACGAAGAACAAATTCTAATCATTGTGCCTAAAAATAATGTAGATAAAAACAATATTTTGTATGAATTTTTTAAAATTAAAAAGAAAAGGATTATAACCTTTATATATAGGGTATGAACCTAGAAGCTTGGTTAGCTTATCTTTTTTTAAAAATTTTTTTATATTTTGGTGTATGGAGCATAAAAGATTTTGATTCTTTTGGAGATAGTTTAATTCTATTAAATATAATAATATTAAATTTTAATGAATGTAATTATTAAAATTACATGTTTTACCCTATCAAGGTAATCCTTTTTCAGGCAATTCATTTTTTTTATAAAAAAATTAAATATAATGGTTCAAAATTTAAATAGTTAAAAGAAAAATTTATATAAATTATTTTATTTTATTATATATTTAATTTATTAACATTAATATTAAAAAATAATTTATATTGTTTAACATTTTTAACAAAAAGGTTATTACTAAGTATATTAAAGGTTTACTTTGGAGAATTTTTGAAAAATAATAAAGATTTAATAGATATAATAAAATAAATAAACATTTATTTAAATATAAATTATTGTATATATATATATAATAAATAATTTATATTTTTTATAAGTAAATTTACTTACTTAACAATATAAAAACTGCCCAAAAGTGCAGTTGTCACTATCATAGCAAATCATAAAATATTGTCAAATTATAAAGATGATTATACA
>Ga0208851_1000559_pt1 | contig 15776 bp, 7 predicted proteins | sample NGESurshal092012_FD_184481 | JGI IMG/M metagenome (GOLD analysis project Ga0208851, IMG submission 184481) | Arctic peat soil microbial communities from Barrow, Alaska - NGEE Surface sample 415-2 shallow-092012 (SPAdes) | ecosystem: Environmental > Terrestrial > Soil > Wetlands > Peat ... | reverse complement strand
CACCCCGTCCTCCTGGCGCAGGAGCCCAGCGTAGATGCTCGCGCCGATCTCCACCATCTGGTTGTCGAGGGTGAAGAGCGGATCCAGCCCGCGGGTGGAGGCGAACATCGCCGCCTGGTGGATGCCCACCTTCAGCGTTCCGCCGCGCCGCGCCTCGGGGAGCCGGAACCGGAACACCTCGGCCTGCAAGCTCGAGGCCTCGCGCGAGAGCTGCTCCACGCTCCGGCTCAGCCCGTCGCCGATCCGGAGCACCGTCTGGGCGTCGGCGCGCACCTGGCCCACCTCCTCCGAGATGGCCGCGTCGCCCCGGGTGAGCACGGCGTGCGCCGCGCGGATCTCCTCGAGCGCATCGGTGAGCCGGCGGACCGCGTCGTTCAGCGCCCTTCCGGTGCGCGCCTGTCCCTCCGCCTTCGCCGACGCGCCCTGGGCGAGCCGGGCCATCTCCTGCGTTTGGCGGACCAGCGCACGGCCGGCCTCGGCCTGTTCCACCGACGCGCGGGTGAGCTCCACGATGCGGTTGGCCACCCGGGTGGACGCCTGCACCACGTGGGCGCCCTGCGCCTCGAGCCGCACGGTCTCGGCCACCGTGGCCTCGACCGCGGCGAAGGTGCGCTGGGTGGTCGCGCGAATGTCCTGGAGAACCGAGGCGGCGCGGTCTCCGAGGGCAACGCCGGCCGTGGCGCGCTCGCGACCCTCCTGCACGTGGGTGACCGCCGCGTCCACCTGCCCGCGCGTCTGGCGGATGATGGCGCCGATCTCCCGGGTGCTGCGTGCGGTGCGCTCGGCCAGCGAGCGGATCTCCTCGGCCACCACCCCGAACGCCTGGCCCTGCTCCCCGGCCTGGGCCGCGATGATCGCCGCGTTCAGCGAGAGGAGGTTGGTCTGGTCCGCGACCTCCTGGATGACGTCGACGATGCGTCCAATCTCCTGGCTCCGCTGGCCCAGGGCCTCGACGATCTCCGCGGCGCGGCGGATCGACTCCTCCACCCGGTACATGCCCTGGACCGAGTCGTTCACCAGCGCCTCGCCGCGCTCGGCGGTGCTGGTCACCACCCGCGCCAGGTCCCCCGTCTCCCCTGCCCGGCGGCGCACTGCGTCGATGCCCTCCTCGACCGAGGTCACGAACGCCGCGGCCTCCCCGGCGAAGCGGGCCAGCACGTCTCCGCTGCTGGCCACCGCGGAGAGCCCCTCGCTCATGATCTGGACCCGCTCGGTGGTGCGCAACGCGAAGGTGTCCAGGGTGCCCAGCGCCGAGGCGACCTGCTCGATGCGCGCGGTCATCTCGGTCAGTGCGGCGGTCGTCTCCTCGGCGAAGGTGGCCACCTGCGTCAGCCGGTCGCCGGCGACCTGGAGTGAGCTTCCCATCCCCTGGACCGAGCCGAGCGACCGATCCACCGCCGCGCCCTGGCGACGGGCGGCGTCGAGCAGCGCCTGGGACTGCTCGCCCACCCCCTTGCCGGTGCGCTGCAGGCTCGCGGTGACCCGCTGGACCTGGAAGAGCGCGCGGCGCAACGAGAGGATCAGCCGGCGTACGTCCTCCTGGCTCTCCCCGGCTGTCACCTGCGTGGCGAGGTTGCCGACCGCCAGCTGGGCGATGACCCTCGCCCGGGCCACCTGGCGCGAGCGTGCCCAGCGCAGCCAGGTGAGCCAGCCGCCCACGGTGAAGCCGATGACGTTGATCGCCACCACCGCCGGGTAGAGCAGCGCCGGGAACGGATTCGGATCGAGCGCGTCGAGCAGGGCCGCCGTGACCAGGCCCGAGGCGATCCCGCCCAGGAGCCCGAACACGAAGAGGAATCGCTTGCCGCCCATCCGCCGAGGGCGGAAGCCTAACAACTATGCGCCCTCGAACGGGATGAGGGACACCTTCACCCCGCTGCTCACCCCGAGCACGTCCTTGGTCTCGCCTGGAAGGTAGACCACCTGGTCGTCGATGCGGACGTGACTCCGCACGGCGCGGAAGCGGTTTCGTCCCGACTCGCGCTCGACCGAGACCAGCATGTCCTCGGCCACGTCGAGCGCCAGGTCCTCGGGCGCCACCCGCGCGGTGCGGAACCGTCGAACGAGCGTGACCTCGGAGGTTCGCGCCTCGAAGTGAGGCCCGCCGTCGAACGGGTCCACCCGCTCGATGTAGCGGAAGCCGATGCGCTCCAGCATCCGCTGCACCCCTTGCGTCTGCGGGCCGACCTGGCCGAGCACCTTCTGCACCCGCTCCGGGAAGAGCGTGACGAAGATGTCGGTGGAGGGGAACAGCTCCTTGATGAACTCCTTGTTCTGCCGGCTGAGCTTGTCCGCCTCGAAGTAGGTGAGCCCGGTGAAGCGCTTGCCCACGCACTCCCAGAGGACGCTGCGTCCGTCTGGCATCAGGGGCGGCATGAGCTCGGCGAGCACCCGGTCGCGGAAGTTCGAGCGGTGCATGGCGAGGTAGAGAAAGCGGACGTACGACAGCTGCTTGCCCGGCTTCTCCGGGCCGCTCCGGTGCAACGGGTCGACCACCAGGCCGCCGATCTCGGTCGGGCCCTCGTAGTTGTAGGCGATGGAGAGCACCTTGTGCCGGAAGTGCCGGTCGATGCTCGCCGAGTAGTGCTCCCGCTCGCTGACCTCGTAGTAGATGTGCGGCGCGTCGTAGGTCCCGTGCTGGGCGATGACCATGCTGGTGCCGATCACCGCGCCGGTGCGTGGCTCCTCCAGGACGAAGAGGTACTCGCGCTCGAACGGGTCCTTGAGCTTCCCGGCGAAGCTCCGGACCGACACGTCGATGAGCTTCTCCAGCGTCTCCTCGTCGTTCGGCAGGTTGACGGTGTTGAGCACCGCTGCCAGGCGCTTGAGGTGCGGGAGATCGCTCTTCTGGACGTCGCGGAGCAGGAGCATCGAGAGGCGGTCTGCTGTACCACAGCCCGTGGAGGCTGCCGCCAGGCCGCCCCCCCGACCGTCGCCAGACGACCGACCGTCCGGGTGGCGGATTCCGCGGGCGCTGCGCAGCTTGCACCCGTCATGCGAATCCCCCAGCGAACGCACCAGATTGCCACCCGGAACCCCGTGGCCGCCGGGCGTACACCCGCGCGGCCGAACGGATCGACCGCCCGGCGGCGTGGATGATGACCCCGTACCTGGGGTGGACGGTCTTCGCCGCGGCGCTGAACGAGGAGATCGTCCGGCGCAACCCGCGGCTCGCGGGCTGAAGCGCTGCCCCGGTCGGCCGGGCCGTGATGGAGTGCGGCACATGCCTTCGCTCCCGCTCCTCCTCGTCGACGCCTTCACCGATCGCCCGTTCGCCGGCAACGCCTGCGCCGTGGTGCTGGATGCGGGTGGGCTCTCGCGCGAGCTGATGCAGGCGATCGCCCGGGAGATGAACCAGAGCGAGACCGCGTTCGTGCTCGGCGGCAGCGGCTCGCGTTTCGACGTGCGGTACTACACGCCGGGGGAGGAGATCCCCCTGGCGGGGCACCCGACCATCGCCACGACTGCGGCGCTCGTCGACGCCGGGCGACTCGTGCCCACCGGCGCCAGGACCGAGGTCACCTTCGTGCTGCGGGCCGGGCCAATCTCCATCGGCTACGAGCAGCCCGCATCGGGGCGCCCACGGGTGGTCATGACCCAGCGCCGCCCCGAGTTCCGACAGACGCTCGACCCGGCGACGATCGCGCCCATCTTCCGCCTCCAGCCCTCGGACCTCCGGACCGATGCCCCGGTGCAGGTGGTCAGCACCGGGACGCCTCAGCTGATGATCCCGGTCGCTTCGGCCGAGGCGCTGCGGCGAGCGCGCCTGGACGTCCCGGCGTACGAGGCGCTCCGGACGAAGGAGACGTTCTTCAGCGTGCACCTCTTCGTGCTCGGGGGGGCCACGCCGCGCGGACAGACCTTCGCCCGCCACTTCGGAGTTCCACCCGACCAGACCGAGGATCCGGTGACCGGGTCCGCCACGGGAGGCATGGGGGCGTACCTCTTCCACCACCGGCTCATCCGCGAGCGCGACTTCGTCGCCGAGCAGGGACACTGGATGGGACGGCCTGGAACCGTCGAGGTGCACGTCGAGGGGACGCCGGAGGACGTGCGCGCGGTCTCGGTCGCCGGACCCGCGGTGGTCGTGGCCCGCGGCACGCTCGAGGTGCCGGGGTGACCGTGGGGACCCTCGATCATCTGGTCATCGTTGCTGATGCGCTGGAGATCGGCGCTCCCGTTCTGGAACGCGCGCTCGCGGTGCCGCTGGCGGGAGGCGGCCAGCACGCGCGCATGGGCACGCACAACCGGCTGCTGCGGCTCGGCGCCGATGCTTACCTCGAGATCATCGCCGTGGATCCCGCGGGGTGTCCCCCGGAGCGCCCGCGCTGGTTCGCCCTGGACGCGCCAGGGACGCCCGCGTTGCTCGCCGCCGGGCCTCGGCTGGTGCACTGGGTCGCGCGCGTGGACTCCCCGGCGCTTCCCCGGCTCCCCTTCGACGTCGGCGCGTGGGAGCCCTTCCAGCGCGGAGACCTCTCGTGGCAGCTGACGGTCCGAGGTGACGGCGCGCTGCCCGCGGGCGGCATCGTCCCGAGCCTCATCCGCTGGAGCGGTCCGGCGCATCCGTCGGCGCGCCTCCCCGACGCGGGCGTCTCGGTCGAGGCGCTCGAGCTCGAGCATCCGGAGGCCTCCGCGGTGCAGGAGCAGCTCGAGCTGGTCGGACTCCCGTACCGATGTACAGCCGCTCCCGTCCCGCGTCTGACCGCCCACCTCCGGACCCCTGCCGGGCCCCGAACGCTGCACAGCACCGAGCCCATCCGGTGACACCCGGCCCTGCGATCGGGCTCGTCTTCGAGGCGCTCAGCCCCGAGCACGCGTCCGTGCTCTTCCCCATCCTCGGCGACGCCCGCGTCTGGAAACATCTGCAAGGGACCGACGGCGCGACGAAGGAGCAGATGCGAACGGGGTACGCCCGGCGCGCGGCAGGTCCCGCGGGAGCGACCGAGCGCTGGCTCAACCACGCCGTACGGCTGGCCGATGGCCCGTATCTCGGCCGGATCGAGGCCACGGTCTCCCGGGATGGCTGGGCGGAGATTGCCTATGTCTTCGGCCTCGCACATCGCGGGCATGGGCACGCGCGCGCGGCGGTGGCCTGGCTCCTCGGACAGCTCGGCGTGGACGAGGTCTGGGCCACGACGACGCCGGCCAACGCCCCCTCGCGACGCCTGCTCACCGCGCTCGCGTTCCGCGAGGTCCCACCCTCACGTCCGCTTGCGTCGTGGGCGCCGGGCGACCTGACGTTCCGGTGGGACCGGCCCCGCTGATCCGCCCCGCTCTTTCCTGACCCTCTGCACTCTGGCAGCGTCCCGGTATGGCTCGTCTCAAGGCAGTCCTCATCGGCGGCACCGGCTACGGTGGCGCGGAGATCCTCCGCCGTCTCCTCTTCCATCCGCACGTCGAGGTGGCACGCGTCACCGCCGCGGACAACATCGGCAAGAAGGTCGGTGACGTTCACTTCAGCCTCGCCGGGCTCACCGACCTCACGTTCCAGGAGATGGCGCCCGAGCATGCCGTCGCCGGGATGGACGTGGCGTTCCTCGCCATGCCGCACAAGACGACGGCGAAGGTGGTCGGGGCCATCCTCGGCTCGGGCGTCCGCATCGTCGACCTCTCGGGCGACTTCCGCCTGCGGGACCCCGCCGCCTACGAGAAGTACTACGGGGTCGTCCATCCCTCGCCCAAGTCGCTGATCGAGGGCGTCTTCACCTACGGTATGCCCGAGGTGAACCGCGCCGCCATCGGCCGGGCCCGGACCATCGCCTCACCGGGCTGCTTCGCGACCGCCATCGCCCTCGGGCTGCTGCCGCTCGCGCGGGCCGGGATGCTCGGCGGTCCGGTGCACACCGTCGCGGCGACCGGGAGCTCCGGGTCCGGAGCCAACCCTCAGCTCACCACGCACCACCCGCTCCGCGCGGTGAACCTCCGCACCTACAAGCCACTCGACCACCAGCACATCCCCGAGATCCTGCAGACGCTCCACGGCGCCGGTGGGCGTGACGTGGCGCTCGAGTTCGTCCCGGTCTCGGCGCCTCTCCCCCGCGGCATCTTCTCCACCAGCTTCGTCGACGTGCCGGCCACGACGACCGCCGCGCAGCTCGAGGAGGCCTGGAGCCGCTGCTACGCCGGTGAGCCGTTCGTCCGCGTCGTCGCGGGACGTCAGCCGGAGGTCGTCGCCGTCGCGGGCGGCAACTACGTCGAGGTGGGGTTCACCCTCGGCGAACCCACCGGCTCCACCCGGCGAGTGGTCTGCTTCAGCGCGCTGGACAACCTGGTGAAGGGTGGCGCGGGGCAGGCCATCCAGGCCTTCAACGTGATGATGGGATACGACGAGACGCTCACCCTCAAGGAGCCGGGGCTCTGGCCGTGACCGCGCTCTCCGACTTCGCCGGGCGATGGTTCGTGGTGAAGGTGGGCGGCGAGCTCACCTCGGATCGCACCCGCTTCGCAGGGAGCGTCGGCGCGGCGCTCGGCGAGTTCCTCGGTGCGGGCATCCGGGTCTGCGTCATCCACGGCGGTGGCCCCCAGGCGACGGAGCTGGGGCGTCGCCTCGGCCTCGAGCCCACCATCGTCGGGGGCCGCCGGGTCACGGACCCCGAGACGCTCGAGGTGATGAAGATGACGCTCGCCGGTCAGGTCTCGGTCGACGTGGCGGCGGCGATGCGCCTGGCCGAGGTGCCCGCGCTGTGCACCACCGGAGTCTCCGCTGGGCTGGTCGACGCCGTCCGCCGCCCGCCCAGGGTCATCACCGGAGGCGGGCCGGACCCGGTCGACCTGGGCCTGGTGGGGGACATCGTCGGGGTGGACACCGCCGCGCTCGAGCGGCTCGCGAGCGTGGGCTTCGTTCCGGTGCTCGGCTGCCTCGGGGGCGACTCCGGCGGTAACGTGTTCAACATCAACGCCGATACAGTGGCCGCCCGCATCGCGGCGAGGCTCAGGGCGGCGAAGCTGTTTCTGGTCTCGAACGTGCCGGGCGTGCTCCGCGACAAGGCCGATCCGTCGACCCGCATGCCGAAGCTCACCGCGGCCGAGGCGCACGAGCAGATGGCCTCGGGTGCGATCTCCGGCGGGATGATTCCCAAGGTGGAGGAGTCGCTGGCGATGCTCGAGGAGGGCGTCGAGGCTGTTCACATCGTGGGAATCGACCCGCCGACCGCGATCCTCGACGAGGCACGCGAGCCCGGGAGCCGCGGCACCGCCTTCCTGCGCTGAGGCCCTCTCCGCATCGAGGTTGGCGGGCGCGGCAGCGTCAAGGAAGCGGCGGCGAGGGATTCCGGCCGGCCGCGACGCCGACCGAACAACGATGACCGCGCTCGAAGCCGACTCTTCGGCAACTGCCGGGCGCGCTGTGCGACGGCACGCGTCATGTGTGCGGTTTCGCCAGCGCTGCTCGGGGAACAGTTTCGGACGGTCAGGCCGTGAGGGGGGGCCAAGAGGTCGATCTGGGCGTCCGTTCCGGTTTCGCGAACTCGCCGAGCGGAACAGTTTCAGCGCGTGCAGCGTGGCTGTTCACGCAGGTCCGAGCTCCCGTCCGGGCGCCCGGACCTCCCGCCTCCCGCGGTTTCGTGAGCTGCGGCTTGGCGAAACCGGAGCACCTCGGCCCGGGTCGCGAGTCTCCCGGGACGCGGGGGCGTCGCATCCGTGTCATCCAGGCGCCCGTGCTTGCCGCCTCGGCCGAGGGACCAGCTCACCACCGCAGTTCGGACAGAGGGACGTCATCGCCTCGGCGCACGCCTCGCAGAACGTGCACTCGAAGCTGCAGATTCGCGCCGGTCCATCCGTCGCCAGCGCCTCACCGCAGCGCTCGCACGTCGTCCGCATCTCGAGTGCCACGCGGGGTGCTCCCTCAGTTCCGCTCGAGCGCACGCAGCGCCGCGACGACCTCGTCCTGACCGCAGCCAGGTCGGAGCCGCTTCTTCTTGGCCTTCTGCAGTGCCGCCACCGCCTCGGGCCGTCCCAGCTCTCCGAGCCGCCGGGCGGCGACGATGCGCGCGGCACAGTCCGTCCCGTCCAGCCACCCACCGTAGAGCGCGACCAGATCCAGGGTCTCCGTCCGGTGCTCCCGCTCGAGGTAGCGCAGCGCCCCCCAGGCCGCCTCGGTCGTGCCCGACTCGGCGATCGCCCGGAGCACCGCTGTGGAGCGACCGGCGTCGAGGCCGTCCAGGAAGTCCTTCCGCGGACCTTCTCCGCCCTCCTTCTCCAGGTCTTCCACCACGCCGGCGAGCGTGCGGCGGTCGACCACTGCGCTCGTCCCGCGCGCACCGAGCAGGACCTTGAGCTCGCCGTCGTGGTCCCGTAGCGAATGAAGAGCCGCCGCCCGCATTCCCGCGAGCTCGCTCCCCCGTGTCCCGCTCGTCTCCAGGCGGTCCAGCGTGGCGAGCGCCTCGCGTGCCTTGCCGCCGTCGAGCTGCGCCGCCGCCTCGTCCAGCGGGGAGCGGCCACCTCGCAGGAGCAGCACCCCGGCCACCACCGCGAACACCCCGAGTCCGACGAGCGCCGGAGTCCGCCAGCGCGCCCGGGCGTAAACGGAGGAGAGCGTGTCTGCCACCCGCGGCGGCGGCACCGGGGTCATCGACCCCGTGGGCAGCTCGAGCAGCGGGCCCTCGGGCGCGACCTCGACCGATGCCTGCGGCCGGCGCGCGAAGATGACCTCCGAGACGCTGGAGATGGCGCGCGGGAGAATGGGCCCCATTCGCCCTGCTGCCTTCGGAGGCGACTCGAGCGCGCGGACCAGATCCTCGGCCGTCTGGTAGCGTTGCCGTGAGTCCTTCGCCAGGCAGCGCATGACGATCGCCCCCAGGTCCGGGTCCTCGGCCATCGCCGCCGCGACCTCGACCAGCGGTGTGGGCGGCGTTCCGATGTGCTGCACCAGGTAGTCGCGGGCGTTCGGGCCGGTGAAGGGGAGGACCCCCGAGAGCATTCGGTAGGCGAGCACGCCCAGCGAGTAGATGTCGCTCCGGGCGTCCAGCGGATGCCCCATCGCCTGCTCCGGCGAGAGGTACTCCGGCGTTCCGAGCACCACCCCCACCGCGCTCAGCCCCTTCGCGTCAGGGTCCGGCTGGAGCAGCTTGGCAATGCCGAAGTCGAGGAGCCGCGCCTGCTCGCCCCGCGGGCCCGGCGTGAGGACCACGTTTTCCGGCTTGAGGTCGCGGTGGATGATGTCCTTCGAGTGGATGGCGGCCAGGCCCTCGGCGAGCTGGAGCATCACCCGGCGACCCCGCTCCGGAGTGAGGGAGCCGCTGCCCAGCGCCTGCAGCAGCGTCTCGCCCTCCGCGAACTCCATCACCAGGCATGTCGCATCCTGTGACGTGCCGAAGTCGATGACTCGCACCACGGCCGGGTGCTCCACGCTGGAGAGCAGGCGCGCCTCGCGCCGGAACCGCTCGCTCATGCCCGGCTGCTGACCCACCTCGCGGCGAAGCACCTTCAGCGCGACCCGGCGCCCCAGGCTGACCTGCTCCGCCAGGTACACCTCCCCCATGCCGCCACCTCCGAGGTGACCCAGCACGCGGAAGCGTTCGCCCAGGACGAGTGAATTCGGCTCGAGCACGGCCGTGTCCACGTTACCAGCCAGCCGGCGAGCACTCACTGTCGTCAGCGCGCCTACCCACCGGGCGATCGACCGAAACCGGCCCTTTTTTGGGGCACCTCCGGGTGGGTGGTACCGTCGCCGACCGTACCTTTCATGGCTTCCGAGGACACGTCCGGAGGCTCGGCCCCGCCCGCGGCAGGCGGTCGGGTTGCTGGGCCCGAGCTGCGACTGCTGGACCGGCGCGCGTTCGTCGGATTCCCGCCGGTCGAGCTGCGCCCGGGCATCACCGTCGTCGACTTCGGGCTGCAGATTCCAGATGTCACCTTCCCCTTCGACGTCGGCTCGGGCGCACAGAAGTACCAGCGGCGGAAGCTCCACTTCGGGTTTCTCGAGGTTGCGGTCGACGCGGAGCTGATCCGCCGCACCGTCCAGGAGACCACCACCTCGGCGCTCGAGGTCTCGGACGTCGTCCTCAACTTTCGTCAGGGCTGGCTCGAAGGAGAGGCGCGGCTCAAGGGGCCCTCCCCCGCGGGGACGACGTTCAAGGTCGCCTTCGACGCCGATGGGGAGCGACTCGCGGTCTATCTCTATGACGTCCGGATGTACGGGTTCTCGCCGGCACCCGCGGCGACCGTTCCGCTCCTGCTGTCACGAGCAGCCCAGAGCGCCGCCGCGCTGCCCGACATCGAGCTCCGGGGCGCGAACGGCTTCTCCGCACGGGTTCTTCCTCAGCTGGTCACGCTCGCCGCGGTCTCCCGGGGGTTCCGGATGCCGTCCCTGGACGGGGCCCGGCTCGCCGGAGTGGAGGTATCGCCCCTCGGGCTCCGGCTCCGCTTCGCCGCCGGGGCGCTCCCGCCGCCTGCGCTCCTCGACGAGGAGCTGCTGCTCACGCTGGAGGGCGCCCGGGCGTTCGCCGAGGCCGAGGCGCTGGTCGCCGCGGGCAAGCTCGGAGAGGCGCGGGAGGCGTATCTCCGCGGGACTGGCGCCGAGGAGGCCCATCCCTTCGCCCTGGAGCGGCTCCTCACCCTGCTGATCGCCGATCCGGGCGCGCACGAGTACGCGCTCGACGTCCTCGAGACGCTCGCCCGTCGTCGTCCCGGGAGCGCCGCGCCGCTCTGGGCCGAGGCCATCGTGCGCGAGCGCAGGGGCGAGCCCGCCCGCAGCGCGGAGCGCTGGCTCGCGCTGGTCGAGCTGGCCCGGAAGCACGGCGACGAGGCGTCGGCCTTCGCCGCCGCGCAGGCCGCCGCCCGCGTCGCCGAGGGTCAGGCGCCGCAGATGGCGGTGAAGGCGCTGCACGCGGTGCTCGGCATCCGCCCCGACCATCTGCCGGCGCTGCGGTCCCTGGCCCGGGCGGCAGACCAGGCACAGGACCGTGCCGGGGCGCTGAGGGCCTACCGGCGGCTGTCCGCCCTGGCGCGGGATCCGCTCGAGTCCGCAGAGGCGCACGTGCACCTCGCACGGCTGTCGGCGCTGAGCGAGGACGACGTCGCGGGCGCCCGGCTCCACTGCGAGGCCGCGCTCAAGCTCGCCCCCGATCTCCCCGCCGCGCTCGAGCTGCTCGGCGAGCTGTGCGCCCGGGCCGGCGAGCCGCTCCGCGCGCTCCGTGCGTTCGACCGGCTGCGTGACGTCGCGCTGGGCAGGCACGACCTCGGCCTGGTCGGCCGGGCCAATCTCCGCGCTGGCGAGGTCTGGGAGACCGGGCTCCGGCAGCTGGACAACGCGCTCCTCCGTTACCGCGAGGCGGTGTCCTTGATGCCCGGCGACGTGGTGGCGCTCGTCGCCCAGGCCCGCGTGGCGGAGGGACTGGGCCGCGTGGCCGAGGCGGTCACCGGCTACCAGCAGGGCGTCGAGCTGGCCGGGCCGTCACCGACCGATGCCGGCGTCCGCCGCGCCGCGCACGCCGCCCACCACGCTCTCGCCGCGCTCGCGACGTCGAGGTTCGGCGACCAGGTGCAGGCCCGCGAGCACTGGGAGGCCGCGCTCGCCCTCGACCCGGAGGACGTGAAGGCGCTCGAGGCGCTCGTCCCTGCCTGGCGCGCTGCGGGAGACCCGGCCGCGCTGGCCCGCGCGCTCGAGCGCGCCGCGCCCACGGTGCCGGATCCGGTCCGCCGTGCCGCCTTCCTCGCCGAGGCCGGGGAGCTGCAGCGCACCCGGCTCGCGTCTCCGGACCGGGCCGAGAGCCTGCTCACCCGCGCCGTCGACTCCGACCCGCGGAACCGCGTCGCCCTCGAGGGACTGGTGGCGCTCGGCGAGGCCCGCCGCGATGGCCCCCTCCTGGTGCGCTGTCTGTCCACGCTCTCCGAGCTGGCGAAGGATGGCGCCTCGCGGGCGAAGTTCCTCCGGCGCCTCGCGGTGGCGGCCAAGGACCTGGCCTCCGATCTGGAGATCGCCGCGCGCGCCCTTGCCGAGGTGCTGAAGATCGAGCCCGAGGACCTCCTGGCCTGGGGCGAGCTCTGCGCTCTCCAGCGGCGCCGCGCCGACATGCCGGGCCTGGCCGTCGCGCTTGCCGCCCGGGCCCGCATCGCCGAGACCCAGTCCGACCCCCGCCTCGCCGCCGCCTGCCTCCGGGAGCTGGCGCAGGTGGAGGAGGCGCGGCTTGGCCGGTTCGGCGAGGCCCTGGTCGCGCTGGAGAAGGCGGCCCGGCTGGACGCGCGCCCCGAGGTGCTGCTCGAGCTGGCCGATCTCTCGCTGCGCTGCGAGCGCCCGGAGCACGCCCGCCGCGCGCTGGAGGACGTGCTGGTCACGCTCCCGCGCACCGGGTCACCGGAGAAGCTGGCCGAGGTCCGGGCGAAGCTCGGGCAGGCGTGCGAGATGATGGGCGACGCTGCGGCCGCGGCCGCGCACTACGCGGAGGCGCTGCCGTACCGCCGCGGCGATGACGCGCTCGCCGCCCGACTCGAGGGGCTCTACGAGAAGCTGGGGCGCAGCAAGGAGCTGGCCGAGGTCTGGGCGCTGCGCGCGCGCCAGCTACTGGGCGAGGGACGCACCGAGGCCGCCGCGCCGCTCCTCTTCAAGGGCGCCCGGGCGCTGCTCGACTCGGGCCAGCGCGATGCCGCGCACCGCCAGCTCTACGCCGCGCTGGAGGTCGCCCCGCGCGGGTTGCTCGCCGGGCAGATCCTCGAGGCGCTCGCGGAGCTGGAGCTCTCGGCGGGAAACCGCCCCGAGGCCGCGACGCTGCTCGCCCGGCAGGCCGCGCTGGTCGCCGATCCCCTCGCTGCCGCCCGGCTCTTCCTCCGCGCCGCCGAGCTGGCCAGGGGCGAGGCCCGGGAGGGTGGGCTGCTCGAGGAGACCGTCCGGCTCGACCCGGCGCTCGCCGCCGCGCGCATCCGCCGCGCCGAGCTCCACGGCACCCGCGAGCCCCGCCGCGCGCTCGAGGACCTCGAGGTGGCGCTGTCGCTCGCCCGCGCCGATCCGGCCGTCATCCCGCCGGCAGAGCGCAAGCGTCTGGAGCGCCTGGCGGCCGAGAGCGCGGTCCGCGCTGGCGACGCCGAGGCCGCCCGCCGCCACCTCTCCGCGTACGCCGACGCCGCGCCCGACGACGTGGACGCGCTCCTCCAGCTCGCGGGGCTGCACCGCAGCGCCGGGGCCGTCGAGGCGCTCGCCGCGCTCCTCTCGGGCCTCTGGCCGCGGCTCTCCGGTGAGCAGGCCCGGAGCGTCTGCAAGGAGCTGGTGGAGCTCTCGCTCGAGCTCCACCGCCCGAGCGAGGCCCTCGATGCACTCCGTCGTCTGGTGGAGCTGTCCCCGGACGATGCCTGGGCGCTGGAGACGCTGGTGTCGCTGCTCCCGCCCGCTGTGCCGGGGAGCGACGCCGAATCGCTCACCCTCCGGACGCGCCTGGTGGAGCTGACCTCCGGCGCGGCGCGCGCACACCATCGGGTGGAGCGCGCACGTCTGCTCCGCGCCCGCGGCGACCGCGCAGCCGCACGCGAGGAGCTCACCCGCGCCGCGGGCGAGTCGGCCGAGCCAGCGCTGCTCTGGCGCGAGGTGGCGCTCTTGGCACAGGCATCCGACGACGCGCCGGGCGAGGTCGAGGCCTGGCAGCGCGCGCTCGAGCGCGATCCGACGGTCGCCGTCGAGGCCTCGCCCCGGCTGCTCGCCCTGGGCAGGGCGCTCCAGGACGGCCGTCCCGACCTCGCCGACGCCGCCCTCCGTGAGGTGACCGGGCGCGGCGCACCCGCGGATGCGGTCGAGGCCTGGCGGTCCATTGCGCGGCTCGAGCGCCGGCGTGGCCAGATGGACGCCGCGTCCGAGGCGCTCCTGAGTGCGGCCGAGCTCGCGCCCGAGCCGCTGCGCGCCGAGGTGCTGCTCGAGCGCGCCGAGCTCGCCGAGGAACGCGGAGACTCGGCCGCCGCCGCGGACAGCTACCGGCGCGTCCTGCAGATCTCCCCCCGGCACCCCCGCGCGCTCCCGCGCCTCCGGGCGCTCCTGGAGCACGCCGCCGACTGGCCGGCCGCGGCGGAGCTGCTCGAGCTCGAGGCGGAGCGTGCACCACGGGAACGAGGCGCGGCACTCTTCCTCGAGCTGGGCACGCTGCTCGAGGAGCGGCTGGACCGCACCGAGGCCGCCGAGGCCGCGCTCCGGCGTGCGCTACAGCTCGACCCGGAGCAGCCGCGGACGCTGGAGCGGCTCATTGCGCTGCAGCTCCGCCGTGGCGCGTGGGCGGATGCCTCTCCCTTCTTGCAGCGGGCCGCGGCGGTGCTCCCCGCGGACCGCGCGGCGGCTCTGTTACGGCAGGCCGCGCAGCTCGCCGCGGCGGCGCTCGATGGCGCAGCCGCGCTGGCGCTCCGCCGGCAGGCGCACGGGCTCGTCCCGGCGACCGGTGACGAGCTCGTCGCGCTCGCGCTCTCGCTCTACGCCGGCGGCTCACGCGCCGAGGCGCTCCCGCTCCTGTCCGCCATGGTCGGCGCGCTCGACCAGGGGGCGCGCCCGGCCCGCGAGGCGGAGGTCCTGCTCGCCCACGCCGACCTCCTCGCCGAGGCCGGCGAGCTCGGACCGGCCGAGGCCACGCTCCGCCGGCTGACCGAGCGCCCCGATGCGCCGACGGCCGCCGTCGAGCGGCTGGCCGAGCTGCGCGCCCGGAATGACCCGCGCGAGGCCGTCACTCTCCTCGCCGAGCACCAGCTTCGACAGGCGCCGACCGAGGAGACGGGGCGGGCATTGCTGAAGCTGGCCGAGCGCGCCCGTGCCGAGCTGGCCGACCCCGAGCTGGCCGAGAGGCTCCTCGTGGGTGCAGCGGCGGCGCTGGCGGACCCGCTGCCAGCCCACCAGGCCCGCGCAGCGCTGCACCGCGAGACGGGGCGTCCCGGCGCGCTGCTCGCCGCCTTGCAGGCCGTCGCCGAGCAGGTGCTCCGCCGCGAGGACCTCGCCCTCGCCTCCGCAGTGCTGGAGGAGATCGCCGACGTCGCCACCCGGGCGGACCGGCCGGAGGACGCGCTCGAGGCCCTGGCCCGTCTCCGCACGGCGCTCGAGGGGGCGGGACGCGCCCCGGACGCGGCCGCCGTGGAGCGACGCCGCGCCCGGCTGTTCCTGGAGGCGCGCGGCGACGCCACGGCAGCAACCGCTGCGCTGGCGCGCGCCTTCGACCTCGCGCCGGACGTGGGCTCCGCCGCCGAGCTGGCCGACCTCGCGGCGCGGCGTGGCGACACCCGGGCGCGCACCCTCTGGCTCCAGCGGCGGGTTCCGCTCCTCCCCGAGGGTGAGGCGAGGGCGACGGCGCTGGTCCAGGTGGCCGAGCTGCAGGCGGGCCCTCTCGGAGACGAGGGCGCGGCCGAAGCGCTGGTCCGGGACGCGCTGGCCGAGGTGCCCGGGCACCCTGCCGCGGAGACGCTGCTGGTGGAGCTGCTCGAGCGCTCCGGACGCGGCGCCGACCTCGCGGCCTACTACGTCACCGCCGCGCGTGGCCGGGCGGAGGGTGTGGCGCGGGCCCAGCTCCTCCGCCGTGCCGCCGGGCTCTACCGCGGCCTCGGCAAGACCGAGCAGGCGCTCGATGCGCTCTCGGCGGCACACGGGTTCGCGCCAGCCGACGTCAGCATCACCGCCGAGCTGGCGGATCTCCTGGTCTCCCGTGGTCAGGACGCGGACGCCGCGCCACTGGACGCGCTGCTCCTCCAGGCCGAGCCCTTCCATCCCGCGTACGAGCGGCACGCGGCGCGGCTCGCGGCCAGCGGCGCTCACGTCGCCCGGGGCCGCCTCGAGGCGTCGCGCGCCGAGCGGCAGGTGGGGGCGGAGGCGGCGCGGAGCTGGCTGC
>Ga0208851_1000558_pt1 | contig 15809 bp, 22 predicted proteins | sample NGESurshal092012_FD_184481 | JGI IMG/M metagenome (GOLD analysis project Ga0208851, IMG submission 184481) | Arctic peat soil microbial communities from Barrow, Alaska - NGEE Surface sample 415-2 shallow-092012 (SPAdes) | ecosystem: Environmental > Terrestrial > Soil > Wetlands > Peat ... | reverse complement strand
GCGGCGACGGCGCCGCCGAGCGCAAGCAGGCGCTCGGCCAGCGCCGCGAGGCCGCCGCGCTCCGCGGCGCGTTCCGCGAGCGTCTCGGTCACGGCGCGCGCGTCGCCCGTCAGCGTCACGTCGGCGGCGTAGTTCTTGTTCGCGTCGGCCGGGTCGATCGTGACCGCGATCAGCGCGGGCGGCACCGGCAGGCGCCACTCCTGGGTCATCATCGCGTCGAAGTCCGTGCCGATCGCGAGGACGACGTCGGCCTCGTCCCAGAGCGACCCCAGCTCGCGCGCGTGGATCGGGCCGGGCACCGCGCACGGATGCTCGGGCGCCAGCAGCCCGCGGCCCATGTAGGTGGTCACGACGGGTGCGGCGAGCGTGCGCGCGAGCGCGCCCACCGCCGCGCCGGCGTCTGCGCGCAGCGCGCCGCCGCCGGCCCAGATCAGCGGGCGCTCGGCGCCCGCGAGCAGCTCCAGCGCGCGGGCGAGCGCCGCGGCGTCCGGCTCGGGTGCCGGCGCCGGCGCCGACGGGTCACCGCCTGGGGCCGCGGCCTCGCGGAGCAGATCGGTCGGCACGCCGAGATACACGGGGCCTGACGAGGGCTGCAGGGCGAGCTGCGCGCACTGCAGGACGACGGACGCCAGCTCGCGGGCGGAGTCCGCCAGGCGCGCCGCCTTCGTGACCGGGGCGAACATCGCGGTCTGGTCGCGCGTCTCGTGCAACAGACCGCGATAGACCCCGGGGCGCCGCAGGACGCTGGAGACGTCGGTCGCGATCACGAGCACCGGCGAGCCGGCCGCCATCGCCTCGCCGGTCGCGCCGAGCGTGTTCGCCGCGCCCGGGCCGCTCGTCACGAGTGCCACCCCGAGCCGCCCGGTCGTGCGCGCGTACCCGTCCGCGGCGTAGACGGCGGTCTGCTCGTGGCGCACGCCGACCAGGCGGATCGCCGACTGCGACAGCGCGCGCCAGAGCGGCAGGTTGTGCACGCCCGGGAGGCCGAAGACGAGGTCGACGCCGAGCCGCTCGAGCGCCTCGACGAGCCGGCCGGCGCCGGTGACGGCGAGGTCCGCCATCTCACACGACGTTGAACTCGGGCCGGTGGCCGGCGTTCGCGAAGCGCTCGGCGCTCAGCGGCGCGATGTCCGCGAACGACGGGCGCCCGAGGACGAGGTCGCGCAGCAGCTCGCCGACCGCGGGACCCTGCAGGAACCCGTGGCCCGAGAAGCCGGTCGCGTAGAGGAAGCGCGACACGCCCGCGGCCTCGCCGATGATCGCGTTGTGATCCGGGGTCATCTCGTAGAGCCCGGCCCAGCCGCCGCGAATGCCGGCCTCGGCGACCCGCGGCGCGCGGTGCGCGGCGGCGGCGATCAGGCCCGGAACCCAGTCGTCGGTCTGCTCGAGGCCGAAGCCGGGGCGCTCGGCCGGGTCGGACATGCCCAGCAGCAGGCCGGGACCCTCGCGATGGAAGTAGAACGTCGAGGCGAAGTCGATCGTCATCGGCAGCTGCGCCGGGAGGCCGTCCATCGGCTCAGTGAAGAGGATCTGGCGCTTGAGCGGCGTGACCGGCAGGTCGATGCCGACCATCGCGCCGCAGGCGCGCGACCAGGCGCCGGCCGTGCAGATCACGGTGCCGGTCGCGACCGTCCCCTGGCTCGTCACCACGCCGGTGATCTCGCCGCCCGCCGTCGTGATGTCGAGCACCTCGCACCCGACGCGGATCTGCGCGCCGAGCGCACGGGCGGCCGCCGCGTAGCCCTGCACGACGGCCTCCGGCGTCGCGTGCCCGTCCTCGGGCGAGAACGCGGCCGCGAGGATGTCGTCGCCCGCCAGCAGCGGGCACAGCTCGCGCGCCTGCGCGGCGCTGAGCATCCGCGACGGCACGCCGTAGTCGTGCTGCAGCGCGACGCTCTGCTCGAAGACGGCGACGTCCTCCTCGCGCGCGAGCACGAACAGGTAGCCGACCTGACGCAGGCCGATGTCCCATCCCGGACGGCGCGCGAAGTCGCGGAACGCGGCCAGGCTGCGCTGCGCGATCTGGATGTTCAGCGGGTCGGAGAACTGCGCCCGCACGCCGCCCGCGGCGCGCGAGGTCGACCCGGCCGCGAGCGTGTCGCGCTCGACCAGCAGCACGTCGCGGACGCCCGCCTCGGCGAGTTGGAAGGCGGCGCTCGCGCCCATCACACCGCCGCCGACGATGACGACCGGGGCGCGAGCCGGGAGCGGCGCGACGGGACGGGCCATCAGGCGGCGGCTCAGCGCACGCCGAGCAGGACGTCCGACGCCTTGACGACGGCGACCACCTCGCTGCCCTCGGCGATGCCGAGGTCGTCGACGGCCTCGACCGTGATCGACGCGACGAGCCGCAGGCCGCCGGCGTCGAGCACGACGTTCGCGATCGCCTCGCCGCGGTGGATCTCGGCGACCGTCGCGGGGAGCTGGTTGCGGGCGGAGAGTCTCATGGCCGCAGCCTACCCCCGCGCGGCCGGGCCGCCGGGGAGCCGGCGCGGCGCCCGCGGGTGCATGACGCGGCGCCCCGCCGAGGCGAGGCGGGTCCGCGCCGAGCGCAGCCGCCCGCGCGCTGCGAAGGCCAGCATGCCGAGCCCGGCGAGGCCGACCGGCCCGAGGCTCAGCAGCGTCTCCTCGACCGGGATGCCGGCGATGTGCGCGAGGATCACGGCGCGACCCCCTCGTGGATGCGCCCACTGGCCTGGACGAGGCGCCCGCCCGCGCGGCCGTGGCGCAGCGCGATGATCTCGGCCATGATCGAGAGCGCGGTCTCGGGGGCGGTGCGGCCGCCGAGATCCAGGCCGATCGGGGCGGCGATGCGGTCCAGCTCGGCGGCGCCGAGGCCGGCTTCCAGCAGGCGCGCGCGGCGCTTCTCCTGCGCGCGGCGGCTGCCCATCGCGCCGATGTAGCCCGCGTCGGAGGCGAGCGCGGCGGTCAGCGCCGCGTCGTCGAGCTTCGGGTCGTGCGTCAGCACGCAGATCGCCGTGGCGCGGTCGATCGGCTCGAGCTGGTCGAAGGCCTCCTGCGGCCAGGCGGCGATGACGCGCTCGGCCGCCGGGAAGCGCTCGCCGGTCGCGAAGCGCGAGCGCGGGTCGACGACGAACGGGCGCCACTCCATGACGCGCGCGATCGCGGTGAGCTGCGCGGCGAAGTCGACGGCGCCGACGACGATCAGCCGCGACGGCGGGGCCGCGACGTCGACGAACAGCACGACGCCGTCCCCGAGCTCGTGCAGCGCGCTCTGCTCGGACCACAGAGCGTCGCCGGCCAGACCGAGGGCGAGTGCGTCGAGCGCCTCCTCGCCGAGCGTCCCCTCCGGCTCCTCGCCGTCGCGCACGAGCAGCTTGGCGCCCGGCTGAGCGACGCCCTCGAGTGCCGTGATGAGGACCGCGCGGCGCCCCTCGCGCGCCAGCGCCGTGAAGCGCGCCTGCAGCCCGGCCGGGTCGTAGGCCTCGACCCAGATCGCGATCTCGCCGCCGCAGGGCAGGCCGACGTCCCATGCCTCGGCGTCGGCGATGCCGTAGTGCAGCAGCTGCGGCCGGGCACCGCCGAGGATGACCTCGGCGATCTCGACGACCGCGCCCTCCACGCAGCCTCCGGACACCGCCCCGACGACGGCGCCGCCCTCACCGACGGCCATCTTCGTGCCCGCCGGCTGGGGCGCGGACAGCTTCGTCTCGACGACGGTCGCCAGCGCGACGCGGTCGCCGCGCGCCGCCCAGCCGGCGATCGCGTCGAGCACGCTCGTCATGCGGCGCTCCGTGCGGCGAGGACGGCGTGGTAGTCCTCCCACGTATCGACGTCGAGCGGGATCGGCCCGGCGACCGGCACGTCGACGACCTCGCTCGCGCGGCGGTCGAGCAGCTTCCAGACGGCCTTGTCGCCGTGCAGCGTGCCCAGGTCGGCGAACGTCGCCCGCGCGAACGCGAGCGGGTGGCCGCGCCCGTCGTCGTAGCGGCAGGCGGCCAGCGGCGCGGCGCCGCGCCCGGCCAGCAGCGTCGCGACGGTCGCCGGCGTCACGCCGGGCTGGTCGGCGAGCAGCAGCACGAGCACGTCCGCGCGCGCGTCGACGGCACCCAGCGCGGCCGCGATCGAGGACGAGCAGCCGGTGCCGAACTGCTCGTTGACGACGACCTGCAACCCCGTCAGGTCGACGGTCGCACGGACCTCATCCGCACGGCCGCCCAGGACGCAGAGGAGCTGGTCGAAGCCGCATGCGCGCGCGGTGCCGAGGGTGTGGTCGAGCAGCGTCGCGTCGCCGTAGGGCAGCAGCTGCTTGGGCTGCCCGAGGCGCTTGGAGCCGCCGGCGGCGAGCACGAGGCCCGTGACCCGCTGCTCAGTGCGCGGCGACATCGCCCGCCCGGCGCTCGAGGAATGTCGCGCGGCACCCCTCGCGGCAGAAGTAGACGCGCTCGCCGTCGACGTCCAGGTTGATGCTCGCGTCGCTGGCGACGACCTCCATCCCGCAGACCGGGTCGATCGCGACTGCGGGCGCCGTGTCCGCCGCCGCCGGCGATGCGCCGGCGGCGTCGGCGAGCGGGTTCGCGACGTGTGCTGCCACGAGCTCACCGAGGATCGCGATCGCGATCTCCGCAGGGGTGCGCGCGCCGATCGCCAGGCCGGCCGGCGAGTGCACGCGCTCGCGCTGGTCGTCGTCGACGTCGAGCGACGCGAGGACCGCGGCGCCGCGCGCCGGGCTGGCGACGAGCGCCACGTAGCCGACTCCCGCACGCAGCGCGGCGGTCAGCGCCGCCTCCTCGTCGTTGCCGTGCGCCGCGACGATCAGCGCGGCGTCGGACGCGCGCGGCTCGACGGCCGCGGCGTCGCCGCGCACGGAGTTGTAGCCGGCGGCGCGCGCGATCTCCTCCAGCGCGCGGGCGATCGGCGTGTCGCCCGCGATCACGACGCGCAGCGCCGGCAGCTGCGGGTCCAGGAAGATGTCCAGCGAGCCGCCGCTCAGGCACGGGTTGTGCGCGACGGTGATCCCCGCCTGCGCCTCGGCGGCGGCCTCCTCCGGCGCCGCCCCGGGCTCGAGCCGCAGCAGCACGGCCTCCCCCGTCTCGAGCGCGCGGATCGCATGCAGGCGCACGGACGTCTGCGCGCACGCACCGCCGACGAAGCCCTCGATCGTCCCGTCGCGCAGGACGATCGCCGCGTCGCCGGGCCGCACACTCGTCGGGCTCACCGCGCGCACGACGGTCGCGTGGACGAACGGCTCGCGCTGCGCGAGCAGGCGCTCGGCGCGCTCTGCCAGCTCCGGGGTGATCATTGCGGTGGTCCCGCCTTTCCGCGTATCGCGTCCCTCCGCTCAAGCGTACCGCCCGCCGGGTCCTCGCCCGCCACGTTGACGGTGTCGCAGCGCCCGCACCTGATGCGCACCTTGTGCGTCATGTACTCGGGGTCCATCGCGGTCGCGAGCACGTTGCCGCAGTCGACGCAGACGTAGTCGTACGCGCCGTTGCCGCGGAACACGGGGCGGGCGGGATCGTCCTGCACGGCGGTGCCCGCCGCGAACGGCACCTCGCCCGCGCGCAGGTGGCGCATCGTCCTGGTGGGCGCCCCGGGGGCCACTAGATCGTCGCCAGGCGCTGCGTGAAGTCCTTGATCAGCGCGTCGAGCACGGTCACGACGACGCCCTCGCCCATCGACGCCGCCTTGCCGGTGATCTGCGCCGCGGTGTGCACGGTGCCGCCGCCGTCGTCGTCGAGCGTGAGCACGACGTCGGCGTTCGCGTGGCCCTGGCCGCCCTTCTCGCGCGACTTGATCTTCAGGAGCGCGCGGTGCGCCGCCTCGTCGCGCTCGGCGACCTCCACCGTCCCGGTGAACGTCATCGACATCGCGCCCATCCGCACGACGATCTCGGCCTTCACGCTGTCGGGCCCGGCCGCCTCGATCACGCGGCCGCCCTCGACACACGGGATGACGCGCTCGAGGTCGGTGATCGCCGCCCAGGTGTAGTCCGTCGGCTTGCCGGTCGAGAACTGGTGGTCGAGTTCAACCATGGGTGTGCTCCTGTCGTAGGGTCTGCAGATGGTCATCCCCGCGGGCACGTACACGCTGGGCCCGGAAGTCGCGACGCTCACCGTGAAGACGGGCAAGACCGGCGCCGCCTCGAAGGCGGGCCACAACCTCGTGATCGAGGTCGCCGTCTGGTCGGCGACGCTGACGGCCGGCGACGACCCGGCGTCCACGGCGATCGAGCTGACCGCCGACGCGCGCTCGCTGCACGTCGTCGAGGGGAGCGGCGGCATCACCGCGCTCAGCGACGAGGACAAGGCGAACATCCGGACCTCGATCGACGACGAGGTGCTGGAGGGCCTGCCGATCGCATTCCGCTCGACCGCCGTCAGCGCGGGCGACGCACCCGGCCGCCTGCACGTCGAGGGCGATCTCGAGCTGCACGGCGCGCATCACCCGGTCGCCTTCGACCTCGACGCGGGCGCGGACGGCACCCTCACGAGCCGTGCGGTCGTGCGGCAGTCCGACTGGGGCATGAAGCCGTACTCGACGCTGTTCGGGACGCTCAAGGTCGTGGACGAGGTCGAGGTGCTCGTGAGCGCGAAGCTGGGCAAGGGCTAGTAGACGGTCTGCGCGTCGAGGCCGCCCTCGACGCCCAGCGGCAGCACGCCGGTCCCGTGTGCGTAGAGCGCGATGTCGGCGATCGTCTGCGCGCGCGCCGGGTCCTCGGCGGTGACGAACGCGCCATCGCGCCAGGTCAGGCTGTCGGCCGGGACGCCGAGGGCGGCGCCCGCGATCAGCTGCGCCTTGGCGAGGATCTTCCCGCTGGCGCTCGCGATCGCCGCGGGCGCGCCGGGCGACGCGCTCGTGTTGTACCCGTGCCCGTTGCCGAACCGGTTCGTGTCGGCCGCGACGACCTTGACGTCCAGCGGCGGGACGCCCAGCTCGTCGGCGACCTGCTGCGCGTAGCGCGGCTCGTTGCCGTCGGCCTCGGTGGTCAGGCTGAGGACCATCTTGCCGGTCGGGTGGATGCGCAGGAACACCGCTCGGTACGCCTCGTCGGCCATGGCTCAGGCTCCTCTCGGGGATGGGTCGGACGGGTCGCCGGAGGCCTCGCGCGCGAGGCGCATCCGCTCCTGGTGGGCGGTCAGCGCGTTGTGGTCCTCACGGTCGCAGAAGCTCGGCTGCGGGCCGCCGAGCGCATGCGGCGGCACCGCCGGGCGCTCGCATCCGGGGTAGATGCACGTCTTGACGGGGCGGTCGGTCATGTCGTCCACCCCGGCGTCGTGCGCCCACGGCCGGGCCCATAGCCGCTGGGCATCGCGACCGAGCTGCCGGGAACGGGCGTCGCGCTCGCCCACGGCTCGTCGCCGTCGTCCGGCACGGGCACGGCGCCCGGCCAGCGCGCCGCGGCCGCGGCCGCGCTGCCGCGCGGCGCCGCGATCGCGTCGAGCACCTCGTCGAGCGCGCGCAGGCTGTCCCCGCTGAGGAGCGCGTCGCAGTGCGCGAGCGCGGCCGCCATCCCGCCGGCCTGCGGCGCGAAGCGGCTCGCGCCGGCACGCGGATTGACCCAGACGATGCGGTAGGCCAGGCGCGCGAGGCGCTCCATCTCGCGGCCGACGAGCGCGGGGTCACCGCGCTCCCACCCGTCCGAGAGGATCACGATCACCGCGCCGCGCGCCATCCCGCGCCGTCCGTGGCGGTCGTTGAAGGCCTTCAGCGCGTCGCCGATGCGCGTGCCGCTCGACCAGTCCGGCGCCGCCGCGGCGGCACGCCGGATCGCCCGCTGCGGGTCGCGCGAGCCGAGCGCACGTGTCAGGCGGGTCAGGCGCGTCGCGAACACGAACGCCTCCGCGCGCGGGCCGCTGCCCGCGCCGCAGGTGAGGAACTGGAGGTAGGCGCGCGCGTAGGGCTCCATCGAGCCGGAGATGTCGAGCAGCATCACGATCCGCCGCGGCGTGACGCGCCGGCGCCTGCGGGCGAGGCGGATCGGGTCGCCGCCGGTGCGCATGCTGCCGCGCAGCGTGCGGCGCAGGTCGATGTGGTCGCCGCGGCGGCTGCGCTCCTGGCGCCGCGTGCGCCGGGCCGGCGTCGCGATCCGCAGCCGTGCCATCAGGCGGTGGACCTCGGCCAGCTCGCGCGGGTCGAGCGCCTCGAAGCGCGTGCTGCGCAGCACCTCCTCGGCACTCGCGAGGACCGGCACCGGGGCCTCGCGCTCGGCGCCGTCCTCGCCGCCGGGCGGCCGCAGGCCCGGCGCGCCGGGCCCCGCCTGCTCGGCGGCCGGTCCCTCCGGCGGCGGGCCGGCGTGCTCCTCGGCCTCGCGCTCGTCCGCCGGGGCGGGGGCGCGCCGCACCTCCTCGGGCTCCGGCGCCGCGGGCGCCTCGCGGCCACCGAAGACCTCGCGGAAGACTGCATCGAAGGCGGGGGCCTGCGCCGCGTCGGTGACGAGCACGGAGCGCGCCGTCCAGTACAGGCGCCGGCGCGCCACGGGCTGCACGAGCGCGAGCGCGTCGGCCAGGCGCGCGGCGCGCTCGGCCGTCACCGGCAGGCCGGCGTCGTGCAGCCGGCGCCCGAACGCCGCGGCGAGCGCGGGAAGGTCCAGCTGCAGGGTCTCCACGCTGAACTCGCGGCCGGGCATCGTCACTCCCCGGCGCCCACGAGCTGCTCGAGGCCGGCTTCGCGCAGCGCCGCCTGATCTTCCTCGTACTTCAGGACCGAGCCGAGCGTGCGCTCGATCGCCGCGGCGTCGAGGCGCTCGACGCCCAGCAGCTCGAGCGCCGCCAGCCAGTCGATCGCCTCGGCGATCCCGGGGGGCTTCTGCACGTCGCTCGCGCGCATCCGCGCGATGGCATCGGCGACCTGCACGGCGAGCGTCTGCGAGGAGCCCCGCACGCGCCGGCGGATGATCTCGACCTCGCGCGCCGCCGACGGGTAGTCGATCCACTGGTACAGGCAGCGCCGCTTGACCGCGTCGTGCAGGTCGCGCGTGCGGTTCGAGGTCAGGACGATCACCGGCGGGTGCGTCGCGGTGATCGTGCCGAGCTCGGGGATCGTCACCGTCGCCTCGGCGAGCAGCTCCAGCAGGAACGCCTCGAAGTCGTCGTCGGCGCGGTCGATCTCGTCGATCAGCAGCACCGCGGGCCGCGGGCCGGGATGCTCGAGCGCGCGCAGCAGCGGACGGCGGATCAGATAGTCGGGGCCGAACAGGTCCGCCTCGGTGAGCCGCTCTCCGCTCGTGTCCGCCAGGCGGATGCTGAGCAGCTGGCGCGGGTAGTTCCACTCGTACAGCGCCTCGGCCGCGTCGATCCCGTCGTAGCACTGCAGGCGGATCAGCGGCGTGTCGAGCACGAGCGCGAGCGCCTTGGCCGCCTCGGTCTTGCCCACCCCGGCCTCGCCCTCCAGCAGCAGCGGCTGAGGCAGGCGCAGGCTCAGGAACATGCCGGTCGCGAGGCCCTCGTCCACGAGGTAGTCGACGTCCGCCAGCCGCCGCGCCAGCGTCTCGACGTCGGGCACGAGCTGGCGGACCTCACCCTCCGCCGTGCCGGTGACCTCGCGCGGGCTCATGGGGCGCCGGTCATTGCGGCGGCTCGGGGCGACCCTGCATCGCGGCCCACACGCGCGCCGGCGAGCAGGGCATGTCGATGTGATCGACGCCGTGCGTCTCGTGCAGCGCGTCGATGACCGCGTTGACGATCGCGGGCGGCGAGCCGACGTTCGGCGACTCGCCGACGCCCTTGGCGCCGAGCGGGTGGTGCGGGCACGGCGTGACCGTCTCGCCGAGCTCGAACGTGGGGCATTCCAGCGCCGTGGGGATCAGGTAGTCCATGAATGACGAGTTCAGGCAGTTGCCCTCCTCGTCGAACGTGATGACCTCCATCAGCGCGATGCCGATGCCCTCCGCCAGGCCGCCGTGGATCTGGCCGTCGACGATCATCGGGTTGATCCGCACGCCGCAGTCGTCGACCGCGATGAAGCGGCGGACCTTCGTCAACGCGGTCTCGGGGTCGATGTCGACGACGGCGATGTACGCGCCGCAGGGGTAGGTGAGGTTCGGCGGGTCGTAGATGACCTGCGCGTCCAGGCCGCCCTCCATGCCCTCGGGCAGCGGCTCGCCGCTGTACGCGCGCACGGCGATGTCCTCGATCAGCGCGCCCTTCTCGGGGTCGCCCTTGACGTACCAGCGGCCCTTCTCCCAGGCGAGGTCCTCCGGCCGCGTCTCGAGCATCGTCGCGGCGATCAGGCGCGCGCGGTCGCGCACCTTGCGCGAGACCACGGCGACGGCGGCGCCCGAAACGGGCGTCGAGCGGCTGCCGTAGGTGCCCAGCCCGTAGGGCGAGCGATCGGTGTCGCCGTGCCTGACCTCCACGTCCTCGGGCGGGATCCCGAGCTCCTCGGCGACGATCTGCGCGAACGTCGTCTCGTGCCCCTGGCCCTGCGTCTGCGCGCTGATGCTGACGACCGCCTTGCCCGAAGGATGCACGCGCAGGTCGGCGCCGTCGTTCATCGACATCCCCAGGATGTCCATGTGCTTGCGCGGGCCCGCGCCGACGCCCTCGGTGAAGAACGTGACACCGATCCCCATCAGCTCGCCGCGGGCGCGCTTCTCGGCCTGCTCGCGGCGCAGATCCTCGTAGCCGGCGATGTCCATCGCGACGCGCATCGTCTTGGCGTAGTCGCCCGAGTCGTAGGTCCAGCCGGTGGTCGTCTCGTAGGGGAACTGCTCGGGAGCGATGAAGCTGTTCATCCGCAGGTCGATCTGGTCGACGCCCATCTCCATCGCGAGCGCGTTGACCATGCGCTCGACGAGGTACACCGCCTCGGTGATGCGGAACGAGCAGCGGTAGGCGACGCCGCCGGGCGCCTTGTTCGTGTAGACGGCCTTGACCTTCACGTGCGCGGCCTGCAGGTCGTACGAGCCGCAGCAGATGTGGAAGAAGCCGGCCGGGAAGCGCGTCGGCTGCGCGGTGCTGTCGAAGGCGCCGTGGTCGGCGATCACGTCGACCTTCAGGCCGGTGATCCTGCCGTCCTTCGCGCAGATCGACGAGTGCATGATGTAGTCGCGGGCGAACCCGGTCGACAGCAGGTTCTCCGAGCGGTCCTCGACCCACTTGACCGGCACGCCGGCGACGATCGAGCCGGCGATGGCGCAGACGTAGCCGGGATAGATCGGGACCTTGTTGCCGAAGCCGCCGCCGATGTCGTTGCACATGATGCGGATCATGTGCTCGGGTAGCCCGGCGACGTGGGCGTAGACGGTGCGGTGCACGTGCGGCGCCTGGTTGCCGTTGTAGATGTCGAGCTGCCCGGTCTGCGGGTTGAAGTCCGCGATCATGCCGCACGTCTCGAGCGGCGCGGGATGGCAGCGCGGGTAGATGATGTCGCGCGTGACGACCGTGTCGGCCTCGGCGAAGACCCGCTCGGTCGCCTCCTCGTCGCCGGCCTCCCAGGTGGGGCTGGCGAGGTTGTCGACCTGACCCTCCTTGTCGTCGCGGATCAGCGGCGCGTCCGGGTCGAGCGCCTTGCGCGCGTTGACGATCGCGGGCAGCGGCTCGTAGTCGACCTCGATCAGCTGCAGCGCGTCGCGCGCGGAGTACTCGTCGGTCGCGATCACGAAGGCGACCTCCTGGCCCTGGAAACGGACCTTGTCGCCGGCGAGCACGGCCTGCGTGTCGTAGGAGATCGTCGGCATCCACGCCAGGCCGAGCGTCTCGAGGTCCTTCGCGGTGACGACCGCCGCGACGTTCGGGTGCGCGAGCGCCGCCGAGGTGTCGATCGACAGGATCCGCGCGTGGGCGTACGGGCTGCGCAGGATCGCCCCGTGGACCATCCCGGGCAGGCTGATGTCGTCGAGGTACGTGCCCTTGCCGCGGATGAAGCGCGCGTCCTCCTTGCGCTTGAGGCGGCCGAAACCGATCGGCCGCTCGGTGTGAGGGCTGGGAAGGTTCTCCACCGTGGCCATGCTCAGGCCTCCTGTCGCGTCGATGCCTCGTGGTCGGCGGCCCAGCGGACCGCCGCCACGATGTTCTGATACCCCGTACAGCGGCAGATCGCGCCCGAGATCGCGGTGCGGATCTCGAGGTCCGTGGGGTCCGGGTTCTCGTCCAGCAGCGCGCGGCCGGTCATCAGCATCCCGGGGGTGCAGAACCCGCATTGCAGGGCGTGCTTCTCATGGAAGCCCTGCTGGACGGGGTCGAGCTGCCCGTCGACCTCGAGCGACTCGACGGTGCGGATCTCGTGGCCCTCGCACATCACTGCGAGCGTGGTGCAGGACTTCACCGGCTGCCCGTCCATCAGCACGACGCACGCGCCGCAGTTGGACGTGTCGCAGCCCCAGTGCGTCCCGGTCAGCCCGGGCGTCTCGCGGATGAAGTGCACGAGCAGCAGGCGCGGCTCGATGTCGCGGGTCACGGGCTCGCCGTTGATCGTGATCGTCACCTGCATGATCAGGCCTCCTGGTGCAGTGCTCGTGCCGTGGCACGCCGCAGAGCGCGTTTGGTCAGTGTTCCGGCGAGGTGGCGCTTGTAGTCGGCGGGGCCGCGGCCGTCCGGCGTCGGCGCACAGTCCTCGGAGGCGATCTGCCCGGCCTGCTCGAAGAGCTCCTCCGACGGCGCCTTCCCGCGCAGCAGCTCCTCGGCCCTGGTCAGCTCGACGGTGATCGGTGCGACGGCGCTCAGGCCGATCCCGGCGTCCGAGATCGTGCCGCCGTCGATCCACACCGCCGCCGAGACGGCCGCGATCGCGTAGTCGCCCGCGCGCCGCTCGACCTTCTCGTGCGCGCTGCCGCCGCCGGGTCGCAGCGGCAGGCGCACCTCGGTGACCATCTCGCCCGCGCCGACGGCCGTCATGTACGGGCCGAGGTGGAACTCCCCCATGCCGACGACGCGCTCGCCGCCCGTCCCGCGGATCACGACGGTCGCCTTCAGCGCGGCGCAGACGGCCGAAAGGTCCTCGGCCGCGTCGGCCTGGCAGAGCGAGCCGCCGAGCGTCCCGCGGTTGCGCACCACGGGGTCGGCGATCACCTGCTCGGCGTCGCGGAAGACCGGGAACCGCTCGGCGAGCAGCTCGGACTTCAGCAGGTCGACGTGGCGGGTCAGCGCGCCGATGCGGATCTCGTCCCCCTCCGTGCGGATGTAGGCGAGCTCGTCGAGGTCGTTGATGTCGATCAGGTGCCCGGGGTTGGCGAGCCGCAGCTTCATCATCGGCAGCAGGCTGTGCCCGCCGGCGATGATCCGCGCGTCCGGCCCGAGCCGGTCGAGCGCCGCGATCGCCCCGTCGACGCTCGTGGCGCGCTCGTAGTCAAACGGTGCCGGCGTCTGCATCGGGCCTCCCTTCGGGATCGAGAACGGCGGCGGCGCCCGGCATGTGCCTGCGCACGCCCGGAGCGTCGCTCGGCTCGTACTGCACCGGCGCGTCGGTGCCGATGACCGGCGAGCGCGGCAGCTTCTCCGGGTGCGACTGCCGCAGCTCCGGGTAGAGCCCCAGCGCCGCCCCGGCGCCGCGCGAGACGTCGCGCAGGACCGGGCCGTTCGGGCTGGCGGCCGCGATCGGCGCCTCGCGGCCCAGCCGCGCGAGCGTGAGCACGCCGCGCGTGTACACCTCGGCGATCCGCGGCGCCTTCGTCGCGCCGCTGCCCGGGTGGTCGCGGAAGCCCTCCGCGCCCGCGCCCGGGTAGAGCCCGTCGACCAGGCCGATCGCGTCGGACATGCCGGCCTTCTTGACGAGCAGTCCCTCGAGCGCGCTGACACCCGCGTCGAGGTTCGCGTTGATCGTCGTCACGACCTCCCCGACGGGGGCGGTCTTCTCGATGATCTCGCCGACAGCGGCGATCGTCTGATCGAGGCCCTTCGTGATGCGCGCGAGCGCGACGATCGTCCAGATCAGGTACCACGCGAGCGCGGCGACGATCAGGACGACCGCGATGATGAGGACGACGCCGGCGCCGCTCATGACCCCGCCTCCGCGTCGTCGAGGATCACGTCGAGCGAGCCGCCGTAGTCCGCGACCCCGGCGACGGTGCGCACCGCCTGGTCCTGCGTCGTCAGCAGCAGCGCCGTCGCGTCGAGGTCCCTGGCCCCCGCGCGCGCGGCGGCGCTGATCGCGTCGACGCTCGGGACGATGCTGCGCGCCGCGCGCAGCACGCCGTGCAGCAGGTAGAGGACGACGGGCAGGACGACGAGCAGCAGCACGGCGTCCCCGATCCAGTAGAGCGTCATCGTGGCCTCCGCTCGGCGACGACGGCCGCCTTCGAGGCGATCCCCGGAAGGGCGCCGAGGATGGTGTCGAACTGCGCGTTGATCGCGCTGACCGCGGGCTCGAGCGGGCGCAGGTGCTCGGCCTCGACGGTGGTCAGCGCCGACGCGAGCGTCGCGAGCTTCCCGGAGATCGACTCCAGCCCGCGCCGCACGAGGATCAGCGCGGCGGCGACCACCGCGACGACGACCACGGCGAGCAGGACGCTGAGCAGGACCAGCCAGTGGGTCGTGCTCATGGCGCACCATACCCGTCGGTCAGCGCGTTCATGTAGCCGTCCTGGACGACGGCCTCGTCGACGATCAGCGCCAGCACGGGCGCGGTCGCCTCCAGCTGCGGGATGTTCGCCGTGTTGCCCGCGATGTCGCCCGCAACGGCGAGCAGCGCGTCGGCGGACTGGTCGATGTCGTTGACGGTGCGCACGAGGATTGCCAGCAGGGCGGCGACGATCAGCGCCGCGACGAGGCCGATCCCCAGCGCCACCGTCCACAGCGTCGTGGCGGATGCGGCGAGCTCGAAGGTCATCTGCCGACCGCCACCTTCCGCAGCGCGCGCGCCGAGTGCAGGATTCGCACGCCCGAGTCGTTGATGCGCGCGATGCCCGGCAGCTCCGCGGTCTGGGTGCGGACGACCTCGAGTCCCTGCACCGCGGCCCGCGCCTGGCGCGCGATCCGCCTGGCGAGGACGAGGATCGTGATCACGATCGCCGCGACCACGAGCACCACCACGATGCCGAGGACGAGCCCGGCGGTCCATCCACTGGACGCACCGATCACTGTGGTCATGCCACACCTCCTGCCGTCGAAGTGACCATCTGAGGTTCCGGTGACACCATCGCCGGATTGGGGTGGCGCGTCAACTGCCAACCGCTCGTGGCGTGTCGGCGGGGCGCCGCTGTGGCCGCGCCGGTGCGCTGATTGAATGGTCCCATGCACGAGACGCCCGGCGATCTCGCCGCGCTGCAGGAGCTGATCGACCGCAGCTACGCCCACGCGGGGGCGCACCTGCTGCGGACGGCATCTTCCACCGCGGCGCCTTCCACTTCGGCTCGGCGCCGGACTCGGTGCGCCTGCGCCACATCCGCGCCCGGCCGCAGGTCAGCGCGACGCACCTGCCGGGCGAGGAGCTGGCGGTGACGGTCCACGGCCGCGCCGTGCAGGTCGACGTCCAGGGCGAGGAGGACGCGGGCCTGCGTCGCACGCTGCTCGACGTCTACGTCCCGCGCTACGGCGCCGAGTGGGAGGAGTTTCTCGATTCCGGCCCCGTCTACGCGCGGATCGAGGCCGAGCGGATGTTCACCTTCCACGCGGAGCCTGACGCATGAGAGCCGTCGTCTGCGAGCATGCCGAGCTGTCGGTGACCGAGCTGCCGGAGCCCGTTCCCGGCCGCGGCCAGGTCCGGATCCGGACGCTGCGCTGCGGCATCTGCGGCTCGGACCTGCACGCCCGCCACGGGATCGACGCCTGGGCCGACCTGACCGCGCGCATGGGGTACGACCGCCTCGGGCGCTCCGACGAGCAGATCGTCTTCGGCCACGAGTTCTGCGGCGAGGTCGCCGAGTACGGCCCCGGTGCCCGCGGGCGTGTGCCGGTGGGCGCGCACGTCGT
>Ga0208851_1000557_pt1 | contig 15817 bp, 12 predicted proteins | sample NGESurshal092012_FD_184481 | JGI IMG/M metagenome (GOLD analysis project Ga0208851, IMG submission 184481) | Arctic peat soil microbial communities from Barrow, Alaska - NGEE Surface sample 415-2 shallow-092012 (SPAdes) | ecosystem: Environmental > Terrestrial > Soil > Wetlands > Peat ... | reverse complement strand
AGTTCCCGCCCGGCATCCTCGAGCTGCTCCGGCTGCCGGACCTCGGGTCGAAGAAGGCGGCCGCGCTCCACAAGGCGCTCGGGATCGGGAGCATCGAGCAGCTGGAGCTGGCCTGCCGTGAGCAGAGGGTCCGTGGGCTCAAGGGCTTCGGAGAGCGCAGCGAGCAGAAGATCCTCGCCGGCATCGAGCTGTACCGATCGGCGCACGCCCGCCGCCGGCTGGGGGACGTGCTCCCGGTCGCGCACGCGCTGCTGGCCGAGGTCCGTGCCGCGCCGGGCGTGGTCCGGGCAGAGGTCGCGGGCAGCGTCCGCAGGTGGTGCGAGCTGGTCTCCGACGTGGACCTGGTGGCATCCGCGCCCGAGGCAGGCCCGGTCCTCGCCGTCCTGGCTGGGCAGTCAGGCGTCCGTGAGGTCCTGGGACAGGGCGAGAGCAAGTGCTCGGTCCGGATGGAGGACGGGCTCCAGGTGGACCTCCGGGTGCTCCCGGACCAGGACTACGCCACCGCCCTCCACCACTTCACCGGCTCGAAGTCCCACCACGTCCGGCTCCGCGGACGGGCGCGAGACCTCGGGCTCACCATCAGCGAGTGGGGCGTGTTCCGCGGGGACGAGAAGCTCGCCGCCCCCACCGAGGAGGCGCTCTACGCCCACCTCGGCATGGCGTACGTGCCGCCCGAGCTCCGGGAGGACGTGGGCGAGTTCGAGGCCGCGCTCGATGGCTCCCTCGCACGGGACCTGCTCCAGGGCTCGGCCGTCCAGGGGGTCGTTCACAGCCACAGCACCTGGAGCGACGGCCGCTCGAGCCTGGAGGACATGGCCCGCGCTGCGGCGTCGATGGGCCTTCGCTACCTCACCGTCACCGACCACAGCGCTGCGGCGGCCTACGCCGGCGGGCTCGACGAGACGCGGGTCCGCTCGCAGTGGGAGGAGATCGCCCGCCTCCAGGAGGCGGTGCCGGAGATCCGGCTCTTCAGAGGACTCGAGGTGGACATCCTCGAGGATGGGGCGCTCGACCTCTCGGACCGGCTCCTGGCCGAGCTGGACGTGGTCATCGCCTCGGTGCACGTCCGCCACGGGCAGGACGAGGCGGCGATGACCGCCCGCGTGCTCCGTGCGCTGGACCACCCGTGCACCGACGTGCTCGGGCACCCGACCGGCCGCCTCCTCCAGAAGCGGGATCCGTCGCCGCTCGACATGCCCGCGGTCGTCGAGCGCGCGGCACGCCGTGGCGTTCTCCTCGAGGTCAACGGCAACCCGGATCGGATGGACCTCTCGGCCGAGCACGTGCGGCTGGCGCTGCAGGCCGGCGCCCGGCTGGTGGTGTCGGCCGACGCCCACAGCACGCTGGCCCTGCACAACGTGGCATTCGCCGTCCACACGGCGAGAAAGGGGGGCGCCCGGACGGCGGATGTCCTGAACACGCGCGGGCCCGACGAGTTTCTCGCCGAGATCCGCCGGCGCCGGAACGCCACGCGCGCCTGAGTCACGCGCCGCCCGCGATGCGCCCACCCCACAGCCGTCCCTCCGGCGCGTGGGGGCGAGGCAGCGCTTTGCACCTGTCATCCGGGCGTGGGACATTTTCGGCCGCGTCCCCGACAGATGGCCTCGACCCCTGCGATCAGCCCGCCCGACCCGCTCCTGGGAACCACGGTGGGCAGCTTCCGCCTCGTCCGGCGCATCGGGCACGGCGGGATGGGCTCGGTCTACCTGGGCGAGCAGACGCTGATCGGGAGCAAGGTCGCGGTGAAGGTGCTCCACGAGCACCTCGCCTCGGACGCCTCGCTGGTGCAGCGGTTCTATGCCGAGGCGAGGGCGGTGAACCTCATCGGTCACCCGAACATCGTCAACATCTTCGACATGAGCGTCGTGCCGCCCCGGCGCTACTACCTCATCATGGAGTACCTGGAGGGGGAGCCTCTCTCCGCGGCGCCTGCCGCACCGATGGCGCCGGAGCGCGCGCTGCCGATCCTCATCCAGGTCTGCCAGGCGCTCCAGGCCGCCCACGCGCGCGGCGTGGTGCACCGGGATCTCAAGCCCGAGAACATCTTCCTCTGCCGCCGCGACGGCCCGCCGTTCGTGAAGATCCTCGACTTCGGGATTGCCAAGCTCTTCGGCGGCGAGATGCAGGAGGGTCAGACCCACGCCGGATGGATCGTCGGCACGCCCGAGTACATGGCGCCGGAGCAGGGGGCCGGAGACGCGCTGGATGGCCGCGCCGACATCTACGCGCTCGGGGTCATCGCCTACCGGCTCGCCACCGGCCGGCTGCCCTTCACCGGGGGCGGGGTCACCGGTGTCCTGCTCGCGCACCGGGACACGCCGCCCGTTCCCCCCCGCGAGCTCAATCCCAGGGTGAGCGACGCGTGGTCCGAGGCGATCCTCGCTGCCCTCGCGAAGCGCCGCGAGGACCGGTACGCTGACGCCGACGCGTTACGGGCCGCGCTGGAGCGTGCCCTCGCCCGGACCGCCGCGAGCAGCACGCCGCCGGCCACGGCCGGTGCGGCGACGCCGCCGCAGGCCACCCCGCGCGTCCCCACGCCGCACGTCACCCACGCGCCCGCGCCCTCGAGCGTCGCCCAGGCGCCTGCGAGCTTCCGGGGCACCCTGCTCATCGAGGGCGTGTCTCGGACAGTCGACCTGCGCGATCTGTCGCGCGCCGGCGTCTATGCCTGCGTTCCCGAGCCGCTGCCCGCGCTCTTCACCCGGGTGCAGGTCTCGCTCGAGGTGCCCGCCGGCGTGCTCACCCCGGCCGAGGTGGTGCGGCAGGTGCCCGAGGTGCAGGCCCGGGCCTGGGGCTTCGCTGCCGGCGTCGCGCTGCAGTTCCTCGAGCCGGCGCCACCCTTCCGTGAGGCGGTGTCGCGGCGGCTCCGTGGGCTGGCCCCGCTCGCCGCGTCCGTCTCGGGCGACCCCGCCGCCGAGCGCATCCTCGCTCGCGCCCGCACCGCGCCGGGAGATCCGTACGTGCGTCTCGGGCTCCCGCCGGACGCCGAGTTCGACGACATCCGCTCCCGCTGGCGCGAGCTGCGGAACGAGCTGGAGAGCCTGCAGCAGCGCGGAACCAACCCCGGGCAACAGGACGAGGCCCGGCGGCTCCTCGCGAAGCTGAACGAGTCCATGGAGCGCATCGCCACGCCAGCGCGCCGGGTGGAGACCGACGCCGAGGCGGGCAACTTCCGCGGAGTGGCCCGATGCATCGCCGCCGGCCTGACCGTTACTGCCCTGGAGGACCACCGGGCGCGGTTCCTCGGCCGCCACGTGGGCGCCGACTCCCGGGCGCACGTCCAGGCTGCGGCGGCGCGCGGCTTCGAGGCGAGCGGACAGCGCTCCCAGGCCCTCGACGCCTACGAGCGCGCGCTGGAGATGGATCCCCTCAACCTCGCCCTGCTGCAGCGCTACTGGGCGCTGCGCCAGCGCGGAGGCTCCGGCACGTGAAGAGCTTCCTCCTCTCCACCCTGCTTCCCGAGCTGGACCTCCGGGACGAGGCGGCCTTCGCCCGCGCGCACCCGGCGCCGTGGCTGCTCCGCGAGCCCACCGCCTGGCACCCGACCAACCCGGACAGCCCGCTAACGCTGCACATGCCCGCGACCGCGGCCGCCCCGCTGGAGGGGTCTGCGCTGGCCATCGCGCTCGAGCCGGTGCTCCGGGACGCGACGCAGGTCACTCTCGGCCGGAGCCCCTCCTGCGACCTGGTCATCGAGGAGGGCACGGTCAGCCAGCTGCACCTCGTGTTCCGCCAGGCAGACGAGGGCTGGACGGTGGAGGACCCAGGCTCGACCAACGGCTCCTGGCTCGACGGGGTGCGCCTGGAAAAGGCCGTGCCCAGGAAGCTCGGCGAGGGAGCCCGCCTGCAAGCCGCGCAGGTGCTCTTCACCTATGTGTCGTCCACCGGGCTGTGGCGCCGGCTGGAAGCCGAGGCGCTCCGGCATTGAGCCCGCCGCTGGTCGCGGTGCTCGCGGCGCTCGCGCTCGGCGAGCCGGCCGCCCCTGCTCCTCCCTCCTCGGGCGCGCTCCGGCGCGCCGCCGAGGCCGGGAGCCGTGCGTCACTGCGGGTGCTCGGAAGCCGGACCGCGGCCGGGGTGCTGGTGGGAGCGGACGGGCAAGTCCTCACCCTGTCCGCGCTGGTGCACGGGAGCGCGTGCCTGGTCGAGCTGGGGGATGCACGGCACACCGCGCACGTGGTGGAGCGGCTACCCTCGCTCGGCCTCGTCCTGCTCGCCATCGACGGGGATGGGCCCTTCCCGGCGCCGGCGGCACGGCTGGAGGCCCCGGCGGGCGGAGAGTGGGTGGTCGGTCTCGGCGAGGACGGGCGGTCGCCCCGGCTCGGACGGGTCCTCCGGAGCGGTAGCGGACCCTGGTTCGATGTCTCGCTGCGCCTGCCGCCGGGGAGCCCGGTGCTGGACGGACAGGCGCGGCTGGTCGGCGTCGTCACGGCGCGGCGCACCTCCTCGTCGCAGGTCGCCGCGCTGGGCTCCGTCCGCGCGCGACTGGGGCAGGCGCCGTGACCCGGGAGGTGCCGTGAGCCGGGAAGGCGTGCTGCGTCAGGCCCTCATCCTCTGGGCGGTCGCCTTCGCCGCCATCGTGGGGGTCTCGCTGGTGGCTCCGCCGCCGTGGGCGAAGGTGACGGCGGTCGTGGCGTTCCTCTATCTGCCGCTCGCGGCCATGCACGGGACTGGCGAGGACGCGCGCGACTACGGCGTGACACTCGCGCGGTGGCGGACCGACGTTCTGCTCGCGCTCGGCCTGCTCCTCGTGGTTGCGCCGGTGTTCGTGCTCGGGTACCGGGCCTGGCTCGGGTGGCTTCTGTCCCAGGCACGGACGGGCCCTCCGCCGGGGCTGGCGTTCCACCCGCGGCTGCCTGCCGGTTTCGGGTGGAGCAACGTGGTGGACGAGCTGTTCGTCACCGCCCTCCCCGAGGAGTTCTTCTACCGCGGCTGGCTGCAGGCACGGCTGAAGCGAGTCTGGCCCGGTGGGGCACACCTGGCGGGCGCGGTGGTGGGGCCCGCCTTCCTCCTCACCGCGGCGCTCTTCGCGGTGGGGCACCTGGCCATCTTCCAGGCCTCCCGCCTGGCGGTCTTCTTCCCCGCGCTGCTCTTCGGCTGGCTGCGTGAGCGAACGGGGACGGTGGTGGGCAGCACCCTGTTCCACGCCGCCTGCAACATCCTCGCGAAGGTGGTGGCCTCCTCCGTCAGCCCGCTCTGGGACGCGCGGTAGCGGCGCCCGCTGCAGACCCGGGCTCAGACCAGCTCGGGTTCCAGGCTGGGCCCGACCCCCAACGCCCCACCGTCCGGGATGGGCAGCCAGTGGGCGCCCGCTCCGAGAGGAATCGAGGTGACGGCGACCGAGCGGGACCGGAGGTGCGCGCGCACCAGCGAGCGCGACTTCGAGTGCTCGTCCAGCGCACAGCGGGCGCACTGCGCGTCCCCTTCGAGGAGGCGCATCTGCGCCGGGAGGTCGCCGGTGCGGGCGGCCAGGAGCACGCGCCCATCCGTCGCCATGAGGAGCAGCCGTGCGGCGCGCGCGGCGCCCTCGGCCGCCGACCGCCGGGTGAGGACCCGGGCCACCTGACCGAGCATGCGCGCGCCGTCGCGGGCGACGAGCGGGCGGTTCTGGTCGGGCGCGGGCAAAGCACCGAGGAACAGCGCGAAGCTCGCCGCCGCCGCGGTGCGCGTCCCCACCGCCCGGAGCAGATGCGGCGGCAGCTCGGCATCGAGCCAGGCCTGGACCCGGGGGAACGCCTCCAGGTCTCCCTCGCAGGAGAAGAGCCACGGCCCGTGCCTCAGCGGCTGAACGTCCTCATCGAGAGACGAGGCGCCCGGGCCGATCGCCTGGGCGCGGTAGATCAGCACCGAGGCCGTGCCAGCGAGCTCCGGGTCGGCCAGGGAGCGGGGCGCGACGCGGGCCGCCCACCGGCGGAGGAGCAGCTCCCCGGCCGCAACCGTCCCGAGGCCGACCAGGGTGGTCGAGTGTGTGCTGATTCCCAGCTGCACTTGCGCGCCGAGCCGGAGCAGCTGGCACCCGAGGAGGTCCGGGTGCGAGGTGAGAATACCGAAGCTTCCGCCCATCTGGTTCCGTCGTGCCTCCGCGGAGAGAAGGTAACATCTCGAGCCGCCGCGAACCGGGGGGCGTCGGGTCTTTGTCCCCCCTGCGCTCCCGACCCGATCCCCGCGTCAAGGAACTCGGCACTGGAGGGTGCATGGCGGACGACATCGCGATCGGCATCGACCTCGGGACGTCGTACTCCTGCGTGTCGATCGTCGAGAACGGTGAGCCGGTGGTACTCCCGAACGAATGGGGCGAGGTCAATCACGCCTCGGTGGTGTCGTTCCTCGAGGACGGGACGGTGCTGGTCGGCAACACCGCCAAGCGCAACATCATCACCCGCGCCGAGAGCACCGTCTATTCGGCCAAGCGCTTGATTGGCCGGTACTTCTTCTCCGACGAGGTGAAGAAGGCCATGGCGGTGATGCCGTACCGGATCGCCGAGGGCGAGAACAACTCGGTCCGCATCCAGGTCCGTGACCAGCTCTACTCGCTGCCGGAGATCTCCGCGCTGGTCCTCAAGGAGATGAAGGCCATCGCCGAGCAGTATCTCGGTCGGCCAGTCACCAAGGCGGTCGTCACCGTCCCTGCGTACTTCAACGACAACCAGCGCCAGGCGACCAAGGACGCGGGCCGGATCGCCGGCCTCAACGTCCTGCGCATCCTGAACGAGCCCACCGCGGCGGCGCTCGCCTACGGCTTCGGACGCGACGTCAACCAGCGGGTGGTGATCTACGACCTCGGCGGCGGCACCTTCGACGTGTCCATCCTCGAGATTGGCAAGGACGTGTTCGAGGTGCTCTCGACGGCCGGTGACACGTACCTCGGCGGCGACGACTTCGACGACCGGATCATGACCTGGCTGGCGGACGACTTCCTCGCCCGCACGCGGCTCGACCTCCGACAATCCAAGTACTGCCTCCAGATGCTCAAGGAGGCCGCGGAACAGGCCAAGATCGACGTGGGCCAGAACGTCACCGCGGACATTCTCTGCCAGAACATCTGCCAGGACGCGTCCGGAAAGGTGATGGACCTCCGGGCCACGCTCACCCAGGACCAGTTCAACCGGATGGTGATGGACCTGGTGCAGCGCACCTTCAAGGTCTGCGACGAGGCCCTCCAGAGCGCGCGGCTCACCGCGGCGGACGTCGACGCCGTCATCATGGTCGGTGGGCCCACCCGGCTGCCGATCGTGCAGAACTCGGTCCGCCATTACTTCCAGAAGGAGCCGCTGGAGGGGATCAACCCCGACCAGGTGGTGGCGATGGGCGCGGCGCTGCAGGCGCACGCGCTGATGGACGCCAAGACCGAGACCTTCCTGGTCGACGTCACCCCGCTCACCCTCCGCATCGGGACAGTGGGTGGCTTCACCGAGCGCATCATCGAGAAGAACACCCCGGTCCCCATCGATCGCTCCAAGACCTTCACCACCAGCCGCGACGGACAGGAGCGGGTGAAGATCCGCGTCTACCAGGGCGAGTCGAACCGCGCCGACGAGTGCGAGATGCTCGGAGAGTTCGAGTTCGCCGGGTTCCGGGTGGGCTACCGGGGCGAGGTGAAGATCGAGGTCACGTTCGAGATCAACACCGATGGCATCGTCAACGTCTCCGCTGCGGACGTCGAGACGGGGCAGAAGACGTCGACCACCATCTCGCTCTCCTCCGGCCTGAGCGAGGCGGACATCCAGCGGTCCATCCAGCAGAACCGGCAGACACGGCTCGCCCGGGGTGCGATGGTGCACCCGGTCCCGCCCGGCACGTCGCGCGACGTCCTGCCCGAGCTGCCGAGCGCCGTGGAGGGATGAGCGCAGCCGTGGCCGACGCGCCCGACACTCCGGGCTCCACGCCTCCCGGTGCCCCGGGCGGTCCGGCCCGTCCCACCACCACGCAGCCGCTCGCCCCGGTCGCGCCGGCGGAGCTGGCAGAGGGCGCGTTCGAGACCACCGGCTCGTTCCAGACGGCCGCCACGGGCGTTCCCATCCTGGATGCGCCGTTCCCCCCAGCTCCGCCTCCCGCTGCCAGGCCCGGAGCGCCGATGGCCCGGCCCCCGACCCCTGGAGTGCCACTTCCCGCGGCACCGAGTCCTCCGCCCCGGACCCGGACGGCGCCACCGGGCACGCCAGCGGTGGCGGGTGCCGGGGCGGGTCCGCCCGCCGCGGCCGCCCTCGTCCCCCCCCGGTCGGGGGTCCCTCGCGCCGCCCCGGCCGCTCCCACCGGCGCGGGCACTTCAGCCACGCGCCCGGCTGCGGCGGCCGGTGCAACGGTGGAGCCTCGCACCGGACCGCCGACGCCCGGTGCGACACCCGTACCTCGCTCCATGCCAGTTCCGGGGCCGGGCGCGACCGGCACGGGAGCTCCGGTCCTTCGCCCCCCCGCGACTGCAGCCGGCAGTCCGGTGTCCGGCGCTTCGGCGCCTCGCCCGGGTGCCGCGCCGGGCCCGCGCGCCACTCCGATGGGCTCACCCACCGGCGAGTTCTTGACCGAGCAGGCGCGCGCCGCCGCCCCGGCCCCACAGCCCGGCGTTCTTCCAGCAAAGGTCTTCCGGCCAGCCACGGCCGGTCAGGGGGGCGCGCCGCTCCCGTCCCTCGGGGTCAACATCGCTCCGCTCATCCCGCCGCTCGCACCGGTGAAGGAGCCGGCGGCACGCAGTCGCCCGGTGCGGCAGACGCCTCGGATCCCGCACAGCCCCACTCGCGACCCGATGAGCGAGACCAGCCTCGGCATCCCGGTCATGCCACCGCTGCCGCCAGCCGATGCGGGGGCGCTGCGCTCGCTCGACGTCCGCATCGCGCCCATGGTGCCGCCGGTGACCGCGATGGCCGCCGCTCCGGCCGACCCCGAAGCCCAGGTGGGGTGGAAGGCAGAGCGGCTGGACACGCTCGACTACTTCGAGCTGCTCGGCCTGCCCATCACCGCCAGCGCGGCCGAGGTGAAGCGCGCGTTCTACCGCGAGAGCCGGGCGTACCACCCGGACCGCTTCTTCCATCTCACCGACGAGCTCTTCAAGGCCCGGGTGCACGACGTCTACAAGCGGGTGACCGAGGCCTATTACGTGCTCCGCGACGACGTGCGCCGCCGGAAGTATCTGGCCGACGTCACCGGTCCCGAGCGGGCAATGAAGCTCCGGTTCGATGAGCTGTCGGAGCAGGAGACGCGGGCGGCGGTGAAGCAGCAGGCCGCCGAGCAGATTGGCCTGAACCCCAAGGCCCGGCAGCTGTTCCAGAACGCGATGGCGGACCTCGAGAACGGCAACCTTGCCGCCGCCGAACGCGGGCTCAAGATGGCGCTGACCTACGAGAAGGAGAACGCCCTGTACAAGGAGAAGCTGACTCTGGTGCAGGCCCAGCTGCACGAGCAGTCCCGCGGGCAGCAGTTCAAGATCACGTGACCGTCGACCTGGTGGTCCTCGCCCTGGTGGCGCTCGGGGCGGTGTTCGGAGCCCGGGCCGGCGCGGCCCGTCAGCTCGCGGGCTGGGGAGCGCTCGTGCTGGCCGCGCTCGCTGCCCGCCCCGGAGGCGCGCTCCTCGGAAAGACGTTCGCCCAGGCGTTCCACACCTCGGAGGCACTCGGTGCCGTGGCGGCGGGCTTCGCCACGTTCGTCGTCGTGGCGGTCATGGTCCGGTTCATCGGCAAGTGGATGCTCCAGGGCGTCCTGGGCGGGAGCGACCCGGCGGACCGCGGCACCGATCGCGCCCTGGGCGCGCTGCTGGGCGGCGCCAAGCTCCTGGCCGTCGCCTGGGTTGCCATCTCGGCGCTGGTCTTCGTCGAGGACAACGTGCAGTTCACCGGGAAGGGGCTGGGGGTCTCGCCGAAGGACTCGACCGCCTTCGCCATCGCCCGGCAATGGAACCTCTTTTCCTCCCCGTTCTTCTCCGGGGCCGCGGACCTGCTCGCCGCGCAGAAGATCTTCCGTTCCCCGGAACTGTTCCAGAAGCTGCAGGCGAACCCAGCAGTGGCGGCGCTGCAGAAGAACCCTCATTTCCGCGCCGTCCTCGCCAATCCCGAGGTGAAGGAAGCCCTGGACAGGGGTGACCTCGTGTCCCTGCTCAAGAACGCCTCGGTCCACCGGCTGCTCCAGGACTCCGAGGCGCGAGGCCAGCTGGCGAAGCTCCGGGAGGCCGTCGACGAGGTCAAGCCTGCGGTGACGTCGAAACCGGTTGCTCCCCGCCCCGCAGCGGTTAAGTGAGCGCCCCATGGCGATGCCCGACGTCGGCGACAAGGCCCCTGCGTTCAGCCTCCAGGACCAGTCCGGGAAGGCGGTGAAGCTCTCCGACTTCAAGGGCAAGAAGGTGGTCCTCTACTTCTACCCGAAGGACGACACCCCGGGCTGCACGAAGGAGGCCTGCGCATTCCGAGACGAGCACTCGGCGCTGCTCAAGGCAGGCGCGGTGGTGCTCGGAGTGAGCCCCGACTCGGAGGCGAGCCACGTGAAGTTCGCGGGCAAGTACAAGCTCCCCTTCCCGCTCCTGGTCGACGACGGGCACGCCGTCTCCGAGAAGTACGGAGCCTGGGGCGAGAAGTCGATGTACGGGCGGAAGTTCATGGGCATCACCCGCTCCACCTTCCTGATCGACGGCGCGGGGAAGGTCGCCCGGGTGTGGCCGAAGGTGAAGGTGGACGGGCACGTGGACGAGGTGCTCGAGACCATCCGGGAGAGCTGACCGTCCGCCCGCCCAGGTGCTGCCGGGAGCCGGGCGCAGTCACATTCATGTTTCCCGGTTCCCCGGGGGCGGCAGTTGACGGGCCCCTGTGTTTCTCTATTGTGCGCGGCCACCTGCAAGACAGGAGCCGCTCCCCGGAGGTCGTGACCTCACGATGCCCATCTCACCCCCGCAACCGTGGACCCTGGCCGATGCCTTCGAGACCTACGGCGTCCGTAGCTGGGGCGCGGGGTACTTCGGCATCAACGACAAGGGCAACGTCACCGTCCACGCGGACGGGAACGGCCACTCGATGGACCTCAAGGAGCTGGTGGAGGAGGTCCGCCGCCGGGGCATCGGCCTGCCCTTGCTCATCCGGTTCACCGACGTGCTCCGAAGCCGTGTGGTGCACCTGAACGAGGCGTTTCGCCGGGCCATCGCCGAGCACGGCTACCGGGGCGCCTACAAGGGCGTCTATCCCATCAAGGTGAACCAGCACCGGTACGTGGCCGAGACCATCGTCGAGGCCGGCAGGCCGTACGCGTACGGGCTCGAGGCGGGCAGCAAGCCCGAGCTGCTGGCGGTGATGGCGCTGCTCGACAGCGAGGACGCGCTCATCGTCTGCAACGGCTACAAGGACGAGGAGTACATCGAGACCGCGCTCTTCGCCTCGCGGCTGGGCCGCAAGGTGGTTCTGGTGGTCGAGAAGCCGAGCGAGATCCCGCTGATCGCCGAGGTGTCGCGCCGGGTGGGCGTGCGCCCGCGGATCGGCATCCGGGTGAAGCTGTCCACCCGCGGCGCCGGGAAGTGGGAGGCCTCGGGCGGAGACCGGAGCAAGTTCGGGCTGTCGTCGAGCGAGCTCGTCGACTCGATGGACTTCATGCGGAAGGTGGGCATCCTCGACACCTTCGAGCTGCTCCACTTCCACCTCGGGAGCCAGGTCTCGAACATCCGCAACTTCAAGAACGCGCTGCGCGAGGCGAGCCGCTTCTACGTCGAGGTCTCGCAGGCGGGCGCGCCGCTCAAGTACCTGGATGTCGGCGGAGGCCTGGGGGTCGACTACGACGGGAGCCAGACCAACTTCACCTCGTCGATGAACTACACCACCCAGGAGTACGCGAACGACGTGGTGTTCAGCGTCCTGGAGGCCTGCAACGAGGCCGGGGTGGAGCACCCGACCCTGGTCTCCGAATCCGGCCGGGCGGTGGTCGCCCACCACGCGGTGCTGGTGACCGAGGTGCTGGGGGTGAGCGAGTTCGACACCCACGGGATCCCCGAGATGCTCTCGGACGACGCCTCGCCGGTGGTGCGCAAGCTGCTGGCCACCTACAAGGAGCTGACCCGGAAGAACGTGCTCGAGGCGTACCACGACGCCACCGAGTACAAGGAGGAGTGCCTCACCCTGTTCTCACTGGGGCACCTGAACCTCGCCGACCGGGTACTGGCCGAGAACCTCTTCTGGGCCCTGTGCCAGAAGATCCTCCGCACCGCGCGCGAGCTGGACGAGATGCCCGAGGAGCTGGAGACGCTCGAGCGCCAGCTCGCGGACACCTACTTCTGCAACTTCTCGGTCTTCCAGTCGCTTCCGGACAGCTGGGCGATCGACCAGCTCTTCCCGATCATGCCCATCCACCGGCTCACCGAGCGGCCCTCGCGCCGGGCGGTTTTGGCGGACATCACCTGCGACTCGGACGGGAAGATCGAGCACTTCATCGACCGGCGCGACGTGAAGGACGTGCTGGAGCTCCATCCCATCAACCAGGACGACTACTTCCTGGGCATCTTCCTGGTGGGGGCGTACCAGGAGATCCTCGGCGACCTGCACAACCTCTTCGGCGACACCAACGCGGTGCAGGTCTCGCTCGGGCCGACCGGCGGCTACCTCATCGACCACGTCGTGGCCGGGGACTCGGTGACCGAGGTCCTGAACTACGTGAGCTACTCCAAGGACGACCTGGTGGCCCGGGTGCGCCGCTTCGCCGAGGAAGCGCTCCGCAAGGGGTCGATGACGCTCGACCAGTCGCGCCAGCTGCTCCGGGCGTACGAGGACGGCCTCGCCGGTTACACCTACCTCGAGCGCGAGGTGGACGCACCCGCTGCGGCGAGCTCCGGCCCGCTCCGGTTGGTGGAGAAGACCGAGGTAGCGGGGCGCCCGTCCACCGGCACCGCCGGCTGATCACGTCCGTCCCGGCAGTGTCAGTAGTGAAACCGCGTCTCGACCTTCACGTCGGGGTGGAGAGTCCGCATCACCGGGCAGTTGTGCGCGACCTCCTCCATCCGTTGCCGCTTCTCGGGCGCCAGGTCCGGCGGCATCCAGAGGTCGACCACCAGCGTCCCGATCCGCCGAGGGGCCGGATGCATGTGCTTCTGGACCCTGCCCCGGGTCTTGCCCCACGGCGTGCCCTCCCGCCGCGCGACGATGGCCATGGTGGTGATCATGCAGTCGAGCAGTCCCGTCGCGACCAGGTCCGTCGGCGAGAACCCCGAGGCGTCTCCGCCGTTGTCACGGGGCGCGTCGGTGACGGTGGTCGCCCCGCTCGGGCCATGGGTGACGCGGACGTGGTACCCGCCCACCGACTCGGCGCTGATCTCCACGAACTGCGGCTGCTCGGCCATCAAGGACCTCCGGAGAGCGATGGCGTGCAACGATAACCCATCGAAGGCGTGGCGTTCAGCACCGCCTTGGCAGGACTCAGCGGACGAGCATTTCGTGTGTCCCCCGGGTAGGCGAGGCACTCTCCGGGCTCCAATCAATGGTGCCGAGGAGCTTCTTCTTCCGCTTCGCCACGTCCCGGTCCAGGAATGCGATGGCGTCGGTCATCCTGTCCATCAGCCGCATCGGCGCGCGCTTCGCCCCGGTCGAGAAGAGCGCGTGGGTCAGCCAGGGAAAGACGGCGGTCACGTCGGTGTGCACGTAGACCGAGCCGGTCTCCACCGCCTCGACGGACACCTTGCCCCAGGTGTGACCCTCGCCGGCCGGACAGCTCGAGAGCGCCCCGTTGTCCACCGGGTCCACGCAGAACTGGAGGTCGATGTCGAAGCCGGTGGTGGGCACCGAGAGGATCTGGTCCAGCAAGGGCTCGCCCTGCAGCGTGTAATTCTTCGGAACGCCGCCGCCGAGGATCCAGATCGCCAGCTTCTTGCTCCCGTGGTGCCGGCAGAAGTGCTGCATCGCCGCCATGGAGTAGACGTCGTCGTTGATGTCCAGCTCGAACTTGAACTCGGGGCCGAGCAGCCGCTTCAGCTTCACCACGTTCAGGAAGATGCTCCCGTCCTGCACCGCGCCCACCCAGATCGGGACGGCGTGCTTGTAGGCGGTGGCGAGCAGTGACGGCTGCTTCACCCCGAGCGACCGCTCGATGCCGTGGACCGCCTTGCCGAGCAGGTAGTGGAACTCGGGGGTGGTCATCTTCCGCTGGAACTCGGGACGGCGGATGATGGCGCTGAAGAGCCGGTCGGTGTCGAGCAGCGCCTCCTCCCAGAAGCCCAGATCGTAGATCCGGATGATCCGCGCCAGCCGCATCTGGAGGTCGCCCGCGTTCGGGTTCACCTCGCGGATGGCGTGCCCGATGATCCGGTGGGCGTCGTGGTACAGGTTCGCGCCGGTGGTGGTGAGCGCGCTCATCACCCCGCGCTCGATGAGCGGGATGAGGCAGCTCTGGTGCAGCCCTGCCGGCGTCATCGCGCCCGAGAGCGTCAGGAAGACGCTGCAGTCCTCGGCCACGCTCCGCTGCATCAGCTCGAATGCGGTCCGCTCCTGGCGCCCCACGTAGGCGCCAAAGGCGTGGGCGAGCAGGTCGGCCGGCTTCTCCCGTCCGGTGATGGGCCGGGGATCGACGCTCCGGGACTTGGCGTGGGCGGCGCGCAGGCCGCGGCGCTGGGAGGGCTTGGGCATTGCCGGGCCGACTATCACGATTGGCTTTGCTCCGGAGCGGGGGATGCGGAAGCATGGAGGTGACCGTCCCCAAGGGGGTGCAGATCGTCGACGGGCCGGTCGAGGCGCGGAAGGCCGCCCGCGAGCAGCTCGAGCACGGGGCGAGGTGTTCCGGAGCACGTCGCCGTGAGGAGGGCCGGGAGCATGCAACGACGGGGATGGGGAGGGTTGCTCGGGCTGCTGTGCGCGGTGGCGTCCGGGGCGGAGCCGCCTCCGGCGCAACCGGCGACGGTCATCCGGGCCGGGGTGCTGATCGACGGCGTCTCGGGCACGCCGAGGACGAACCAGCTCATCGTCATCCGGGGCAACCGGATCGAGAGCGTGGGGAGCGGCGCCATCCCTGCCGGAGCGAAGGTCATCGACCTCTCGCAGGCCACCGTCTTCCCCGGCCTGATCGACGCCCACACCCACGTGTTTCTCCAGGGCGAGGACCCGGCCGAGGGCGGCTACGACATCCAGCTCCTGAAGTACTCGCTCGCATACCGCTCGGCGCGGGCCACCGTCGCCGCCAGGCGCGCGCTCGAGCAGGGCTTCACCACCATCCGGGACGTCGAGACGGAGGGCGCCGGTTACGGCGACGTGGGCATCAAGCAGGCCATCGAGGAGGGGCATATCCCCGGCCCGAGGATGTTCGTCTCCACCCGGGCCATCTCCACGACCGGGGGGTACAACCTCGAGGGCTACGCGCCCGAGGTCGTCGTGCCCAAGGGTGTGCAGATCGTCGACGGGCCGGTGGAGGCACGGAAGGCCGCGCGCGAGCAGCTGGAGCACGGGGCCGACTGGATCAAGGTCTACATGACCCACCGCTCCTGGGTGGACGCGTCAGGAAAGCTTCAGTCGCAGCCCACCCTCACCGTGGAGGAGCTGAAGGCCGTCGTGGACGAGGTGCACGGATGGGGGAAGAAGGTCGCCTGCCACGCGTACACCAACCCCGGGCTGAAGCGCGCGCTCGACGGGGGCTGCGACTCCATCGAGCACGGGCTCGAGCTGGACGACGCGGCCGTCGCGCAGATGGTGAAGCAGGGCACCTGGCTCTGCCCCACGCTCGCGGCCTACTACGGGTACTGGTCTCCGGAGAACACGCCGGAGGGACGCCGCGACCGCGCGCGCGCCGAGGTCCACGGCCCCTCGTTCCGCCGGGCGCTGAAGGCGGGCGTGAAGATCGCCTTCGGGAGCGACGTGGGCGGCTTCAGCTGGAGCGATCCCAT
>Ga0208851_1000555_pt1 | contig 15825 bp, 15 predicted proteins | sample NGESurshal092012_FD_184481 | JGI IMG/M metagenome (GOLD analysis project Ga0208851, IMG submission 184481) | Arctic peat soil microbial communities from Barrow, Alaska - NGEE Surface sample 415-2 shallow-092012 (SPAdes) | ecosystem: Environmental > Terrestrial > Soil > Wetlands > Peat ... | reverse complement strand
CACTCGCGTCACCGCCTACGGCGCCCTGCTCACCGACCGATATCCCTCCACCGTCGAGGAGCAGTCCGTGCATCTGGACATCGACTACCCCGACGCCGAGCACGACCTCAACCGCTGGCTTCCGCTGGTGAAGTGGCTGTTGGTGATCCCGGACTCTCGCTCCCGGTCCACGTCTACGTCAATTCAGCCGGGGCGCTCCTCAGGGCGGATCAGGCACGCCCGGATGTCAATTCCGTACTGGGCGTCCCTGGCAACCATGGCTTCTCCGGCACGGTCGGCATTCCGCCAGGCATCAGCTCGCTGTGCGTCTACGCAATCGGTACCTCCGCCAACACGCTTCTCGGCTGCCGGAGGGTCACCCCCCGAAACACAGGCCAGAGCGCTCAACCAGACTGCCGAACTGCCGTCGGCCGCTGATCCGACCGCCCGTTCGGCCACGTCGCCGACCGCGCCTCCGCCCACAGCTCAGACAACAACTGAGAAACCCGTCGGTGGAGCAGGCGTCGGCGCTCCGGTGACGACGCCGGTGCCCGCGGTTCCAGCGTCGGCGGAGCCTTCCTCGACAATTCCTACGCCTACGACCCCGACGACAGCGCCCTCAGCGCCGGGCGCCCTGACCTTGGACACGGATGGGCTCCGCTGTGGTCGTTCACGTCAACTCGACGTCGACCGGCGGCGGCGTCGCCGAGATGTTGCCGACCCTGCTCGGCTATGCGCGTGGTTCAGGCGTCGACGCCAGATGGCGGGTGGTCACTGGCGCACCGGAGTTCTTCGCGATCACCAAGCGCCTGCACAACCGCATTCACGGCGACGGCGGCGACGGCGGTGCCCTCGGACAGCACGAGCGGATCATCTACGAGAACGTCCTGGCCGACAACGCGGCCGACCTGCTGGCAACGCTCCGGCCCGGCGATCTCGCGGTTCTTCATGATCCGCAGACCCTTGGGCTGGCTCCGCTGCTGCACCGGATCGGAGTGATCACGGTGTGGCGTTGCCATATCGGCATCGACTCATCGAACGCCGAAACAGACGACGCCTGGACGTTTCTCGAGCCCTACCTGGACGACGTCGACAGGTTCGTCTTCACCCGGGCCGACTTCCGGCCCGAACGCATTGCCATGGACCGCGTCCGGATCATCACACCGTCGTTGGATCCGCTGTCCGCGAAGAACCGGCCCATCTCCGGGGCCGATGTTCGCTCGGTGCTCGCCTACACCGGACTCGTCCAGGGCGATCCGCCCCAGACACCAGTCTTCCTGCGCCGGGACGGATCCCCGGAGCGCCTTGAGCGGCGCGCCGATGTCGTCCAGCTCGGTCCGCCGGTCCCGCCGGACGAGCCGCTGGTGGTCCAGGTCTCACGCTGGGATCGGCTCAAGGACATGGTCGGCGTCATGGTCGGTTTCGCTGATCATGTCGCGATCACCGGGCGCGGACATCTGATGCTCGCGGGACCGAACGTCAGTGGGGTCTCCGATGATCCCGAGGGTGCGAAGGACCTGGAAACCTGCATCCGAACCTGGCGTGGCCTGCCCCACTCGGCCCGGCAGCGCATTCATCTCGCCTGCCTCCCCGTCGCCGATATCGAGGAGAACGCCTTCATCGTCAATGCTCTCCAGCGGCACGCCACCGTCGTCGTCCAGAAGAGCCTGGCCGAGGGGTTCGGCCTCACCGTCCTGGAGGCGATGTGGAAAGGCCGGCCGGTCGTTGCCAGTGGTGTTGGCGGGATCCGGGACCAGATCGTCGACGGCGAAAGCGGTCTGCTGCTCGCCGACCCGAAGGACCTGCCGGCGTTCGGTCGACTCGTCAGGACGTTGTTGGAAGATCCCGATCTGGCGTCATCGCTGGGCAGTGCCGCCGCCGAGCGGGCAGCCCAGTTCCTTCCCGACCTGCACCTGATTGAATGGGCGGCATTGCTGAGCGAAGTCTCGTCGATGCCAAAGCCCACAACCACCCACCCTTCGTTCAAAGGAGAACGATCATGAAAGCACTCGTGTACCAGGGTCCAGGCTCCAAGTCGTGGGAGGAAGTACCGAACCCCGCGATCGCGCAGGCAACCGATGTCATCGTCAAAATGGACACCACCACGATCTGTGGCACCGACCTGCACATCCTCAAGGGCGACGTGCCAGCGGTCCAGCCGGGTCGGATCCTCGGCCACGAGGGCGTCGGCACCATCACCGAGGTTGGCTCCGCCGTCAGCGATCTCGCGATCGGCGATCAGGTCATCCTGTCCTGCATCTCGGCATGCGGGCACTGCGACTTCTGTAAGCACGGGGTCTACTCGCACTGCCTCGGCGCGGAAGGCGCCTCGGGGATCGGCTGGATCTTCGGGCACCTGATCAACGGCACCCAGGCCGAGTACGTTCGCGTGCCCTACGCCGAGACCTCGGTGTACAAGCTGCCCGCCGGTGTCAGCCCACAATTGGGCACACTCCTGTCCGACATCCTGCCCACCGGACACGAGATCGGAGTCCAGTACGGCCACGTCCAAGCCGGCGACGTGGTCGCGGTGATCGGCACCGGGCCAGTCGGTCTAGCGGCGATCGCCACCGCCGGCCTCTACGGACCCAGCCGGATCATTGCCATCGATCTCGATGCCAACCGCGTCGAGCAGGCAAGGAAGTTCGGCGCGACCGACGGCGTGCTGTCCAGCGACCCCGATTGGAAGCAGCAGGTCCTCGCGCTGACCGACGGGCTCGGCGTCGACGTTGCCATCGAAGCAGTCGGGATCACGGCCACCTTCACCATGTGCGTGGACATCGTCCGGCCCGCAGGACATGTCGCCAACGTCGGCGTTCACGGCAAGCCCGTTGAGCTTCCGTTGCAGGACCTCTGGATCTCGAACATCGTGATCAGCATGGGTCTGGTCAACACCAACACCCTCGGCACGCTGCTGAAACTCGTCGCTCAGCAGAAGATCCCCGCGGAGCACTTCATCAGTCACACCTTCGCCCTCGACAACATCCTCGAGGCCTACGACGTCTTCGGTCGCGCGGCGGAAACGAAGGCACTCAAGGTGATGATCAACGCCTGACACTCCGGTCGGGTGCTCGCCGACCAGCGGCATGGCCGGCAGCATCCGCCGCGATCCGGTTCAGGGGGTTGGCATCTTCGCCCGGAGTAGGCACTCCCTCGCCGGTGAGGTCCGAAAGGGCGATGGCGCGACCGGTCATTGCCTGGACCAGCGAGAGCATCGGGCCACGACCTCGGGGCCGCTGCCGTGCGACCAGTCGGTGTCGGTAGCGACCAGCCGCAAGGGCGGTGGTGTCACCGACATGAACGCTGAGTTCGGCCAGCGTGTACGCCGGGGTCCCCTAGTACGATCTAGCCCTGTAGTACTAGCCCTCCCGCACGACGTCCTTGGCCACCATGTTGTCGAACCGGAAACCCGACGCGGCGAATTTGCCGAAGAACTTCGGATTCGTCCCCCTCGGATCCCGACTTGGCGATCAACTGCCGCTGGTCGGAAGGCCGCGCCGGTGAATCAGCGACGGGTACTCACCCTTCGCGGAGGATGCCGTGACGCAAGGGGCCGCCAATGCTTGAGCACGCGGAGGCCGACGGGTCGACGCGCACGCGCGAGAGGACTGGATCATGTGCGTATTCGTCGTCCTGCTGTTCTTCGGGCCGCGCTCGGCGATCGTACTCTGGTGGCTCTTGGACTCGCTCCGCTTCGACGCGACGTTCTCGAGCTTCTGGGTCCCGTTCCTCGGGTTCCTGCTCGCGCCCTGGACCACGCTGATGTACGTGCTCGTCGCACCAGGCGGCGTCACCGGATTCGACTGGGTCTGGATGGGCCTGGCCATCGCAGCCGACATCGTGAGTTACACCTCGGGCGGTGTCTACAACCGGCGGCGCGGTGTTCAGGCCGCGTGACGCGGCGACCTTCGGTCGATCCGATCCGAGCTGAACGTCGACGGCGGTCAAGCGGCGGGCGAGCGGGCATCAGGCCGCTCAAGTCGCCGAGCACCTCGTGGACAGAAGCCCTTCGGCCCGCCAAGGCGGGCACGCCGGGGCGAAGCCGTGACCTTGGACTCTGTACCCCACCCGCACCGGCCAGCAGAGTAGGTGGCAGCCGAGCTGAGGCGCCCGGCCCCGACCGGCACGGTCCATCGGGAGATGAGGGCCATGTCGAAACTCTCCGTCCGCGTCCCCGATGGCGTCCCACGGGTCGGCCAACCCGACGGGTGGTACCCGGATCCGATCGGCAAACCGGTTCGGCGTCTCTGGTCGGGTCAGCGTTGGACCGAGTGGGTCTCTGACGGCACCGGCGTCGGCAGCGACCCCCTGCCGAACCGCTGGATCCCCCGGGCGGACGATGCGGGTCACCTCGAGTTCGTGGAGCGGGTCTTTCTCCCGGAGGTCGGCGCCAGTGGGACCGTCACGCCGGAGCAGATGTTCCGGCTCACCGGGCTGACGCATTCGATGGCCGAACGTGCCCGCCGGTTTGCGGCGGCTCCCACCGAGCCGACGCTCGCGCGTACCGACCCAAGGGGCACGGTCTACTTCCCGATCCCGCCGACGCGCCCCGCTGCCCCGCCGCCTCTGCGGGGAGCCCTGCCGCCGGTCGTCGTTACTCGCTTGCTCCCGGCCCCGCCAGCACCCATTCCCAGCGCCGCACCACCGTCGATCGTGTCCAAGTGGTGGACCCGCACCAGGGATGGCATCGGCTCCGACCTCGCCGTACACGGGCTCGCATATGTCGGTGTTCTGCTGTTCTTCGTCGGCGCAGTCGGCCTGGTGGTCTTCGCGTTCGGCGATGTGGCGCCGAACCTGCGGCCGGCGGCGGAGATCGTCATCGCCTCGGCCCCGTTCCTCGCGGCCGCACTTCTGCTGCAACGCGGGGCGTTCATGGTCGGACGCGCGCTGGAGGTCGCCGGCGGGCTGGTCCTGCCCGTCATGGTGATCACCGCGTTCCTGGACGGCTTTGTGTTTCCGCCCGACCTCGACGGTCCGGCGATGGTGATGACCCTGACGGCCTGCTGTGCGGCGATCGGTCTTGGCTACGCCCTGTGGTCGCGGTGGCATCCGGCCAGCGGGCTCCGCTTCCTGGTCGCGCCGATGGCCTGGCTCACCACGGCGATGGCCACCCTCGGGTTGGATCGCGCCATCCCGGTCGGTAAGGCCGTCGCCACCCCCGGCGGCGCTCAGACCGCCGCGATCGCGGCCTGCCTGGTCATCACCCTCGTGTTGGCCAGGTGGCGTCCGAAGTCGTTTCTGGCCGCACCCACGCTGATCGCCGCCCTGCCGGGCACCCTGGTCGTCGGCGTCCTGGCCCTGCTGACCTGGGTGGCCGAAGGCTGGCCGGCCGCGCAGATCTTCGCTTCCGGGGCACTGCTTCTCGGGGCGCTGGAACTGCTGCGTCCCCGCCTGCCCGCGGCCATGGATGTCGTTGAGCCGCTGTGGTGGGCCGTCGTCGGCCTGGCGTTGGTGCCCGGTCTCGGTGGTGGCCCAGCAGCGGCTGTTGCGGTGGTGGGATTCATCCTGCTGGTCGAGGTTGCCGGCGCCAAGCGGCCGTCTGCCCTGGCGATCACCGTGCCATTGGTCGGCGCGGTCACGGCCCTGACCGCTGTCTGGGCCGATCCGGTCTGGGCGGCCGTCATCTACGGCGCGGCGACCGGGTGGGCGCTGACGCGGCGGTTGGCACCGTTCGCTGTCCCCGGCTCAGACAGTGGTCTTGACCTTGCCGCGGCCGTGTTGCCGGCCGGATTCGTGGTGGCGATCGGTCTGGCCACCGACCTGCAGACCGCGGTCGCTTGCGGCGCCGGTCTCGTCCTGCTGGCCACGGTGCCGGCCACCCGACCGGTGTTGCACCGCAACACGGACGACAGGTTCTGGACGTTCTGGTGGACATTCGCAGTGATGGTGGTCGCGGCTGCCGCTTGGGTCGGTGGGACGACGGCCTCGACCTCGATCCAGAATTGGCTGCTCACCGGCTCCGTCGTCGTCCTCGCCCTCGCATCCGGATTCGGTCCGATACCGCCGGTGTGGCGGGTCTGGCCGGTGCTCGGCCTCGGTACTTGCGCTTGGTTGATGACCTGTTCGACTGCTGAGCTATCGGTGGCCCTCCGTGGTTGTGTGCTCGGCATCGCGGCGTTGGCCCTGGTGGTGGGCGCACATCTCCGGCGGTCGAGCCCGGCCGTCGGGTTGACGCAGGATCCCGTTCGAGCCGGGGTCGGCCTGGCCGGGCATGTCGTGGCGATGTTGTCGCTGGGCGCCGCCGGCGGCCTCGGATGGGCAGCGGTTGCCGTGACCGGTCTCGCCACGACCGGGTGGGCCATCACAACCGCGTTCGACGCCCGCGACCGCTCCCCGGTTGGTGCGGCGTTGGCCCAGGTCGGCGAAGCGCTCCGCTATCTGCCGCCGGGATTCGTCGCGCTGGGGATCCCGTTCACGGTGGCGATGGTTCTCGATGTGTCCGGGTGGTTGCCGATGGGAGCTCCCAGGGCATCGGCCGTCCTGGCCGCGACAGCGGTCGGTTACGGCGTTGCCTGCCGCCTGCCCGTGCAGGATCGGATCGTCGGCACCCTGGTGTGGGGCGGGTTCGTCGCCGGTCTCGGTGCGAGCCTCACGTCGGACCCGGGCGCTGCAGCCCTCGGACTTGGAGCCCTGATCGTCGCCGTCCTGCTGGTGCCGGCCCGCCGCCGCGTCGCGCTGCAGACCTGGGTGGCCTGGGCTGCTGTGGCCCCGATGCTGGGGCTGGCCGCGGAAGAGTGGCTGCCCTGGCTGTCGGCATTGCCGGTGATGGAGACGATCTCGATCACGCTGGTCGCGGTGGGCGGCACCCTGCTCATCGGTGCCGCCGTCGCGGACCTGCGGTTCGGGCCGTGGGAGCCGCACTACGCCCCGCGCCGGACCGCGCTGCGACCACCTGTCCTGCTGGGCGGGCTGGAGATCGTCGCCGGCTTGTTGGTCGCCCTCACAACGCTGCCGACGGTCACGGCCGGGTGGCTCACCGCCGTCGTCGCGGCCGTCGCGCTCGCGACCGGAATGCTGGCAGCGGCCGGTCTGCTCGCCGGTGTGGGCATCGCATTGGGCTGGCTGGCTGCACTCCTGGTGATCGGCCCGGACCTCGACAGCTGGCCATTGATCGGACTGCTCGTGGTCACGATCCTGCTCGCCGCGGCCGAGCTGCTGCATCGCATCGTCCCTGAGGGCAGCTGGTGGAGCCGATGGGATCTCTCCTTGCTCGTGGTCGCGGCGCCCATTGCGCTGACGACTCTCGGTGCGGCCGCAGGTCGCGGGCCCGATCCGTTCGCGGTGACGTCCGTTCTGCTGGGTGCGCTGTGCTGGGCGGTTGCGGTTCGCCTGCGCCACCGCCGGTCGGTGCTGACGACCCTCGGGCTCGTGGGAACAGGCCTCGTACTGGCGGGTGCCGCCGTGGCGGGCTCGGGCTGGCTTGCCCTGTCGCTCATGGCGCTGGCCGTTGCCCTCACTGTGGTCGCCGCTCGCACCGATGACGTGACTCGTCGACTGTTCGCGGTCGGTGGTGCACTGGTCGCTTTCACAGCCTGGCTGTCGGCGCTGAACTGGTTCGGCTGGGGCGCCCAACCTGCGGTGGACGTCACCGCGGTCGGCGCCGGCGTCGTGGTGGTGGCCGCGTCCGGGCTGGCGTGGGTCCGCGCTCTGGACCGGTCGTGGGTGCTGATCTGGGGTGGCAGCGGTGTCGTCGCCGCCATGATCTGTGTGGTGCTGGCCGAACAGGGCCAGCTTTTGCCCGGCCAGCTTCCCGCGCCCAGCCCGCCGATCGCGGTCGGCCTCGTGTTGGTCACGGCCGCCCTGCTGCTCGCCGCCCGACCGCTCGAGTTCGGCTGCTTCCGCGACCTCAGCGTGGCCGGCGGATTCGGCGCTGCGCTGGTCGCCTACCAGTCTTCCGACCTGCCGGCCGGTGCCTGGGTCACGGTGCTGGTGCTGGTTTCGACGGCCTGCGCAGTCGTTGCGCTCGCGCTGCGCGACCGCCCGAACCAGGTCTGGCAGCGTCCGGTCCTGGAATTGGGTGTCGCCGCCGTGGCCGGGGCGATCTCGGTGGCCGCCCTGCAACTGCCCGAGGTGCCACTCCTGGTAGCCGGCCTCGTCGCCGCCGCTGTCCAGGCCGCTGCCTTCGGCGTGGTCCTGGGATCGATTGCTGTGCAAGCTCTCTCGCCGGTACTGGCCTGCGCAGCATGGCTCGCCTACGCCTCCGAACTATTGGGCGGGAACCCGCAATGGTCGACCGTGTCCATCGGACTGGCCATGCTCGTTGTCGTGGCCCTGTTGCGCCATGACCGGTCCGTCCACGACGGCAGCATGGTCGCACCGCAGATCGTTACGCTCGAGTTCGTCGGAATCGGTTTCCTGGTCGGGGCGTCCTTCGTCCAGGCGGTCGCCGAGAGCCTGCTGTACACGATGCTCGCGCTGGCCCTCGGGCTGCTGATCGCCGCCTGGGGGCTGGTGACCAGGGTGCGCCGCCGGTTGGCGGCCGGCGCTGTCGTCGGATTGGCCGCGTTGGTTCTGTTGGTGGCCGTTCCGCTGGTGCGGCTGCTCCCCGAGTTGACGACGGCTGCGCTGTGGGTGCTGATTCTCGGGCTCGGTCTGATCATCCTCGTCCTGGCCACGTTGTTCGAGAAGGGCCGGAACGCGGTGCGGAAGAACGTGGTCGGATTCGAGATGACGACTGCCGACTGGGAGTGAGCCGAACGCGCCGGGAATTGTGGCTGTACGCCGCGCTTCGAGCAGGATCAGCGGTAGGCCGGCAACCCGGTCAACGCCTGCCCGATCACCAGGGTGTGGATCTCGCTGGTCCCCTCGTAGGTGAGCACCGATTCCAGGTTGTTGGCGTGCCGCAGCGGCGGGTACTCCAGCGAGATGCCGTTGGCGCCAAGGATGGTCCGGCATTCCCGGGCGATCGCAATCGCCTCGCGTACGTTGTTCAGCTTGCCGACACTGATCTGCGCCGGCTTGATCCGGCCGGCCTCCTTGAGCCGGCCGAGATGAACCGCGAGCAGCATGGCCGACGGCCGACCGCCACCACTCGCTGCGCCGATGAATTATGACCTTGACGCGAAGTGCGTATGTGCAGGTCAGAGGTGCGTTGTCGTTGCGCTGTGGAGCGAGTGACACCAACGCCCCTTCGCCAGAACCAGTCCCTGGAAGTCAAACTTGACTCGAAATTCCGGCTTCGGCGGTTGGCGCTTCTCGTAGCAGCGGTCTAGTTCAACGACATTGGAGTGAACAGCGTGTGAACTCCGTCCCTCAAGGGGGTTTGGTGCTCCAGAGTTCACCCGATTTGGGGGACGCTCGTCTCCTCGTGGCGGGGCAGCATGAAGTGATTGGAGGAGCTCAGCAGGTCGCTGGTTGTCCCGGCCGCCACCAGCCGGGCCGAGAGGCGTACATATGTTCACCAAGCTGACAGGTCTTGACCATCTTCATCGTCATCTGGGTGGCGCTCGCGTTCCGGCCCGTGTGTTTACCCTACCGCCGTGCACGGTTACATCATTTCTGGCTTGTTCCCCAGGCTTTTCCTTTCGTACGGCGCCGCTCCCGGTCCCCCTCTGGAGTCGAGCGACGCGTGAGACCGCATTCCGACGCGGTGAACATCGCCGATACCCGCCCGTCAACATGAGCACTAACAAACGAAAGGAATTGTGAGTGATGGCCACAGGAGATGCCCCGGTCCTGGAAGCGTTGGCTGCGATCAACGCGGTGTCGTTGGGTCGAACGGAACTCGACCCGCGGTCACTGATGCTGGTCCGCCTCGCGGCCCTGATCGCGGTCGACGCCCCGGCCTCGTCGTATCTGCTGCATGTCGCCCCGGCGGCCGAGGCCGGCCTGACCGTCGACGACGCCGAGGACGTTCTCGTTGCGGTCGCGCCCATCGTCGGCACGCCGCGGACCGCGGCGGCGGCGGTGAAGATCGTCGAGGCGCTCGACCTGACGATCCAACTCGTCCTCGGCGAGGACGAGGAGTAGACATGCCGACCTGACCTCGGGCGGGAGGCGGCCCTGACGGAGACCAACGGCCGGTCGTCTCTGCCGGCACGTCGTGGCCGGCGTCGACACAGCACGCCGCCGGAACACACCACCGTCCTCGCCGCCCTTTGCATGCGGGGCCGCCGGACTCGGCGCCACGCCCCAAACCGGATGGACAGCACTGGTCGGCGACCTCACCTGGACCCACCCCGGCAAGCCCATCGAATGCTCTTCCCAGACGACGACGACGACCGACCCACCGCCACTCCCTCACCCTGACCCATCCGACGATCGGCATCCCCCCGGGTGCCCGATCCCCACCGGACGGGATTGTAGATCGCCGAATCGTTTGGTCGTGGGATCCGCTTACACTAGGTCCCACCGCTGGTCCGCGCGCGTGCATGGCCGACCCCGCCGCCAACCCGCGCGTTGCTCGTGGAGGACTGCACCAAGGCCGCAGTTCGGAACCACTTCCCGGACGCCACCGGGGAACCAGGCGTTCGCCCTTCCCGTGGCTCCACCACGGTAGGGCGCTGCGTGGGACGCTTGACTCATGCGGTTGCCGCTGGTCTCCCGCCGGGAGAGTCAGAACACGGAGCTCGCAGGTGTGCGCGAGAAGCTGCGCACGGGGTTCTGGTTCGTTCCCAGCGTGTTCGTGGCCGGCGCCGTGGTCCTGTCGTTGCTGACGGTGCGGGTCGATCGGGCCGACGGCATCCTCGGCTGGCTGGCGTTCACCGGTGGGCCCACGAGCGCCCAGCAGCTGCTCACCACCATCGCCACGTCGATGATGACGTTCACCGGGCTCGTGTTCACGATCACGATCGTCGCCCTGCAGCTGGCCAGCAGCCAGTTCTCGCCCCGGGTGCTGCGCACGTTCCTTCGTGATCGGGGCAGCCAGGTGGCGCTCGGTGTCTTCACCGCGACCTTCGTGTACTCCCTGATGGTGCTCGTGCAGGTGCGCACCATCGCCACGGGCACCGTGTTCGTGCCCGGGATCTCGATCACCGTCGCCTTCGTCCTGCTGATGGCCAGCCTCGGCACGTTCGTCTTCTACGTCAACCACATCGCCCAGTCCATCCGGGTGGTCAACATCATCGAGTCGGTGGCCGCGGAGACCCGTGCGAGCCTGGACGAGATCTTCCCCGCCGGCACCGGGTCCTTCCCGCCGACGGCCGACCCACCGGCGCTCGGGGCACCGACCCAGGTCATCTGCTGGCCCAGGTTCGGCGGTGTCGTGGCTGGGCTGGATGTCGCCGGCCTGGTCCGCCTCGCCCACGACCACGACTGCCTGATCGAGCTGCTCCCCCATGTGGGCGATTTCGTCGCCGGAGGCGCGACCCTGTTCGCGGTGCACGGCGGCGGAGGTCAGGTGTCCGAGGCCCAGGTGCTGCGTCAGATCGCGATCGCGAAGGAGCGCAGCATGCGCCAGGACCCTGGCTACGGGTTCCGCCAACTGGTCGACATCGCCGAGAAGGCGTTGTCACCGGCACTGAACGATCCGACCACCGCGGTCCAGGCGATCGACCGGCTCCATGACCTGCTCAGGCGGGTGGCCTGCTGCCCCCAACCCAGCGGTGTCTACTGCGACGACGCGGGCACCGTTCGCGTCATCCGTCCGGTCATGACCTGGCCCGGGCTGGTCACCCTGGCCTTCGAGGAGATCCGCGAGTACGGCGGCACCTCGGTCCAGGTGCATCGTCGCCTGCACGCCTGCCTCGAGGATCTCCTCGAGATCGTGCCCCCGGACCGGCAGGAGCCGCTGCAGCGCCAACTCCGCCTCCAGCACAGGAGCACGGCCCGCTACTTCCGGGATCCCGAGGAACGCGCCCTGGCCCAGGAACGCGACGACTCCGGCCTGGGCAACGAGGAACCCGACTGAACCGCCCCATGGATCTGATCCCGGCTGTTCTCGTTGACCATCGGTCGAGGTGTGCCCGCGTACTACGCTCACAACAGCGGGTGCCACATCCCAGGGCAGGTTGCTTGGTCGAGCGCCGGTACGCGGAGCGGAGGCGGGCGAGACCAATGGTGAGCATGGATGCTGCCGAGGGCGAGGATGCCGGCTCGGCGCCGGTGTCGACTCCGGGTGCCAGCGACGAGCTGAAGACTCTGCCCGTGGCGGAGGTCATGACGAGGTTGGGGACCTCGCCCGACGGTTTGAGCCAGGTGGACGCCCAGCAGCGGCTGACCGAGTACGGGCCGAACGAGGTCGTCGAACACATGACCAACCCGCTGCTGAAGTTCCTGGGCTACTTCTGGGGCCCGATCCCGTGGATGATCGAGAAACGGTGTCCTCGGTCGGGGCCGGGGACTCCATGCTGGGCGGGGTGATCGCCGGACTGCTGCGGGGCAAATCGATCCTCGAGTCAGTCCGCCTCGGCGTCGCCTGCGGCGCCGGGACGAGCATGATGCCCGGAACCCAACTATTCCGCGCCAAGGACCTGCCCAGGCTCGTGGCCGAGACCGCCATGATCGTGCCAAACAGCACCCGCGGGTCGGACTTCCTCGCCACCGACGACGGACCAGACCCCGACCGCCCCGACGACGGACCGCACCCAGCGCCCGGCCAAGCGCCCACGTCAGCCCCGGAAACGACGCCCGCGAAGCCACCTGCCACCGAAGCCCCGGCCGAGGCGACGCCCGACCTGGACCCGGCCACTGACCCGGGCACCTGACCTGAGGCCACGCCACCTGCCTGGCCCCGCAGCGACACGGGGCCACGCGCGTCATGATGGACCCGTGATGAGGGATCCTGATCGTGGCCAACCAGACACTGGGATGCCCGGAGCTCGAGGAGGCCCTCGAGCCCTATCTGGAGGTCGGTTCCGTCGAGTTCGTCCTGGTCGCGCCCATCGCGGCCATGGAGGGGGAGCGCCAGTGGGACTATCCCACGATCGACCGCTACATCCCCAGCCCCGAGCAGATCGCGCATGCCCTGGCGGCGGGCCGACTGGAGCACGAGCTCGACCGGCTCAGGAAGCTCGGGGCCGGCGCGCAGGGCGAGGTCGTCGACCATGACCCGGTCGCACGCGCACGGGAACTCCTGGCAGAGTCGCAGTTCGACGCCGTGATCGTCTGCACGTTGCCGACCAGGCTGTCGCACTGGCTCCGGGTCGATCTGCCCGGCCGACTCGCCCGAGCCAGGCCAGCGCAATGGCGGCCGACTCGGCAGGACCGGTGTCCCTGCCGGTGAACGGTGCGGCGGAGCGGGCCGATCTGTCCTGGACATGCGCGGACCCGGCGGTGGGCCGACTGACCACTTACTGCCCCCGAACTCGGTCAGCGACAACCACAACCAGGACGCCTTCAGAATCCGCCCGGAGCGACATTCCGGTGTCGACGCGGAGTCGCCGATCTCGCTGCGCGGCGGTCGAGGGCGCATAGTCAACCTTTGGGCGGATAGTGAGACCGTCGATCAGCCTTAACTGATCTGTTCACAATCGAGCGCGGTCCGGGCCACAGCGGTCGCACGGGATCAACGACCGCCACGCTTTCCAAGTCCGCGAACGTGTTCCTGAAGCGCCGATATGGGGCCACGGTGCCGGCACTCGCTCCGGGTCAAGAGCTTACGAACATCTGGTGGAGCGGGCACGCAGTGACGGGACATGCAGGTCTCATCAACGAAGATGTCACGCCTGACGAAGTCACGATAACCGTCGCGTACGAGGACGTGCACGGTCGGCCGTACGCCGACCAGTTTCCCCTGAATGTGGACACGGTGCTGTTGACCACCTATGGTATTTCGTCTTCGTCGATCAAGGGCGCGATGCAGACGTTGGCCGCACAATCAAAGAAGCACGCTGCCGCGGCCGAATCGATGGCACGCACGCTCAAAGAGGCCACCAGGCACGGGACCAGCGGTCAGGTGGACAGCGCGCGGCCAGTTGACCCGGCAGACGCGTTGCAGCGCGTGTATTCACGCGTTGTCAGTCCCAGCCCGATTGCACCTGGAGCAGCTCCGCAGGACGCCTAACCCAAAGATGAACGAAAGAGCGCAATGATGAGTGCGGCCACGTCTATAGGGTGCTGTGGTCTCCAGTCGAAAACCACCTGCGAGCGCCAACTTGCTTGCTTCCATCCGCCGAAGCGGCCCTGGTCGACCGTTTCAGTGTCGCGCACGTCAACGGACTGGCTGATGACCCGGGCTGTTCCCTGGTAGCGGACGAGGTTGAAGCCTGCCAACCCTAGGTTATGAGTCGGGCGCTCGGTGGTTGCTAGGGTCGCACAAGTGCTCGATACAGAGCCCTGACCTGCCTACACATTTCTTCGACCGTCTCACGACTTCAACGGTGTACCGGCCCGAATCAGGGCGTTCTGGTACAGATCTGGTCACACGCGCTCCCAGGCCGTCCCGCGCCTGATCACTTCGGTGTGAACGCTGGTGCGCCAGTCTCGCGGGTGACCTAGCAGTACGAAATCGCAGGTCACTAGCCCTCCGAGCAAATCTCCCGGAGCAACGTTCTCCATCTGCCTGTCCAAGTTGAGGGTTGTGGTCGGGTTCGACAGTCACACCGTATGGTCGGCGCGCACCTGTCGGAGTGTCGCGCCTGCTGGCCCGACGACCCTGAATCCGTCCGCCAGGCTTGCTGTGCGACTCCGGACGCCGCAACCTACGCTGGTCCCAGCGGTTGCCCGCTTCCTCGCCGCGGACTCCGTGACCGTTATCCGCCTTGGAGATTTCGATGACCGCGCCTGACACCTTCTACCGGCATCGCCGCGGCCGGGTGGCCCTGGTGACACTAGGTTCCGGGCTGGTCCTCACCACCCTGGTCGCGTGCGGTGGCACATCGGGTGTATCGGTCGCCACCACGGCTGACGCCACCGCCACCGTCGCGACGCCTGCCGCTCCGGCTCTCGCGGGGGATTTCGCCGGGGTGGTCGACATCGGCGGTCGCGGCCTGTACCTCGAATGCACCGGCAGCGGCAGCCCTACGGTGATTCTCGAGTCGGGTCAGTGGATGAACGGTCAGGTGTGGACCGAAGACCTGACGACCTGGCTCCGCCGGACCATGGTCCAACCTGGGGTCGCCGAGTTCACCCGTGTGTGCAGCTACGACCGGCCGGCACGACAGACAGTCGCAGCGATCCGGTTCCACTGCCACGCTCGGCCAGCAGCATGGTCGCGGACCTCGATGCCCTGATTCGGGCGGCTGGAATAACGGGTCCGTTCATCGTCGTCGGTCATTCGCTCGGCGGGATCCTGATGCGGATGTTCGCCAGCAGCCACCCCGCCGAGGTGGTCGGCATGGTTCTCGTGGATTCGTCCCACGAGGACGACAAACTGCTCGCCGAGCGGCATACACCCGAGCAGTTGGCCGCGCTCGACGCGTGGTCCGCATCGTCGCCATATCACGACGAGGTGATATGGGACGGCATCGGCGACAACCAGCTGCTGGCCGTGCCACTGCCGCCCCTGCCGCTCGTTGTGCTTTCCGAAGGCCGTCGATTCACATCGAACAACCCGCTGGACCTGTACCCGCCCGGTTATCCGATCGCGGTGGACGACCAGATCTGGGTGGACCTGCAGAACGAGCCCACTCAGCTGGTTCCCGGAGCAGTCCACGTGACGGCATCCTTGAGCGGTCATGCCATTCAGCAAGACCAACCTGATCTGGTGGTTGCCGCCGTGCGCAGCGTGGTCGACGCTGTGCGAGCCGGCGTGAGCACGCCGTGGGCTCCGCCGTCATGACATCGGACTGAGCCGACAGGACAGGTGAGCCGCGCGGATGTCACGCGGCTAGCGTGTGTGTTTCTTGATGCGGTCTGAGACGAAACTAGATGGTGAGGTGGCATGCGAAATCGACCCGTGGATCGCAGGTGAGTTCGGGCATGTTGTTAGGGGCCGAAGAATGCGGTGTTCGTCTGCGTTCAGGCCGC
>Ga0208851_1000554_pt1 | contig 15895 bp, 12 predicted proteins | sample NGESurshal092012_FD_184481 | JGI IMG/M metagenome (GOLD analysis project Ga0208851, IMG submission 184481) | Arctic peat soil microbial communities from Barrow, Alaska - NGEE Surface sample 415-2 shallow-092012 (SPAdes) | ecosystem: Environmental > Terrestrial > Soil > Wetlands > Peat ... | reverse complement strand
GGCCGCTCACGCGCGCGGCGCTGCGCGAGCGCCTGGACCGCGCCGGCGTGCCGACGGAGGGCCAGGCGCTGGTGCACGTCCTCATGCTCGCGACCCTGCGCGGGCTGACCGTCCGCGGCCCGATGCGCGGCGGCGAGCAGGCCTACGTCCTGGTCGATGACTGGCTTGGACCGCAGGCCCCGGTCGACCGCGATCGCGCGCTGGCCGAGCTCGCGCGACGCTACCTCGCCGGCCACGGGCCCGCGGACGACCGCGACCTGGCGAAGTGGGCGGGGATCGGGCTGCGTGACGCGCGCGCAGGCCTCGCGGGGATCGCCGCGGAGCTCGCTGAGCCCGCCCCCGGCATCGTCGACCTGGCCGGGCGCCCACCGCGCCCGCCCGCGCTGCCCCCACCGCGGCTGCTCGGCCCCTTCGACCCGCTGCTCCACGGTTGGGTCTCGCGCGAGGATGTGCTGGCGGGCCGTCAGGGCATCGTGACGAGCAACGGCGTCTTCCGGCCGATCGCGCTCGCCGGCGGCCGCGCGGTCGCGACCTGGCGGATGCCCGCCGGCGCCGTGCAGCTCGAGCCCTTCGAGCCGCTGGACGGCGCGACGAGCGCCGCGCTGCAGGCCGAGGCGACGGCGGTCGAGCGCTTCCTCAGCGCACCGTCAGCGTGAGGCGCATGCCCTTGTCCTCGTGGGAGTCGGGCGTCCCGGCGAAGAGGCTGCAGAAGAGCTTGTAGGTCCCGGGGCGCAGGTGGGCCGTGATCGTCCCGGCGTCGCCCGGCTTGAGCGACACGACGTCCGGCGTCCCGTCCTGCTCGAAGAGCATCACGTTGTGGTCGTCCTCGCCGCGGTTGTAGGCGCGGATCCGCACGACGCCGGCGGCGACGACCGTCTTCGAGCCGCGCATCGTCCATTCGCTCTCGTCGACCGTCAGTGCATGGGCGAGCTCCGCGCCCGGGAGCAGGAGGCGGTGCCGGCGCGCCTGGGCCGAGGGCGCGGCGAGCACCGCGGCGAGCACGCCCACGGCCAGGATCGCGGCGCGCCCGCGCATCACTTCATCAGTGCGCTGCCGCCGTCGTAGCGGTGGATCGCGGGGAACGGGCCGCCGGGCAGCACGGCCCCGGGATCGCCGCCGAGCCACTCGCCGATCAGGGCCTGGTAGACGCTGCGGAAGTCGGTCTTGACGACGAGGTCGCCGTCGTCGTCGACCTTGACGCCCGGATGCTCGCCCGTGAGGCCGCCGCGGACGGCCGACCCGCTGACGAGCATCATGCCGCCGGCACCGTGGTCGGTTCCCTGCGAGTCGTTGGAGGCGATGCGCCGCCCGAACTCCGAGAAGACCATCGTGACGACCTTGTCCTCGATGCCGCGCGCGGCCAGGTCGGCCTTGAACGCGGCGAGCCCGCGCGAGAGCACGGAGAGCTGCGGGTCCTGTGCGGTGACCTGCCCGCCGTGCGTGTCGAACGAGCCCCAGTCGATCGTGACGATCCGCGTGCCCAGCCCCGCGCCGAGGAGCGTGGCGGCGAGCTGGAGCTTGCGCGAGAGGTCGGTGTTCGGCGGGTAGCCGGGCCCGGGTGTGACCGCGCCGAGGCCGGTGAGGCGGTTGGAGACGTCGACCGTCAGGCCGTAGATCGAGCGCGAGCGTCCGAGGCCGTCGTTGCCCGCGCCGGCGGCGACCGCCGCGAGCTTTCCGACCTCGGCGTTCGCGTCGGCCGTCGTGACGCCGGGGACCTGGAAGCGCGCGCCGCCGAGGTTCTCGATCGCGCAGACGGGGGCGCTCGTCGAGCGGATCTGCTTGGAGAGCGAGGAGTCCAGCGAGACGGCCTGCAGCGGGTTGGCCTGCGAGCCGTAGGCGTCGAGCCAGCGTCCCAGCCAGCCGGTCTGCAGCTGCTGCTGGGCGCCCGCGAACCAGTAGTCGCGGCTCTCGAAGTGCGAGCGGTTGGCGGGCGTGTAGTCGGCGGCCGGGAAGATCGCGAGGTCCGAGCCCGCGCCGCCGGAGCCGTCACCGTAGAGCGTGTCGAAGCCCTTGGTGTCGGTGTTGTTCCCGGCGCCGGAGACGAGCGGGTTGGCGAACGCCAGCGAGCCGCCCGTGCCGGGCATGACCGTCGTGCCGACCTTGGTCCCGCTTGAGGGCCCGATCACGCGGGCGATGTTCGAGCGCGCCGCCTGGTAGGCGCTGAACTGGTCGGACGCGACCGGGACGATCGCGTTGAGCCCGTCGTTGCCGCCGTTGAGGAAGATGCAGACGATGCTCTTCTGCATCGGCTCTGCGGCCTCGGCGAGCGCGGCCTCCCAGATCGAGCCCCAGTCCAGGCGCGAGGCCGAGTAGACCGACGCCATGCCGATCAGGCCGTTGCGCATGAACGTGCGGCGGTCGACACCACGCGCGCCGCGGCGCGCGTGCGGGACGCCGTCCGGGAAGCCGGCCATCGCCTCCGCGGGAATCGGCAGCTGCGAGGTCGGCGCGAGGTCGGTGACGAGGCTGTCCGAGCGCGCGCAGTCCGCGCAGCGCAGCGCGTGCGCGTCGGCACCGCCCGCCGGGAGCTTGTCGAGGTCGCCGTTGCGGGAGTCGTCGGGCATCACATCACCTGTGCGTCGGGGCCGGCCAGCATCAGGGCGCGCAGCATGAGCTGGCGCTCCTTGCGGAGCTTCGAGGTGCCGGAGCCCGCGCGCGTGGCGAAGTCGTGGATCGCCGCCTGCGTTCCGGGGGCCAGCCAGGGCTGGCCGATCGCCGCGTAGGCCCGGTCGTAGGCCGAGGCCGCGGTCTCGCCCGGCGTGTCGTCGATCGTCATCTGGGAGAGGAGCGTGGCGACGAACCCGAACCGCGCGAGCGCGGTGTTCGTGTTGAGCCACGACAGCCCGCCCTCCCAGCCCGCCACGGTCGGGGGGAAGTAGGGGAGCTGGCCCATCGAGTCCAGGTGGTCGGTCGCCGTCGTGTCCGTGATGCCGGCGGCGAGCGAGCGCATCGCACCGACGACGTAGACGACCGGCGGCTTGACCATGTTCGGCTCGGTGAGCGAGGCGAACAGGGCCGGGTCGCTGAGGATCTGCTCGAGCAGCGGCTTGACCTTCAGCCCGCTGCCGGTGTACGTGGCGGTCAGCTTCGCGAGCGTGGCGGCGTCCGGCGGCGCGGCGACGAACTCGTTCCAGAGCTTCGCGACGAAGAACGACGGGTGCGAGGGGTGCGCGAGCACGAGGTCGACGGCGTCGGCGTACTTGTAGTTGCCGAACTTGCCGAAGACGATCTTCGGGCCGTTGTACCAGCGGTCCGGCGTGAAGTAGCTCGTCGCCGCGTCCGGGTTGCTGTCGTCGATCTGCCAGCCGGAGAACGCCTTCGCCAGCTGCTTGACGTCGTCCTCGCTGTAGTTCGGCGTCCCGGCCGGCCCGGTCACGCCGAGGCCGAACAGCTCCATCAGCTCGCGCGCGTAGTTCTCGTTCGGCGCGCCCTTGACGTTGTACTCGCCCGTCAGGAAGCGCAGCATCGACGGGTTGATCGTCACCTCGTGTGCGAGGTCGGCGAACGACGCGTTCGGGTTGGCGCCCAGGTCTGCGTACTTGCGGAACAGGTCGTTCTGCTGCATGAGCAGCTGCGGCGGCGAGACGCTCATCCGCGAGTTCGCGAAATGGCGGTGCCAGAAGAACCCGAGGCGCTCGGGGAAGGGGTTCGTCGAGCGGACCATCCGGTCGACCCAGCTGAGCACGAGGTCGGTGTCGTCGCCGGTGGGATCGAGCGGCTTGCCCGCGTTGGTCCCCGGGGTGCCGCTCACGCCCGCGGGCGTGCCGAGCAGCCAGGCGACGGCGTCCTTGACCGGCTTGCCGGTCCAGGCGGTGCGATCCTGCAGCGTCGGCCCGAAGCCCGCGCGCCAGAACAGGCGGTCGACCATCGTCGGGCTCATCGAGCCGAGATCGATCGTCTGGTCGACGCTCGGCGATGGCGGCAGGGACAGGCGGTGACGGCGCGGCACTGCGGCCGCGCGCTTGGCCTTGCGCTTGCGCCGCTTGTTCGCGGAGTAGGCCAGGCGGCTCATCGGCATGCTCCCTTCAGCAGCGCGCGGAACGCGCTCGTGATCGGCGTGCCGCGCAGGCGGAAGTCGCCGTAGGGGTCCTTGACGTCGTACCAGACGATCCCGGCGAGCTTCGGCATCGCCGTCGTGCGCAGCGTGGCGAGCGTCTGGATCCAGCCGGCCTTGTCGCCGCCGTTGGCGGCGGAGCCCGTCTCGGCGAACCAGAACGGCTTCGGTGCGAGCGCCTCGATCGTCGTGTAGGCCGAGCCGAACAGCGTGCCCGGCTCGCTCCAGAGCAGCGGTGGGCGCGCGCCGAAGTTGTAGCCGCTGGCACCGACGAGGTCGACCTGCGAGGCGCCGGGGAAGTACGAGCTGATCGCGTTGATCCCGTTGTCGGGGATGCTGCGCGCGTAGGGCGACCAGAGGAGCTTGATCCTCGTGCCGCCGGGTGCGCTGCGAACGGCCTTGCGCACGCGGTTCCAGGCCTTGGCATAGTCGGCGGGGGTGTTGCCGTTCGCGGCGCCCGACCACGGGTACCACGGCGTGTTCATCTCCGGCATCGGCCGCAGCACCGCGCCCTTGCGCACGCCGCGCAGCTGGCGCACGAGCGCGCGGAGGGAGGCGTCGTAGCGCCCGGCGGCGACGCGCCCCAGCCGGTAGCCGGGCTGCTTGGCGCCCGACTTGCCCGCATCGGGCTGCCAGGTGACGAGCAGCGCCGCGTGCGAGCGGTTGGCCATCGCGATGATCGACGGGGCGAGCGGCCGGCCGGCGGTCATGTACGTCGAGATCGACGTGACGCCGGCGCCGACGTGCTTCTTCAGCGCCGGCAGGCTGCTCGCAGGGTTGTCCTGGTAGACGCCGACGTTCACGCACGACGCGCCCGAGGCGGACGCGGCGGGGGCGAGGACGAGCGCCGCCGCGAGGGCGGCGCCGGCGTGGCGTGCACGGATCACGTGCGGACCTCCAGCGTGAGGGTGGTGGTCGTGTGGCCCTTGCCGTCCGGCGAGGTCGCCACGAGCTGCAGGGTGTAGCGCGCGGCGCGCCGCGCGGCCTTGGGAAGGGTGAGCTTCACGTTCTGGTCGCCGGCCTTCGCGACCTGGAGCGTGAGACGTGCGAGCGGCTTCTGCGCCGTCCTGTGCCCCTTGCGCCGGACCGGGAGGAGGTTCGCCTGGAGGCTGCCGATCCCATCGGCGCGCAGCTTCAGCACCGTGCGGTACTTCGCGCGGCGCAGCTTGCGCAGCGAGAAGCGCAGCTTCGCGGGCGCGCTGAGCTTCGGCGCGTCGCCGCACCCCTGCGTGGCCGACGGCGGGCGCGTGAAGCTGACGGGGGCCGGCGCGTCGGAGGTCCACCCGAGGTCCTTCTGGACGGCGACCACGGTGAACGTCACGGGGACGCAGACCGGTGAGGCCGGCGCGAGCCCGGCGGCCCCCGCCGACTCGAGCGCGACCTCGGCGGGCGCGCCGCCGGTGCTGCGCAGCACGCGGTAGAGCTGCGCGTCGGGGCTGCGGCTCGTGAAGGTCAGCTTGCCGGTGGCGGGGTCGACGGTCAGGGCCGTCGGGGAGCTCTCCTGCGTCCGCACGCCCGACGAGCCGACAGGGTGGCCGGAGCCGCCGTCGCTGTCGACGACCTTCTGGTCGTCGAAGACCGGCGCGTCGGTCCAGCCGTAGATCGCGCCGCCGGTGCCGCCCGCGCCCTGCTGGTCGCCGTAGTCGCCGCCGTTGCCGCCGTGCGTCGAGATCGAGACGATCGAGCCGAGCGCCTTGGCGATGAGGTCCACGCGCCCGCCTGCGCCGCCTGCGCCGCCGTGCGCCGGCGCGGGCAGCGGCGTGCCGGCCCCGCCCCCGCCCTCGGCGCGCGCCTGCCCGCCGAGCGACAGCGTGCCGGTCGCGGCGCGCAGGAGGACGTTCGCGGCGCTGCCGCCGTTGCGAGGCGGGTCGGCGTCGCCGTTGGCGTTCGAGCCGCTCGCGTCCAGCGTCCCGCCGACGCTGAGATCGGTCTGCGCCGACAGGGAGATCGGGCCGCCATTCGCGCCGGGGCCGCCGGGGCTGTAGCCGCCCTGCGCCGTGACCTGACCGGTGCCGATCGAGCCGCCGCTGCTGGTGATCGCGATCGTGCCGCCTGGGCCGGCGGCGGAGCCGGTCTGCCCGTTGCCGCCGTACGCCTGGATCGCCGAGAGGGAGACGTTGCCGCTCGCCGAGGCGCTGATCGAGCCGCCGGGCCCGCCGTTCATCGGCGTCGGCGAGCTGCCGGCGTTGCCGCCGGCGGTGAAGAGGGTGCCGGCGGAGATGCTGCCGCCCTGCAGCGCGATCGTGCCGCCGGCCGACCCGCCCAGCGGGCTCTGCGCGCCGCCCGCCCAGGCGCCGCCGCCGATCACGAGCGCGCCGCCCGCGGTCGCGTCGATCCGTGTCGCCGGGGTGGCGGCGCTGATCGTGCTGTTCTGCCCGCCGACGTCCAGACGGCCGAGCGCGATCAGCGACCCGCGCGCCGCGAGCGTGATGTGCGCCGATCCGCCCGGTCCGGCGTCCACGCTGCCGCCGCCGGTGGCGTCGATCGAGCCGAGCCGGACGTCAGAGCCGGAGATCGCGACGTCGGCGCCGTTGCCGCCGTTCAGGCCTGCGCCGGCGTTCCCGGGGGCGTCGCGCCCGGAGGCGTTGACGTTGCCCGAGATGCGCACGTCGCCGGCGCTCGAGCTCACGGACACGGGAGCCGCATACTGGGCTCGCGCCGGATCCGCCTGGGGCGTGGCGCCCACGCCCTGGGTCTGGATGTCGCCGCCGATGTCGACCGGCCCGACGGCGCTGATGCCCACCGGAGCCCCGTAGGCGGTCAGCGCGCCCGTGGTCACGGCTCCGCCGGAGGTGATCGTGATCGAGCCGGAGGCGCCGCCGCCGCTGCCCGAGGTGTTGATCGAGCCGCCGACCGCGACGCGCGCGCCCTTGAGGCTGAGCGAGCCGGCGGGGCGGACCGTGCCGCTGCCGGCGGTCAGGTCGATGCCGGAGGCGATGGTCAGCTGGCCGGCCGACGTCATCGTCAGGTTGCGCCCGGCGGTGCAGCCGCCGTTGCCGGTGCCCTCGACGTAGCACGTGCGCAGGCCGGCGCTCGGGCCGAAGTAGATCGACTGCGCGGTGATCGACGTGTCGCCCGTGAGGCGCAGTTCGCCGTCGACGTAGACGATGCCGTAGCTGAGGTTGCCCGACACGGTCGCCTGGTCGCCGTCGAGGACGAGCAGGTCCGCCGCGTGGGCGGCCGGCGACCAGGCGAGCAGCGCAAGGCAGAAAGCCAGCGTCGTCAGCGCGGTGCGGGTGGAGCGGCGGGGCGTGCTGGGGGCGATGCGATGGGGGGGGATGACGACGCCTCTCCGTGGCTGCGTTGCGGGTGCGCCGGCACGCTCGCATGGAGCCACCGGCATGCAGCGCGTCGGCACGCCTCTAGGGTCACTTGACGGGGGCAGCGATGCAAAACCTCTCGCCTGGACGAACGGTGGACGCCCTCCGATCGCCCGTGCACGGCAAGGATCCGCAACCCGTCGGACAGATCGCTCCGCTCGGCGGAGAATCGCCGCCGCCGGGCGCGGAATCGCTACAGCCCGAGCGTCTTGGCGACGATCTCGCGCTGGATCTCGCTCGTGCCGCCGTAGATCGTGGAGACGATCGTCGTGCGCACGTGGCGTTCCATCTCGTACTCGGTCGCGTAGCCCGCGCCGCCCATCACCTGCATGCCCTCGAGGGCGACCTTCTTGGCCGTCTCGGTGACCTTGAGCTTGGCCATCGAGGCCTCGCGCGGGAACAGCGCGCCGGGGTTCGCGTCGACCATCCGGGCGACGTCATAGGTCAGCAGCCGGCAGCACTCGATCTCGGTCGCAAGGTCGGCCATCCGGTGGGCGATCGTCTGGAAGCTGCCGATCGGGCGCCCGAACTGCCTGCGCTCCTTGACGTAGGCGAGCGCGTCGTCGAAGGCGCGCCGCGCGAAGCCCAGCGACTGCGCGGCGATGATCAGGCGCTCGACGTTCAGGCCCGCCATCAGCTGGCTCCATGCCTGGCCCTCGACGCCGAGCAGGTTCTCCGTGGGAACGTGGCAGTCGGTGAAGAACACGTCGTTGACGACGCGCCCGCCCATCGTGTCGATCCCGCGGATCTCGACGCCGTCGCTGCCGGCGGGGATGCTCAGCATCGTCAGGCCATCGTGCTTGGCGCCGCTGTCGTCCGTGCGGCAGACGAGCAGGATGTGGTCGGCGAGGTGGGCTTCGGAGATCCACGTCTTCTGACCCTCGACGACGTAGCCGCCGTTGTGCCTGGTCGCCCTGCAGCGCAGCGCGCCGACGTCCGAGCCCGCCTCGGGCTCGGACATGGCGATCGCCTCGACGGCGCCGCGCGTGATGCCGCCGAGGATCTCGTGCTTCTGCTCCTCGGTGCCGAAGCGCTCGTAGGCGCCCGCGACGATCGAGGTGACCGCGAAGCTGCCGACCGGGATCTGGCCGTGGGCCGTCTCCTCGAGGAACAGGCACAGGTCGACCATCCCGCCGCCGCTGCCCCCGTACTCCTCGGGGATCGCGACGCCGAGCCACCCGAGTTGCGCGACACGCGCGTAGAGCTCGGGGTTGTGGGGCTCGGTGCCGCCGTCGGTCAGCGCGTCGCGCTGCTCGCGGGTGCCGCACTCGCGCGCCGCGAGATCGCGGACCGCCGCGGCGAGCGCCTGCTGCTCGTCGGTGAACATGATCGACATCCTCCTCAGGCGGTCGCGAGCGCCGGGGCGTCGGCGTACGTCTCGCCGCGCTCGGCCTTCTCGACCAGCGACGCCGGCGGCTCGAAGCGCTCCCCGTAGGTCGCCGCGAGCTCGCGCGCACGCGCGACGAAGCCCGGAAGGCCGCGGTGTTGGGGGTGGGCGGCGGGTTCGTATCCGTTGATGTACTGCAGCACGCCGCCGGTCCAGCCCGGGAAGCCGATCCCCAGGATGGAGCCGATGTTCGCGTCGGCGACCGACTCGATGACGCCCTCGTCGAGGCACTTGACGGCCTCCATCGCCTCGAGGATCAGCATGCGCTCCTTGAGGTCCTCGAGCGGCACCTCGCGGTTGTCGCCGCCGAAGGCGTCCTTCAGCCCGGGCCACAGCCGCGTGCGCGCGCCGTCCTCGTACTCGTAGAAGCCGGCGCCGGCCAGGCGCCCGCCGCGGTCGAACTCCTCGACCATGCGGTCGACGACCGCGTTGGCGGGGATCTCTGGCAGCGTCAGGCCCTCGGCCTCGGCGGCGGCCTGGTACTGCGCGCGGATCTTGCGCATGAGGTTGAGGTTCAGCTCGTCGCTGAGCTGGAGCACCGGTGCGGGGTAGCCGGCCTGCGAGGAGGCCTGCTCGATCGACGGGGCGGGGATGCCCTCGGCGAGCATCGCGATGCCCTCGTTGATGAAGGCGCCGATCACGCGGCTCGTGAAGAACCCGCGCGAGTCGTTGACGACGATCGGCGTCTTCCTGATCTGCCTGGCGACGTCGAGCGCGCGGTAGACGGTCTCGTCGCTCGTCTGCTCGCCCTTGATGATCTCCAGCAGCGGCATCTTGTCCACGGGGCTGAAGAAGTGCAGCCCGATGAAGTCGGCCGGGCGCGAGACGCCGTGCGCCAGCTGGGTGATCGGCAGGGTCGAGGTGTTGGAGCCGAGCAGCGCGTTCTCGGCGAGGTGGGGCTCGATCTCGGCGAAGACCTGCGCCTTGACGGCCGGGTCCTCGAACACGGCCTCGATCACGAGGTCGGCGCCGGCAGCCTGGGCCGGGTCGGCGGTCGGCGTGATCCGCGCGAGCAGCGCGTCGGCCTGCTCCTGGGTCGAGCGCCCGCGCGCGACGGCCTTGTCGACGAGCGCCTGCGAATAGCCCTTGCCGCGCTCGGCCGCCTCGGCGGAGACGTCCTTCAGCACGACGTCGATGCCGGCCTTGGCGCAGACGTAGGCGATCGCGGCGCCCATCATGCCCGCGCCGAGCACGACGACCTTCGTCGCCTGGAACCGCGGGATGTCCGCCGGCCGCCCGCGGTCGCCGCTGACCTGCTGGAGGTCGAAGAAGAACGCCTGGATCATGTTCTTCGCGACCTGGCTCGTGACGAGGTCGACGAAGTAGCGCCCCTCGATCTCGCTCGCGGTGTCGAAATCGACCTGCGCGCCCTCGACGGCCGCGGCCATGATGTGGTGCGGCGCCGGGTAGTTCGCGCCCTTGAGCTGCTTGCGCAGGTTCGCCGGAAACGCCGGCAGGTTCTGCGCGAGCTTCGGGTTCGACGGCGTGCCGCCCGGGATCTTGTAGCCCTTGACGTCCCAGGGCTGGACCGCCTCCGGATTGGCCGCGATCCACGCCTTGGCGGCCGGGACGAGCTCCGCGCGCGTGGCGACGACCTCGTCGACGATGCCGACCTCCTTGGCCTTGGCCGGCTTCAGGCGCTGCCCCTGCAGCAGCAGCTGCATCAGCGCGTCGACGATGCCGACCATGCGCACGCTGCGCACGACGCCGCCGGCGCCGGGGAGCAGGCCGAGCTGGACCTCGGGGAAGCCGACGACCGCACGCGGGTCCTCGACGATCACGCGGTGGTGGGTGGCCAGGCAGATCTCCAGGCCGCCGCCGAGCGCCGCGCCGTTGATGGCGGCGACGACGGGCCTGCCGAGGGTCTCCAGGCGGCGCAGCAGCGCCTTGCCCTCGCGCACGAACTCCGCGACCTGCGCGGCGTCCTCCTTGCGCGTGGCGCGCAGGTCGTTGAGGTCGCCGCCGGCGAAGAACGTCTTCTTGGCGGACGTGATGACGACGCCGGTGATCGCGTCCTTCTCGGCCTCGAGGCGCTCGACGGTCGCGGCCATCGACGCGGCGTAGGCCGCGTTCATGGTGTTCGCGGACTGGTTGGGGTCGTCGAGGGTGAGGACGACGACGCCGTCCGGATCCTGGTCCCAGCGGATGGTCGTGCTCTCACTCATGATCAGATGGCCTCCACGACCGTCGCGATGCCCATGCCGCCGCCGACGCAGAGCGTCGCGAGGCCGTACCTGCCGCCCGTGCGGTGCAGCTCGTCGATCAGCGTGCCGAGGATCATGCCGCCGGTCGCGCCCAGCGGATGGCCCATGGCGATCGCGCCGCCGTTGACGTTGACCTTCTCGATGTCCAGGCCCATGTCGCGCACGAAGCGCAGCACGACGGCGGCGAACGCCTCGTTGATCTCGACGAGGTCGAGATCCTCGACCGTCAGGCCGGCCTTCGCCAGCGCCTTCCTCGCGGCGGGCGCGGGGCCGGTCAGCATGATCGTCGGGTCGGCGCCGGAGAGCGCCGTCGCGAGGATCCGGGCCTTCGGGGCGAGCCCGAGGTCCTCGCCGGTCTGGGCGTTGCCGATCGCCAGCAGCGAGGCGCCGTCAACGATGCCCGAGGAGTTGCCGGGCGTGTGGACGTGCTCGATCTTCTCGATCCAGTGGTACTTCTGCAGCGCGACGGCGTCGAAGCCGCCGGCCTCACCGATCATCTGGAAGGACGGCTTGAGGTTCGAGAGGGTCTCGACCGTCGTGCCGGGGCGGATGAACTCGTCGTTGTCCAGCACGACGTTCTCGTTGAGGTCCTTGACGGGGATCACGGAGCCCGCGAAGCGGCCCTCGGCCTGCGCGGCCGCGGCGCGCTCCTGCGAGCGCGCGGCGTAGGCGTCGACGTCCTCGCGGCTGAACTCCTCGATCGTCGCGATCAGGTCGGCGCTGACGCCCTGGGGCACGAACGAGGTGTCGTAGTTCGTCTCGGGGTCCATCGCCCAGGCGCCGCCGTCGGAGCCCATCGGCACGCGCGACATCGACTCGACGCCGCCGGCGAGGACGAGGTCCTCCCACCCGGAGGCGACCTTCTGCGCGGCGATGTTCACGGCCTCCAGGCCGGAGGCGCAGAAGCGGTTGACCTGCAGGCCGGCGACGGTGTCCGGCAGGCCGGCCTTGATCGCGGCCGTCTTGGCGATGTCCGCGCCCTGGTCGCCGACGGGCGAGACGCAGCCCAGGACGACGTCGTCGACGCGGTTCGGGTCGAGTCGCTCGTTGCGCACGAGCACCTCGTGCATCAGACCGACCACGAGGTCCACCGGCTTGGTGCCGTGGAGCGACCCGTTGCTCTTGCCCTTGCCGCGCGGCGTGCGCACGGCATCGAACACCAGTGCCTCAGTGCTGCTCATCTGTTCGGAACTCCTCGTGTCGGCGGCCTCGCGCGCGGGCGGCGGGGCCTCGAATCGGCAACCTGCGCGGTGAGGCTAGCAGAGAAACATTCGTTCACGAACGCAAGTTGCCTGGCTACCATGGCGCCGATGGCCGCCCAGCCCGAGACCCGCCGCCGCAGTCAGGCGGAGCGCAGCGCCGCGACCCGCGACGCGCTGCTGGAGGCGACGATCGCCTGCCTCGTCGAGGACGGCTACGCCAACACCACGACGAGCCGCGTGGCCGAGCGCGCCGGCGTCTCACGCGGCGCGCACCTGCATCACTTCCAGACGCGCAGCGCGCTCGTGGCGGCGGCGATGGAGCGCCTCGCGCGGCTGCGCAGCGAGGAGCTGCTGCTCGCCGCCGACGCGCTGCCGACCGGCAGCGAGCGGGTGGCGCGCGGCCTCGACCTCGTCTGGGAGAGCTACGCCAGCCCGCGCTTCCAGGCCGCGCTCGCGCTGTGGGCGCAGGCGCGCACCGATCCGGAGCTGCGCGCGCACCTCGTCGACGTCGAGCGGGCCCTCGACCGCCAGACGCTGGAGCTCGCGCGGCGCCTGTTCCCCGACATCTCCACGCGCGCGGACTTCGACCGGCGCGTCGAGATGGCGGTCGCGACGATCCGCGGGCTCGCGCTGCTCGACACCCTGCACCCCGGCTCGGACCGCAACCGCAAGCAGTGGGCCTTCTGCCGCGCCCAGCTCGTGCGGCTGTTCGAGGAGGACGCGCCGGCCTGACGGCGAGCGCTCAGCCGGCGATCGAGCGCTTGTACCAGCGCACCGCCAGCGGCGCGCAGAGCAGCACGATCGCGGCGATCCAGATCACCGTGTAGCCGATCGGGTGCTGCTGGGGCCACGGCCCGCCGTGGTGGATCGCGCCGCCGGGATTGCCGAACAGGTGGCGCAGCGAGTCGGACATCGTCGAGACCGGGTTCCACTCGGCGACGGTGCGCAGCGGCTCGGGGAGGCTGCGCGCCGGGACGAAGGTCGTCGCGATGAAGGTCAGCGGGAAGATCACGACGAAGCCCACCCCCTGCACCGCCTCGGGCGTGGCGACCACGCTGCCCAGCAGCACGCCGACCCAGACCATCGCGAACGAGAAGGCCACCATCAGCCCGTACGCCGCTGCGACCTGCGCCGCGCTCGTGTGCACGCGCCAGCCGATGATCAGGCCGGTGATCGACATCAGCACGATCGGCAGCAGCGACTTGATCAGGCTCGCGACGGCGTGCCCGCCGAGCACGCTCCCGCGCGCGATCGGCAGTGAGTGGAAGCGGTCGATCGCGCCGTTGCGCCGGTCGTTGGCCAGCGCGATCGCGACCCCGAAGGCGCCGAACACCAGCGTCTGGGCGAAGATGCCGCCCATCAGGAACTCCTTGTAGCTGCCGCCGCCGGGCACGCCGATCGCCCCGCCGAAGACGAACGCGAACAGCAGCACGAACATGATCGGCTGGATCGTCGCGTCGACGAGCGCCTCGGGCTGGCGCTGCATGTGCCGCAGGCCGCGGCGGGCGATCACCCACGTGTCGCCGGCGGCGCTGGCGCGGCCGGCCCGCGCGGCGCGCGCGGGGACTGGGACGTCGGCCATCAGGCCACCTCGCTGGGGATCTCGTCGTGGGCGGGCTGGGCGCCGTCCTGTGCGGGCAGCCCCGTGAGCGTGAGAAAGACGTCGTCGAGCGTCGGCTGGCGCAGTCCGAGGTCCTCGACCGCGATCGCGCGATCGGCCAGCTCGCCGGCCACCGCCGCGACCGCGCCGGGGCCGCCGTCGGTCGGCACCGTGAGGCTGCGCTCCTGGCGGTCGACCGCCGGCGCCGCGCGGCAGACCCGCTCGAGGATCTCGGCGACCGCCGGCAGGTCGCCCGCGTGCGCGCAGACGATGTGCAGCTGGTCGCCGCCGATCTGGCGCTTGAGCGAGCGCGCGTCGCCGCGGGCGATCGCGCGGCCGTGGTCGATCACGACGATCTCGTCGGCGAGGTGATCGGCCTCCTCGAGGTACTGGGTCGTCAGCAGGATCGTCGCGCCGGAGGCGACCAGGCCGTCGAGCACGGTCCACAGCTCGCTGCGCGCGCGCGGATCCAGGCCGGTCGTCGGCTCGTCGAGGAACAGGAGGTCGGGCGCGGCGACGAGCGTCGCCGCGAGGTCCAGGCGCCGGCGCATGCCGCCCGAGTAGTCGCGCACGAGCTTGCGGCCCGTGTCGGCGAGCGAGAACTGCTCGAGCAGGACGTCGGCGCGGGCGCGGGCGCTCGCGCGCCCGAGATGGTGCAGCTCGCCGATCATCGTCAGGTTCTCGTGGCCGGTCAGCAGCTCGTCGACGGTGGCGTCCTGAGCTGCGAGGCCGATCCCGCGGCGCACGCCGACCGGGTCGTCATGGATGTCGCAGCCGGCGACGCGCGCGGTTCCCGCGTCGGGGCGCGTCAGCGTCGTCAGCAGCCGCACGGCCGTCGTCTTGCCGGCGCCGTTGGGGCCCAGCAGCGCGCAGACCGAGCCGCGCGGCACGTCGAGGTCGAAGCGGTCCAGGGCGGTCTTCTCGCCGTAGCGCTTCACGAGCCCGCGGGCTTCGATGGCGTTGGTCTCAGTCACGGTCCAGCACCTAAGCACACTGGACGCCAGCTGCTCGCCGGGCTCGTGCGCACGATCACCGAGCGCCCGGCCGCCGTGCGCTGAACGGAGGACGCCTCTTTAGAAACTCTTGGGAGTTTCCTTACACACAGCGCAGGCGGGGCTTCCAGCCTCCTTGGCGATGAAGACCTCAAGAACCATCGCGACCGTCGCCGTCGTCGTCGCCTCCGCCGTCGGCGGCGCGGCCCTCGCCCACGCATCCCAGAGCCCGAGCGCTCCCACACATACCGCCCGCGTGGCGGTCCCTGCAGCCACCTCCTCCACGACCAGGCCGATCGCCGACAACCGGTCGACCGCCAAGCGCGTCTACGACGGCGCCGCCGATTCCGTCGCCTACATCAGCTCCACCTCCATCCAGGGCCAGGCCACCGGAACGGGCTTCGTCGTCTCCGCCGACGGCCTGATCGTCACCAACGCGCACGTCGTCGACGGCGCGCAGCAGATCACCGTCAAGCTCGGCACCGGCGGGCAGACGCAGGCGGCGCAGCTCGTCGGCGCGGACGCCTCGCGCGACCTGGCGCTGCTCAAGGTCGACGGCTCGGGGCTCAAGGCGCTGAAGCTCGGTGACTCCGACGCGGTCGGCGTCGGCGACTCCACCTTCGCCATCGGCAACCCCTACGGGCTGGACCACACGCTCACGACCGGCGTCGTCTCGGCGCTGCACCGCGAGATCCAGGCGCCCGACGGCACGACGATCTCCGACGTCATCCAGACGGACGCCGCGATCAACCCGGGCAACTCGGGCGGCCCGCTCCTGAACGACAAGGGCGAGGTGATCGGCGTGAACTCGCAGATCGTCTCGAGCTCGGCCGGCTCGGCGGACGGCAGCGGCGGCCAGGGCGGCAGCGTCGGCATCGGGTTCTCGATCCCGTCGAACACCGTGCGGTCGTTCATCGGACAGGCGGCGGGCGGCGCGCTCTCCCCGGGCTCGGGCCGGCAGGACCAGCAGGTCGCTCCCGATCAGACCCTGCCCGATCAGACGGCCCCGGACCAGCAGTACGCCGATCCGTACGCGGCGATCAACTAGTGGACCCATCCGCAAGTCCGGCGGGTTCCCGGCGGCGCATCGCCGCCCGTGGCGTCGTCCTCGGTCGGGGCAATGCCGCCGGCATTGC
>Ga0208851_1000550_pt1 | contig 16031 bp, 13 predicted proteins | sample NGESurshal092012_FD_184481 | JGI IMG/M metagenome (GOLD analysis project Ga0208851, IMG submission 184481) | Arctic peat soil microbial communities from Barrow, Alaska - NGEE Surface sample 415-2 shallow-092012 (SPAdes) | ecosystem: Environmental > Terrestrial > Soil > Wetlands > Peat ... | reverse complement strand
GAGGGCAAACACACCTCAGCCCGCGACACCACCACCTGGAGGCGATCATGACCCGCGACGGACTCGCCGCACTCCCACCCGTCCTCGACGTCCCCACCGCCGCCAAAGTCCTCGGCATCGGACGCTCCCTCGCCTACGACCTCGTCCGCCGCGGCGACTGGCCCACCCCCGTGCTGCCCGTCGGGAAGCTGATCAAGATCGCTCGCGAGCCGCTCATCCGCTTGATCGAGGGCCCGGGAACGGCGGATGGCCGAGTGGTCGACGCGTCGGTCGAGGCACGGCCTCACTGAGGCGGCGTCGACGGTCAAACCCTGGTCCCCGGAGAGGGAAACCGTGCCGTTTCGACCCGCCAGATGTTGATCTTGACCACATCGTCTGTGGTCAAAATGTGGTCAAGATCGTTTTGCCATAGGCCAAAGACGAAGGCCCAGGTCGCTGACCTGGGCCTTCGCTTGTAGCCCCGACGGGATTCGAACCCGCGCTACCGCCTTGAGAGGGCGGCGTGCTAGGCCACTACACAACGGGGCCGTGCTACTCGGGACGACCTCCGTGGCGGAGGCCGGACCAGCGGACCGAGACGTTACCGGTGCGCGCGAAGGGCGACCAAATCCACACAGGGGTGGTACCGCTCACGCATCGGGTGATCGTCACGATCAGCTGGGGTACCAGGACTCGAACCTAGACTAACTGAACCAGAATCAGTTGGGCTGCCAATTACCCCATACCCCAAGGCCTTCGACCCTCGCGGGACGACGACGCCCAGAATGATAGCCCGAGCGCGCGGTCGCGCCCAAACCGGACGTCAGCCGATCGCCGCAGCCAACCTGCCGAGCGCGCGCTCGCGGCCGAGCAGCTCGATCGACTCGAACAGCGGCGGTGAGATACGACGGCCGCTCACGGCCACCCGCACGGGGCCGAACGCGACCTTGGGCTTGAGGCCGAGGCCGTCGACGAGCGCGGCGCGCAGCGCCGCCTCGATCTCGACGTGGCCGAACGGCTCGAGGGCCTCGAGCGCGTCGCGGGCAGCCTGTAGCGCGGGCCGGGCCTCCGCTGTGAGCACTCGCTCACGGTCCTCCGGGTCGACCCTGAACCGCTCGTCCGGGACCAGGAGGAAGAGCAGCTGCTCGGCACCGGCCTTCAGGGTCTCCATCCGCTCCTGGACCAGCGGGACCGCGGCGTCGATCGTCGCCTGCTGCGCCGGAGTCGGGACCCCGTCGATCGCACCGACGGCGTCGAGGTAGGGGATCATGCGCCGGGCGAGGTCCTCGGCGCTGATGTGCCGGATCCAGTCGCCGTTGATGGCGATGCACTTCTTGGAGTCGAAGCGTGCGGGGTTGGGCTGCACGCGGTCGAGGTCGAAGAGCCGTGCCAGCTCGGTGGGCGAGAAGAACTCGAGGTCGTCGCCGGCCGACCAGCCGAGCAGCGCGAGGTAGTTGAGCAGGCCCTCGGGGAGATAGCCCTCCTCGCGGTAGAGGTTCAGCGAGCTCTGCGGGTCCCGCTTGGAGAGCTTCTTGTTGCCCTCCCCCATGACGTAGGGCAGGTGGCCGAAGCGCGGCGTGGTGCCGTCGCCGACGCCGATCTGCGCGAGGGCGGCGTACATCGCGAGCTGGCGCGGCGTGCTCGAGAGCAGGTCCTCGCCGCGCAGCACGTGGGTGATGCCCATGAGCGCGTCGTCGACCGGGTTCACCAGCGTGTAGAGCGGCTCACCGTTCCCGCGGACGATGACGTAGTCGGGCACGTGCTCGTTCTTGAACTCGATCGGACCGCGGACGAGGTCGTCCCAGCCCCAGTCCTGGTCGGGCATCCGCAGGCGCAGCACCGGAAGCCGACCCTCGGCACGGAACGCGGCCCGCTCCGCGTCGGTCAGGTCGCGGTCCCTGTTGTCGTAGCCCAGCTTCGGGTCCTGCCCGGCGGCCCGGCGACGCGCCTCGACCTCGTCGGGCGAGGAGAAGGACTCGTAGGCCAGTCCCGCGGCGAGCAGCCTCGTGGCCACGTCGGCGTAGAGGTCGAGACGCTGGCTCTGGCGGTAGGGCTCGTGCGGGCCGCCGACCTCGGGGCCCTCGTCCCAGTCCAGGCCGAGCCAGCGCAGCGCGCCGAGGAGGTCGTCGTAGGACTGCTCGGAGTCGCGCGCCGAGTCGGTGTCCTCGATGCGGAAGACGAACGTGCCGCCCGTGTGGCGGGCATACGCCCAGTTGAACAGCGCCGTGCGCACCATCCCGACATGCGGGTTCCCGGTGGGAGACGGGCAGAAGCGGACGCGGATCGGGGACGAGCCGGTGGTGGGCAGCGGGGCGGGGAGGTCAGTCACGCAGGGTCACCCGGTTCGTGAGAGTGCCGATGGAGCTGATGGAGACGGAGACGGCGTCGCCGTCGATGAGCGGGCCGACGCCCGCCGGGGTGCCCGTGAGGATCACGTCGCCCGGCAGCAGGGTCATGACGTTGCTGATCCACGCCACCAGCTCCTCGGCCCCGCGGACGAGCAACGAGGTGCGCGAGTCCTGCCGGACGTCGCCGTTGACCCGGCAGGAGATCGCGAGGTCGTCGGGATCGACGTCGGTCTCGATCCACGGGCCGAGCGGGCAGAACGTGTCGAAGCCCTTCGCGCGGCCCCACTGGCCGTCGGTCCGCTGCAGGTCGCGCGCCGTGACGTCGTTGGCGCAGGTGTAGCCGAGGATCACCTCGTGCACGCGCTTGATCGGCACCTCGCTGCACAGCCGGCTGATCACGATCGCGAGCTCGGCCTCGTGCTCGACCTGCTCGGACTGCTCGGGCAGCGCGATGCGGTCGCCGGGACCGATCACCGACGTCGAGGGCTTGAGGAAGATCATCGGCTCGGTGGGGACCTCGCCGCCCATCTCGGCCGCGTGGGCTGCGTAGTTCTTGCCCACCGCGATGATCTTGCTCGGGAGCACCGGTGCCAGCAGCCGGACGTCGGCGTACGGGATCGCCGGTCCGGGGGCCTCGAACGACCCGAACGGGTGCCCGACGATCGCGGTCACCGTGGTGTCCTCGCCGACCTCGCCGTCGGGGCCGACGCCCTGGACCACGCCGAAGGAGACGATGCCGTCCGGGCCTGCGAACCTCGCGATCTTCACACCCCGACCCTAGTCGGTGGGCGCGTTGGTCTCCGCCGCTCGCCCGGCCTTGAGGAGGCCGTAGGCGACCGCATCCTCCAGCGCGAGCCACGAGGCCGCGATGACGTTCTCGTGCACGCCGACGGTGGTCCAGTCGTGCACGCCGTCGGTGGTGCCGACGAGCACGCGGGTGATCGCGTCCGTGCCGCTGCCGCCGTCGAGGATGCGGACCTTGTAGTCGATCAGCTCGAGGTGGGCGAGCTCCGGGAAGGCCGTGGTGAGCCCGGCGCGCAACGCGTTGTCGAGCGCGTTGACCGGGCCGTTGCCCTCTCCGGTCGAGATGATCCGATCCCCGCCCGCGTGCACCTTCACCGTCGCCTCGCTCACCACGCTGCCGTCCTCGCGCTGCTCGACGATCGTGCGCCAGGACTCGACCCAGAAGTGACGACGCCGCTCGCCGGCCATCTCGTCGCGCAGCAGCAGCTCGAAGGAGGCGTCGGCAGCCTCGAAGGTCCAGCCGCTGCTCTCGAGGTCCTTCACCCGGTCGACGACGCGACCGAGCACGGCGTTGTCGTTCGACAGGTCGATGCCGAGCTCGCGACCCTTGAGCTCGACGGAGGCGCGGCCGGCCATCTCGGTGACGAGAACCCGCATGTCGTTGCCGACCAGCTCGGGGTCCATGTGATTGTAGAGCTCGGCGTTGACCCGCAGGGCGCTCGCGTGCAGGCCTGCCTTGTGCGCGAACGCCGAGACTCCGACGTAGGCCTGGTGGGTGTTCGGCGGCAGGTTCGCGATGTCAGCGAGCGCGTGGGAGACGCGCACCATCTCGGTGAGCCTCCCCTCGGGCAGGACCCGCATGTCGAGCTTCATCTCCAGGTTGCCCACGACGGCGAACAGGTCGGCATTGCCGGTGCGCTCGCCGTAGCCATTGGCCGTGCACTGCACGTGCGTGGCACCGGACTCGACCGCCGCGATCGTGTTCGCGACCGCGCACGCCGTGTCGTCCTGGCAGTGGATGCCCAGGCGTACGCCGGAGCGCTCGAGGACGTCGGCCACGACGGCGCCGATGCGGCTCGGGAGCGTTCCCCCGTTCGTGTCGCACAGGACGCCGACGGACATCCCCGCCTCCGCCGCCACCTTGAGCAGGGCGACGCCGTAGTCCGGGTCGTGCTGGTAGCCGTCGAAGAAGTGCTCGCAGTCGACGAACACCCGACGCCCGTGCGCGACGAGGTGGGCCACGGTGTCGCGCACCATGGCGAGGTTCTCCTCCGGCGTTGTGCGCAGCGCCTCGGCCACGTGGCGCACGTCGGACTTGGCGACCAGGGTGATCACCGGGGCGCCGGAGTCGAGCAGTGCCTGGACCTGGGCGTCGTCCTGCACCGCGACACCGGCCTTGCGGGTGGACCCGAAGGCGACGAGCTGCGCATGCTTGAGGTCGAGCTCGGTGCGCGCGCGCTCGAAGAACTCGGTGTCCTTCGGCAGCGCCCCGGGCCAGCCGCCCTCGATGAACCCGACGCCGAGCTCGTCGAGCAGCCGGGCGACCGCGATCTTGTCGGTCACGGAGTACGAGATGCCCTCGCGCTGGGCTCCGTCGCGCAGCGTCGTGTCGTAGACGTGGAAGGCGTCGGTCGTCATCTCAGGTCCTCTGTCGGTCTGTCGGTCTGTCGGTCTGTCGGTGTGATCGGTCTGCTCGGGCTCGGTCGGGCGGTGTCGGGCAACGAAAAAGCCCCCCGCACGGGTGCGAGAGGCTGCGCGTCGGCGACGGGGTCGCGGACGCGCTAGGTAATGATCACTAGGTGAGTCACCCGTCCAGGGTGCCACACCATCCAGTGCGCGGACAGCCCCGTCTCACGAGACGGACACCACATCAGCGACCCCACAGGCTCGCGACGTACCCTCCTCGGGTGGACGACACGGGAACCTCCGGCGCCCCTGACGGGCTCGAGGCCCCGTGGGTGCGCGACGGCGTGCATCCCGACGACGTCACCGCACCCCAGCCTCCCGTGACCGAGGCGCAGGCGGCCGCAGCCGTCGCCGCGGCCGACGGGGTCGCCGCGGAGCACCCGCACGCCGGCCCTGCCAGCGACCCCGTGTCGGCCCCCGGTCACCACGTGGCACCCGTGGCGGTCCCCGCCGAGTCGCGTCGACGCGGCCTGCTCGCGGTGGCGGCGGTGACGGCCGGTGTCCTCGTCTTGGGCGTCGTGGGAGCCGTCGCCCTCCAGCGCGCCGCGGGGTCGTCGGTCACGGGCGCCGGAGCGGCCTCCTCGCCCGCGGTGACGTCCTCACCCGCGGTCGGCCTCACCCCGGCCGCCTCGGAGCCCGCGGACGCCACCGACACCGCGGTCCCGCCGCCTCTTGCGCCTGCGCAGGACACCCTCGTGCTCGGCGACTCGCTCGGCCTGGTCGTCTACCCCTGGCTCGCCGACCTGCTCCCCGACCGTTACGTGTCCTATCAGGCGGAGGTGGGTCGGTCCACGCCCGCCACGGAGAAGCAGCTCGACTCCGTGGGAGCCGTGCCGCCGGTCGTCATCGTCAGCTCGGGCACCAACGACCCTGTGGCCAACGTGCTCGAGGAGTCCGCCCGCCGGATGCTCGACTCCCTCGGACCCCGGCGCTGCGTGGTGTGGGTCGACATCGTGCGCCCCGACCGCATCGGCGACTCGCAGACGGCGATGAACGCGGCGCTGGACCGTGCGACGTCCGGACGCGCGAACGTGCGCGTCCTGCGTTGGTCGCAGCTCGTCGAGGCCCACCCCGAGTGGATGTCCGGCGACGGCATCCACCCGAACGAGGCCGGCTCGCAGGGTCGGGCCGAGGCATTCGCGCAGGCGGCGCAGGGGTGCAGCGCCCTCGACCCCGCCGCACCGCGGGCCCGGCGCGAGGTCCTCCCGCAGAGCGCCTTCTGGGGGCCCGTCTCGGGGCAGTACCGACCCCCGTCGGGAAGCCGGTCGAGCTCCTCGGCCACCGGCCGCGGTACGCCGACGACGTCGACCAGCGCCTCACCGTCGACCTCCGGCAGCGCGTCGTCGACGTCGCGCACCCCGTCCGTGGCTCCGACGACCTCCGGCGCCGCGCCCGCACCACCGGCGCCGACGACCTCCGTGCCCCCGCCGGACTCGCCGACGACGCCGCCGGACCCCGTGGTCAGCACCACGCCGGCAGCCCAGGAGTCGACGTCCAACGCCGCCACGCCACCCACGACATCCGTGCCCGAGTCCACCCCCGCAGCCACCTGAGCGTTCAGCGCATCGCGGCTCAGGGGGCGGCGACGAGCGGGTGCATCCAGCCGTGCACGTCGTCGGCGCGACCGGTCTGGATCTCGAGCAGGGCCTCGCGCAGCCGCATCGTCACCTCGCCTGGCCCGCCGTCGCCGACCGTCCACGAGTGCGCGGCGCTCTTCACCGTGCCGACCGGCGTGATCACGGCAGCAGTGCCGCAGGCGAACACCTCGCTGATCTCGCCCGTGGCGTTGCCCTCGCGCCAGTCGTCGATGTTGATCCGGCCCTCCTCCGCGCCATAGCCGAGGTCCTTGGCCACCTGCAGGAGCGAGTCGCGGGTCACGCCGGCGAGAAGGCTGCCGCTCAGCTCGGGGGTCACGATGCGGGCGCTCGGGCCGGACCCGTGGACGAAGAAGAGGTTCATCCCGCCCATCTCCTCGACCCAGCGGTGCTCGTGGGCGTCGAGCCACACCACCTGGTCGCAGCCCTGCTCCGCGGCCTGGGCCTGCGCGATGAGGGACGCGGCATAGTTGCCCGCGAACTTGGCCTCGCCGGTGCCACCCGGTGCCGCGCGCACGTACTCCGTCGACAGCCACACCGACACGGGGCGCACGCCGCCCTTGAAGTAGGCACCGACGGGCGAGGCGATGAGGACGTAGAGGTACTCGTTGGCCGGCCGGACGCCGAGCCCGACCTCCATGGAGAACATGAACGGGCGGAGGTAGAGCGACTCCTCCGGGTCGGAGGGGACGTAGGCCTGGTCCTGGTCGACGAGCGCCTCTATCGAGGCGAGGAAAAGCTCCTCCGGCAGCTCCGGCATCGCGAGGCGCACGGCCGAGCGCTGGAAGCGTCGGGCGTTGGCCTCGGGTCGGAACGTCGCGATCGACCCGTCGGCCTGGCGGTAGGCCTTGAGTCCCTCGAAGATCGCCTGCCCGTAGTGCAGGACGTTGGTCGCGGGGTCGAACGGGATCGGCGCGTACGGCACGAGTGCTGCGTCATGCCAGCCGGCGTCCTCGGTCCATCGGATCGTCACCATGTGATCGGTGAAGTACTTGCCGAACCCGGGGTTCTCCTGGATCGCCGCGATCTCGGCGGCGGTGCGCGGCGCTGCGCAGGTCGTGCGTGGGATGGTCGTGGTGGACATGGGCTGAAACTACCTCTCGGGGCGAGCGGATGAGGGCGAGGCCTGATCCAGCCGAGCGAGCCGCTGGATCAGCCGGCTACTCGCCCCGCGAGCGCGTCGCCGATCTGCGAGGTCGAGCGCACGGCCGAGCCGCGCTCGACGAGGTCGGCAGCGACCGCTGCCTCCACCTCCGCCGCCGCCTTGTCCTCACCGAGGTGGTCGAGCAGCATTGCGACCGACATCACCGTGGCGGTCGGGTCGGCCTTGCCCTGGCCGGCGATGTCCGGGGCCGACCCGTGGACCGGCTCGAACATGCTCGGGTGGACCCGGCTCGGGTCGAGGTTGCCGCTCGCGGCGAGGCCGATGCCCCCCGCGATCGCGGCACCGATGTCGGTGATGATGTCGCCGAACAGGTTGTCGGTGACGACGACGTCGAACCGCTCGGGGTTCGTGATGAAGAACATCGTCGCCGCGTCGACGTGGCAGTAATCGGTCTCCACCTGCGGGTGCTCGGCGGCGACGGCGTCGAAGGTGCGCTGCCACAGGCTGCCGGAGTGCACGAGGACGTTGGTCTTGTGCACCAGCGTCACCCTGTTGCGGCGGCGCGTGGCGCGGGCGAACGCGTCGCGCACGATGCGCTCCACGCCGTAGGCCGTGTTGATGCTCTCCTCGGTGGCGACCTCGTGCGGCGTGCCCACGCGCAGGACGCCGCCGGCGCCGGCGTAGGGGCCCTCGGTGCCCTCGCGGCACACCACCATGTCGATGTGCTCCGGGCCCTTGCCGGCCAGAGGCGTGGTCACCCCCGGGTAGAGCTTCACCGGGCGCAGGTTCACGTGGTGGTCGAGGGCGAAGCGCAGACGCAGCAGCAGACCGCGCTCGAGCACTCCCGGCGGCACGCTCGGGTCGCCGACCGCGCCGAGCAGGATCGCGTCGGCGGTGCCGAGCTCGGCGAGCACGGAGTCCGGGAGCACCTCGCCCGTGGCGTTGTAGCGACGCGCGCCGAGGTCGTACTCGGCCCGGTCGAAGGTGATCCCGTGGCGTGCGGCGGCGACGTCGAGGACCTTGAGGCCCTCGGCCACGACCTCGGTCCCGATCCCGTCGCCGGGGATGACCGCGAGGCGATACTGCGTCGACATGTCCCGGATCGTACGGCCGCGTCCCACCATCCGACACCGCCGTCTCATTCCTCGGACACCCTGAGCGGCGGAGAGTCGGCATTGAGGTCCGCGCTGCTACCCTTCTCCGGATGACTCACGTGGCACTGCTCCTTAGCGGCCGCAGCGGGGCCTAGACCGGCCTCCTCGCTGCGGGGTGCTGTCGTGCCGGTCGATCGTCCCGATCCCGGCATCACCCACAGACTCTGCGAGGACATCCCGTGACCAGCACCAACGACTACGCCGCGTCCTACGACGTGCGCAACGCCCAGCTGCCCTCCCCGATGGCCTGGCGCCGCTACAGCCCCTTCACGCCGGTCGACCTCCCCGACCGCACGTGGCCGAACAGGGTCATCACGAAGGCGCCGCGCTGGTGCGCGGTCGACCTGCGCGACGGCAACCAGGCGCTCATCGACCCCATGACTCCCGCGCGCAAGATGCGGATGTTCCAGCAGCTCGTGTCGATGGGCTACAAGGAGATCGAGGTCGGCTTCCCCTCCGCGTCGCAGACCGACTTCGACTTCGTGCGCCTGCTCATCGAGGGCGAGCACATCCCCGACGACGTCGTCATCCAGGTGCTGACCCAGGCGCGCGAGCCCCTGATCGAGCGCACCTACGAGGCCATCGCCGGCGCCCCGCAGGCGATCGTGCACCTGTACAACTCCACCTCCACCCTGCAGCGGCGCGTCGTGTTCGGCCTGGACCGCGACGGCATCAAGGACATCGCCGTCCACGGCGCGCAGCTGGTCCGGAAGTACGCGGAGAACCTCACGGGCACCGAGGTGTACTTCGAGTACTCCCCCGAGTCCTTCACCGGTACCGAGCTCGAGTTCGCCGTCGAGGTGTGCGACGCCGTCTTCGACGTGTGGGAGCCCACGCCCGAGCGCAAGGCGATCGTCAACCTGCCGGCCACCGTCGAGATGGCCACTCCCAACGTCTACGCCGACGCCATCGAGTGGATGCACCGCACCCTGGCCCGTCGCGACTCGCTGGTGCTGTCGCTGCACCCGCACAACGACCGTGGCACGGGCGTCGCGGCTGCCGAGCTCGGCTACCTCGCCGGCGCGGACCGTATCGAGGGCTGCCTGTTCGGCAACGGCGAGCGAACCGGCAACGTCTGCCTGGTGACGCTCGGCATGAACCTGATGAGCCAGGGCATCGACCCGCAGATCGACTTCCGCGACATCGACGAGATCCGTCGCACGGTCGAGTACTGCAACCAGCTGCCGGTCAACGAGCGCCACCCCTACGGCGGCGACCTGGTGTTCACCGCGTTCTCCGGCTCGCACCAGGACGCGATCAACAAGGGCCTCGCCCAGATGCAGCGCGACGCCGACGCCGCGGGCGTCCCGATCGACGACTTCCGCTGGGAGGTCCCCTACCTGCCCATCGACCCCAAGGACGTCGGCCGCACCTACGAGGCGGTCATCCGGGTCAACTCGCAGTCGGGCAAGGGCGGCGTGGCGTACATCATGAAGTCCGAGCACAAGCTCGAGCTCCCGCGCCGCCTGCAGATCGAGTTCAGCGCGGTCGTGCAGAGGGTCACCGACTCCGAGGGCGGCGAGGTGTCGCCGTCGGCGATGTGGGAGTACTTCCAGGACGAGTACCTCCCGAACCCGGCCGCGCCGTGGGGCCGGTTCGCGCTGCGCGCGATCGCGCAGGACTCGGCGGTGGACGGCCAGACGAACGTGCGCCTGGTCCTCACGGACCGCACCCGCGAGGTCGAGATCGGTGGCGTCGGGAACGGCCCCATCGCTGCGTTCTGCGACGCACTGGCGGCGTACGGCGTGGACGTGCGCGTGCTCGACTACAACGAGCACGCGATGTCCTCGGGCGGCGATGCGGTCGCCGCGTCCTACCTCGAGTGCGCGGTCGGCGGCCGGGTGCTGTGGGGCGTCGGCATCGACCCGTCGATCGTGACGTCCTCGCTCAAGGCCGTCATCAGCGCCGTCAACCGCGCGGAGCGCGACTCGTCCTCCTGATCGACGTACGTCCGCGGGTGGCCACGCTCGCTCCTCGAGTAGGGGTGGCCACCCGTCGTGCGCCCGTGGACGTCGCCGTCGGTGCCCGACCGTACGGTTGGCGCATGCCGACGATCCGGGTGCCCTTCAGCATCACAGCCCGCCCCTCCGAGCCGGTCGCGTCCGACGACCCACCGGTGGTCGGGATCACGACCTTCGACAAGGTCTTCGCGGGCCCGGGGCTGACCGGGAGCAGCGTCGTGCGGATGGTGTCCGCCCACGACGGCAACGGCCCGCTGGCCTACGTCGCCCTCGAGCGGGTGCAGGGGCGGCTCGGCGGCATCGAGGGCACGTTCGTGCTGCAGCACGTCGGGAGTATCTCCCTCGGCGTCCCCAGCCTCGCCCTCGTGGTGGTGACCGGATCGGGCTCCGCGGGTCTCGCCGGGCTGTCCGGCACCGGCACCATCGAGCACGACGACGACGGCGCCACCCTCACCCTCACCTACGCACTGCCCGCCTGACTACGCCACCGGGCGAGCAGGTCCTCCTCGCGCTGCGGGTCCATCCCCACTGCGTCGCGCGGTGAGGGCGCTGTGCCCGAGGCGTCGACCTGCTGCACCCAGTCCCAGCAGTCGGCGACCGTCTCCGCGACCGGTCGGACCCGCAGGCCCCACCCCAGGGCTCGCGATACGTCGCTCTGGTGCATGGCGTAGGCGTCCTCGGACTCAGGGATCCAGATCGGGAGCTCGGTCCAGATCTCCACGCCCTGCGCGAGGAGCCACGACGGATCGATCCAGCTGAAGGTGGCGTCCGAGCCGGTCGCCGCCACGCAGGCGTGGAGCACGTCGCCCAGGGTGGTCCGGTCCGGTGGGCAGACGACGTCGACGGGGCCATGCCGCCCGGCGACGGCGGCATCGAGGCCGAGCGCGACCAGGTCGCGCGGGTCGACGTACTGGATCGGAAGGGTCGCGGGCGCCGGGGCCAGGGTCTGTCCGCCGCGGGCGACCCAGCGCAGCCACCAGGGCAGTCGACCGACATTGTCGCGAGGCCCGAGGATGAGACCGGCCCTCAGGTGGACGACCCGGTCGGCGCCGATCTCGCGCTCGACTGCCAGCTCGCCTCCGCGCTTGTCGGCGGCGTAGTCCGTGACGTCCGCGTCCGGGTCGCCCTCGACGACCGGCGCCGACTCGTCCGCTCCCCGCGGGGGCGGCCAAGCGTAGACCGACCGGCTCGACACGTTCACCCAGCGGTCCGTCGACGACGCGAGCGCCCGTGCTGCGTCCCGGACGACGCACGGCGCCTGCGACCAGGTGTCGAGCACGACGTCGAAGTGCTGGCCGGCGATGGCGCCGAACGCCCCGGGCTGCGTCCGGTCGAGTCTGACGGCGGTGACGCCGTCCTGCGCCGGGCCGCTCACGCCACGATTGGCGACCGTGACCTCCCAGCCGCGGGCCAGGCCCTCTGCCACGGCCGCATGGCCGACGAACTGGGTACCGCCGAGCACCAGGAGCCTCATGCGGGCAGCGTCGTACGCCCCGGCAGTCCGTGCCAGCGGTTACGCGATCAGCGGACTACAGCGGGAGGTCGACCGAGCGGGCGGAGATGGCCCCTACCTCGACGGCGATCTTCGCCAGGACGTCGGCCGGTATGGCGCTGTCGACCGTGAGCGCGATGAGCGCCTGGCCGCCGGCCTCGTCACGGCTGACCTGCATGCCGCCGATGTTGATGTTGGCCTCGCCCAGCAGACGGCCCGCGGCGCCCACGACGCCGGGACGGTCGGTGTAGCGAAGGAAGGCGACGTGCTCGCTGACCGGGACGTCGATGTCGAAGCCGTCGATCTCCACCAGCCGCTGGATGTTGCGCGGACCGGTGACGGTGCCCCCGACGACGATCCGCTGGCCGTCGGTGAGCGAGAGGCGGATGCGCACCGTGTTGCGCCAGCTCGCGCTCTCGGTCGAGGTCGTGAGCGACACGGCCACGCCGCGCTCGCCGGCCAGCACGGGGGCGTTGACGTAGGAGACCGGGTCGGTGACCAGGACGGAGAAGACGCCCTTGAGCGCGGACAGCTCGAGGATCTTGACGTCCAGCGTGGCGATCTCGCCGAGCACCTCGACCTCGACGGCCTCGAGCGGCGCGGTGGCGAGCGAACCCGCCACGCGCCCGAGGTTCTCCACGAGCGCGATCCCGGGGCGGACGGCCGGTGCGATCGAGCCGCCCTGGACGTTGACGGCGTCGGGCACGAGCTCGCCTGCGAGCGCGAGCCGAACGGAGCGGGCGACGGCGATGCCGGCCTTCTCCTGCGCCTCGTCGGTCGAGGCGCCGAGGTGCGGGGTGACGACGACGGACTCGAACTCGAAGAGCGGCGAGTCGGTGCACGGCTCAGTCGCGTAGACGTCGAGACCGGCGCCGGCGACGCGGCCCTCCTTGATGGCGACGTAGAGGGCGTGCTCGTCGACGATGCCGCCGCGGGCCGCGTTGATGATCCGGACGGTCGGCTTGACCTTGCGCAGCGCCTCCTCGCCGATGAGTCCGATCGTGTCCGGAGTCTTGGGGAGGTGCACGGTGATGAAGTCCGACTCGGCGAGCAGCTCGTCGAGGCTGAGCATCCGGATGCCGAGCTGCGCGGCGCGGGCCGGCTGCACGTAGGGGTCGTAGGCGACGAGCTTGACGCCGAACGCCGAGAGCCGCTGCGCGACGAGCAGCCCGATGCGGCCGAGTCCGACGACGCCGACGGTCTTGTCGGTGAGCTCGACGCCGGTGTACTTCGAGCGCTTCCACTGACCGGCCTTGAGGGCGTTGCTCGCCGGCGCGATGTTGCGCGCGCAGGCCAGCAGCAGCGCGACGGCGAGCTCAGCCGCGCTCACGATGTTGGAGGTCGGCGCGTTGACGACCATGACGCCGGCCTGGGTCGCGGCCTTGACGTCGACGTTGTCGAGGCCGACGCCCGCGCGGGCGACCACCTTGAGGTTCTTCGCCGCGGCGAGGGCCTCGGCGTCGACCTTGGTGGCCGAGCGGACCAGGATCGCGTCGACGTCCGCGATCGCGGGCAGCAGGGCCGCGCGGTCGGCACCGTCGACGTGACGGATCTCGAAGTCGGGACCGAGGGCCTCGACGGTGGCCGGGGACAGCTCTTCGGCGATGAGGACGACCGGCTTGCTCACGTGGGCACCTTGGGGCTCGACGTCGGATGGCGGTGTCCGCAGTTTACCGAGCACCTTGTGAACCCCTTCACGAGGTCCGGATGCTGGACTCCCCCCCCGGACGTTCTCGGTGAAGGACGCCTTTGTTGCATAGAGATCAATAAGGGCGTCCTTCACCGAGAACCGCTGCCAGACTCCGGGCGTGCGGATCCTTCACATCGCGACGGCGGGCGACTGGTCCGACGCCCTCGTCGCCGGGGTCTACCGGATGTCGACCCTCGGAGTCACGATCGACGAGCAGGGCTTCATCCACGCCTCCACTCCCGACCAGGTCCAGGGAACGGCGTCGCGCTTCTACGCCGGCGCCGAAGGTCCGCTCGTCGTGCTGGTGATGCGGACCGAGGCGCTGGAGGCCGCCGGCGTACCGGTCCGGTTCGAGGACGCGGGCCGCGGCGAGGTCTTCCCACACCTCTACGCCGCCGTGCCGGTGACCGTCGTGGACGAGGTTCGTCCGGCCGCGTTCGACGACGCCGGCACGTTCGGGTTCTGACCTGCGGCGCTGCGTGCCGAGCTCTGCGACCCCGGCGAGCGGCAAAGATCACGAGTTGTGGGCACACCGGTCGAAGAAACCGCCGGTCTTGATCGTCCCTAAGGGACGATCAAGACCAGTTTGGGGGGCTCGGGATTCGGGACTGTGGGGGCGTGCTGCTCGGCTAGCTACTTCGACCTGAAGAAGTCGCTGCGCGCCTGATCGGGCGCCCGGCGACCAGCCGGCCTGGGGGCGGGTCTGGGTTCTCGGTTCTTCTAGCTGGCCAGGGCGCCGATCTTGACCAGATTGTGGGCCAGGACCCCGTAACCGGTCCAGATCCGGGCTCCGTCGGTGCCATCCAGGCGGGTCCGGTCCCAGCTGTATCCGCGTTTGAGGCTGCTGATCCGGCCCTCACTTCCGGTTCGCCACTTCACGGTCTTGCGGAACGCTGGTCGGTGTTCCTCGCCGTGTCGGGCCTTGCCGGGTTTGCCCTTGCGGGGGATCACGACGGTCCGGACCCCGAGGTCGTGCAGGGCGTCATCGACGGTCTTCTCGCCGTAGCCGCGGTCGGCGGTGACAGCTCGTGGACGCCTTCCAGCGCGGGCGATGACCCGCTTGATGGCCGGCGCGAGTTGCGGTGCATCGGCTGGGTTGCCTTGCTCAAGGTTGTGGTCAAGGACGACACCGTCGTCGTTGTCAACGACCTGGGCCTTGTAGCCGAACTGGACCGGCTTCCCGAGCTGACCTTTGGCGATCGGTCGGGCATCGGCATCGTGCAGGCTGACCCGGCGGGTCGAGCCAGCCGGGGTGATGCCCGCCAAGCGCTGCCGGGTCTGTTCGGCCACGCGTCGGGTGACGTCCAGCAGTTCGGTGAGGTCGTTCACCGCGCGGCGCAACCGACCGCGGCGCCGGCCAGCGGCCGCGTCCTTCCCGCCAGCCCGCGCGAGCTCCTCAGCCTTGCTCTGCGCCCGGCTCAGCGCCCGGCGGGCATTGGCCAGCAACTTCTCCGCGTCGGCGGCAGCCCGCTCGGCCAGCTGGGCGAGCTCACCGGTGATGCGCCGGACCGTGGCCTGCGCCTCATCGCGGCCCTGGGCGCCGCGAAGCCGCAGCTTCGCGGCGATCCCGTGCGCCCGCTTGCCCGCGGCGCGGCTCCGGTTCCGAAGATGCGTGCGGGTCGCGCCACCAGCGGCTTGGATCCGCCGGCCGGTCACCGCGATCCGCCGGACTGCCTTGGCCAGCAGACCCGAGTCGGTCGGGTAGGCCACGTCGGCGGGTACCACGGTGGTGTCGGCGCGGAGCCGGTTGGTGCGCAGCAGCTTGGCCTCGGCGGCCTTCGCCAGCAGCGCCTCGTTGCACCCCTCGATCGCTGCGTTGCCGCACCGGGTCGTGAGCTTCATCAGCGTCGTCGGGTGCGGGACCTTGCCGTCCAGCGGGATCCGGCAGAACCGCCGCCAGGTGATCGAGTCGCTGACCTCACGGCACAAGCTCTCGAAGCCCAGCCGGTAGCGGAACTTCAAGAACATCATCCGCAGGTAGGTCTCCATCGGCGTCGAGGGCCGACCAACCTTTGGGTCGAAGAACGGCACGAACGGGGCGAAGAACGCCGGGTCGTCCAACAGCGCGTCGACCCGGGGTGAGTTCCTCCGGCAGTCGCAGTACCTCTGGCGGAAGGACCGCCTCCCACAAGCTCACATCGACCGCTCGCGTCCGCAGCATCAGGCTCCCCAGCGCTTGCTCTACCCGCAGAAGCACCATGATCTCGTCATTCGAGTGCCCAAGAACGATGCCACGCCGAGCAGAACCGCTGCGCTACAAGGGAAGTCGCCCCGACT
>Ga0208851_1000548_pt1 | contig 16041 bp, 12 predicted proteins | sample NGESurshal092012_FD_184481 | JGI IMG/M metagenome (GOLD analysis project Ga0208851, IMG submission 184481) | Arctic peat soil microbial communities from Barrow, Alaska - NGEE Surface sample 415-2 shallow-092012 (SPAdes) | ecosystem: Environmental > Terrestrial > Soil > Wetlands > Peat ... | reverse complement strand
GCCAGCCGCGAGACCGGGGGATGAGGGGCACGTGAGCACAGACACTGGTGAACGCGGCGGCAACCGCTCGCACGTGCTCCTCATGCTGTTCTTCGGGTCGTTGTCGCTCGTGTGGGTCTTCATCACTCCTATCGGCGCCGTCCCGGACGAGCCTGCGCACGTGTTCTACGCCGCAGGCGTGGTTCGAGGTCAGCTGGGAAGCGGGCCGTCGGGCCACGACCTGTTCATCCCGACCTCGGTGTTCACGAACGTGAGCGACTGCTACGCCACCCAGCCCTCGGTTCCGTTGTGGACCTGCACCATCTCGTGGGGCCCCGACACCATCATGAAGGCGACGTCGGCCGCCGCTCACTACCCGCCGCTGTACTACGCCCTGGTGGGCGCTCCGACGTTGCTGCCGTTCGGCCCCCCAGCCTGGTATCTCATGCGACTCCTCTCGGTCGCGCTGTCGTTGGTACTTGTCGGGCTGCCGTTGTGGCTGTTCCGTCATCGGCCCACGAACTGGCTCGTCGTCGGGACGCTGGCCGCGCTCGCACCGGTGTTCGTCTCCCTTGCGGCATCGGTCAACCCCAACGGCGCGGAGACTGCAGCGGCAGCAGGGATGTGCCTGTCAGCGGGTTTCCTCTTCGACTCCCTACGCCGCGGGAACCGTCGGGACACGACCCGGGCTGCGGCCTCGCTGGCGGCGACGTCGGCCTACCTCGCCCTGGCCCGCCCCGCGTCGTTCGTGGAGATGGTCGGCCTGGGAGTCGGTCTGGCCCTCCTCGCACCGCCCACGACGTGGGCAACGGTCAGGCGCCACTGGCGGCACTGTCTCGCCTGGGCACTCATCCCGGCAACCGCCTTGGCGGTGAGCCTCCTGTACACGCGTTGGGTCGGGGCTCCGGGCGGGGCCGCCACCACAGGTTCGGGCCAGCTGGCAGAGATCGGCACGAACGCGTGGGCGATGTCCGCGCTGCTGTGGTGGTACCTGGTGGAGACGTTCGGCATCCTGGGCTGGCGGGACTACTCGCTGCCAGGTTGGCTCGAGTACGCCGGCCTGACCGCGATGCTCACCCCTTTCGCCATCGGGCTCGTCGCCGGGCGATGGTGGCAGCGGCTCGGCCTCTGCGTCCTCGCGCTCGGGGCGCTCGTCGTGGGGCCGCTCGCGGTCGGGATGTTCGTCTTCGGAACCAGCTGGTCCGGCTACCAGGGGCGGTACGCACTTCCGCTCATCGTCGCACTCCCCATCGCCGGTGCGGCAGTGGCCCACCTCGCAGGGGTGACACCGCGACAGACAGGTCGAACCGCTGCAGCGGGCCTCGTCTGGCTGGTCGCGCTTCTGCACTTCTGGGGCTGGTGGATGACGGTGATCCGCTATGGAAGCGGCCTCCCGCTGTTCGATGACAAGACGAGTCAGGTGCGCGAGTTCCACTGGTACCACGGGTGGCTGCTGACGTCCGTCATCGCTGTGGGGGTCCTGCTGTCCGCGGCTTCGGCGTACGCCCTCTGGCGCTCGCTGCGCACGGAGCCCGGCTGGCCTCACGCTGCAGGTCAGGAAGTGCCGCTTCCCGGGCGTGCGAGCGAGGCCGACTTCGTCACGCCGCTAGCAAGGACCTGACGACCGCGACGCTGAGAAACGTCAGACACGCGGCCGCGAACCAACCGACGTAGCGGTTGCGGGTCGAGCCGACGCCCAGAGCGAAGAGAACCGCCGCCGTGCCCATGTAGTACCGGGGCTGCACCGGCGCCAGTCCGCTCTGTCGCCAGAGGGCGTAGGTGAGCACGATGGGCAGCGTGATGGCGACGATCAGTGCCAGCGGGGCGAATGACGTCGGCAGGCGACGGCGCGCCGGGAGCTCCACGGGTCCCTCGGGACCGGCGCGCAGGGTCTGGATCTGCAGGACCATGGCCCACGTGACGATGGCCAGAACGCCGACGTAGTTCTGCAGGTCGCCTCCGGCGAGCGGGCCCCAGACCAGCTGGTTGAACGGCCCGAGAACGCTCCAGAACGCCGTGCCAAGCACCCCCATGATCTGATCGGGCGGAGTGAGGATGGACGCGTTCATGTGATCAACGAGGCCCTGGCCACGCCAGAGCAGCTGGAACTTCTGGTTGGCCACGACGCCGACAAGAACGGCGGTGAAGGCGAGCGCGAGCCAACCGAGACGGACCAGCCGCTCCCGCCCGGCGAGACGGGACACCTGCGCGTAGGCGAAGAAGACGAAGATGAGGAACGCCCCGACGAGCGCGGTCTCCTTGAGCGTGATGGCGATCAGGGAGGCCAGGCACAGCACGAGGATCTGCCGCGATGGCTTCCAGCGGGATCTGCTCAGGGCCAGGGCGAGGACGGCGAGCCATGGAAGCACCGCGTGCACGGCTGCATCCGGGTTGAACGTGATCCCCTGGAGGAGCACAGAAGGGATGAGGCACAGCCCAATTCCCGACAGGATCGCGACGACCAGACCCTGCCCCAGCAGGAGGATGAGCACGGTGAAGCCGCTCGCCGCTGCCGACAGCCACACCAGGTTGGCGGTTCGGGCGCACGGCCTCGCCTGCCAGTTCGTCACTGCCTCACAGATCCGGTACGGGATCGCAGACAGGACGTAGTAGGTCGGCGTGTACCCGGTCGCCGTGCTCTGCCCGCCGAAGGGTGCAAGGCCGGGACTGAACGTCGGGCTTCCACACGGTTCGAGGGCAGCCCACGCGGCGCCGCGTGGGTCGTCGCAGGCCCAGATCGACAAGGCCTTCTGACCGTACGGCTCCAGTATCTGCGGGATGTGGCCGTCGGCGACCTTGAACAGGTAGTCCATGTGGGTCGCCTCATCGAACGGGGTCGCCGGCGCCTTCGAGATCCCCAGAAGTCCGACGCCGAAGACCACGACGAAGGAGGCAATACCGGCTATCACCAATCGCCGAGCGAAACTCAGTCGCCGCACGCCACTCTCCACGACTCCAGGGCCCAGCAGAACGCTGGAATCGGGAGCCTACTTGGTCCGCTGCGCCCGGGGGCTCAGACCCGCGCCCGAGACCGGACTCGGGCGACACCGTCGCTTCGACGCTGCCCTAGGATGTCGAGAACAGCTTTCGGAGGGGGCAATCGGTGGGTGCAGCGCCAGGCGTTGTGGCGCAGCGGAAGCCGACGCTCCTCCCGAGGGCGGCTCACACGCACATGCTCCTGGTGCTGTTCCTGGGTGCGATCGCGGTCACGTGGGCGGTACTCAACCCGCTTGGCGCCGTGCCGGACGAGCAGTGGCACACGGTCTACGCCGCGGCTGTCGTCCGCGGCCAGCTGGGCTCCGGCCCTGACGGCACCCAGGTGACGATCCCAGGACCTGTCTTCTCGGATCCCACGAGCTGCATCCGGTTCACACCCGAGAAGCCGCTGTGGCTCTGTCCGGGTATCCCGCCCGGTCCGGACACGACGATCACCATGGGTACCTCGGCGGCCGGTTACCCACCCCTCTACTACGCGATCGTCGGCCTGCCCACGTACCTGCCGTTCGGAAGCACTCCATGGTTGTTGATGAGGCTTCTCTCCGTGGCGCTCGGCATGTCTCTGATCGGCGTTCCGCTGCTGCTCTGCCGCCGGACCCCCATGCACTGGATCGTCGTCGGCTGCCTCGCCGCCTTCACTCCCATGGTGGCCTTCCTCGTCGCCTCGGTGAATCCCAATGGCGCTGAGATCGCAGCTGCGATAGGAACCTGCATCTCGGCGGTCGCCCTTGTCCGTGGGCTCACGGACCAGGATTCGACCGCGGCGAGGAGGGCCGCGGGTGCGCTCGCTGTGACTTCCGCCTATCTCATGCTGGCTCGGCCCTACTCGTTCGTCCAGGGCGTCGCGCTGCTCGCCTGCATCGCACTTGTCGTGCCGACGGCGGCGTGGCATCAGGCACGGGCCCTGCGTCGGATGCTGGCGGCCTGGGCATGCGTACCCGCGGTCGCCCTGGTCACCGGGGTCGCCTTCCAGGTGCTCAAGCACGGTACGTCGGGGGGTGCGTCTGCGTCCGGCTCGCGGATCCAGTCCGCCTGGGACATGTCCGCCCTCTTGTTCGACTACGTGCTCGAGACCGTCGGCATCTTCGGGTGGCGCGACTACTACCTGCCGCCATGGTTGATGTGGCTCGGCGTTGCAGCTGCGGTCAGCCTCGTCACCATCGGGATCGCTGCGGGGACACGGCGGCAACGATTCGGCCTGATCACGCTCGGGGTCGGCGCCACCACCGTCGCCCCGCTCCTGGGCGCGGTCTTCGTCTGGGGCACCGAGTGGAAGAACTACCAGGGCCGCTATGCGCTTCCGCTCCTGGTCGGCATCCCCCTCCTCGGCGCCGCGGTCGGGCACTTCCGATCGGTGCGGCCGGGAGAAGTGGGCCGGAGGTTGGCGCCGTTGGTCGTGTGGGCGTTGCTCCTCGAGAACGTCTGGGGTTGGTGCATGACCGTCATCCGGTACGGCACGGGTCTGCCGCTCTTCGTAGGGACGACACTGCAGCCTCGGGAGTTCCACTGGTTCCACTCGGTCCCGACCACCGTTGTCATCGCCGGCACCATCGTCGCTGCGCTCGCCCTCGGGGTACTCGTGGCACGATCGATCCGCCGCGACCCGGGCTGGCCGGTCGACGCGCGGCAGCCGTCCGGCGCGCCGGAGCACGTCGCGGCATAGTGCACGATTGACCACATGACGACGATCGCCGCCACCCATCGCCTGTTCGCCCGACGCGCCCGGATGGCGGGGGCGGTGGCCCTCTCGCTGGGGGTCGCCGCGTGCAGCTCCTCGTTCGGCGTGGCCTCGCCGCCGTCGCCCACACCGCCAGCTCCGGTGAACACCGTCGCGCCACCCGTGGCGACGACGAAGGGCATCGATCCGCTGACAGGGACTGCGGGAGAGATCGGCCCGGCGGTGGCGGTCAAGGTGGCCAACACCAAGGAGGCCTGGCCGCAGTCCGGCGTCAGCGCTGCAGACCAGGTGTGGGTCGAGGAGATCGAGGGTGGCCACTTGCGCCTGGTGGCGATCTACGCCAGCTCCTACCCCGCCAAGATCGGGCCTGTGCGCAGCGCGCGCGAGACAGACATCGGACTCGTCCCGCAGTTCGGCAAGCCCGGATTCGCCTACGCCGGGGCGGACACACCGGTGCTCGCCGACATCGCAAGGGCCGCCACGGACGGCCTGCTCGTCGACCTCGGGAAGGATGCGAAGGTCGGCGACACGGAAGTCCGCGGGCCGTCGTACAGCACTGATCAGGCCCGGTCGGCGCCCTACAACTTCTACGCGAACGGCATCGCCCTCGCCGGGTTCGCCTCCGTTGGTGGGGCACACCCCCCCGCCAGCGGCGGATTCGCCTTCGGCAAGGCCGCCGCGGGCTCCAGCCCCTGCACCAGGCTGACAGCCACCTGGGCCAAGCCGACCACGGGCGGCGCGCACTGGGACGCGGCGTCCAAGTCCTGGGTCTTGGAGTTCGACGACAAGGACCTCATCGATCGCGAGACGGGCAAGCCTCTCACCGCCACGAACGTCGTCGTTCTGCGCATGTACGACTCCCCCAGCACCAAGGACCGGTCCAACTACCAGGTGCCGGTGCTGGAGTCCTACGCCGGGGCGGGCGGCGACGCGATCCTGATGCGGGGTGGCAGGTGCACGACCGGCCACTGGTCGCGCCCCACCCAAACCTCACCGACCACACTCACGACGTCCGGCGGCGCGCCGCTGAGGCTGGCCCCGGGCCGCTCCTGGGTGTTCACGGTCGGCATCGGACCCTCGCTCTACGACGCGACCGAGCGGACCGCCACGACGTCCTGACCTGCGACGATGCCGGCGGGGCTGACTTTGCGCGCTAGCCGTCCAGGGTCATGCGTCGACCTCGGAAGTCCGCCACGGTCGACACGATGCCCTCGCGCAGGCCGATCGACGGGCTCCAGCCCAGCGCCTTGAGCCGGGACACGTCCAGGAGCTTGCGCGGGGTGCCATCGGGCATCGAGGTGTCCCAGACCGTCGCGCCCTCGTAGCCGACCACGTCGGCCACCAGCGCGGCCAGCTCCGAGATGGGGAGGTCCTCGCCGACACCGGCGTTGATCGTCTGAGACTCGTCGTAGTGCTCCAGCAGGTGCAGGGTCGCGACCGCGAGGTCGTCGACGTGCAGGAACTCACGACGTGGCGAGCCGGTCCCCCATAGCGTCACCGAACCGATGCCGTTCGCACGCGCCTCGTCGAAGCGTCGGATCAGCGCCGGCAGCACGTGCGAGGTGGCGAGGTCGTAGTTGTCGCCCGGACCGTAGAGGTTGGTCGGCATGGCCGAGATCCAGCGCCGGCCGTACTCGCGCCGGTAGGACTGCACGGCCGTGATCCCCGCAATCTTCGCGATGGCATAGGCCTCGTTCGTCGACTCGAGCGGCCCGGTCAGCAGTGAGTCCTCGTGGATGGGCTGCGGTGCCATCTTCGGGTAGATGCACGACGACCCGAGGAACAGCAGCCGGTCGACCCCGACCGAGTGCGCCGCCTCCATCACGTTGTTCTGGATGCGCAGGTTGTCGGTGAGGAACTCGACCGGGTAGGTGTCGTTGGCCTTGATGCCGCCGACCTTCGCGGCAGCGACCACGACGACGTCCGGCCGGTCGGCCTCGAACGCGGCGAAGGTGGCGTCACGGTCGCGGAGGTCGAGCTCGGACGAGGCGTGCCCGACCAGGTCCTGGAAGCCCTCGTGCTCGAGACGCCGCCAGATCGCGGAGCCCACGAGTCCTCGGTGGCCGGCGACGTAGACGCGGGCATCACGGTCGAGCGCAGTCACGGCAGGTCCACCTCGTCGTCATCGTCGGATCGGCTCGGGCAGGCGCCCAGTCTAGGACTCGCCGGCGTCGGTCCCCTCGGCCCTCGACGGATCGGCGTGTGCAGTCGGCTCAGCGCGATCGGTACCCGTCTGCAGACGGCGCACGTCGTGGCGCAGCAGCGCCACCTCCTCCGCCAGCGTGCGCGTCTCGGCCTCCAGGGACGTGATCTCGACGCTGAACTGGATGCAGACGACGAGCAGGACGACACCGCCGAGCGCGAAGAGCAGGTTGAGCGGCGTCTGGACGCCAACCAACGACGCGAGCGCGAACAGCAGGTCCGGGAAGACCCCGATGACCACGACGACGAACGCGACGGCGATCCACGCCGTGGCGTACTTCTCCCTCAGCCGTCGGGTCCGCAGCAGCTGGATGATCGTCAGGAGCACGACGCCGACGAGGGCGAGCGCGAAGCCGTAGCCGGTCACGACACGGCCCGGTCGTGGACCGACATCTTCGGGCGCGTGAGGGCGATCACCAGCGCCACCACGGCACGCACCAGGAAGATCAGCGACTTCAACGGGTTGTGCGAGGCGTTGCCGCCCGCGCGCGGACGCATCCGCACGCCCACCTGCGTGACGACGAGACCCGCGCGCGCGCCGATCACGAGCGACTCGATGGTGTCGCCGAGATACTCCGCCGGGTAGTCGACGGCGTAGAGCGCGATCGCCCTCGGTCCACAGGCCTTGAAGCCCGACGTCGCGTCCGTGAGCGAGGCTCCCGTGATGCGCGACAGGACCCACGACATCAGCCGCATCGCCCACCGCCGCGGGCCGCGCACGTCGTACTCCCCCCGCCCGGCGAACCGGGCGCCGATCACGACGTCGACGCCCTTCGCGTCGAGGGCTTCGAGCAGCAGCGGCACCTCGGCCGGGTCGTGCTGGCCGTCGGCGTCGAGCTGGACGGCGACGTCGTAGCCGTGGTCGCGGGCGAAGTGGTAGCCGGCGCGCATCGCACCGCCCACCCCGAGGTTCAGGGGCAGGTCGAGCACCTGGACGCCGGCCGCGTGCGCGATCGCGGACGTGCGGTCGCTCGAGCAGTCGTTGACCACGAGCACGCCCACGCCCGGAAGGGTCTCGCGGATCTCGTCGAGCACGCCCGGCAGCGCGTCCTGCTCGTTCCAGGCCGGCAGGACGAGCAGGACCCGCTCGAGGGAGGTGCTCGGCACGCCCGTCAACCTACCGATCCGTGCTGCGCGGGGCCGGCATGGTGGCCGGCGAGCTCGGAGAGGTCGGAGTCGACCATGAGCGCCACGAGGTCCTCGAACCCGACGGTGGGCCGCCACCCGAGCGTCTGCAGCCGCGACGAGTCGCCCACCAGGGCTCGAGGATCGGCCGGACGGTAGAGCTCAGGATCGATCACGACATGCGATTCCCAGTCGTGGATCCCGACGTGGCGGAACGCGGCTACGACGAAGTCGCGCACGGTGTGCGCGGCGCCGGTGGCCACGATGTAGTCACCCGGTGACTCCTGCGCCACGACGAGGAGCATGGCCTCCACGTAGTCCGGTGCGTAGCCCCAGTCGCGCAGCGCGTCGATGTTGCCGAGCCGCAGATCCGCCTGGAGCCCCAGCGAGATGGCGGCGACAGCGCGGGAGATCTTGCGCGCGACGAAGCTGGTGGGGCGCCTCGGCGACTCGTGGTTGTAGAGGATCGCCGAGGACGCGTGCATCCCCCGACGGCGGTAGACGTCGACCATCGCGTGGGCGTAGGCCTTGGCCGCGCCGTACGGCGTCACCGGGGCCACCGGAGTCGTCTCGTCCTGCGGCTCGGTCACGGCGTTGCCGAAGATCTCGGCGCTCGACGCCTGAAGGATCCGCGTGCGGTGGCCGTGCTCCTGGTCGAGCGTCCAGCAGGCGTCGAGCAGACGCACCGGCCCGACGGCGAGGACGTCGGCGGTCTCGACAGGCGCCTCCCAGGAACGCGCCACCGACGTGCTCCCGGCGAGGTTCACGACGACGTCGGGACGCAGGTCGTGCACGAGGTCGCGCACCCGCCGGTCATCGCGCAGGTCGCCCACGTGCGGCACGAGCCCGGCGTACCTGCGCCTGAGGGCGTCCGCCTGCCCCTCGTCACGCACCAGGCCGTGAACCTCGGCGCCACGGTCGAGCATGCGAGCGGCGAGGTAGCCGCCGTCCTGACCGTGCACGCCGGTGACCAGCACCCGCGTCGGCACGAACGACGACATCACAGCTCCTCCCGAACCCGACGACATCAAGGGAGCCACAGTCTACGGACGCCCGGCGTGACCCTCGCGAGGCGCGACGGCCCGTAGCCAGGGAGCGAGCACCGCCGCGAAGACGACGAGACCGGCCACCGGTCCGAGCACGAGGCTTAGCAGCGCGCGATCGGCGAGGGCGAACGGCAGGAGCAGCGTCGCCGCCGACACCGCGATGGCGACGAGCCACCCGAGCGCGTAGCTGGCGTGACGTCCCATCGCGAGCACGGCCGAGCCGCTGAAGGTCAGGAGCGCCAGCAGGGTGGCTGCGACCGTCAGCCCCGCGAGGATCGCGCCCGAGACGTCGTAGCCCGGGCCGAAGAGGAAGCGGAGCAGGGCCGGGCCCACGAGGTACGCCGCGACGGCGCCGACAAGTCCGACCCCCGTGATCAACCCGACCACCCGCATGGCCTGCCGCAGCCCCTCTCCGCGGTGGGCGACGAAGTAGGTCACCGACACGCCCTGGTACGCCGAGAGCGGGATCAGCAGCGGCGCCCGGGTCAGCGTGATCGCGAGGACGAGCGGAGCCGCCGTCGTCCACTCGATGGGGTCGCTCGTGGCCCGCAGCAGGACCGGGAAGCCGACCGCGAGCGCGGCGCTGGCGGCTGCCGCGGCCATCGCGTAGCCGCTGTTGCCGAGCAGCTTGCCCAGGGCGACGTCCGCGAGGGCGCGGGAGGCGGCGCGCGACCGCGCGGACCCGACGAGCAGGACGAGCCAGACCAGCTCACCGGACACCACCGCGACGTCGAGCCCTGACGAGCCGGCGACCGCCACGACGATGACGACGACGGCCAGGCGCACGAGCGACTCGGCCGAGAGCAGAGCGGAGTAGAGGTGCCACTCGCGGCGGCCGCTGAGTGATCCGCCGAGGGCCGAGTGTCCGGCGTAGAGCAGCGCGGCGACGCCCAGCAGCAGCGCCTGACGCCCTCCGGCCGCGCCGAGCACCCGCTGCGACCACAGCCACGACGTCGCCAGGATGGCGGCGGCCACGACGGCTCCGACGAGCAGCCCGCTGCGCAGCACGGATGCCCCGCGCTCTCCGACGTCACGGCCGGCACCCACCGCGCGCGTGGTCTCTTGGTAGACGCCCGTCAGCGCACCGAAGAGGTAGAACAGCAGCGACCAGTAGACCAGGAACTGCGAGTTCTGCGCGACGTCGAGCGAGCGGGCCACCACGAGCAGGACGACGTAGGCGGACACCGCGGCCACGATCGACGCGACACCGACGCTGGAGGCGCCACGTCCCGTGATCGTGGACTCGGTCGGGGCTCCCGGCCTGCCCGCGTTGCTCATGCCCGGCGGGGACGGGCCGCCGCGACCGACCGGTAGACCCGCTCGTGGGCCGCCGCGCACGAGGCCCAGGTGAACGCCTGCACGCGCTCGAGGCCCGCGCTCACCAGCGCCGGCGGCGCAGCGAGGGCACGGTCGATGGCCGATGCCATGTCGCGGACGTCCGTGGGGTCGAAGAGGATCGCGGCGTCGCCGCACACCTCGGGGATCGAGCCGGCGGTCGACGCAGCTACCGGGCATCCCGACGCCATCGCCTCGAGCGGCGGGAGGCCGAAGCCCTCGAACAGGCTCGGGAAGGCCAGACACCCGGCAGTGGCGTAGAGCGACACGAGCTCGTCAGCAGGGACGAGTCCCCTGACCTCGACCCATTCCGGCAGCGGTCCGAGCGTCTCGAGGCCGCCGCCGGTGAGGACGAGGCGGAGCGACGGCCGCTTCTCGCGCAGGAGCGCGACTGCCTCGACGAGGCGGGCATGGTTCTTGTGCGGCCAACCGCGCGCCGGGTAGAAGACGACGTCGTCGCGCGGCCCGGTCTGCGGGGTGAAGCGCTCGGTGTCGACGCCGAGGTGGGCGACGTGGACCCGCTCCGGGTCGGCGCCCAGGCGCGACACGATCTGCCGCTTCGCAGCCTCGCTGATGGTGATCACGGCGTCGGCTCGACGGGCGGTCCGGTCGTAGTAGTAGGACCGGTAGGCGAGCTCGGCGCGACTGAACATCTCGGGCAGCTCGAGGTGCTGCACGTCGAGGAGCGTCTGCACCAGCGGGACTCCCGCGGGCGCGGGGGGGACGGGGACGGTGAAGGGCACGTGCAGGACGTCCATCCGCCCCATCCGGTGCCGGATGCGGCCGGCCCGAGCGATCGCCGTCGCCACTGTGGTGAGCCGGTCACGGGTCGAGGGACCGCCGGTGATCTCCTCGATGACGACCTCGGGCACCCCTTCGCTGAACCCGCGAGCGATGCGCGGCACGAACGCGTGCGCATCGATCGTCGTGGAGCCGGCGAGCTCCCGGGTCAAGGCCCGCGCGTAGGTCTCGCTCCCGCCCATCGCGCCCGGCACGAGGGTGAGCATGGACAACGCCACCCGAAGCCGGTCGTCCTCGCCTGGCACGCCGTACCCCTCGCTCGCTCTCGTCCCGTCCATGTGCCGGCCAGGCTACGGGTAGGTCGTCGAGGGCTGGGCCTTGCACCTCGGGTCGTCGCCGTACGGCGGGGCGCCGAGGTTCAGGCAGACGCGTGGCCCCGTCGGGTCGAAGGAGCCGATCGGCGAGGTGCGCCACGCCGGGTGGCCGAACTCGCTGGCGTTCTGTACCAACGTGTCCAGCTGGCTCGGCGGGGTACTGCTGCGCGAGAGGACGACGAACAGCTGGCTCTGCGGGATGCCGCGCTGGTACAGGTACTGCGAGAACGAGTACGGGAACTCCATGTAGGCGGAGTTGCCGATCTGCATGAGGAACTGCGTGCGCCGATCCTCCTCGTACAGCGCCACGACCCGGTCGAGCTTGTCCTGGAACGCCGCCGTCGCCGCCCGGTTGGCCTGGGCGTACTCGTACCGGGCCGGGAGGGAGTCGAGGCTCGCCGTGAATCCGGGCATCGAGACCACGATGGCGACGGCGGCGACCATCGCGACCGACCACGGCCTCCACCCCCGGCGCCACTCCCAGATCAGCGCGGTGGCTAGGGCGACCACCACGACCACCTCGGCGAACGTGAGGACGTCCATCAACATGAGGTAGCGCGCCTGGTCGTAGGTGCCCGTGTAGAACACCGAGTCGGCCAGCATCATCACCGGGATGGACAGCGCGAGGGCCAGCAGCGTCAGCTGCGTCATCGTCCGTCGTCGCTCCATGAGGATGACGAATCCGACGACGACGACCAGCAGGTAGAGCCCGGTGTGGGTCATCAGGTCGGGGGTGCCACGCCAGTAGTCCAGCGCAGCACCGAGCCGGCCGGTGCCGACGCTGCGGCCGTAGACGTCGGTGGCCGTGCTGCGCAGCGAGGGCAGCACCGCGGCGTAGACACCGACCGTCACGACGACCATGCTCGCGAGGGACGTCACCGCCTCCCACCGTTCGCGGGTCCTCCTCGCGCGGTCCACGGCGATGATCACGGCAGGGAGCAGAAGGACCGGCATGTTCTCCTTGGACAGGGCAGCCACCGCGAAGCCGCCGGCGAGCAGCAGCCAGTAGCCGCGCGAGCGGCTCACGAGCAGCCCGTACCCGCCCCAGACGAAGATCCCGAGACCGACCGACGCGAGCAGCTCGGTCGGGCCGAGCCGCGTGACCGTGTCGTTCCAGTACGCGAGCCCGACGAGGACGACCGCCCACACGCCCGCCAGCAGCAGCATCGGCAGGACGTAGCCGAGCTGCGCGCCCGTGCCGGGACCCGTGACGCGGTGGGCGGCGCGCCCCACGACCGCGAGCGCCACGAGCCCGAGCATCGCCACGACCAGCACCTGCAGCACGGTGCGCTCGACGTACCACGCGCCCGCGTTGGTGCTGAAGGCCCATGCCTCGAGGATGCGGACGGCGTAGTAGGCGGGCCGGTAGCGGGCGGTGTCGCCCGGGTGGCCGACCTCGGTGGTCATGAGCAGCTGCCAGAACCCGGCCGGCGACACCCCTGATCCGGCGTTCTGCCACCGCACGGCCTCGTGGTCGTCGATCGGCCCGAGCCGCGCCGAGAAGCTGGGCCAGTTGAAGTAGGACGCGACGACCGCCGAGACCAGGACGAACCACGCGGCGACCACCCGCGGCAGGACCCGATCTGTCGTGGTCGGATCAGCCAGGTCGCCCGTCGCGACGCTGGCGTCGGATGCCTCGGAGGTGGGAGCGGCGGTCATACCTCGGACTCGTCCTCACTCGTCGACACCCCGGAGCCGCGCCGGTCGACGTCATCACCGACACGCCGCGCGCCGGTCAGAGGGACGGTACGGCGCACGCGCGGCCGGTTTCGGTTGAGGTTCCACTCGTACATGCGCGCGAGATACTGGCCCTGGACGGCGAGCAGCACGCTCGTCACGGCGCCCAGGACGAGGATCGCCGTCATGACCGAGGCCCAGCCCTCGATCGTGCGCTGCAACGCGTAGGTCACGAGCACCGCGACGACCCAGACGATCGACACCGCGCTCATGACGACGGCGAGCAACGACGCCAGCCGGAGCGGCAGCGCCGAGGAGTCGAGCACGAAAGTCCAGGCCAGCGAGCCCATCTTGCGCAGCGTGTACTTCGACGTGCCCGCGATGCGCTCCTCCTCGTCGTAGACGAGCGTGACCGACGGGAAGTTCAGCGACGGGATGAGCACGCGCAGCACCTTGGGCCCGCCGGAGTCGAGGACCTCCTGGCGGACCTGTGCGGAGACCAGGCGGAAGTCGGCCTGGCCGTCCTTCAGCTCGAGCCCCGACGACCAGCGCACGAGCCGGTAGAACAGCCGCGACGTCGCCTTCTTGAACACGCCCACGGGAGCGTCCTGGCTGCGGACCATGTAGACGACGTCGACCTCGCCGTCCCGCGCTGCCCTCAGCATGTCCGGGACGAGCTCCGGCGGGTGCTGACCGTCGGAGTCGAGCGTCACGACGTAGTCACCGCTCGCGGCAGCGAGGCCGGCCTCGATGGCCGCCTGGTGCCCGAAGTTGCGGCCGAGACAGAGGACTCGACATTCGGGCCAGTCCAGGTCACGGAGGCGCCGCAACGTGGAGTCGGTGCTGCCGTCGTCGACGAGGAGGACCTCGTACTCGACGCCCATCGGGTCGAGGGCCGCGCGCAACCGCTCGAGGAACCTGCCGATCGACAGCTCCTCGTTGTAGAACGGCGACACGACCGTCAGTACCGGCATCACACCTCCCCCGAATGCATCAAGGCTAACCAGGGCCGACCAGGTCGGACGACATGGCCACGTCGTGGTGTTGCCCGGGCATCGGTCGCCGACCGGCGCTGGTCATGCCAGTCCGGACCGGAAGGACATGCACTCGTCGTAGGTCGGCAGCAGGCCGGACCCGTGTGCCTGCGCGAGGCTCGGCGCCGCCCCGTCCTTCACCGAGAGGAGCAGCTCGTCGGCGGGAAGGCCCCAATCGATCCCGATGGCCGGGTCGAGGGGATGCACCTCGTGCTCGCGCGTCGGCGCGTAGCCCACGCTGCACAGGTAGATCACGGTCGAGCCGTCCTCGAGGGCGCAGAAGCCATGGCCGAGCCCCTCGGAGAGGTAGATCGCGCGCCGGTCGACGGTGTCGAGGCGAACCGCCTCCCACCGCCCGAACGTCGGGGACCCGACCCGGATGTCGACCACGACGTCTAGCACCGCACCCGCGACGCAGGTGACGTACTTCGCCTGCCCGGGCGGAACGTCGGCGAAGTGGATGCCGCGCACGGCGCCGCGAGCCGACACCGACAGGTTGGCCTGCGCCAGCGAGAACCCGTGTCCGGCGGCACCCGCGAACGGGGCGTCCTTGAACCACTCCAGGAACAGACCGCGCGGGTCGCCGAGCTGTCGCGGCGTGACGACGAAGGCGCCCTCGATGCCGAGCTGCTGGATCTCCACGCCGTGAAACCTAGCCCAGCACCTGGCGTACGACGGCCACGACCTCGTCGCGCTCGGCATCGGTCAGCGAGGACCCGCTCGGCAGGCACATGCCGGTCGCGAACACCCGCTCGGCCACCGCACCACCGATCGCCTCGTGGTCGGCGAACACGGGCTGCAGGTGCAGCGGCTTCCAGGCCGGACGCGCCTCGAGGCCGTGCTCGCCGAGCACCGACAGGACGTCGCCGACCGAGGCCTTCGAGACATCGGCGTCCACCGTCATCACGGTGAGCCAGTGGGTGGGCTCGCCGTACGGCGCCACCGGCATGAAGCCCACGCCGTGCAGGTCCCCCAGCGCCGCCTCGTACGCCGACCGGTGCGCGCGACGCCGCGCGACCTTCGCGTCGAGGCGCTCCATCTGGGCGACGCCGAGCGCGGCGAGGAGGTTCGAGAGCCGGTAGTTGTAGCCGATGTCCCGGTGCTCGTAGTGCGCGGCCGGCTCACGGGCCTGGGTCGCGAGATGCCTTGCACGCGAGGCGATCCCGGCGTCGTCGGAGAGCAGCATCCCGCCGCCGGACGTCGTCACGATCTTGTTGCCGTTGAACGACAGCGCCGCGACGTCGCCCAGCGATCCCGCGGGGCGACCTCGGTACGTCGCGCCGAGGCCCTCGGCGGCGTCCTCGACGAGGAGCACGCCGTACCGGTCGCAGGCTGCGCGCAGGGCGTCGGCGTCGGCGCACTGGCCGTAGAGGTCGACGCTCATCACGGCCCGCACCTGGCGACCGGCCGCCTCCCGCTCGGCCAGCAGCCGCCCGACCAGCGCCGGGTCGACCTGCCAGGTCGCCGCATCGGCGTCGACGAACACGGGCACGGCGCCCGCGTGCACGACGGCGTTGGCCGACGCGGCGAAGGTCAGGGTGGGCACCACGACCTCGTCACCGGGCCCCACGCCGTGCGCCATCAGCGCGAGGTGCAGCGCCGCGGTCCCGCTCGAGACCGCCACAGCGTGCGCCACGCCGCACCGCTCGGCCACGACCTGCTCGAAGCGGGCGAGGTACGGACCGGCCGGCGCCACCCAGCCGCTGGCGATGGCGTCGGCGACGTAGGCGGCCTCGTTGCCGTCGAGGTGCGGCGGGGACAGGAACACGCGGGGGTCCACGCCAGCGAGCCTACGGGTGGTCGGACCGCGGCAGCTGGTGAGGCACGATGGTCCGGTGAACCCGACGACCCGC
>Ga0208851_1000546_pt1 | contig 16084 bp, 16 predicted proteins | sample NGESurshal092012_FD_184481 | JGI IMG/M metagenome (GOLD analysis project Ga0208851, IMG submission 184481) | Arctic peat soil microbial communities from Barrow, Alaska - NGEE Surface sample 415-2 shallow-092012 (SPAdes) | ecosystem: Environmental > Terrestrial > Soil > Wetlands > Peat ... | reverse complement strand
CCGGCCGGCAGGCAGCACTCGGAATCCTGCCAGGTGTAGATCTCGATCTCGCTGCGCGCGGCCCGCACCGTCAACACACCGGGCAGGGACGGTTCGAACCAGGCGTAACTGTCCACCGGCAACCGGTTCAACTCGTTCGCCTGCAGTACCGGGCCGGCCGAGCCCAGCTGGTCGCCGACGGCGGTGATGAAGGCCAGCCCGTCGCCGTCGAGTTCGAAGTCGGTGTCGGACTGGATCACCACCCAGGTCCAGGCGGTGCTGCCCTCGTGCATCCGGTAGTCGACCAGCCGGGCATGCCGGCGCACCGACGTCCGGAGCCGGGCGGTCTGCAGGTACGCCTCGGTGGCCACCGCGTCCTGGTAGTAGCTGAGATGGTCGGCGGCGTAGGCCAGCACCTCGAGCAGCGTGATCTGCAGGTCGGGGGCGTGACGCTCCACCCAGCCCGGTGCGGTCAGTGCCATCCGATCCAGTAGCAGCTCGCGGAAACTGGCGTAGTCCTTGGCCAGGTAGCGGATCTCCGGCTGTGGCCAGGACGGCGCGTCGACTGCTCCGCAACCGCAGTCCAGGTCAGTCGGGCAGGCGGCCTTGAAGTTCAGGTCCAGCCACCAGTACCGCGGATCGAAGCTGTGGTGGCGCTGATCCGTGGGCCGTCCGCGGGCGTCGGTCTCGACTATTTCCAGCCGGTAGCAGGAGAAGTCGCCGGGCCTGTCGAGGTCGATGGTCAGGCAGTCGTCGCGTTCGGGGTCCTCGTTGTGGCACAGCCGGATGCCGGTCACCCGGATGTCGGTGACCCGGCGGCCGCCGGTGATCCGCAGGTTGCCGGGGGCCAGGTAGGCCGGCGCTTTGTCCAGGAAGTACACCGTCAACCGGCGCTGGTCGCTGGATACCTCCAGGTAGTCAAGGCCGTTGAGGTCTGGATCGGCCCGGACCAGGGCCCGGCGCTCGTCGCCGGCGCAGCTCAGCTCGGTGGTCGTCATGGGGTCACCGCTGCTTCGATGATGTCGGTTCGCCGTTCGCCGGTCGGGCGGACCACGTAGTCCAGCTGGACCAGCAGGGTCGCTTCGGAACTTGTCACCGAGAGTGCCTGCAGGTCGATGACGTCACCGAGCCAGTTCGTCACCGCCGCCGATAGCGCCAACTCCACCGCGGCGGCCCGCTCCGGACCGCCGGCCTCGAACACCAGTTGCAGGAGGCCGCCGCCGAACTCCGGGCGGTTCACCCGCTCCCCGGGATTGGTCAGCAGCAGCTGTTCGAGCATCTGCCGCACGTGATCGCCGTAGGTGGCGGTCGCTGTCCGCCCGCGCTGGTCGAAGGTGTACGGGTAGGCGATGTCGACCCTGGTCGTCGTTGTCATCTCACGCTTCTCTCACGTCGCCACGACTCTGGTCTGGGCGGCCACCGGCAGCAGTGGCGTTCCGGTCGGCGCGCAGAGGCCGGTGCCGCCGATGATCGCCAGCGGCTGGCCCAGCGAGGTCACCCGCACGGTGCCGACGGTGAACTGCCCGTTCACGCACGGGCCGTTGGCCGCCGTCGGTGGCGGGAAGGTGCAGGCGCTGATCAGGTAGGGCGAGGTGATCAGCACCGCAGGCTGGGTGGAGACGACGACCCGCGGGTTCGTCACCGTGGGCACCGCCTGGCCCAGGTGGGCACAGGTCACCTGGGCGCCGAGGTGGAGCAGGAATCCGGGCATGGTCAGGTCACCGTCAATGCGGTGTTGTTGATGTCCACGACCGGCCCGATCAGGGTGATCTGGGCGCCGGCTGCGGTGCGCAGGTAGATGCCGGTGTCGTTGACGACGATCATCGAGCCGGCCGGGCTCTTCAGGATGATCCCGCCGGTGGCCGGGGTGGGCGCTGCGTCACTGAGCAGCACTGTGCTCTGGCCGCTGGTCTGCAGCACGATGTTCTGGCCGGGCGGGATCGGTGGGGGCACCAGCGCCAGCGCGGGGACCTCGGCCGCGATGCCCCAGAACCCGCCGACCCAGATCGGGTAGTTGGGGTCGCCCTGCTCGAACTCGATCCAGACCGCAGCGCCCAGCTGCGGCACCATGAACGTGCCTTCCTGCTTGCCCGCGAGCGGCACGCACGGTAGCGCCCAGGACGACGGGATCAACCCGAGGACATCCGGGACCATCGCCATCACCCGGCCGCGCTGCTCCGGATCGACGTTGTTGATCACCGTGCCGCGGTACTTGCCGTAAAAGCGCCGCACACCGTCGACGCTGCTCTCGGTCATACCGGCACCGCCGGCAGGGTCGACACCAGACCGTTGCGGCTGAGGCTGAAACTCTGCGTGTAGCTGCCGGGTGTGATGCTGTGCTTGACCTGGGTCACGTAGTGCAGGCCGTCGAACGCCGGCCCGACCCCGCGGACACCGACGAGCTGGCGCGCCTTCAGCACCCGGCCGTACCGGACGACGTCGAGCGTGCCCTCACCGGTGACGGCCTCCGCGAACTTCGCCGCCTTGGCCAGCCCGATCATGATCGCTTGCGGGATGGGCAGTTTGGACAGATTGTCGGCCACCGGCCTGAGGTCGGCCAGGCTCGTCGGGATCGGCGGGAAGATCCCCAGCGGCGGGCTGAGCGGGGTGATCGGCGGGATCGGGATCGGGATCGGGGCTTTGGTCAACTCGTTGTAGATGAAGACCGTCGGGATCTTGTTCAGCTGACTGTTGAAACGGAAAGTCAAGCTTTGCACGTTGGTCATCGCATCCATGTCGACGTTCAGCGCCGGCTGCGGGATGCCGATCTTGATCTGCGGACCCCAGTACGCGATGTTGACGCCGGGCACCGGTCCGGGGTCGACGTAGAAGACGTATCCGACCCGTTCGGCGAGGCCCTTGATGTACTCCAGGTCTGTCCCGGTCTGGCTCGGGATGGACGACGTAGGGATCGGCACGTCGATCAGCACGCTCGGCACGATCGCCGGCACAACACCGAACACCAGGTACTTGGCCAGCAACAGCGCAACCCGGCCCTCGGCCGGCATGGCCGGAAACGGCAGGCCGCTGAAGTCCTGCTGGTTCATCAGCGCGGTGATGTCCTCGCCGGTGATCACCAGGCTGGAATGACCCTCGTCGGTGCCCGGTGCGATCTGGTGGTCGGTGATCACGCCGTCGGCGAGCACCGTCGGGGTGCCCCGGACGGTCACGGTGATGATGACCCGGAGGAACAGGATCGGGCCGCCGCCGCCGAGCAGGAATAGGGTCTGCAGCGGTGACTTGTTGCTCAGCCCGAACGTCAGCTGGAACATCGTCGGGCCGGTGTCGGATGTGGTGACTTCGACCGACGTCAACGCGTCCATGACGACCTGCGGAGCCGGCAGGGCGATGATCGGGCCGATCAGCAGCGAGAGCCGCACCCCGTCAAACATTGGTCAGCCCCGGGAAGCCGTCGGGCATGGTGATCCGGAGCCGGCGGCCGATCACCGCGGTCAGCTCGTCGGGTCGCATCGCCCGGTTGGCGTCGCAGATCCGCCAGAACTGCTCGGGGTCGCCGAGGTAGGTGGCGGTGATCCGATCCAGCCGGTCGCCCTCGGTGACGACGTGCTCGGCGATCAGCGCGAGGCGTTCCGGCTGCGGCACCAGCCGTCGGCGCAGGTAGGCCCAGGTCTGGCCGCTGGGCGAGAGGTACATGGCGACCTCGACCGCCGCGTAGCGGCTGGTCGGGGGCAGTGCGGCGGTTGCCATCGGTTTCCTCCTCAGCCCAGGGCCGTGATGCCGAGTTGGCCGAGCGTGCCGCGGGCACCGGCCGCGAGCTGCTCGGCGTTGCGCAGGTAGGTCATGAACATCCCGCCGCCGCGGTGATCGAACCCCAGGTCGGTGACGGTGAGCACGCGCAGCGCCAGTGTCACCTTCGCCCGGATCGGGTTGAGCGCGACGTCGAAGGCGTCCTCGGTGATGGTGAGCTGGGTGACCCGCACCGGCAGCACCCGGTGCCGGCTCCAGACGAAAACGGTCAGCGGCGACTGCATCGGGATGATCTCGAGCGTGCCCGACTTGGACAGCGAGTCGTTGGCCTGCAACGTCGCCGCGGTCGGATTGAGCAGACCTTCCAGGGCGGCGAGCTGCGGGTGCAGGCCGACATCGGCTGCTCCTGGGTTGTCGGCGGGGTGCTCGAGGGCGTCGGTCAGGTCGATTTCCGCCTCGAGGTTGATGGTCTCGACGGCCGGGCCCTTGATCCGCAGCGCCTCGGTGCGGTCGGTGGCGGCGGCACCCGACGCCTGCAGTTGGAGCGTCCGGCTCAGGGTGTCGGGGTTGTACTGCAGCGGGATGACCCGCAGCACCGCACCAGTGAACGGGTCCATCGTCACCAGGCCGCCCTTGATCACCCGGGGGGAAATGGTCATGGCCGCCCACCGCCAAGCTCGGACAGGGCTCCGGCCACGCCGCCGGCGATGCCGGCCGGAAGCCCCTGCGGGGTGGTGGTGACACTGACCGGCGGCAGGTCGGGCACCGCGACGCCGGGTCCGCTCCAGCCATGCAGCGCCGACGACGCCAGCGCCCGGCCGAGTTCCTGCTGGACCGCCTGCTGCAACTGAGTCCGGCTCAGTGATCCGGCCGGCAGGTCGTGCAGCACAACCCGGTCGACATGCAGGTGGATGGTCATGACGTCGCCTCCGCCGGTAGCCGGAAGTGCGCCTCGTTGACCGGCCGGTCGAGTTTTCGCAGCTCGTTGCGGGCCGCCCGGAGCACCTCGGCCATCCCGATGTGGTGGTTGTGCGCCGCCGCGCTGAACGCCGCGTTCAGCGCCGCGTTGGCGATGCCGGCGCCGTTCAGGTCGATCTTGGCCAGCCGGTCGTAGTCCAGCCCCCGCTTCGGCACATCGGGCGGGAACGCCTTGGCCCACATCCTGGCCCGGTTGGCCGCCGTGGGGAACGGGAAGGTGACGATGAAGCGCAGCCGCCGGGCGAACGCGCGGTCCAGCGCCGAGCGCATGTTGGTGGCCAGGATCGCCAGTCCACTGAACTGCTCCATCCGCTGCAGCAGGTAGTTGGTCTCGATGTTGGCGTAGCGGTCGTGCGCGTCCTTGACCTCGCTGCGCTTGCCGAACAGCGCGTCGGCCTCGTCGAAAAAGAGGATCACCCCACCGCCCTGCGCGGCGTCGAACAGGCCGCGCAGGTTCTTCTCGGTTTCGCCGATGTACTTGCTGACCACCGCCGACAGGTCGATCCGGTACAGGTCGAGGCCGAGGTCGCTGGCCAGCACCTCGGCCGCCATGCTCTTGCCGGTGCCGCTGTCGCCGGCGAACAATGCGCTGATGCCGAGCCCGCGGTTCATCCGTTGGTCAAATCCCCACTGGTGGTAGACCCGGAACCGGTGGTCCACCTGGCTGGAGATCTCGTGCAGCAGGTCCAGTTCGGCGTCGGGCAGGACGAGCGAGTCCCAGGTCGCGAGCGGCGGCTGGACCCGCTGCGCGGCCGCCTCCAGCTTGGGGCGCAGGTGTTGGCGGGCCGCGGTGCGCAGCGCCTCGGTGGCGTCGGCGCCAGCCGGGGTCGCCCCGGTGTGCCGGACGACCATCGCGATGCTGTCGGCGTCGAGGTCGAATTGCTCGGCGAGCTGACCGACGTCGGCGGTGGTGCCGGGCGGCAGCGCGGCCTCCCAGAGATCGACCTGTTCGGCCGCCGTCGGGTGCGCGACGTCGAGCACCGCGCTAGTCCCGGCCAGATCCGCGGCCACATCGTGGGAGCCGACCATGACGATGCCGCCGGTCCGGGCCAAGAATGAGGCGCGGGTGGATTCCGAAGCCGCGTCGTCGTCCTCGACGTACAGCGCGACGTCGGTCAGCAGGGTTTCGCGGTGCCAGAGTCGGGCCAGCAGGTCGAGGTCGGCGGCCGCCGCGGGGAGCAGCTTGGGTTGCAGCCGGTACAGGTTGCGATGCAGCCGGGCGGCGATGTGCGCGGCGATCACCAGCCGGGTGCCGGCGTGCGGCCCGATGAGTTGGATCACCTCAGGGGCGGTCTTTCCGGTCGCGGTGCCGATCAGGTCGACCGCATCCTGGACGACGGCCTGCTGGCTCGGTGGCAGCACAGTGTCCGGCACCGCCACCCGGACCAGCACCGTGGACAGCCGGTCGTCGACGTGGTGTAGCCCTTTGAGCGCGTTGACCACCCGCTCGTCCGCCCGCAGCGGGACGGTGGAGATCGACCGGTTGTCGTCCCAGGTCGCTTCGATGAGGTGCCACTTGCGCAGCGCCGCCTCCGGCGAACGGGCCTGCCACACCGCGTTGTCCAGCACCGTCATGGCCACCGCGAAGCTCGGCCATTGCTGGCCTTGGACGTCCAGGATCAGCGACCCCATCCGGGTGTCCAGTTCCGGCGCGGCGCACAGCAGCAGCACGTGCTGCTCGAATTCGGTCAGCGCGAGCGCCGCCCCGATCTCGTCCAGTGCTGGTGGCGGATCCATCCCGGCACGGGTCAGTTCTACCGCGGCGGCGGCATCGGCGACCTCGGCATCCCAGTTCCGATCAGGATCCGCCGGCTCGTGCTCGACCTCGTCCACGATCTCCGCCGGGCGACTGGCCATCACCACCGTGGGGTCGGACTGTCGGAACCAGCCGCGCCGCGGCGGTGGCGCCCAACTGGCCGGAACCGGCGCTGCCGGTTCCGGCCGGTGGCGACCGGGTTGGACCACACCACCGTGGGCACGGTTGGTCCGCGCGTCGCCGGGGCGGTCGTCGGCGGGCCGGGGCTGCTGGGCGGCGGTCCGCTCCAGTCGCAGCCGCAGCCAGCGTATCGACTGCTGCAGGAAGTGGTCGTTGGCCAGCAGCCAGCTCTCGGTGCCGGTCATGCCACGACCACCTGGGCGTTCGGGTCGAACTCGGGGTGGGGCGGGCTGCCGGTGTACCGCACCGGGTTGCTGTCGACGCCGTCCACCCGGAGCCGGACGACGTAGCCGCCGGCGGTCACCGCCGGGAAGGTGACGGTGACGGTCGAGGGTTGGGTGACATCGGCGGGGGTGGTGACGGTGAGCGGGATGGCCGGGTCGCCGCTGCCGAGGAAGACCTGCACCTGTTGGCCGTCGCGCAGCCGGGGACGGCAGGTCAGCGTCAAGTCCAGGTTGCCGGGTCCGGCCGCCAGCGGCGCGACCGTGATAGTCGGGCCGAGTCCCATCGGACGCTCGGGGCTGGACCAGCGGGGCAACCCCGGGAACGCGCTGATCAGCGCGACGTCGTAGATCCCGGCCACCCAGGTGTCGGTGGCGGCTGCCGGCGCGGGCAGGGTCACGGTGCGTTCGGTGGACGTGCCGGTGGGGTCGGGAACCATCTCGATCGGCGCGACGAGCCGCCGGTTGCGGAACCGCACCGTCGTGAAACTGCCGGTCAGGTTCTCACCGATCAGCCGGACGGTGGATCCGAGCGTGACCACCGGCTCGTCGGTTGATGCCAGCACCGCGCGGAGCACCGCGGCGGGCGTGGCAACGGTACCGGGCCCGCGGTCCTCGGGGCCCTGGCGCAGCACCGGCAGTGGCGCGCTCCGGCCGCGGGTGCTGTCGATCAGCACCACCGAAACTTCGTACGCCTGCGATGCCCGGTAGTTCGTCGAGAAGCCGCTCCACAGCTCGAACATGTCGTGGGTGGACATCTGCAGTGGGGTGACCCGTAGCCGTTCCCGCTGCAGATGCAGGTCGCTGTCGGGCAGGTCCGCGCTGGTCGCGTCGTGAACCTCTTGTTCGCCCAGCACCGGGTGGTCGTGCAGGATGCTCATCGCCCGGCCGAGCAGGACGTGCGCCGCCGCTTCGTCGTTCGCGTAGGCGGTGACCAGGTAGTGCAGCAACAGCGGCAGTGGCGCCAGGCCGACCTCGCCCGGTGCCAGCCCGATGGGGTCGGCATTGCGCCAGGCCGGTGCCAGTGGGGTCGCGAACAGGAACACGTTCAGCTGATCGCCGGCGCCCTCCTCGTGGGCCTTGTCCGGCGGCAGGAATGTGACGTTCGGGGTCCCCTCGGTAAGCAGGTTGCGCAGCGTTCGGGTAGTCGCCGCCAGCGCGAAGGAGTTACTCATCAGGACCGCCGCCGCTGCGCGCCGTAGTCGTCGAGGCTGAGGATCTTCGGGGTGTTGCTTCCCCGGCCGGGGCGCACGGCCGGAACCGGCGCGGCTGGGCTCGCGCGAACCTCGAGGCGGCCGATGGTGACGTGCACGATCGGGTCGGGCCGGACCGTCGCCGGGTTCAGCGCAGCCTTCGCAGCCTTCGCGGACATCGGGTGGGTGGGTTGGCCGAGCTGGGGGGGCAGCGCCGGTGGGTTCAGCACGCCACGTTCGGACGGGATGTGATGGGCGGGTTGGGATTTCGGATCCGATGCGGGGTGCTGCTGTTCTGCTGCCGTCTCCTGGTGCCGGGTTTCGACGGGCGTCGTCGTCGGGCTCAGCATGCCGACCTGCTCGATGCGCTGGGTCTCGTGCCGGTGGATGACGGGATCGACGCGCTCGATGTCCAGGTACGGGTGCTCGGCGGGAGCGTCGCGGTACCGGTGCTCAAGGTCCCGGGGTTCGGTGGCGACGGCTGCCTGCGCGGGCGTGTGCCGAACCTCAACAGGATCGGCACGGTAGCCGGGACGGGGTCGCTCGCGTTCCGGATGTGTCTCGGCCGCGCGGAGGTCGTCGATCCGCGCTGGTTCGGACCGGTGCGGGATCGTCGGGCGGGGTTGGGTATCGACGTGTTCCTCGATCTCGGGGACCGAGGCGGCCGGATCGCCGGGAGTCGGCGCCTCGAAGCGCGCGATCGGGCGCGGCCGCAGCTGCGCCGCCGAACCCCGCGCGGAGGACACCAGCGCGCTCAGGTAGCCGGTCACCCGCCGACACCGCAGAGTTCGAGGTAGGTCTGCCGGCGGGCCGGGCTGAGCGCCAGGATGGTGTCCTCGTCCCAGCCGTAGGCCAGCGCCAGCTGATGAACCTCACGCAGCATGCGCGCCGCCCAGCGGTCGATCTCGGTCCACAGGAAGCCGGCCGGGTCCAGCGGCAGCATCTGTGCGTTGCCGCAGCTGGGACAGATCAGCTCAACCTCGACGAGGGCGTCGCTGTCGCTGTCGCGCATCGCCTGGTCGAGGCGTTCGATGATGTCGTCGGGCAGCTCCGTCCAGGCGATGCCGCGCCCGTCCAGGGTCGCGTCGATCACGCACCGCCCGAGGAGTTCCAGCGCCGCCTGGGAGATCGGTCCCGGCAGCCCGATCAGGTCGGCGCCGGTCGGCGGCCGATAGCGCACCCGGTACTGACAGTGCTCCACCGTCCGGACACTTGCGGCCGGCTGGGTGTCGGAGACGAGAGCCAGCACCGGCAACCGCAACTCCAACTCGGTGCTGCAGCCGGCGCAATCGGCAACCACATCACAGGTATTGCCGAACAGGGTGACGCGGGCACGCAGCAGCAGCCGGTTGCGGGCCCCGAGCGCAAGTTCGGCCAGCTCGTGCTCGGAGTCGGCGCGGACGGTCGCACCGAGAAGCAGGAGGGTGCGGGCGGGCATGTCGGCGCGGCCGCGCTCCCACATCTCGAGCAATTCCCCGGCTGTCGGCAACCTGGCTTCGATCGGCATCAGTCCACACCTCCCCGGTTCACGTCGTCGCTGGTCCGGCTACCTGCCCGCGCCGATCAGGCCGGGTTGGTGAATGTCGGTTCGGTGGGTTCGACGACCGACAGGTCGCGCTCCCAGCCCTCGTTCTCCAGCTTGATGTGCTGGATCGAGATGGCGTTGGCGTTGGCGTCGAAATCGGCGACCGACTGGTACTCCGAAACCCAGCAGCGCATGATCTTGTAGGTGATGACGAGCTGGCCCGCCTCGTTGTACATCTCCAACAGGATGTCCTTGCGGAAGTCGGCCAGCGACGCCTCGGCGCCCAGGCCGGCGCCGAAGTTCCACACTTTGTTGGCCCACTTCTCGAACTCGGTGTCGTGGGTAACGCCGCGTTCCAGGGTGATCGCCTCGAACTCGCTGCGGCCGGGTGATTTCCGGCTGCTGGACGGGTCGCCCCCCTCACGGTGCTTGACGACCTCGGTGGTGCGCTTGAGCGCGCTGACCTTGCTGATGCCGGCGACATAGCGGCCGTCCCACTTGACGCGGAATTTGAAGTTCTTGTACGGATCGAACCGCATCGCGTTGGCGGTGAACTGAGCCATGATCGGTCTCCTTCTCGAAATCCGTTGGTTCAGACGTCGATCTGGCCGGCGAGCTGCTGCAGCTGGACGATGACGAACTCGGCCGGCTTCAGCGGCGCGAATCCGACGACGATGTTGACGATCCCCAGGTTGATGTCGTTCTGGGTCGTCGTCTCCTTATCGCATTTCACGAAATACGCCTCGGCGGGCGTCTTGCCCTGGAACGCCTGCTGGCGGAAGAGGTTGTGCATGAATGCCCCGACATTCAGCCGGATCTGCGCCCACAGCGGCTCGTCGTTGGGCTCGAACACAACCCATTTGAGACCGCGGTAGAGGCTCTCCTCCAGGAACAGCGCGGTCCGGCGCACAGGAACGTATTTGTACTCGTCAGCGGCCTGGTCGGCCCCGCGCATCGTCCTGCCACCCCACAGCACCCGGCCGTACACCGGGAACGTTCTCAGGGCGTTGACCGCGACCTGGTTCAGCACCCCATTTTCACGGTCGGTGAGGTTGTCCGCTAACCCTGCGGTGCCGTTGAGTGACGCGTCGATGCCGGCCGGCGCCTTCCACACCCCGCGCTGGGCGTCAGTGCGGGCCATCACCCCGGCGATCGCCCCGCATGCCGGAAAGGTGTCGATCTGGCCCCCTCGGGTGGGGTCGGACTCTACGACGCGGGGATAGTACAGCGCCGCGTTTCGGGCGGCTGTTCCGACCAGTCCCAGCGCGTCCACCAGCGCGGACGGTCCCGACACCAGCGCGTCATGGGCCCAGTCCGTCGGGGGGTCGACGACCAGGAACGCGCGCCGTTCGACGGCGTAGCCGAGGACGTCCTGGTAGACCTCCGTGATGACCGTGTCGCCGCGGGACTCACTGAGCACGCAGACGATATTGAACAGGTCCACGTCCTCCAGCAGGTACATGCCGGTCCGCTTGTCGCGGTCGCCGGTGTACGAGGCGCGCGTAAGGTCCTCGCTCTCCTTGCCTTTGGTCGTCACCTTCGCGGGCGTGTCCTCCCACGGCGACTTTTCCGGGTCCGGATGCTCGGTCGTGGCCGGCGGTTGCGCCTTCAGCGCTGCCGGATCGGCGACGCGCAGGTACTGCGATTCGGCCGCCAGCACGCGGTCGACCCGCCGCGGGCTTTCGACCACTGTGAGGTTCAGGAACTTCTCCTGAGGGCCGGTCGGACCGTTGCGCACCGTCAGGTTGAACAGGTCGGCCTCGGTCAGGCCCCAGCTTTCTGCAAGCTCCTTCGACACGTCGTGGTCGACGAGGGCCAGCAGGTTGTCGGCCCAGCCGCCGGGCGAGGTGGCGTTCAGGGTGAGGTTGTCGGCAGTGAGTACGGCAGTGCCGTCAACGTCCTCGGCCTGCGCGTAGATCCGGACGATCACCGCCTGACTCCCACCGTTGAGGAAGAAGTCCCGGACCGCGAAGCCCATCGCAAAACCACTCTCGAGGGGCCCGAAGCGGCGGAGGTAGTCGGAAAGGTCGAAGACGGTCACCGCCTTGTCGATGGGGCCCTTCGTAGCTGGCCCGAGAAACGCGGTGATCGACGTGGCGACGCCGACGATGGTGCGCACCCCGCTTGAGATCTCCTCGACGTAAACCCCGGGGTAGGAAACTGTTACCGGCATCGCAGACTCCAATCGGCCATTGCTTGTCTTCTGGGGCGGGCGCCCGGGTACGCGCGGAACAGATCATGTGCTGGCCCCCAAGGCGCCCAAAACGGTCGCGCGGAGCTCCACGAGTCCGAGTTCACCGAGCGGTCGCGGTCGGGGAACCATTTCGTAGATCCACGCAGAACGGCCGTCATCGCGGATACCTAGCACGACCAGCGCCGGACTCCGGGTGAGGAACTGGCCGACCTCTGCCTGCCACGGATCGTCGACTTGAGCAATCACCACATCTGCGGGTAGCTCCTTGGACGTCGCGCCCAGCGTGACGTCGGCTTCGTTGGCGAACCACTCGAAACTCACATCATCAGCAGAGAACGCCGACGCAACAAGGTCTCTGAATAACTGCGGAAGCCGGACGAGTGCTATCCGGATGGGCATGCTCTCAGCATGAGAGCAGCTACTGGAAGGGTAAATGGATCATCAGATCCATCATGGGGACGTGTCGGCATAGTCCATTCGATTGGTCGAGCGCCGGCCATCAAGGTCTCTGATCGCAGCCGCGGCTTCGCCGCGACGCCGGACACCCAGTTTGGCCAGCACGCTATGGACATGGTTCTTGACCGTATACACCTCGATCGACAGGGCCTCGGCGATGTCCTTGTTGGTCCGGCCCTCTCCGACCAGTTCTAGCACCTGGTGCTCTCTAGAAGTCAGCACCACCGCCCGCCTCCCGGGCTTGCGCTGGGTTGCCATGTCGGCCAGTCGGCGGGTCAAGACCTCGGCCACCCGGGGTGAGTAGAGCGTCTCACCGCGCCCGACCCGGCGGATCAGATCGAGCAGTTGCTCGAGCGATTCCGAACGGTTGAAGTAGCCACTGACCCCGAGTTGAGCACAGTGGATGATCTCGTCCTCGTCGTCTTCGTCCACGCCGATCACGATCACCCTGGCGTTTGCCTTGTCCTCGCGGACAGCTCGCAACAGGTACAGGCTGCCCGCCGAGGCTAGGTTCAACAGCACGACCTGGGGATGGAAACGCCCCAATTGAAGCTGCAACGATTCCCGATTGTGCGCCGACCAAACCGACGACACCGCATCCTGTTCAGACAAGATGCCGGACAGGCTCTCGCGGTACAGGCGGCAGTCATCGACCACGAGAACGGCTAGCGAATGCGCCGGATCGCCCGCGCCGTCTCCGAGGAAAATGCGGCCGTAGCCCGACGACTGCGAGTCCCTCATGGCGGTGCTAACAATCCTGTTGTGACCGGAGCCAGAATTGTCCGGTGGCTCGGATATCGGCGCCAATCCCATCGCTTTATCAATGAATGCTGCTCCAGTCGTAAAGGCCTGTCGTCCATCGGTGGCTTCCGCGTGTTACACACCCCACCGGCCCCTACCACCCCTCCCCCAGTGGGATGACCGGAAACTAGCGGGCGGCGGGGTGCAGTCGAAACCGCCAATCGGTGCGAAAACGATCCGGTGCCGATGAGGCAGAGTTGTTCTTGATCATCGTTCAGACTGACGTTGCCGGACTCGCCTTGATCAAGCCCGAGCAACGACGCAGAATCTCGCGCCCCGTCGTCATCCGGTCGACGGTCCGGTCGCTCATCCCGGCCCTCCCTTGGAGAGTGCAATTATGCGCCGATGGAGCCCCAGTCGCCCCGTCAGATTCGGCCCGCGGCTAACCCGTCGGCCAGGTCGAAGCCGCACTCACCAAGGGTGGAGCATCTGCTGACGAGAACTCGCAGACTTTCTCACAGTCCGGTGCGCCGGTCTCCCACCTTGGCCTGGACCGACACCCTTCCGGGCCAGCTTGGCCGTCAGCTCGTTGAGTTCGTCCAGGTCAGTGATCTGGGTGGCCAGCGCGGTGATCTGAATATCCTGCGCCCGTGATCCGCTCGGCCTGCACGCCACAAGGCGGCGTGGACGGCCCCCCAACGCAATGGGCAACTTCACCTTAGAGGTTACTTCGAGTTACCAGCGGTTGGAGAAGCCGCGTCGCTCGCAGCAGCGCGTCACCGACGACATGTGACATTTCGGTTGTATGTTTATGACATGGCTGGTCGGCGACGGCGAGTACGCCGCTTGGGTCAACGCCGCGGGTGGAGTTCGCCGCGGCGGGGGACCCTTCGGCGGAGGCGCCCGGCTGCTCGCCGGTCGGTTCGGCGTGCCGGTGCGGCAGGCCCGCCGGTACGTCCATGATGCGGGTCACGGGCGGGTCGAGATCCCTGACCGGGCGTGGCGCTCATGGTGAAGTTGCCGGAGGGACTGGCTGGCAGGGTGCGAGCGTACGCGGCCGAGTACCGGTTGGCGAACTCCGCGATGGTCGCCGCGGCGCTGGTGGAGTTCCTGGCCCGGGATCGCGGGCGGGCGTCCGGAACGGTGGACGAGGTGGGGCCCACTTCGAATCGGAATACGCTGCCACGGTTCCCGCGGACATGCGCAATACACTCCGTGACGGCTGGCGGAATGCACCTGACTACGCTTCTCGTTCTGGGTCATCTTGCGCGGGGTGCGACCCCATCCTTGAGGTTCGCGACCTGTCGGTTTCGCAACATTAGTTAGGTAGACGGTAGACCACTGCTGAAAGTCACATTTGAGGATGCGCAGCGTTTCGCTGCCGCTATCAGAAGATATTCATGGTCTTGACCATCTGCCAGCTCTGCAGAAGCTTGATGGCGTTAGGGTACTCACTATTGGTGATCCAGTCAGACAGCTTCCGCTTGCCCGTGTACTTCGCCAGTTGTCCGTTGAACTCGCCAGCGTTGTAGTATACGTACGTCCAGTACACCAGCTCGTCGGTAGAAGGTGTCGAGTAACCGTGGGCCACCACCTCGTCGCGGAAAATCTTGCGGCGGCGCTTCATCATCGCCGCGAGAGCCTGAAGTCCCATTCTAAGGTTCGGAAAAATGGCCGATTCGACGGTTCGATTCAGCTCGTTCGTTCGTGGATCACGAGTGAGCTTGGTAGTGTCGTAGCCCTTCGGAAGGAATGATGTCAGAGGCTCTTTCGCCGTCAGCTCGGTGAAGAAGTCATCGGTTCCGAGGTAGCCGAAACCGGAGATAGACTTCGTGGTGCTCACGCCAAAGAGCTGCGTCGTGCTCGGGTCGGCAGTCTTGCCGAGACCGATCTCGTCGCGGACGTAGTCGACGAGGCCCTCCTTCATCGCATATGCATAGAGCTGATCGGCCGGCATGTCGGCATCGGAGGCGGCGGCGATCTCGTCGACCACCTGCGACGGCGTGTTCTTGAGCCAGTATTTCGTCTGCGCTTTCGGGAACTTCGCCGTCAGCGTCGCCAGGGGCGTCTCGAAGCGATCAAGAAACACTTTCTCTTTCGCGAGATAGTTCTTCGAACCAGCTTTCTTGCGTTCGTCGACGAGAACGTCCCACTCTGTTTCGGCGGACGCGGCATCGCCTGACTTGCCGATGGTCGTTAGGGCCAAGAAGATCTTCTTCTTGGCCGCGTTTCGATTGAATTCGACGGACTTTTCTGTCTTAACCTCCCTGAGCGCGGCCTTGATCACGTCCACGTCCGCCTTCACGCTGACGTCGGGATCGAGCCAGTTCGTGCGCGCTTTCTCGACGACATCCTCTCCCTTCGTCTTCCGATGGATCTGCCGCGCCTGGCCGCGGTCAAATGCCACATGGGCGAGCTCGTGAGCAAGGAGCGACGGCGTGACCTGCCCCCGCGCGAACGTGATGTCGCTGCCGAACGTGAACGCGCGGGCATCAAGCGACCGCGCCTCGGCATCGGCATCTTCGCCGTTGTGGACGCGCACGAGGGTGAAGTCGTACCCGAAGCGCGGCTCGGCCCAGCGGCGCACCTGGTCGTCGAGTGGCTGCTCTTCCTGCAGTGCGCGAAGACCCGACGCTGGAGGCACGCCCCAACGCGAGACGTGGGCGTCGGCTTCGCGCTCTTGCGCGTCGCCGGGACGCGACACCGGGGCGTCGGTACGGACTGCCCGCCTCCCACGCATTCAAGAAGTATAGGGCGGGAGCCGTTGAGAGCAGGCCCGTTATCTGTCACCGGCCGCAGACAATCGCCGGCGCGCGCCCGGCCTCATGAGCGTCGATGGTGTTCTGGATGTGTACCACCGACGCTGGTGTCAGCGAGTGCGGGACAAACCGTGGGAGGCACCAAGCCCGGGGCCTGTGAATGTTCGAATTATTTGGTTCTGTCGCACCTTCCGTGAAGCCCGCCGGGTCGGCGCGTGGTGCTCTTGGGCCGTGGCTGGTGAGTGCTGTTGCCGGGTGCTGCTTCCGCATCTGTCGCCGGTGATCATCGACAGCATCGACGGGGGCGACGGGGCGGTGGTGATCGCCGCGCATCCACGGGCGCGGGGTTCGCGCTGCCGGCGGTGCGGGCGAGTGTCGACCCGGGTGCACAGCC
>Ga0208851_1000545_pt1 | contig 16093 bp, 17 predicted proteins | sample NGESurshal092012_FD_184481 | JGI IMG/M metagenome (GOLD analysis project Ga0208851, IMG submission 184481) | Arctic peat soil microbial communities from Barrow, Alaska - NGEE Surface sample 415-2 shallow-092012 (SPAdes) | ecosystem: Environmental > Terrestrial > Soil > Wetlands > Peat ... | reverse complement strand
GGAGGGGCTGCCGGACCTCGTGCTGCTCGACCTCATGATGCCGGTCATGGACGGCTGGGAGTTCGCGCGGAGCCTGTCCGGAGACGCTCGCCCGCCCATCATCGTGCTGAGCGCCGACCGGAACGTCTCCTCGCGCGCCAGGGAGATCGGGGCGGTGGAGTGGCTGGCGAAGCCCTTCGAGCTCTCGGAGCTGCTCGCCGCCGTTGGCCGGGCTCTGCCCCCCAGGACGTCTTGACGCGCCGCGTGGGCGGTCGCTACGGTCCGGCGCGCCGGTTGATTCGTGAATCAGCCTCAGCCCGCCGAGGAGGCACACCATGTCCGATACCCCGAAGAGCATCCTGGAGCAGCACATCCCCGAGCTCCTGTCTGCCAAGCCGGAGCTGGCCAAGGAGATGAACGCCGTCGTCCACTTCGTCATCACCGGAGACCAGGGCGGCACCTGGACCCTGGACACCACCAAGGCGGCCGGGTGGGTCAGCAACGGCGCCGAGGGCACTCCGAAGATGACCGTCACCGTGAGCGATCAGGACTTCGTGAAGATCCGCAGCAAGCAGCTCAACGCCCAGATGGCTGCGATGCAGGGCAAGCTGAAGTTCAAGCCCATGGACATGGGTCTGGCGATGAAGCTCGGGAAGCTGCTGACCTGAGCGGGCCCGTCGAGCCGGAGGGACGGGCGGGCCTGCCGCTGTCGGGTGTCCGGGTGCTCGACCTGACGCGGCTCGCGCCCGGGCCGTACGCCACGATGGTGCTCGCGGACCTCGGCGCGGAGGTCCTGAAGCTCGAGCCACCGGAGGGAGACGCCACCCGCGGGATGCCCCCGGGCGGCGATGGCGAGCTGTTCGCTGCGCTGAACCGGGGCAAGCGCTCGGTGGTGCTGGATCTGAAAACTCCGGGCGCGGTGGACGCGGTGCTGCGCATCACCGCGCGGTGTGACGTGCTGGTCGAGGGCTTCCGTCCCGGGGTGCTGGACCGGCTGGGGCTCGGGCACGCGGCGCTCCTCGAGCGCTTCCCCCGCCTGGTCCTCTGCGCCCTCTCCGGCTTCGGGCAGACCGGTCCGGACCGCGGGAGGGCAGGGCACGACCTGGCGTACGTCGCGCGGGCGGGCCTCCTGGCGATGGGCGGACGGGACGGCGTGCCTGCCATCCCCGGTGCACAGGTCGCCGACGTGGGCGGAGCCTGGGTCGCGGTGAGCGGGATCCTGGCGGCGCTCCTCGCCCGAGCGAGCACCGGCCGTGGACGGCTGGTGGACGTCTCCCTGGTGGAAGCGGCAACGTCCTTCGCGGCACTGCACCTCGGGCCGGCGCTGCTCGGAGTCCCGGTCCCGCCGGCAGGGCAGGGCGCGCTCGACGGGGGGCTCCCCTCCTATGGGCTCTACCGCACCGCCGACGACCGCTGGCTCGCGGTGGCGGCCCTCGAGCCGAAGTTCTTCGCCGCGCTCTGCGAGCGGCTCGGGCTGGGCGACCTGACCAGCGAGGCGTACGGCGGTGGCGAGCCGGCCGCGCGGGTGCGGGCCACGCTGGAGCAGACCTTCGCCGCCGCTTCGCTGGCCCGGTGGCGGGAGCGACTGGCCGGACTCGATGCCTGCGTGGAGCCGGTGCTCCTGCCCGAGGAGGTGTGCAGCGACGCCCACCTGGTCGCCCGTGGCCTCTGTCCCCGTCCCGCCGTGCTGGCCACCCCGCTGCGGCTCGGGCCTCCTTCCCCCCTCCCGGCCCCCGCCCTCGGCGAGCACACGCAGGGCGTCCTGGCGGAGGCCGGACTGTCCGCGGCCGAGATCGACGCGCTCGTCTCCTGACCCCTTGCGCCCGTCGCCGGGCTGTCATTGACTCAAGAATCAATCCTGGACGTGGAGGTCGCGGTGTCGACGAGCCTGGGTCCGTTCACCGAGGAGCACGAGGCGTTCCGGAAGAGCGTCCGGTCGTGGGTGGAGAAGGAGCTGACCCCCCACGCGCTGGAGTGGGACCGCGCCGGCAGCTTCCCGCGGGAGGTCTTCCAGCGCGCCGGTGAGCTGGGCTTCCTCGGCGCGAACCACGACCCGGCCTGGGGCGGCTCGGGCGGGGACTACTGGTTCGTCATGGCCTTCACCGAGGAGCTCGCCCGGAGCCGCAACGCCGGGGTGAACATGGCCCTGCTGGTGCAGGCGCAGATCGCCACGCCGGTCATCGGCGAGCTCGGAACCGACGAGCAGAAGCGCGAGTTCCTGGTCCCGGCGCTCGCCGGTGAGCGCATCGGGGCGCTGGGGATCAGCGAGCCGGGGTGCGGCTCGGACGTGGCGAACATCCGGACCACTGCCCGCAGGGTGGGGGACGAGTACGTCATCAACGGCAGCAAGATGTGGATCACCAACGGCACCCGCGCCGACTTCATCACCCTCGCCGTCAGGACCGGCGGCCCGGGGTACGAGGGGATCTCGCTGGTCACCTTCCCCACCGACGTGCGCGGGTTCAGCGTGAGCAAGAAGCTCGACAAGGTGGGAAACCTCTCGAGCGACACCGCGGTGCTCTACTTCGAGGACTGCCGCATCCCGGCGCGCTACCTGCTCGGGGAGGAGAACGGTGGCTTCGCCCACATCATGATCAACTTCCAGGGGGAGCGGCTGGTGGCCGCAGCCATTGCCGTATCCGGCATGGAGCTGATGCTCCAGGACGCCATCCACTACGCCCGCGAGCGCCAGGCCTTCGGGCGGCCGCTGATCGGCTTCCAGGTCTGGCGGCACAAGTTCGCCGAGCACCTTGCCGCGGTCGAGGCGGCCAAGCGCCTCACCTATCACGCGACCGCGCTGTTCGACGCCAAGCAGGATCCGGTGAAGGAGATCAGCATGGCCAAGCTCTTCGCCGGAGACCTCGCGCAGCGCGTGGCCTACGACTGCCAGCAGATCCACGGCGGGATGGGCTACGTGGACGAGACGCCGGTGGCGCGGGCCTGGCGCGACGTCCGGCTGGTCACCATCGGCGGTGGGGCGAGCGAGATCATGAAGGAGATCATCGTCAAGCTCGAGGGCCTCTAGCGCTTGAAGAGGGCGTCGGCTGCGTCGCGGGCTGCTCGCAGCGGATCCTCGTCGGTGTGCCCCCCCTCGCCGATCTGAAAGAACTCGCAGAAGTTCGCGTCGTCCTTGCTGGACGGCACCTCGGCGAAGGGCTCCTTGCAAGCCTTGGCCACCGCCGGGTCGAAGTGCCGGCACTGGCGGCAGGCGCGGAGGTCGTGCTCGCAGCGGGGACAGGTGTCTCGGCGACCCACCGCGTTGCCGACCACATCCAGGGGGCTGCCACACCAGGCGCATCCCGGCATGGCGTCAGAGTAGCGCGACGCGAGACGGCGCGCTCAGGTGGCTGGCGAGCTCCGGGGAGGCCCGGCCTCGTCGCTGCGCAGGTCGGCGTGGAGCCGGCGGAGCATCCAGAGGACCCACGCGGCGAACAGCCCACCGACCGTGCCGAGGCCGCCGAGGAGCTGGAGCCGCTGCCACGCCTGCAGGCGGGACACCACGTCGCGCCGTTGCTGGAACGTGTCGAGCTGCCGGTCCGCGAACTGGCCGTCCAGGGAGCTGGCGAACGCGTCCGCGTGGGCGCGCGAGCGGACCAGCAGCGCCTCCGACTCTTGCCGGAGCGGCTGCATCCGCAGCGTGGAGACGACGGCCGAGGACATCGACAGCACCGTCCACCCCCACGCCAGCAACTGGCCACGCAGTCTCATCCCGTGCCGCGATGCTATGGAGACAGTCCGACGCATGGGCAAGCCGTACCGGCCGAAAGATCACTACTTCCAACGCGCCAAGCAGCGGGGGTTTCGTGCGCGCAGCGCCTTCAAGCTCGAGGAGCTGGTGGAGCGCTTCGCGCTGCTGCGCGTCGGTGCCCGCGTCCTCGACCTCGGTGCCGCCCCGGGCGGATTCCTCCAGGTCGTGGCCCGGGCAGTGGGTCCGACGGGGCTGGCCGTGGGGGTGGATCTGGTGCCGCTCCGGCGCTTCCCCGAGGCGTGGGTCAGGACGGGCGTGGTGGACGTGCTCGCCGACGACGCGCAGGCGCAGGTCCAGGCGCTCGCCCCCGGTCCCTACGACGCGGTGCTCTCGGACATGGCACCCAAGACCACGGGGGTGCGGGGGACGGACGAGGCCCGCTCGGTGCGTCTGGCCGAGCGCGCTCTGGAGCTGGCGCGGGCGCTCGGAAAGCCGGGCTCGAGCTTCGTGACCAAGCTCTTCATGGGCGGCGACTTCGGGGCGTTCCGCGCGCGGCTGCGCGAGGCGTACCGGGAGGTGAAGGTGGTGCGCCCGGAGGCGACCCGCTCGGCGAGCGTGGAGATCTATCTGGTGGGACTCGGGCTCGGGGCCTGAGCGACGCGTCAGTACACGCCGCCCTCGACGTGCAGCCCCGAGCCGGCCACCAGGGCGCGCGCGAGCGCGTCGAAGGCGGCGTCGCGGGCCAGCGTCTCGCGCTGGAAGACGCGCAGCCGGTACTCGCCGGCCCGCGCCGCCTCGAAGACCCAGATCGACGCGGCGTCCGGGGGCGGCACCTCGCCCGGCCGCGGGGCGGGCGCCCAGAGGCGGGCAGCCTGGACCCGGGTGAGCAGGGTCGTGACCTGCTCGGCCGACGCCGGGTTGCTCGTCTCCTCGAGCAGCTCTCCCGGAATCGCGAGGCCCTTCCCGGCGGTCTGCGCGCCCCGGACCTGCCCGGCAGACCCCTGCCGCTCGAAGCGCACGCTGACCGGGTGGCGGCCGGAGCGGATCCAGAGGACCCGCACCACCTCACCGGACGGGGGGAGCGGGAACAGTGCGGGCTCGCCCAGCGCGGCGAGGTCGGCCGACAGGGCGCAGGCGAAGGCGTGCTCGGTGGGGCCGGCGGGCGCGAGCGAGCCGCGCGGGAAGTCGGAGGGCACCGTGCTGCCGTCGGAGAGCTCGCAATCATCGAAGGCGAGCTGACCGGCCGGCGCCTCGACGTGGGCGGGAGAGGGCTCGTTGCTCTGGTGGGCGCAGCCGGGGAGGAGGACGAGCACCAGCAGCGGCATCGCTCTCTGCGCCAGCCCGGGAACCGTCACCGGAGCGAGGCTAGGTCCCTGCACCTGGCCTCGCAAGACAAGCGCCCTGGCGCGGCGAGTCATGGCCGCCGCGGCGCGCGACCTCACCGCACCGTCAGCCTCGCCGCACGCAGCTTCCCCACCTGCACCAGGTGGGTGCCCGTGGTCAGCTCGGCCTTCGGGTCCGACACCCGCGCGCCGTCCACCCTCACCGCGCCCTGGGTGACGAGGCGGCGGCCCTCGGAGGTCGACGCGACCAGCTGGCCGTCGACCATCGCTCGCACCAGCGCCACCGCCCCCCCGGTGGTGGGCACCACCACCTCGGGGAAGCTGCTCGGGTCCACCTCGCGGCGGGAAAAGCGACGCTCGAACTCCTCGGCGGCGCGCGCTGCGGCCTCCGCGCCGTGGAACCGGGTCACCATCTCCCGGGCGAATGCCACCTTCGCGTCCTTGGGATGCAGCGCTCCCGAGGCGACCCGCTCCCGCTCCGAGCGCAGCGCATCCAGCGGACGCGACGAGAGCAGCTCCGCGTAGCGCCACATCAGGTCGTCGGAGATGCTCATCAGCTTGCCGAAGATGTCCGAGGGTGGCTCGGCGATGCCGACGTAGTTGTCCAGCGACTTGGACATCTTCTCGCCGACGATGCGGCCGTCCTCCATCCGTGCGTCCAGGCCCTCGAGGATGGGCCCGGTGAGGATGACCTGCGGCTCCAGCCCGTACTCGCGCATCAACGTCCGCCCGACGAGCAGGTTGAAGAGCTGGTCGGTGCTGCCGAGCTCCACGTCGGCCTTCAGGGCCACCGAGTCGTAGCCCTGGAAGAGCGGGTAGAGCAGCTCGTGCATCGAGATGCTGCGGCCCTCGCGAAAGCGGGTCTTGAAGTCGTCCCGCTCCAGCATCCGCGCCAGGGGCCAGTGCGCGGCGAGGCGGACCGTTCCCTCGGTCCCGAGCGCGTCGAGCCACTCCGAGTTGAAGCGGACCTTGGTGCGCTCCGGATCCAGCACCTTGAACACCTGCGCCTTGTAGGTCTCGGCGTTCGCCAGGACCTCCTCGCGGCTCAGCGCCGGTCGGGTCACGTTCTTCCCCGACGGATCGCCGATCATCCCGGTGAAGTCTCCGATGAGGAACACCACCTCGTGGCCGAAGTCCTGGAACCGCCGCATCCGGGTGAGCAGCAGGGTATGGCCGAGGTGCAGGTCGGGACGGTTGGGGTCGAACCCGGTCTTCACCACCAGCGGCTGCTCGCGCTCGTACGAGCGCCGCAGCTTGGCGCGCAGCTCGTCGGCGACCTGGAGGTCGACGGTGGCCCGGGTGATCTCGGCGAACTGCTCGTCGGGGGTGGCGCGATGGAGGAGCGACATCGTGGCTCCACCTACCAGGCCGGCGGGGGAGGGGTCACGTCCCGGGGAGGTGCTCACGCACCCGGGTGATGCCCCGGGCCTTCCCGGTCGCGTCGTCGATGTCGATGACCACGCCCTGGAGGTACACGAGGTTCTTCGCCACCTCGTACTGGTTGGGCCGCTGGGTCAGGAACCGCTCGATGCTCAGCTCCTTCTTGATGCCAATGACCGAATCGAGCGGGCCGCACATTCCGACGTCGGTGATGAACGCGGTGCCCCCGGGGAGGATGCGCTCGTCCGCGGTCTGGACGTGGGTGTGGGTGCCGACCACCGCCGAGACCTTCCCATCGAGCCAGGCGCCCATCGCGTTCTTCTCGCTGCTCGCCTCGCAGTGCATGTCCACCAGGATGCAGGAGGTGGTGCGCCGGAGCTCCGCGACCAGCCGCTCTCCGACCCGGAACGGGTCCTCCAGGTTCTTCATGAAGACCCGGCCCTCGAGGTTCAGGACGCCCAGCGTTCGCCCGTCCCGCGTCCGGAGCACGGTGTGTCCCCGGCCAGGGTTGCCATCCGGATAGTTCGCCGGCCGGAGCAGCCGGTTCGGATTGGCCTCCACCCAGGGGAGGATCTGCCGCTTGGTCCAGAAGTGATTGCCCGAGGTGAGGAGGTCGACCTCCGCGCCGAGCAGCGCCTCGGCGGAGTCGGCGGAGATGCCGGCGCCTCCCTCCGAGTTCTCGGCGTTGGCGATGACGAGGTCCACCTCGTGGCGGGCGATGAGGCGGGGCACGAGGGTCCGCACGGCGAGCACCCCGGGCTTGCCCACCACATCCCCCATGAAGAGGACGATCACGGGTCGGCGGATTCGGGCGGCCGGGAGAGGCCCCGGAACACCTCGTTCTCGGTCACCACCAGGTCGACGTCCACGTCGTCCTCGTTGGTGGGCAGATCGTCGACCATCTGCTCGGCGAAGGCGAGCCCGACCCGGCGGCTCCCCACGCTTCCCGCCTTCAGCGTTGCGTCGTAGTACCCGCCGCCGCGCCCCAGCCGCTTGCCGTCCGGGGTGAAGCCCAGGCCCGGGACGACGAAGAGGTCGATCTGCTCCACCGGCACCAGCTCGGCCAGGTCCAGGGGCTCGCGCACCCCGAGACGGCCGGGCTCCAGCTCGGCCTCGCTCCGCACGGCGCGGAACGAGAGGACCCGTCCCCGCACGTGGCTGAGCGGGTAGCAGATCACCTTCCCGTCGGCGAGGCCGGCGGTCAGGATGTCTTGCGTCGGCACCTCGCCACGGATCGGCGCGTAGAGCGCGACGGTCCGTGCGTGGTGGTAGTACGGGGTCGCCAGGAACCGCGCCTGGATCTTCAGACCCCGCGTGTCGACCAGCTCGGCGCTGAGCGCCTTCCGCCGGGCGGTGAGCTGCTCGCGGAGTGTCGCCTTGCGCAGTGCCCCCTCGTCCGTTTCCATCTCCCGCCCGTTCGTGACCAGCGCCTCACCTCTGTGGAAAATAACGTCCCCCGCCGCTGAGCCGTGTGCGCAGCGTCCATTGAACCCAGTTGAGCCAGGTGGGAGCCGAGGTGAGGTGCCGTAGGTCTCCCGGGCCGACGGCGCGTGCCGTCGAACCCGGGCTTGACGCATGGAACCCCGGTACGGCCCCCGGAATGGACGTATCGGTTCGAATTTCTGCTGCGCATCACGCACCCCGCAGGGGACAAGCTTGCAAGGGGTTACCGGCCTCCGACCGGTCGTGAGCGACAATAAGGACGGCCCGGAGGGGGGTCAAGGGAACCTGGGGCGCCGTGCGGCGTGACGCGGCTGGCATCGGCCACAGCGCTCGTGACAGCATCGCGTGGGAATCAGGCCCGTCCCGTGCCCAGGTCCCTGCTCCTCACGACGCTCGCTGCAGTGCTCGGTGCCGGACCGGCGTTTGCGGCCGTGCCGCTCCTGGCCTCTCGCGCGCGCTGGGGCCCGAAGGGCGTCCTCACCTGGCAAGCGTTGAACGAGCACGTGCTGGGCCGGGCCGGTGAGTCCAACCCCTGTGGCTTCCAGGCCGGACGTGCGGTGGTGGACGCAGCTTGGGAGGGTGACGTGCTGGTGGGGCGTCTGACCCTGTGCACTTCCTGTGGCGAGCGAACGCTTCCGTACCTCGGGGTGCACGTGGCGGCGAACGGGACGGTGGTCGCCGACGTGCAGCTCGTGCCGGGGTGTGACTCGCCAGGGCTGGACGGGGGCCGGCTCGTCCTCGCCCCCCTGGCCGAGCCGGCGGGGCGTCCGCCCCTGAGCCGCCACCTCGAAGCCGGGGAGAAGCAGCTCCAGCTGCGCCGGGGCAAGGCGGCGCGGGACGAGTTCCAGAGGGCGCTCGCGGCGAACGAGGATCCGGGCAAGGCGTGGCTGGGGCTCGGGCTGTCCGCGGTCCTCCTGGGAGACGAGGCCGGTGCGGTCGCCGCGTACGAGAAGGCCCGGACCTTCGCCCCTGGCGTGCTGCTCTCGTACAACCTCGCCTGCGCCCAGGCGAGGCTCGGGCGCGTCGACGAGGCGCTGGCCAGCCTGAGCGACTCGATCGACCGCGGCCTCGCCGCGCCCGACGAGCTCCTCCACGACCCAGATCTGGGGCCGGTGCGCGCGGATCCACGCTTCTCCGGCCTGCTGGTCCGGACGAAGGCCAACCAGGAGCGGCGCCGGTGAAGCAGTCCGAGGTGGTGCTCTGGTCGTCCGGCGCGCGGTTCGGCCACTACGAGATCCTCGCCCCGCTCGGGAAGGGTGGCATGGCGGAGGTGGTGCGGGGCCGGACGCTGGACGGGCCGTGGGCGGGGACGGAGGTCGCCATCAAGCGGCTGCTCCCGCAGCTGGCCCGCGCGCCCGAGTACGTGCAGCTCTTCGCCCGCGAGGCCGAGCTGTCCATCGCCCTGCGACACCCGAACATCGTCCAGACCCTCGACGTGGGCGCGATCGGCGAGGTGGCGTACCTGGCGATGGAGTGGGTCGACGGGCGCGACCTCGGGCAGGTGCTGCGCCGGTGCCGCAAGCAGGGAATCGCGCTGCCCATCGACTTCGCGGTGTACCTCGCCCGGGTGCTGCTCGAGGCGCTCGACTACGCGCACCGCGCCGAGAGCGCGAGCGGCGTGCCGCTGCAGCTGGTCCACTGCGACGTGTCCCCGTCCAACGTCTTCATCTCTCGGGTGGGGGAGGTGAAGCTCGGGGACTTCGGCGTGGCCCGGGTGCGGGTGAAGTCCGGCGTGCGGGACGCGGTCATCGCCGGTAAGCCCTACTACCTGTCTCCGGAGGCGACGGGCGGCGAGGTGACCCAGGCGGTCGACCTGTGGGCGACGGCGGTGGTGCTCTTCGAGCTCCTGACGAACGAGCGCCCGTTCCAGGGTGGCAGCCCGACCGAGGTCTTCGCAGCGATCCGCTCGGGTCGACGGGCCAGCGTCCGGGAGCGACGGCCCGAGGTGAGCGCCGGGCTCGAGCGGGTGGTGGACCGTGCCCTGGCTCCCGATCTGCGCAAGCGGTTCCAGACCGCCACCGAGTTCGCCGCCGCGCTCGAGCCGCACTGCGACGAGCGGATCGGCACGCCGCTGGCCATCGCCGCCCTGGTGCGCGGGCTGTTCGGCAAGGCGGGATAGAGCGGGCAGTCCGGTCAGATCCGCTCGAGCAGGCGCGCGAGGGTGACTCGGAGCGCGGTGATGTCCGCCTCGCTCGTGTCGCGCCCGAAGGACAGTCGAATCGAGCTCCGGGCATCCGCGGGCGAGACTCCCATGGCCAGCAGGACGGGGGACGGGCGCATCGTGCCCGAGGCGCACGCTGCCCCCACCGAGACCGCGAATCCTTCCAGGTCCAGCGCGATCAGCAGCGCCTCGGCGTCCACGCCCGGAAAGCACACGTTGCTCGTGTTTCCCAGCCGCGGCGCGCCCGCCCCGTGCACCCGGACGCCGGGCCTCCGCATCAGCTCGCGCTCGAGCGTGTCCCGCAGGCCCGAGAGTCGCACGACCTCCGCTGCCCGGGCGGCCTCCGCGAGCTCGAGCGCCAGCGCCGCCGCCTCGCAGAGCACCACCGAGGGGGTGCCGCCCCGGAGCCCGCCCTCCTGGTGCCCCGGCACCAGCGGCTCGAGCGCCACGCCCCGGCGCACCGTGAGGACGCCGACGCCGGCTGGCCCCCCGAACTTGTGCGCCGAGAAGGCCAGCGCGTCGGCCTCGGACGCCGGGGACAGTCGCCCCGGCAGCTGCACCGCGTCCACGAAGCTCGGGATGCCCCGGGCGCGGGCGAGCCCGACCATCGCCTCTGCAGGCTGGATGACGCCGGTCTCGTTGTTCGCCGCCTGCAGCGCGCAGAGCGTGACTCCGCCGGAGCCGAGCGCGGCCTCGAGACCCTCCTCTGCGAGACGGCCATCCGGCCCGGGCTGGACCTGCACCACGGCGGTTCCGCGCGCGGCAGCAGCGAGCAGCACGCACGGGTGCTCGAGCGCGCTGGTGACCAAAGTCCCGCCGCGGCCGCGGCCGAGGCCGAGGACGGCGGTGGCGCAGGCCTCGGAGCCGGAGGCGGTGAACAGCACCTCGCGCGGCGACCGCCCGAGCACGCGGGCCACCCGCCCCCGTGCGGAGTCCAGCCGGGCCCGGGCCGCCCGCCCGGCGCCGTGCACGCTGCTCGGATTCCCCGGCCCCTCCCGCCGAAAGGCCGCGGCCAGGAAGTCAGCCACCTCCGGGTGGAGGGGTGTGCCAGCGTTGTGGTCGAGGTACGTCACCGCTCGACGGCGGCGCTCTTCCCGGCCAGGAGCAGCGACCGCGGCCGCTCGCCCTTGACGCCGAACGCCTCGAGAAACGCGGAGGTCAGCTCGCGCCGCAGCGACCCGGCGGAGCGGCCGGCTGGCAGTGGCAGCCGCGCGCCGGCCATGCTCCCGTGCCCACCGGCGGACCCCCCGCGGTCCTCGCAGATGTCCCGGATGAGCCGCCCCGCGTTCATCCGACGGTCACGGACCCGCAGCGAGACATAGAGCTGCCCACGGAAACTGCCCGTCGCCAGGGACCACTTCAGCCCCTCCAGGAAGCTGAGCCGCTCGGCCACCTCGGCCACCATGTCGGGCGAGTACACCTCGCCCAGGTCGACCGTCACCACCGAGGGGCCGTAGAGCCGCGCCCGGCCGATGGCCAGGTGGTACAGCCGGAAGTACTCGACCGGGAGATCGGGGTGCTCGATGCGCCCGAGCAGGTGCTTGTCCACCCGCGGAAAGAGCCAGAGGTACGCGTCGATGTCCGCCGGGGTCGTCTGGCGCCCGAGGTCCCGGCTGTCCGTCTTGATGCCGTAGAACAGCGCGGTCGCCACCTCGATGGTGGGCTCGAGCCGCGCGGCCCGCAGGTACTCGACCAGCATGGTGGAGGTGGCGCCGTACTCCCCACCCACGTCGGCGAACGGGGCGCCGAGGCTCTCGTCCCTGAGCGGGTGGTGATCCAGCACCACCTCGACGGGGTAGCGCGCCGGCACCGAGTGGTTCCCCACGGGAGGCTGGGTGTCCACCAGCGCGAGCAGGTCGTGCTCGTCGAACACCACCTGGCTGACCGGGGCGATGGGCAGCCGGAGGACCTTCACCAGCGCGAGATTCTCGGAGCGGCCGATGATCCCCCCGTACACCACCCGCGCCTCCGCCCCGGCGCGCTTCTCCAGGAGGAACGCCAGCGCCACGGCCGAGGCGATGCTGTCCGGATCCGGGTTGTCGTGGGTCAGCACCAGCACCCGCTTGCGCCCCCGCGCGAGCTTGAGGAGCTCGTCGAGCTTGCTCCGGACGGGAAGCTCGGCGAGCACGCGTTCCGGGCTGGGGGGGTCCTCGGCCTTGGACCGGGTCGAGGAGGATGACGCAGACGGCATTGGCGGCCTTTTACTTCCGGATCAGTGAATGGAGAAGCCGGAGTCCCCTGGCATAACGGTCCGGATTCGGGGTTTCCAGGACCGCCGGAGTGGCACGGAAACGTGCGTCATTCACCAGGAATTTGAAGGCCGGCAGGCCGATCTCTCCCCGGCCAATCTCGGCGTGGCGGTCCACCCGGGCCCCCCGGCCGCGCAGGCTGTCGTTCAGGTGAAGACACCGGATCCGCCTCCGGCCCGCCCGGGCGCGTCCACCGCGAGGAGGATCTCCTCCACGTCCTCCAGTCGGTGCCCGAGGCAGTTGCCCTGGCCAGCGGTCACCTCGAGGCAGACCTGGGCCACGAGCCCCGGGAGCGCGCGGTGCACCTCGTCCAGGGCGCGGGCCACGAGCCTGAGGCCCCGGTGCCGCGAGGGATGTGAGCCAGGGTGAAACACCAGCGAGCGGCAGGTAGCTGCCGTGGGCGATCGCCGGGATCCGCGCGGTGCGCGCGGCCCGCAGGAAGGCGCGTCGCTCCTCCGACTGGAGTGGCGGCGCGGACCAGCCTCGCGCCGACCGGGTGAAGATCTGCAGGGAGTGCGCGCCGTGTCCCGCCGCACGTTCGAATGCCAGGCTGACCCCGCCGGCGACGGACTCGTGCGCCCCCAGCTTCAGAGAGTCCGCCCGCCTTCAGTTGATGGCGCGGTAACGCCGCGCCTGGTCGCGGAAGTACTTCAGCCCGTTGTCGAGCGAGTTCTCCATCGCGTCCATCATGAGGATCCGGAACGAGGCCGGCGTGCCCCGGAACGCCTCGTAGTACCGCTGCCGGTCGATCGAGTGGATGATGCAGGGCAGGTAGCCGTGGCGGGCGAGGATGAGGTTCGACGTCATCCTCGCCACCTTCCCCGAGTGCTCGCTGAAGGGGAACACTTGCAGGAACTGGAACTGGAACGTCGCCGCCTGCTTGATGGGGTGGTACTCGCGAAACTCGGTCGTCGCGGTGAACTCAATGAGCTTGTCCAGCTGCCCCTGGATCTTCGCCGGCTGGGCAATGTCGTGGAAGTAGGTGCGATGCAGCGGCATGTCCCGCCGCAATCCGGCCCGCTCGCGCTCCTTGGTCAGCTCCTTCTCGGTGCGTTCGCGCCGCTCGAGCTGGGCGCGTACCTCCTGGGCTTCGGGCGTATTGCCGAGCAGGAGGTCATGGATCCGTTTCACGGTGGCCATCGGGACGGCGGAGGCCTTACGACCGGACGTCCGCGCCTCCTCCCGGATGAACGCGATGGCGGCCTTGTGGTTGCGGATGTCCAGGACCGCGGGGAGCAGGGACGCCTCGGGCTGCGCGCCGCTCACGTCGAGCCCCGCCGCGAGCTCCGGCTCGTTGTAGACCACGCCCTCGAGCGCATTGTCGTGATAGACCCACGCCCGCTCGAAGCGCGCCATGAACTCCGGTGCCTTGGGGTGCTCTCCGAGGAGCTCCCGCAGAGCTTCGTTCTTGTCGTCGATGTCCTGGTAGCGTTCCTTCAAGGGAGCAGGCGGCGAAGCGGAGGGCGCGGGAGGCTAATCGGGTAGAATGGAGGGCGCAAGGCCCGACCGTTCTCCCAGCCGCTCGCTGAACACGACCGCTTCCTCAGACGTACGTGAGCCACTCCGCGTAGCGCGGTTCCTGCCCGCGCACCACACGGAAATACGCTTCCTGGACCTGCTTCACCACCTGCCCCGGCGCGCCGGTGCCGATCCGGCGGTTGTCCACCTCCCGGACGGGGGTGATCTCCGCCGCGGTCCCGGTGAAGAAGACCTCGTTGGAGATGTACAGGGCGTCGCGGGTGAAGGTGACCTCCTCCACCGGGTGGCCCATGTCCTTCAGCATCCGGAGCACCGTCCGCCGGGTGATGCCGGCGAGGATGGGCGAGGACAGCGGCGGAGTCCGCACGATGTCCTTCTTGTTGACCATGAAGATGTTCTCGCCGGAGGCCTCGGCGACGAAGCCCGCGATGTCGAGGAGGATGGCCTCGTCGTAGCCGGCCTGCACCGCCTCGCGCTTGGCGAGGATGCTGTTCACGTACTGCCCGGTGATCTTCCCCCGGACCATGTTCACGTTGACGTGCATGCGGGTGAAGCTCGAGACCTTCGCCCGGATGCCCTCGCGCATTCCCTTCTCCCCGAGATACGCGCCCCAGTCCCAGGCGGTGATGGCGACCCGCGTCGGGTTCACCGCCCCCAGTCCCATCGCGCCGTCCCCCATGAAGGCGATGGGACGAAGGTAGGCTCCGTTGGCGAACCGCTGCCGCTGGGTCCGGAGCACATCGAGGCAGGCCTCGCCGAGCTTTTCCTCGGTGTACGGCAAGGCCAGCTGGATGATGTGGCACGAGTCGGCGAAGCGCTTCATGTGCTCGCGGAGCCGGAACACCGCGAGCCGCCCATCGTGGGTCCGGTAGGCGCGGATGCCCTCGAAGACCCCGAGCCCGTAGTGCAGAGCGTGGGTCATGATCGGCACCTGACCCTCCGACCAGGGAACGATCCTCCCGTCGAGCCAGATGCTGTCTGCGGTCAGGACCGCGTTGGAGGTCGAGCTCATGCGGGGAGCAACCTCCGCACGCCCCGGGCCCGGAAGTCAAAGCCCTTCAGGATGTCCTCCGGGGCGCAAGCCGCGCGGCCCAGGTGAGGATGCTCAGCTCCCGGAGCGCCTCGGTGCACGCGGGGTTGCATTCCACCGCCTTCTCGTACTCGCCCTGCGCGGCCGCGGTGTCCCCGAGCGCCTTGTGGATGTGGCCCTTGTACAGGTGAGCGCGGTCCAGCGTGGGGCTCCGGTCCACCGCGCTGGCGAGCAGGTCGAGCGCGCGCCGGCTGGCCTCCACGTCGGCGGGGGCCCGGGCGTGGGTAGTCCAGCCGAGGAGCGCCAGGAACTCGCCCTCCCCGGGCTGCAGCTCCACCGCGTCGGAGAACGCGGCGTGCGCTGCCGGCAGGTCGCCCCCTGCCAGGAGCTGCTCGCCCCGGCGGAACGCGCTCTCCGCCTCGAGCATCCGGCCCACGGCCGCCCCCACCTCGTGCTTGACGCCTCCCTCGCGGAGCTCGGCGCGGTACCTGGCCCGTGCCGCGGGGTCGACCAGGGTGTCGTGCGCCATGCCCACCAGGTCGGCGATCTGCTGCACCAGGCCATGGACTTCCGACGAGCCGCTCGTGCCGTCGAGGCGGTACTCGTGCAGCAGCTCGACCGCCGCCGACCGCACCGCAGCGGCCGGCGCATCGGGGTAAAGACCGAGCAGCTCGAAGTAGTCCATCCGCCGCATCGCGGCCAGGCTCCCCAGGAGCCGTTCGCGGAGGTGGCCGTCGTCCTCGGTGGCGGGGACCTCGTCCTCGAGCTCCAGCACCTCCTCGTCGTCGTCCCAGGGTCTATCCCCCGGCGATGGGGCCGCGACCGCGCTCACCTGTGGCGGTGGGGGAGGTCCCACCCGTCGCTCCGCGCGCAGCTCCACCATCTGCGAGGCCAGCAGCGCGTACAGAAAGCGGTCGGTGTCGAGCGGGGAGAGCGGCCCGCGCCGGCGGAGCTCGCGCACCGTCCGGCTGCCATCCATCAGAGCCAAGAGCCCGGCCTCCTCCTCGCCGAGCGCCATGTCCTGCGCTGCGAACAGCGGGTCCTCCGCCGGGTGCACGTAGCGTCCGGCGACGTCCCCGAGCACCGATGTCAGGCGGGCCTGATCATGGCTTCGCCGCACACCTTCGTAGACGATGGCCGCAGTGGACATCTGGAGCCGGACCGTCTCCGGCGGAGGCTGGGCACGGGGGTTGAACTGGAACTCGCCCCGGGTCCAGGTGAACACCTCGAGGAGCTTCAGCCGGAGCTGCAGCTCGAGCGCGTAGCGCAGGTTGTGCGGGCTGATGCAGCCCATCTCGATGAGGACCGTCCCCTGCTGGCGGCCCGAGGCCTTCATCCTCT
>Ga0208851_1000544_pt1 | contig 16097 bp, 10 predicted proteins | sample NGESurshal092012_FD_184481 | JGI IMG/M metagenome (GOLD analysis project Ga0208851, IMG submission 184481) | Arctic peat soil microbial communities from Barrow, Alaska - NGEE Surface sample 415-2 shallow-092012 (SPAdes) | ecosystem: Environmental > Terrestrial > Soil > Wetlands > Peat ... | reverse complement strand
GCCCGTCGCCTTCGCCGTGCGCCAGGCGCGCTCGATGAGCCCCATCGCGCGCTCGTGCAGCCGCGCCGCGGCGACCCAGCGGCGCTGCGTCACCGGGCCGAACGACCACGGCATCTTCACGCCGGTGAGCGCCGAGTTGTGCACGCGGAAGTGGGTCATGAAGACCGACGCCTGCGCCCAGCGGGTGAACAGCTCCGGGCTGACGGGCGTGAAGCCCTTCCCGGAGACGAAGCGGAAGTCCGCGTAGCCCCCGATGTCGGTCGTGAACCCGTACGCGCCGCCGGTCGCGCGGTTGAGCATGTCGGGCACGATCGACGGCAGGCCCGTCCGCGGGCTCCAGTCGGCGGACTCGTCACCGGGGAACGTCGCGCTCTCGGCGCCCGCCGACCCGTCGGCTCCGTCCCAGCCGGCGCGCTGGAAGAAGAAGATCCGCCGGCCGGGGTGCTGGGCCTCGTAGGCGCTGAGGATCCCGCGGGTCACCTGGGCCTGGACGGCCGGGAAGCGGTTGTGCATCGTCACCCCGCCCTCACCGTCGGCGAAGTGCATGTCCGGCGCGACCTGCTCGCCGAAGTCGTTCATGAAGCCGTCGGCGCCGGTGTCGAGCAGGTCGGTGATCCGCGCCGTCCACCACACGCGCGCCTGCGCGCTCGTGAAGTCGATGAGCGCCGCCGGCGTCGGCGGCGGGAACGAGGAGTCGAAGAGGTACGGCGAGCCGTCGGCGCGGGTGGCCACGACGCCCTGGGCGAGCGCGTCCGGGTAGATGCCGGGCGGCTCGGTCCCGGCCTTGTCGGCCGAGGTGAAGGCGCGCAGGTAGAGGATCGCGTGGATGCCGCGGGCGCGCAGCCGGCCGATGACGTCGAGGACGACCGCGCGCGGCATCGTCGCCCAGCCCTCGAACGCGTAGGCGCCGACCGGCAGCGCCGTGCGCTCCAGCCGCGCGACGTCGGCCAGCACCTCGCCCTGGTAGTCCGCGGCGCTCTCCCCGATCCGGATCGTGCGCGACAGCGCCGGGCGCAGGCTCCAGTCCGGTGCGGGCCGGTGGCGGCCCGTGATCGCGGTGATCCGGCGCATGACGCTCGCGGGGGCGCCGGTCGCGACGAGCAGCCGCAGCTCGCCCGAGCCCACCGCCACGCGCCAGGCGCGCGTGTCCGAGGCCATGCGCCAGCGCGCGATCTCCGTGCGGTCGAGCAGCACCCCGTACCCGCGCGAGCTCACGAACTGGGGCGCGACGTCGTAGTAGGTGTGCGAGACGTCCGGGAAGCGGTAGTCCAGGACCCACGAGGTGAACGCGCGCCCGCGCAGGTCCGTGCTCTCGCGGCGCCCGCCGAAGCCGTGGAACGCCTCATCGGCCGGCGAGCTGAACGCGGCGCTGACGGCAGCCGTCCGCCCGCCGGGGACGAGCGCGGTGATCGCGATCGTCCCCGCCGGCCCCGGCGCCGCCGTCAGGAGGATCGTGCGCCCCGCGGGGTCGTTCGTGCGCAGCGTCGCGGTCAGGCCGCGCGGCCCGGCGTGCGCCGCGACCACCGATGTCGCGACGTAGCGGCGGGTGGGCGCGGGGTGGCCGGGATTGGGATCCGGCGCACCCGGCAGGCGCGGGATGCGCAGCTCCGGCTCGCTGCCGACCGTCAGCGCCAGCGGCGCGTAGCGCACGCCGGCGATGGCGCGGTCGCCGGCGACGCTGCTGAGGAGCGTGCGCCCGCGCGCGTCGAGCACGCGCAGGCGCAGCGGCGAGCGGTCCAGGACGACGGCGGCGCCGGCGATCCGGGCGCGGACCGGCGCGGCCGCGCAGGCGGGCGTCGTTGCTGCGCCGAGCGCGGCGCAGGCGACGAGGAGCTGGACCGCGACCGCACGACGCACGCCTGCGATCGTAGCCCGCCGCGGGGTCGTGCCGCGCCGCTTCAGGCGCCGTCCCCGCGGCCCGCGAGCACCTCGGCGGCGGCCTCCTCGGCGGCCTCCAGTTCGCCGCGCACCAGTTGCAGCCCCTGTGCCCAGAAGCCGGGGTCGGCGAGGTCGAGCCCGGCGATCTGCGCGAGGCCCTCCGGCGTCTGCGAGCCGCCCGCGGCGAGCAGTTCGAGGTAGGTGGGGACGAACGCGTCGCCCTGGGCGGCGTACTGCCCGTAGACCGACAGCGCGAGCAGCTGCCCGTAGGCGTACGCGTAGACGTACCCGGGCGTGCCGATGAAGTGGGGGATGTAGGACCACCACGAGCGGTAGCCCGGCGTGATCTCCACCGCGTCGCCGAGCAGCTCCTCCTGGGACTTCTGCCACAGGTCGCCGAAGCGCTCGACGGGCAGCTCGCCGTCCTCGCGGCGGGCCGTGTGCACGGCCTCCTCGAAGCGGTTCATCGCGGTCTGGCGGAAGACCGTCGCGATCGAGCCCTCGATGTTCTCGGCGAGCAGCGCCAGCCGCGAGGCCGGCGTGTCGGCACGCTCCAGGAGGCGGTGGAAGACGAGCGTCTCGCCGAACACCGACGCCGTCTCGCAGACGGTCAGCGGCGTGCCCTGCTCGAAGATGCCGCGTGGGATCGCCAGTGCGGCGTGGACGCCGTGCCCGAGCTCGTGCGCGAGCGTCATCACGTCGCGGCGCTTGGCGGTCCAGTTGAGCATGACGTAGGGGTGGACGCTCGGCACCGTGTAGGCGCAGAACGCGCCGCCGCGCTTGCCGGGGCGCGCCGGCGCGTCGATCCAGCGCTCGTCGAAGAAGCGCTGGACGAGCTTGCCGAGGTCCGCCGAGAAGTCGCTGTAGGCCTCGAGCACGAGCTCGCGGCCCTCGTCCCAGCCCACCTCGACGTCGTCCTCGCCGATCGCGGCGGCGCGGTCGTAGTCGGCGATGCGCTCGAGCCCGAGCAGGCGCGCCTTCAGGCGGTACCAGCGCTGGGGCAGGTCGTAGTTCGCGCGCACCGCCTCGACGAGCGCCTGGACGGACTCGTCGGTCGCCTCGTTCGCGAGGTTGCGGCTCGACAGCCACGTCGGGTAGTGGCGCAGGCGGTCGTCGACGGCCTTGTCCTGCAGCAGCGTGTTGAAGACGTATGCCCGCGTGCGCAGCCCGGGCTCGAGCGCGCTCGTCACAGCCTCGGCCGCCTCGCGGCGCTCGGTGCGATCGGCGGACGACAGGCGGCTCAGCGCGACGTCCAGCGGCACCGGGGCCGTGCCGGGGAGCTCGACGCGGATCGCGCTCGTCAGCTCGCTGAAGATGCGCTGCCACGCGTCGCGGCCGGTGACCGACTTCTCGGCGAGGATCTTCTCCTCGGCCTCGGTGAGCAGGTGCGGGCGGTAGCGGCGCACCGTGCGCAGGTGGTGGCGCACGGTCTCCAGGCCGCCTGAGGCGATCAGCTCGTCGGCGCGGGCATCGTCGACCTCGGCCCATTCGAGGTCGAAGAACAGCAGCTGCGTCTCGATCGCCGTGCCGAGCTCGCCGACGTGCGCGATCAGCGCGCCGTTGGCCTCGTCGTCGGTGTCGGCGGCGAAGCGCAGGTGGGCGTAGTTGCCGGCGCGCCCGACGAGGTCGGCGATCTCGCCGAGCTCGCGCATGGCCTCGGCGAGCCCCGCGCCGTCGAGCTCGCCGACCTTCCCGGCGTACGCCGCGGCGAACGCGCCGGCGCGCGTCCCGGCCTCGGCGAGCAGGCGATCGCAGGCCTCGGGCCCGCCGCCGTCGACGAGATCATCGAGGTCCCAGGTGACGTCCAGCACGGCGGTATCGGTCATCGCCCGAGAATATGTCACGCACGGATTTCCGGAGATTGCGGGTTCATCCCCGAGGCGGTCTTGACCCCTGCGACGCGCCTGAATTACGTTCATCACAGACGCGGTGTCGAGCCGTGAAGAGCGAAGGCCGAGGGGTGTGAGGCCACGCCTCCCTCCCCGGGACGTACCTGGCAACGGGTCGCGAACCGGGTCGAGGGATCCCCGCATCGGCTCGGCTCCGCGTCGCCTTTGCGCATCGCTCGCTCAGCCCCCCGAATCGGGCGCGCGCCGCAGTCTCGCGCCCCTCGCAAGAGGGGCGCGCTGCGTTCGTCCCCGCGTGCTGCGGAATCCCCGTCAGGCGACGGAGGCGAGCGCCGCGAACGCGCCGCCCCGCGCGAGCAGCGAGGCGTACGTCCCGCGTTCGGCGATGCGGCCCGCCCGCAGGACGAGGATCTCGTCGAACGCCTCCAGGCCGGCCACCGTGTGCGAGATGACGAGGACCCCGCGGGCGTCCGCGCGGTCCTCGCCGAGCGAGCGCAGCAGCTCGCGTGCGCCCGCCGGGTCCAGGTGCGCGGTCGGCTCGTCGAGGACGAGGAAGCGCGCATCGGAGACGAATGCCCGGGCGAGCGCGATGCGGCGCCGCTGGCCGCCGGAGACCTCGGCGCCGTCCTCGCCGACCGCCGTGTCCAGCCCCTGGGGCAGCGTCGCGATCCACTCGCCCAGCCCTGCGCGCCCGAGCGCCGCGAGGATCTCCTCGTCGCCGGCCTGCGGGTTGGCGAGCTGCACGTTCTGGCGGATCGTCGTCGTGAAGAGGTGCGCGTCCTGGCTCGCGAGCCGCACCATCTCGCGCAGGTCCGACTGGCTCGCCTCGCGCACGTCGACGTCGCCGATCGTGATCGAGCCGGCGTCGGGGTCGCGGAAGCGCACGAGCAGCCGCGCGAGCGTCGTCTTGCCCGCGCCGCTGGGCCCGACGATCGCGACGCGGCCGCCCGGGGGGAGACACATGCCGACGCCCTCGAGGGCCGGGACCTCGCGATCAGCGAAGCGCACGCCCGCGTCATGTGCGACGAGATCGCCGGCGAGCGGGAGCGGGCGCGGGGCCGCCGGGTCGCTGACGATCACGGGCGCCTCGGTGACGTCCTCCAGGCGCTCGGCCGCGGAGGCGCAGGCGCCCAGGCGCTGGGCGGCGTCGGGCAGCGGCATGACCGCTTCGAAGCTGCCGATCGCGATGAAGACGACGGCCGCCAGCAGGATCCCGTCGAGCGCGCCCGAGGACGTCGCCTGGACGCCGAGCGCGGTCACGCCGACGAGCGCCGCCCCGGCGATCAGGACGCCGAGGCCGCTGGCCATCCCCGCGACGCGCGCGTCGCGGCGCTGGATGCGCATCAGCTGGGCATCGGCTGCCGCGACGCGCGCCGCGAAGTCGTCCTCGCGGCCGTAGACGGCGAGCTCGGGCGCGCCCTGGACGACGTCGATCAGCTCGGTCGCCAGCGCGGCGCGCGCCGGCGCCTGGCGGCGGTTCGTCGCGCCGGTCGCCGCGCCCGCCAGTGCGGGCACCGCGATCGCCGCCAGCAGCAGCGCCGCGACGAGCACGACCGCGCCGAGCGGCAGCACGAACAGCAGGAAGAGCCCGACGACGGCGATCACCGCCACGGCGATCAGCGGCGGCCCGAGCGCGCGCAGGTAGAGGTCCTGCAGGCTGTCGACGTCGGCGACGAAGCGGCTCAGCACGTCGCCCCCGCGCAGCCCGCGCAGACCTTCGGGCACGAGCGGGGCGAGGCGCTCGAAGAAGCGCACGCGCAGGTCGGCCAGCACGCGCAGTGCGAGGTCGTGGGAGACGAGGCGCTCGCCGTAGCGCAGCAGCGCGCGCGAGATCGCCAGCGCGCGGATCGTGACGGTGAGCGTCGTCAGGGACAGGACCGTCGAGGGACGCAGGGCCGAGCGGCTGATCAGCACGCCCGCGACGGCGAGCAGCCCGACGGCGGCGAGCACCGCGGCGGCCCCGAGCAGCACGGAGAGCGCGAAGCGCCGCCGGCGCGGTGCGATGAGCGCGGCGGCGCGCCGCAGCGCCGCCCACCGCCCGTCGCTCGAGGCGGGGGAGAGGGCGGCGCTGCTCATGCGCCCATCGGTGCGCCCGCGGAGGCGGCGACGAGCCGTCCGGCCTCCAGGCGCAGGACGCGGTCCGCGCGGCGCGCGAGCGCCTCGCGATGGACGACGAGCAGCGTCGTGCGCCCGCGCGCCAGGCGCTCGATCGCCGCGCCGACGACCTCCGCCGAGGCGCCGTCGAGGTGCGCGGTCGGCTCGTCGAGCACGACCAGCGGCGCGTCGCGCAGGAACGCCCTTGCGATCGCGACGCGCTGGGCCTCGCCGGCGGAGAGGCGCCGCGCGCCCTCGCCGACGCGCGTGTGCAGGCCGTCGGGCAGGCCCGCGACGACCTCGTCGAGGGCGGCCGCGCGCACGGCCGCGGCGACCTGCGCGTCGCCGGCGCCCGCGTCGCCCAGGCGCACGTTGTCGGCGACCGTCCCGGCGAAGATCGTCGGCTGCTGGGGCACCCAGGCGAGGTGGCGCCGCCAGGCCCGCGGGTCGACCGCGCGCAGGTCGATGCCCGCGCACGTGACGCTCCCGGCATCGGGGTCCAGCAGGCGCAGCACGAGCGAGGCGATCGTGCTCTTGCCCTCGCCGCTGGGGCCGACGAGCGCCACGAGCTCCCCCGGATGGAGCTCCAGCGAGACGTCGTCGATGACGGGGACGTCGCGCCCGGGATAGGCGAAGCTCACCTGCTCGAGCGCGACGATGCCCGTGCGCGGGTCCGGGGCCGGGAGCGGGTCCTCCCGCGCCGTCACCGAGGGCGGCGTGTCGAGCACCTCGAACATGCCCTGGGCCGCGGCCATCCCGTCGGCGGAGGCGTGGAACTGCTGGCCGACCATGCGCACCGGGGCGTAGAGCTCGGGGGCGAGCAGCAGCACCGCCAGGCCGACCGAGAACGCCAGGCGGCCGTCGGCGAGCTGGACGCCGACCGTCGCCGCGACGAGCGCGACGCCGAGCATCGCCAGCAGTTCCAGGACGAGCGCCGAGATGAACGCGATCCGCAGCGTGGCCATCGTCTGCACGCGGTAGGCCTCGCCGGCGTCGCGCAGCGTCTGGGCCTGCGCGCCGTCGCGATCGTTCGCGCGCAGCGTCTCCAGCCCGCGCACGACGTCCAGGAAGTGGGCGCTGAGGCGCGAGAGCGTCTGCCAGCGCTCGTCGGCCCGGCTGCGCGCCGCCAGCCCGATGAGGATCATGAACAGCGGGATCAGCGGGACGGTGAGCAGCAGGATCAGCCCGGCGGCGAGGTCGTGGGGGATGACGTAGGCGAGGATCAGCACCGGGACGAGCACGGCGAGCACGACCTGCGGCAGGTAGCGCGCGAAGTACGCCTCGAGCGCGTCGACGCCCTGCACCGCGGTCGCGACCAGGTCACCCGTGCGCTGCTCGCGCAGGCCGCTGGGGCGCGCGCGCAGCACGTGGTCGGTGAGGCTCGCGCGCAGCTCCGACATGACGCGCCCCGCGCCCAGGCGCCCCGAGGCCTCGAACCCGGCGGCGCAGAGCGAGCGCCCCGCGATCACGACGGCCAGCGCGATCAGCGAGCCGCGCACGGCGTGCACGTCGGCGCCCTGGAGGAAGGCTCGCGCGACGATCCGCCCGAGCAGGATCGCCTGCGTGACGATCAGGGCGGCCGTCAGGACGCCCAGCACGACGGCGCCCGCCAGTGGGGCGCGCGCCGAGCGTGTGGAGCGCAGCAGACGGCGGTCGACGCCCCGCGCTGGTGCCTCGGCGCGCGTCGCCACCGCGAGGTCAGCCGGCCGGCGCGCCGCCGGCGTCGGGTCCCGCGCCCGAGCCGCCGCTGCCCACCAGGTCGAACGGGTTCTTGGTCGTCAGGTCGAAGTCCTCAGGCGAGATGCGCTTGCGGAACACCCAGTAGGTCCATGCGGTGTACGCGAGCACGATCGGGACCATAACCGCCGCGACGATCGCCATGATCGTCAGCGTCGTCGAGGACGACGAGGTGTTCGCGATCGTCAGGTCGAAGCGGGCGCTCGTGCTCGAGGGCATGACGTTCGGGAAGAGGTCCACGAACAGCGTCACGAACAGCATCGCGATCGCGGCCGTGCTGATCCCGAAGGCGATCCCCGGCCGGCGCACGAGCTCGCTGACGGCGGCCGTCGCGAGCAGGACCGCGGTGATCGCGCCGACGATGGCGACGGCGAGGCTCGCGCCCGTGCGGTCGGTCATGTTGATGACCGTCCAGACGAGGAACGCGATGCCGGCCACGGCGGCGGCGGGGGAGGCCCAGCGGGCCACGCCGCGAGCGCGCTCGGGCAGGTCACCGGCCGTCTTCATGTTCAGGTAGATGGCGCCGTGCGAGAGGAACAGCAGCACGAGTGTCACGCCGCCGAGCAGCGCGTAGGGGTTCAGCAGGGTGAAGAGGCTGCCGGTGAAGTTCTGCTGGGCGTTGATCGGGACGCCCTTGACGATGTTCGCCCAGGCCACGCCGAACAGCAGGCTCGCCAGGAACGACCCGATGACCATCGTCCACTCCCAGGTCGCGCGCCAGCGCGGCCGGTCGTCCTTCCCCCAGAACTCGAAGGAGACGCCGCGGATGATGAGGGCGACCAGGACGAGGAACAGGGCGAGGTAGAAGCCCGAGAACATCGAGGCGTACCAGAGCGGGAAGGCGGCGAACGTCGCGCCGCCGGCGGTCAGCAGCCAGACCTCGTTGCCGTCCCACACCGGGCCGATCGCGTGGAGGATCGCGCGGCGGTCGGAGTCGGTGTGCCCGACGTGGCGCAGCAGCATGCCGACGCCGAAGTCGAACCCTTCGAGAACGAAGAACCCGATCCACAGGACGGCGATGAGGATGAACCAGAGGGCCTGCAGGAAGCTGTAGTCGACGGTATGCATGAGTGGTGGCTCCTCCGGCTCAGTACGAGAGGGTCAGGTCGGGGACGTCGGCCCCGTCGGGGGTCAGCGGGGCGTCGTGGATGCCCTTGCGCGCCTCGCGCAGGAACAGCCACAGGGCCACGCCGCCGAGCACCGTGAAGATCAGCGTGAACCCGATCAGCGTGCCCGCGACCTGCGCCGTCGAGACGAGCGGCGAGTTCGCGTTCTTCGTGAGCATCAGCCCCTGCACGATCCACGGCTGGCGCCCGACCTCGGTCATCACCCAGCCCGCGGTGTTGACGATGAACGGGGTGATCGCCATCCAGATCGCGATCAGCTGGAAGCGCCGGCTCGTGGCGAGCCTGCCGCGCCGCCACAGGATCAGGCCGACGAGCGCGAACAGCGCCATCGCACCGAAGAGGTAGACCATGATGCGGAAGGACCAGTAGACGACCGCGACGTACGGGACGTAGTTCCCCGGCCCGTACTTGGCGACGTACTGCTCCTGCAGCTGGTTGATCCCCAGGACCTTGCCGTCCCAGGTGCGCGTCGCCAGCAGCGAGAGGGCGTGCGGGATCTTCAGGTTGCGGTTCGTGTGGCCCGGGTTGGCCGTGAAGTCGCCGGTCGCGAAGACGGAGAAGGCGGCGGGCGCCTCGGAGTCGAAGAGCGCCTCGGCGGCGGACATCTTCATCGGCTGCTGCTTGACGAGCAGGCGGGCGAGCTGGTCGCCGGCGAAGAACGACCCGATCGCGCCGACGACGAGGATCGGCAGCGCGACCTTGATGGCCGTCGTGAAGGTGTCGACCTGGTGCTCGCGGCGCAGGTGATGCGCGGCGACGCCGATCGTCACGAGGCTCACGGTCAGGGCGGCGGCCATGATCACGTGGATGTAGGCCGCGATCGCCGTGTTGTTCGTGATGACGGCCCAGATGTTGTCCAGCTGCGGCTTGCCCCTGACCAGCTTGTAGCCGACGGGATGCTGCATCCACGAGTTGGCGGCGATGATGAAGAAGGCCGAGAGGATCGAGCCGACCGAGACGAGCCAGATCGACGTCAGGTGCGTCCTGGGTGAGACGCGGCCCTTCGCGAAGATCCAGAAGCCCAGGAACGTCGACTCCAGGAAGAAGGCGATCAGCGCCTCCATCGCGAGCGGTGCGCCGAAGATGTCGCCGACGAAGCGCGAGTACTCCGACCAGTTCATCCCGAACTGGAACTCCTGGATGATGCCCGTGACGACGCCGACGGCGAAGGAGAGCAGCATCAGCCGGCCCCAGAACTGCACCTGGCGGGCGTAGACCTCCTTGCCCGTGCGGTAGTGCAGCGTCTGGTTGACGGCGACGTAGAAGGCCAGGCCGATCGAGAGGGGGACGAAGAGGAAGTGGAAGATCGTCGTCGTCGCGAACTGCAGCCGGGCGAGATCCAGCGCGGTCATAGGTGCTCCCTGTCGTCCGTCTTTACCTGACGTTCATCGACGATAGGTGAGCCCGAAATCGGCGGCCGGGACGTTTGCCACAGACTTCTTGCGGGTTTCTACGGAGGGGCCTCGACGGGCCCTGAGCGCGCCCCGCATCGGCTAGGATGAGGGTGCAGGAACATCCCCGGGGACGACAGGCTTCGACGCGGTCGGTTCGTGGGGGTGGTTGCGAGCCGAGGTCCCGGAGGCCTCGCTAAACCCCGGGAAAACCATACGTGCGGACTCTCACGAGTACGCCCTCGCCGTCTAGCAACTAGCTAGACCGTGAGGTTCTGGGCCCCGCCGGCCGGCCGCGGGGACACCCGGAATCAGATACGCCGGCTTCACCCGAGGAGGTCCGCCTTCGCCGAATCGGGGACATCTTCAGAGGGCTGGCTCCGCGCAACCCCGCCGGCGAGGCGAGCGCGAAGCGAGATCAGAGCGCCGGATACGCTCGTAGACGTCACCCTTCACGCGATTGCGGACGTGGGTTCGATTCCCACCGTCTCCACTTTCGATCGAGCCCACCGCCATCCGGTGGGTTCGAACGGCGCTCCAGACGCGCTATTCGCGGTCGAAGCGCCCGCGCGACGTCAGCGGTGTCCGGCGCACGACCTCGGGGAGGTACTCGTCGAGGAAGACGCGAGCGACGAGCTCCTGTCGCGAGGCGACGCCGAGCTTCTCGTAGAGGTTCTTGACGTGGTCCTCGACGGTGTGCGGGGAGACGACGAGCGTCTCGGCCATCTGGGCACGGGAGAGGCCACGGGCCAGGAGGGTCGCGACCTGGCGCTCGCGGGCGGTTGCGCCGAACGCCTCGAGGCGGACCGTTGCAGAACGCGTCCCCGTCGCCCGCTCGAGGACGACCGCGACCCGGCCGTCGCCCGGAGGTCCGGGCAGCGAGGCGTGCAGCGTCACCCAACCGTCGCTGCCGGGCACGGTGACGACGTTGCCGGCGCCCTGACCGCCGGGTGGCGCAGAGCGGACGAACGACGCGAGCGCGAGCACCGGCGTGGCGATCGTCTCGTCGCTGTAGCCCGACGCCTCGGGATGCAGCGAGGCGAGGAGCTCGCGTGCCGGAGCGGTGATCAGCTCGACCTCGTCGCGTGGACCGAGCACGACCATCCCCGGCGCCTCGACGCCCGCGACGCGGCGGGCCGCATCGAAGCGCAGCGACACGCGGATGCCGCGGGCGATCGCCCCGGTGAGGGCGGCGAGCGCGCCGGCGTCGCGCTGCTGGAATCCGCCGGTGCCGGCGCGGCGGGCAATGTGCACGGCGCCCCAGACGCGCCCGCGGATGACGAACGCGCCGCGCAGCTCGTGGGGGATGTCGGCTGGGAGGAGCAGGTCGCGGTAGCGCGCGCTGCGCTGGGGATCGCCGCGGGTGGCGTGGTCGAGGATGCCGACCGGCACCCGCCGCGCGGCGAGGCCGGCGAAGGTGTTGACGTCGTCGATCATGTACTCGCTGCGCACGATCAGCTCCCCGGCGGCCGCGGCCTCGTCGGGCGCGAACACGCCGCGCTCGATGAGCTCCTTGGGCGCGTCGCTGGTCAGCAGCCGCGTGCTCGGGTCCAGCGTGTGCCAGCAGCTGGCGTCGTTGTCGATGACGTTGCGCAGCCGTGGGGACAGCTCAGCGAAGAACTCCTCACGCGGCAGTCCCCGTGAGCCGAGCCGCTCGATCTCCGCGACAAGACGCTCGACCGTCCAGGCCATGCACGCCAGTCTTGCACCCCGCGCAAGAAAGATCCCCGGACGCGGGGGGGTGGTTTGCGCCGGTCGTGGAGATCAGGATGCGCGCATGTTCTCGACCACCGCAGCAGACACCAGCACGACCGCGCCGGGCGGCGCCCTCGAACCGATCGCTCTCGGTCCCGGTGAGGGCGAGCACTTCTGGTTCTTCGGCGGCCTGACGACGATCAAGGCCGATGGCGCGGGGACCGGAGGCCGCATGATGCTGACCGAGCAGACCGCGCCGCGAGGCTCCGGCTCGCCGCTGCACGTCCACCACAACGAGGACGAGTGGTTCTACGTCCTCGACGGGGAGCTCACGATCTGGGTCGCCGGCCAGACGCTCGTCGCTCCGGCAGGCTCCTTCGTGTTCGGCCCGCGCGACGTGCCGCACACGTTCATCGTCAGCTCCGACGAGGCGCGCTTCCTGCTGGTCACACAGGCGGCCGGGTTCGAGGGCTTCATCCGCACGCTCGGCGCCCCGGCTCCCGTCGCGGAGATCCCACCCGCGCCGACCGCGCCGCCGGACATGGAGCCCGTGCTCCGGGCCGCCGCCGACCACGGCCTCGAGATCCTCGGCCCTCCCGGCATTCCGGCCTGAGGACCGAGCATGAGCAGCGTCGCCCGCGCTGAGGACAGGTCCAGCGATCAGAACGCCGGGATGGCGGCGGCGGCGGAGGGGCCGGCGCCGGGCGCGGCCTCGGGAGGCATGCGGAAGCTGCGCATCAGCATGCCAAGCCGGCGCCGGTCGCCGTCGACGCGCAGGGCCGTGTCGGACGCCCTGCGCACCCCCATGCCGAGCTCCATGAACACCGGTAGCTCGCACGTGACGCGCACGTCCGGCGTGATCGGAGCGGGGCCATCGGTCAGCTCCGGGACGCCCTCGGCGACGCGCAGCCAGAACTGCTCGCCGCCGACCTCGAACTCGTAGATGCCGTCGGGCGCCTCCTCGCCGGAGCGCTCGAGCTGCGCGCGCATCGTCATCGCCGCCCAGGCCGCGCGCGAGCGCGCCTCCTCCTGGCCCTCCCACGGGATGCCCATGCCCCACAACGCGAGGTCCTCGAGCACCGGCACGAGCGAGCGCCCGTGATCGGTCAGCGCATAGGCCGGCACGCCCGCCGGCGGCGGGAGCGTCTGCGCGGCGATGATGCCCGCGTCCTGCAGCGAGCGCAGGCGGGTGGCCAGCAGGTTCGTGCCGATGCCCTCCAGACCCGCGACCAGATCGCCGAAACGCTTCGGGCCGCGCGCCAGCTCGCGCACGATCAGGATCGTCCAGCGCTCGCCGAGCAGGTCGAGCGCGCGTGCTATGCCGCAGTTCTGGCGGTAGGTGCGCATCGCGGCCATTATGCCCGGGCCTTGGCGGGCGCCGGGGCGAACTGCCGCGCGCCCTCGGCCGGGTGCCCGCCATCGTCCGCGGGGACGGGCGGCTGGGACGGCAGCACCGCCGCGCAGACCGCGGCGCCGGCGATGCAGATGCCGGCGAGCAGCACGCACGCGGCGTGCATCCCGCTGAAGAACCCGGACGACGTCGCCTCGCGCAGCCCGGACGCCACGGCGGGCGCGCCCTGGTCGGCGAGCTGTTGCGCGGTGGTCAGCGCCGCGCCAACCGACGCCTTCGCCTGTGCGAGCGCGGACGGCTGCAGGCCCTTGACCGTCCGGTCGGCGAGCCGCGCGCCGTAGAGCGAGGCGAACACGCTGCCGACGACGGCCACGCCGAGCGTGCTCCCGAGCTCGCGCGTCATGTCGTTGAGCGCGGAGCCCACGCCCGCCTTCGCCGTGCTGACCGCGCCCATGATCGACTCGGTCGCGGGCGCGCTCGTCAGCCCCATGCCCGCGCCCAGCAGCACCATCTGCCCGGCGATCAGGACGTAGCTCGTCGCGTCGTTCTGGCCGAACCCCACCCACGCGAGGCCGGCCGCCATCGACAGCAGGCCGCCGCTGACGACCGCCTTGGTCCCGCGGCGCACCGCGATCTGCGTGCCGAGCACCGAGGAGACGCCGACCGCGATGGCGACGGGAAGCGTGCGCAGCCCGGTCTCCAGCGGCCCCCAGGCGCGCAGGAACTGGAAGTACTGGGTGATCAGGAAGATGAACCCGGAGAGCGCGAAGAACGAGACCGCGATCGACAGCGATGCCCCCGAGAAGCGCGGATTGGCGAACAGCCGCAGGTCGAGCATCGGCACGGGCGCCCGGCGCTCCCAGGTGACGAAGGCGGCGAGCAGGAGCACGCCCGCAGCGGCGGTCGCCAGCGTCTGCGCGGACAGCCAGCCCGCGGCCGGCGCCTCGATGATCGTGTAGACGAGCAGGCCCACGGCGCCCGTCGAGAGGGCGATGCCGCGCAGATCCAGCCGTGGCGCCTGGGGGTCGCGCGAGGTCGGGACCACCCACAGCACGAGGCCCGCCGCGGCGAGCGCCAGCGGGACCTTGACGAGGAACGTCGCCTCCCACGAGAACGACTCGAGCAGCGCGCCGCCGACGATCGGCCCAAGTGCCACGGCGAGCCCGGTGCTCGCGCCCCAGACGCCGATCGCCTGCGCGCGCTCGCGGCGGTCGGTGAAGACGTTGCTGATGATCGACAGCGTCGTGGGGAAGATGATCGCCGCGCCGAGCCCCATCAGCGCACGCGTGGCGATCAGCTCCTGCGCCGTCGTGGCGAGCGCCGCCAGGCCATTGCCGGCGCCGTAGACGGCGAGCCCGACGAGCAGCGCGCCGCGCCGCCCGAAGCGGTCGCTGAGACTCCCGGCGGCGAGCACCAGCGCCGCGAACACGAGCGTGTAGGCGTCGACGATCCACTGCAGCTGCCGTGTGCCCGCGCCGAGGTCGACCGCGAGTCGGGGGATCGTGACGTTGACCATCGTGACGTCGACGTTGACGGCGAACGCGCAGAGGCAGAGCGTCGCGAGGGTGAGCAGTCGCTTTCCGTTCTTCATACTTGCAAAACATATAGCATGCGCAAACGAATAATAGAGCGTATGCGCGCCGACCTTCGTTCCATGGCTCCGCGCATCGGCCGCCGGCGAACCGCAGATCAAGGAGAAGCTGCTCGAGGGGCACGAGGCCGCGGGCACGACGTCCCGGGTGCACTTCGACGGCTGCGACCAGTTGCCGCACCTCACCGGGAGGCTGAGCCGTGGTGCGTCAGCGGCGCCTGGCGATGACGGTCGTGGCGATGACCATCGAGGCGGCGACCAGCGCGCCGAGCGCGCCGAGCCAGTTGATGCCGGTGCTCTGGCGCACGTGGTCGGCGTAGGCGATGAACGCGATCGGGACGGCGATGGAGAGTGCGAGCAGGGCGCCGCGCAGCACGTCGCGCCTGGTGCGGCCCTGGCCTGAGTCGCCCGTGGCGCTCGCGGCCTCTTCGATCGCGCCCTCGCCGCCGTAGAAGGTCATGGTGCGGTGGCCGAGGCTGCGCGCATGACTCTCGCAGCCCCAGGCCATCGCGATCATGAAGCTGACGGGGAGCACCCACGTGATGACCCAGATCCCGGCGCCGATCAGGAAGCCGACCACAGCCTTCACCCGCCACGGCTTCCCCTGGTCCTCCTCCTCGGACGGTGCCGAGAGGAACCCGCCGAAGATCAGCATCGTGTAGATGCTGCGCACCCAGACGCGCAGCGGGCGCCGCGTGGTCGGCTTCTCGGGCAGCGGGCTGTCGCGCACCTCCAGCAGCGCGTCCTTCGCGGCGTCGACCGTCGGCTGCGCGCCGCGCAGGACCAGGATGTTCGCCGAGGTCTCCAGGTCCCGGGGGTCATTGCCGTAGAGGGCGGCGATGCGCCGCTCCATGACGCCTTCCTGCCAGAGGTAGGCCAGGTACCCGGGGACGAGCGCGATCAGGAACGGCGTGCCGGCGACCGCCCCGTCGATGCGCGCGACCTGCGCGGTCTGGATGCGCAGCTCCTCGGCGATCACCGGGAGCGGGACGTCCGGTCGCTCCTCCCGGGCACGGCTCGCCCACGCCACCGACTCGTCGCCCAAGCGCTCGGAGCCGTACAGCGTCAGGCGCTCGGCCACATGCTGAGGGTCGCGGTAGGCGATGCCCGCCAGCCGCCGCCCCTCCGACAGCGCGTGCCGGAAACGACCCGAGGTCGGCGGCTCCACACCGCTCTGCGACGGGTCGACGCCCGCATCAGAGGTGGTCATCCGTCCAACCTACTCGTCGTGTCGCCCTTCGCAGCAGGACGCAAGCTGAGCGGGCAGCCGACGCCCACGGCCTCGTCGCCTCGTGCCGGCCGGAGCCGGGGAAGGAAACCGCGCCCGCGCGCGTCCTTCCTTGCAGCCCGTTCCCGATCCGAAAGGCCGCCACGCATGTCCCGCAT